>Ga0210113_1000051_pt1 | contig 24344 bp, 17 predicted proteins | sample MayberryNW_Catta_5_FD_185523 | JGI IMG/M metagenome (GOLD analysis project Ga0210113, IMG submission 185523) | Wetland microbial communities from San Francisco Bay, California, USA, that impact long-term carbon sequestration -... | ecosystem: Environmental > Aquatic > Marine > Wetlands ...
GAATCGCTGCATCAAAAAAATAGGGGCGACCCGGCAGGTCGCCCCTATGATGCGGGCGCAAAGAGCGCGGAAGGGGGTTTGAGGCACACGCCCTTTACTGCGGTGCAGCCAGCGCCTACCCGCACGCCGAGCGTTTTACGCCGGCGCGGTTCAAGCAGCTTAGGGTCTCGATCTGCTGCCCGAACCGCCCCAAGTCAAACCAATGCCGATATTGAAAACATGATTGCCATCGCTGGAGTTGTCATCGATCGTTTTAATACTATTGAAAAAGAACTCGTAACGGTAGCCTAGATTCAAAAATGCCTGGTCGTGGACGAAAAATTTGACGCCGCCTTGAGGTCCAATGGTCCCGGTCTCGTCACGATCGTTCCACACTAGTCCGATGAACCCACCGAGATAAGGAACAATGATATCCGTTACGCGGAAATTATAGTTGATGAAAGGCGCCGTGGTGGCGACCCAGAAGTCGCGCTCATCGTCGACGAAATTGTAGTTGACGGCCTGGCGCAAACCAACTTGCCAGCCGGGCGTGACGTAAAAGCCGTAGCTTAGGTCGGCGTTGAGACTGCCAACGTCGGAACCTTCCGCGTGAAAAAAACCTCCTGCAGCCTGCAGCTCACTTGCACCCTCACTCGGTGCCGCTCGCGCGCTACCGATGGCATACCATAAACTAAAAACAACCGCCGCTAACCACACCGTCTTTCGCATCGATGCTTACCCTCCTGAGAAACTTTTTGGGTTGCACAACACGCAACGGTGGTGCCATCAGGTTCATTGAGAAAAACAAGAGAAATTACCGCTACTGAAATTTGACCGTGGCTGCTATTGTCCCAGCTCCGCGCCATCAGCAAACCGATATGCCCCAGTAGCAAGACATTTGTTGGTTGATGCGTGTTGGGGCACGAATGCGAGGGATTCACGACTTCATAGAACTATTGGATGACTCGCAGAATCAGGAACACTCAGGCTCAGGAATATTGCGCCTGGACGTTGTGCTCGTGAGCGTCTCCCGGCCAATCGCCTTCCTCAAGCAACGATCTCAACGTGATCCCATCCAGACCTTGTCCCAGTACCCAGTCGCGCCGCCTCAACAAATCGGCACTGGCGTCACTATCGCCAACCGGTGCTGCCAGATCGCCGCGAGCGATCTTTAGTATTTCCGCCACCGGTATCGTTTCGGGGGCGCGTGCCAAGCTCACACCCGGCGGATCGGCAGAGCGCAAAAGCACACCCTGGCGCACGAACCGGCCGACAATATCATCGACCTGCGCCAGCGAGATACTGAGTCGATCGCTTAATTGCTTCTCGGTCATGGGTCCGTCGCCGGAAATATAATGACGCGCGGTTTCGACCAGAGCACTGAGAGTCAACCACTCCTGCATGGCGTGATCGAGCGTCTCCACCGGTTGCCCTCGCTCATAGAGCCCGGCATGTTGATGCAAGTAGGCCATCATCCCGCCGATCAGCACAATCAACCAAGCAACATTGAGCCAGATAAAGAACACCACGACGATCGCAAAGCCCGAGTAGATAGCCGTGTAGTTGACCGAGTTGGCGACAAAGTGGGCGAACGCGATACCGGCGAGATGCCACAGAATGGCGGCCACCGCGCCGCCGAACAGCGCCGAGCGCGAGTGGACTTCCGCGCTGGGCACCATCTTGTAGAGAAACGAAAAGCCCGCCCAAAGGAGAAAGAAGGGCATGACTTGTGTCAGCACCGCAAGCACGACGCCGAGACCCGGCAACTCAATTAACCGCTCGACCAACCAATAACTCTGAGCTGCTGCAATCAGCGCAATTGTGGTGAAGAGCATGACCGGCCCAACCAGCAACATCCCGAGGAATTCACCGTACCGGCGCGTCCAATTACGCACCGGTTGCGCGCGCCAGGTTTGATTAAGCGCTTCTTCAACGCTGCCGATCAGCGCAACCACTGTGTAGAACAGCCCCGCTACCCCGGCTGCACCCAGGACTCCCACATTCGTATTGTTAACGAACTCGAGGATCCGTTTAGCGATCTCGGTGCGGCCCGACCCGAGCGGCTCCAGGACCTCAATCAAGAACGGCAGAATAAAATCTTGGCCGCCGAACGCCTTGAGGACCGAGAAGGTAACGGCGAGCAACGGCACCAACGATAATAAGGTCCAATAACTCAGACTGGCCGCGCGGACGCTGAGCTGGTCGGCGTAATACTTCTGCAATGCGGCTCTCGCCAGTCGCCAAGACTGGCTGCTCATAGAGCGGAGTCGGATTGAGGAGGGTTTTATTTTGGCCGGGTAAACCATGCCCGGATTCTGGGATGCGAGAAACGAGCCACCGACCAGGGGCCGCTAATGATCACGGAAAACCGAACGTTCTCAACGAAAGGCATTTGATGCGACACAACCCGCGCAGAGCGGCGCGAACGGCTGTGGCCGGCTTGACGCGGGTATCTAATGGCCGGCTGATTCGTCGTGGCGATAGATCCCAAGGCTTTCGAGCTTGCGATAAAGCGACGATCGGCTCAGGCCCAACATTTTCGCCGCAACCGCACGGTTGCCGTCGGTTTCCTTGAGCACGTTTTCTATATGCATTTTCTCGTATGCTCGAAGCGCGTCGGTGAGGTCGTGCGGACCGGCATAGGCGCTGTGATTGTTATCATTTTCCCATTTTTCGATATGAGGAATGTCGCTGGCGGTGATCCATTCGCCGTTGCCGAGGATCATCGCGCGCTCCAATACGTTATCCAGCTCGCGGATGTTGCCGCGCCAAGGCAGCGACATCAGTCCTCGAATCGCCGCGTTATCCGCACCCTTATAGGATTTTTTCATCTCGCCATTGTGGCGCCGAATCAAATAATCGATCAGGGGCGCAATATCTTCGCGCCGTTCGCGCAACGGCGGCACCCGGATATTTATTACGTTGAGACGGTAATAGAGATCCTCGCGAAAGCGTCCCTGCTCGCAAGCTTTGCTCAGCTCGGCATTGGTTGCTGCAATGATGCGAACGTCGACCTTTGCCGGCTGGGTCGATCCAACCGGCAAAATTTCTTTGGCTTCGATGGCGCGCAGCAATTTTGGCTGCAGCACTGCCGACAGGTCGGCGATCTCATCCAAAAAAATCGTGCCCCCCTTAGCGCGCTGGAATAACCCTTCGTTGGAAGTGACCGCACCGGTGAATGAACCCTTGACGTGTCCGAAGAGTTGGCTTTCCAACAAGGTATCGGGAATCGCGCTGCAGTTCACCGGCAAGAATAATTTGTCGCGGCGCGGACTCTGTGAGTGGATCGCCCGCGCTACGACTTCTTTGCCGCAGCCGCTTTCACCGGTAATTAAAACGGTAGAGTCGGAGCTCGCCACTTTCTCGATCAAGGCGACGATGTTACGCATGGCTTGACTGCGTCCGACCAAGTCCGAAAATGCCGGCGTCAAACTTGACAGTTCGCGCCGCAGCATCTGGATTTCCCAAGCGAGCCGCTTGTATTCCATGACGTGGCGAACCTTGCTCAATAGATCTTCAAAAATGATCGGCTTGATCACATAGTCTTGGGCACCCAAACGTAAGGCCTCAATCGCACTCTCCACCGAACCGAAAGCCGTAGTGACGATCACCAAGGTGTTAGGAGAAACTTCGCGGACGTGCTTCAAAACATCCAGGCCGCTCGCCTCCGGCATTTTCAGATCGGTGATGACGAGATCAAAATCGGAGTTGTTGATCGCTTCGATGGCCGCATCACCGTCGGCAGCCTCTTCGACTCGATAGCCCTCCTGCTGTAAGTATTGCTGAATGCTCTTGCGAGCTACTTCGTGATCCTCAGCAATAAGGATTGCGCCGTTCAATTTGGGTCCTCCTTCACTCTGTCCCAAAAATGAGACATGCCCCGCATTGACTGTACCAATTACGGAACATCTGGTTCAACCACTCTCGACTCGTAGTCCCAAGGTGACTGACAATAGGAATATTTCAAGAGGGGCTGACTTTAATCGTTTACCTTCGGATCTTACCTTCAATTCTCAGGCCAATTTACAAAAAGGTATTGTTTCCTACTCTTCGACCCTGCCAAACAGGCAAATTGATTGCGCATACCGTAACCATCACTCGAATTCAAGGTAACTAGCCGAGCTTATTGACGCATCGTTTAATCACTATTTGGATGTCCCGGTCCTGAGTCAAAGCTGCTGCAGTGTTGTCCCAAATCGGAATCGCTCTGGCCGGGCGCTGGCCTCTATCAATCCTTCAGTCGTTCCGCGACTGGTGGCACGTGCTTTGCGCGCCTACCTGCCGAGGAGACAAATTCGATGCAAGTAAGAGATCTTATGAGCCGGTACGTAGAGGTGGTATCGCACGATACAGGGGTCAAAGAAGCCGCCAGGAAAATGCGCGACCTCAATGTTGCGGTGCTTCCCGTTTGTGACGGTGCGGTTTTGACCGGCATCATCACCATTCGCGACATTGCGTTGCGTATGGCTGCCGAGGGCCACGACGCTTTGCTGACACAAGTCGGTGAGATCATGACTCGAGATTTGACCTATTGTTTTGAAGACCAGGATATCGAACACGCAGCGATCGTCATGGATGCCTATCAGATCGACCGATTGCCGGTGCTCGATCGAAACAAACAACTCGTCGGAATCGTTTCCAAGAGCGACATCCTTCCGCGTTCACGTCAGCACGGTGCCGCTATGGTGCCCGAGATAGCTGTGCTGCCAGCGCAATATACCGACGCGACGATCAGCCGCCGCTAACGATGGCAACTGGCCGGCGCCAGCGCAATAAGAAAAAAAACGGGACAGCACGTCCGCTGCGCCAGCCCAAGGGTATGACCGTAAAGGTTAAACCCAAGGAACAAGAACCCTGTCGAACCCGCAATCCGCAACCTAAAATAAGAATGCCGTTGGCACGAGCTGACCGTCGTAAGATCTTGCCCGCGACCTACGTCAACTCGGCTCCATCCGCGACGCAAGCGTGAACGGCAAACGTCTCATGGCGAGTCGAAAATCAGGTAAATCAAAAGCAGCAGCAAAACCCAAACAAAAGTCGCGGTCACGCCCGATCTGGAAAGGCAGCATCGATTTTGGCCTGGTCAACATAGCGGTCGGTCTCTACCCGGCGCAGACGTCGAACAGGCTGGACTTCGATCTGCTCGACAAGCGTGACTTTTCCCGGGTCCGCTACCAGCGAGTCAACGAAAAGACCGGAAAGCAAGTCACCTGGGATCAGATCGTCAAGGGTTTTCAATACAAGAAAGGCGAATACGTCGCGCTCACCGATGATGATTTCAAGAAAGCCAATGTCGAAGCAAGTCAGTCGATCGCCATCACGGATTTCGTCGACGCCGGAGCGATCAGCTCGCTTTACTACGACACACCTTATTACCTCGAACCGCTCAAAAACGGCCGACGCGCCTATGCGTTGTTGCGCGAGGTGCTCAAAAAAACCGGCAAAGTAGGCATCGCCAAAGTCGTCTTGCGCACGCGCCAGCATTTGGCCGCGCTGATAAGCCAGGGACCGCTGCTGGTACTGAACACTTTGCGCTATCCTCACGAGTTGCGTGATCCTTCCCAGCTCGACCTGCCGCAGACCAACGGAAAGAAAGGCGATATATCGAGTCAAGAGATAAAAATGGCCGAACAGCTGGTGGAAACGATGATTGCAGAGTGGCAACCGGAGAAGTACCGCGACGAATATCACGACGATCTACTCGAGCTCATTGAAAAGAAGGTCAAAGCGGGCCAAACGAAGGACGTGGAACCCGTCGCCGAATTACCGCGCCCGAAACGCGAAGGCAAGGTGATCGACATGATGGACCTACTACGCCAGAGCGTTAAACAAGCGAAGGACGGGAGGACGCACGAGCGCAAAACGGGTTAACACGCTTTGGTCTCAAAGAAGCTGCACTATGCTGAGAAGTATGGCGGCATCGCAATAAGTCAGACAAGAATATCTTTTTGTGTCACCTCCTCGCGCCATTAGACAGATACTAAGGAGTCGTGGAAAGCGCAGGCATCAGGACTCAAAGGACGCTTTCGCACACACGTTACAATTGAGCAATCGGGGCGTGGATCGGGTGGTGGCCGATGACCCACAGACGCTTGCCTGGGCTTGGAACGAGTCTCCCTTCGTCTCCAACCAACCCTGTTGTTTAGATACTTATGAACCCTGAATAGTTGAACACCGGCAATGCGGCCATCCCGGATTTGCAACAGTAGGATCCGTTAAAGCCTAATTAATCGGAACAATCAATGACGTGGCACAGCCATTGCTCTGCTACGTCTGTGCAAGCGTCTCTAATAATGCTCGCATCAATCACATCATGTGGTCGAGCCACTTGTAGCATCACGCTCGTCACGTAATTACTGCGGTGTTATCGCTCACGGAGAGCTAAGCCATGGCAAATACAGCGGCGGATCTTTTGATCGAGACAATTCAGGGTTGGGGCGTCGACGTGGTTTTCGGCCTCCCGGGTGACGGCATCAATGGCATCATGGAGGCGCTGCGCCGGCGCCGTGAAAGCATCCGATTTATTCAAGTGCGCCACGAAGAATCGGCCGCTTTCATGGCATGTGGTTACGCCAAGTACACAGGCAAGCTCGGCGTTTGTCTCGCCACTTCCGGTCCGGGCGGCATTCACCTGCTCAATGGCCTTTACGATGCCAAACTCGACGGCCAGCCGGTATTGGCGATCACTGGGCATCATTACCACGACCTGATTGATACCCATGCGCAGCAGGACGTCAATCTTGACCGGCTCTTCATGGACGTCTGCGTCTACAACACCCGTGTGATGGGACCGGCGCACGTGGAACAAGTCACCCATCTCGCCTGCCGCACTGCGCTCAGCCGGCGCGGCGTCTCGCACCTGAATTTTCCGGTCGACTTGCAGGAGCAGCAAGGCGGCGAACCTTCCAAGCGCAACATTACCGGACACAGCTCGGATGTTTATGCGGCGGCGCCGGTCGTGCCCAACGAACGACAGCTAAGGCACGCCGCCGAGTTGCTCAACCAAGGCAAAAAAATCGCCATCCTGGTCGGACAGGGAGCGCTCGGCGCCACCGATGAATTGGAGCAGGTGGCCGAAGTGCTCCAGGCACCGATCATCAAAGCTTTGTTAGGCAAAGCGGCCGTGCCTGACGACAGTCCATACACGACCGGCGGCATTGGCCTGTTGGGCACCCGGCCCTCGCAGGAGGCGATGGAAAACTGCGACACGCTGTTGATGGTCGGGACGTCGTTTCCATACATCGAGTTTTTGCCCAAACCGGGACAGGCGCGCGCGGTGCAGATCGACATGGATCCGGTGCGCATCGGTTTGCGTTATCCGGTGGAAGTCGGCGTGGTCGGCGACAGCCGCGCAGCGCTGAAAAATCTATTGCCTTTACTGCGTCGCAATGACCAGACAAACGGCGCGAGCTTTCTCAAGACGGCCCAGGAAGGAATGCGCGACTGGTGGCAATTGATGGAAGAGCGCTCCGGAGATGATCAGATACCGATGAACCCGCAGGTCGTAGCGCGGGAGCTCGACCAACGCCTTGCGCCGAACGCCATCGTCTCGAGCGATTCCGGCACCATCGCGACCTGGTTCGCGCGTCAGATCCGTATCCGCCGCGGTCAAATGTGCTCGCTCTCCGGCACGCTCGCAAGCATGGCTAACGGCTTACCGTACACGATTGCCGCTCAAGTTGCCTTTCCGGACCGTCAGTGCGTCGCCTTTATCGGTGACGGCGGTTTCTCCATGCTGATGGCCGAATTTGCCACCGCGGTAAAATATCAGCTGCCAATCAAAGTGATCGTCGTTAAAAATAATACCCTCGGCATGATCAAGTGGGAGCAAATGATCTTTCTCGGTAACCCCGAGTACGGCTGCGAGCTTCACCCGATCGACTTCGCTGCGTTCGCGCGCGCGTGCGGCGGGACCGGCTTCACAGTCGAGGATCCAGCGCAGTGCGGCGCCATACTCGACCAAGCTCTCGCCACGCCCGGACCCGTCCTCGTCGAAGCCGTGGTCAACGCCTTTGTGCCACCGCAGCCGGCAAAAATTACATTCGATCAGGCGACTAAATTCGCCCAATCTCTGGCCCGTGGGGAGCCCAATCGCTCCAAGATCGCCTGGACCGTTTTGTCCGACAAGATTCGCGAGCTGATTTGACGGGAGGTCAGCCAATGGCGCAAATCATTGACCGTAATCAAGTCCAAGAGCTGCTGAAGGAGCAGCGCGCTCGGCTTGTCGAAGTATTGCCAAGCTAATGGGCATTCGCGCGCCTAAAGCTTTGAATAACGATCCCCTAACCAATCGGGAAGCTGAGATGAGAGCAGCGCTACTGATTGCGGCTCATCACTTCTATATGGCGCTCTCACAGCCCCAAGGAGCCACCGGATTGCTTTGTAAATTACGCCAGACAAACTGGAGGTGCCTATGAACCCCTGGATGACATTATTGGCGGGCGCCGGCTTAGGCGTTGGCGCCATGTACTATCTCGATCCGAGTCTCGGACCGCAGCGGCGTGCTCACGCGCGCGATCAAGTGCGCCGCGTCCCGCGCGTATTGCAGGACAGCGCGGCCGTGACGGCTCGCGATCTAAGGAACCGAACGGCAGGATTGATCAGCGAAGCGCGCGGTCGTCTGACCGAAGGCGCCGTAGAGGACGAGGTCCTGTCGGGCCGGGTGCGATCAAAGCTCGGCTTTCTCGTCCGCCACCCATCTTCCATTCACGTCGATGCTCACGACGGCCTGGTAACTTTACGCGGAGCTGTACTGGCCGATGAAATCGAGCAGTTGGTCAGCGGTGTCCGCGCCGTACGTGGCGTCAACGACGTTGAGAACCAGCTAGAGGTTTATGACAATTCCGGCAGCATACCGGCGCTGCAAAGCGAGAAGCGCAAACCTGAAGGACAGCGGCTCGATATCATGCAACGGCATTGGTCGCCCGCGACGCGATTTTTAGTAGGCACCGCCGGCCTGTTGCTTATGTACAACGTCAGTCGCCAGGCACATCGCCGCTCGGCCGGCGATGCGATCGAGCACGAAGTCGGCGCGGGCTGGAGTCACTAAGCCTGTTTTTGCGGCGCCCGATAAAACAGATCTTCTTCTTAGCGGTAATCCGCACTGTTCAATGCCGCGTCGGATCCGATGTCATTTTGGAGAGATGTTTAATACCAGGAGGTGTAACGATGGCCTATAGAGACAGAGAAGACGTGACGACTGGAAACGAATTATTCTTTTTCATCATCGGTGTCAGCGTCGGTGTGGTTGCCGCACTGCTACTGGCTCCCTATTCCGGTGAAGAGACCCGCCAATATCTTCGCGAGCGCGTCGATGAAGGACGTGACCGTGCCGGCGGCATGCTAGACAAAGGACGAGAATTCGTCGAGCGCGGCCAGGCCTCGATCGGTGAATCTATCGGTTATGGCCGGAAAGATGTTCAGGAAAAAATCTAAACTGGCTCATAAAAAAAGGGCGGAAAACTCGCCCTGCGTGGGTCCGGGAAAAGCTTAGGGGCGCAGCGTGCTGCGCCCCTAAAAAACACACGAATCGGATCGATCTAGTTGGATCGACGCTCCGAGGTTGTCCGCTGTTCGCTGCTCCGCTCGGCAACCCCCAGTTCTTTCATCGTCCGGTCATTAAGCCTGCCAGTAACCTCCAGACCTCTCGACCTCTGAAACTCGCGGATCGCCGATTCGGTCTCAGGACCCCACACGCCATCTTGCGGACCGGCATTAAAGCCCCTCTTGTTTAACTGCATTTGCGCTTGCCGGATTTGGTCCGGGTGATTGTAGCTCGTCACTTGGCGACTAGCTTGCCCGCCGCTCGGCTGCTCGCCGACTTGCCTACTGCTCACGGCTTGATCACCGGTCGTGCTTTGGGTCGTGGTCTCAGACTGACTGCTGCTGGCGGCACGCTCGGCAGACGAACTCGCCGGCGCTTGTGATGTGCTAGGACGGCGAATGTCATCAGTCTCACGGCGCAAGCGCTCGTTTTCACGTCGCAGGCGGTCCAGTTCCTCATCACGCGTACGATCACGTTCTTGCGCGAGCGCCAGTTGGTCACCGTAGTACCAGCCTGCCGCGGCTCCAAGCGGTATACCGACTAAGCCTCCGGCCAGAGCTGAGCCCGTCATGCTGCCGATGACCGCCCCACCAGCGCCACCCGCGAGGCCGCCCCATATGGACGTTCTCTCTCTTTCGGTTACGGGTCGAGACACTTGCGGCGCGCAACTAGCCGCGCCAAAAACCAATATCGCGCCGAGTGTTGCCAGAACTTTAATATTCATGTCTACCTCCGTCCAAAGAATTAGTTCAGCGTTAATTGACGCGGCAAGTGCGCAATCGTCGTGCCAGACTGAGGCTGCCGAGTTATTTTGTAAAATGCTGCAAGTAGGACTTTATGTGTCACAAATTTGAAAAAAATCCGGGGAGGGTTTTCCGGATTTGAGACAGGTTAAAACATACATTTCTAAAGACTCGGTTCCCCGGGAAACGGGCCCAAACCCAGCGAAGTCGATTTTGCGCTTTTCACACGAGAGTAGACGATGGCATAAGGGTTGCTCGCCTCAGTTCTCATGCGATCAGGAGGGAAGCATGAAACTGACGGTTAAGCCGGCCAAGCTGGGAAATACATTATCGAAACCCGCAAGCCAATTACTGTCGCGGCGCACAATACGGTCCGGCCGCGTCTTACCGTTAGCGCTCGCCGGCGGTGCGCTTCTTTATCGCGGCCTCACCGGCCGCTGGCCGATGGCGAAGCTGCTCGGGCTCCGCGGCCGCGAGTATCCGCATCCGGCCACGAGCGTTCCCCATGAAACCGGTATTAGGGTCGAGGAATCGATCGTCATCGACAAGACGCCCGAAGAAATTTATCGTTTTTGGCGGAATCTCGGAAATTTACCGCGCTTCATGAGCCAGCATGTTGCCGTCGATCGTCTCGCCGGCGATCAGCGATCGCGTTGGACGGTGAAATCATTCGCCGGTCAGACGTTCGAGTGGGATGCCGAAATCATCAACGATATCCCTAACGAGTTGTTAGCATGGCGTTCCCTTCAAGGAGCCGATCTTGATCACGCCGGCTCGGTTCATTTCGAAGCCAGCGCTACAGGCGGTACGAAGGTCAGCGTGATCTTGGAATATCGACCGCCGGTCGGCAAGCTTGGCGCCGGAGTCGCTCGCCTGTTCGGACAGGAGCCGTCGCAGGTCGTCAACAAAGATCTGAACCGTTTGAAGCAATTGCTGGAAACCGGCGATGTCGCTGCGAGAGAGGATCAAACGCGCGATGTAGGCGGCTCCTCGTAAGTACCCTAGATCGAGCATGATGATAACTCGCGATCGATCTTCTTCCTCAACTGACTGTCCCAGCGTTGGTCGTGCTGACGGGCGCGCTGCTTTGATTTCGGGACAAAGTTGCGCTGCTTTGCGGTAATTGCCTGAACTCTCTTATTGGCACGTCTTTCGCTCGTTCTCTCCAATTAAAAGGGAGGATTGGTTTATGGCCGGAAAAAACACTGCTGTCTTTGGCATCTATTCCGACCGCGAGAGCGTAGAAGATGGCATTCAGGCGCTGCGCGCTGCGGATTTCCGCGTTGAAGATATATCCATTTTGTTTCCGGAGAATGAGGGCAATAAAGATTTCGGGCACGTCAAAGCGACTAAAGCTCCGGAAGGCGCAACCGCCGGTGCTGCGAGCGGCGCGGCCATCGGTGGTGTGCTCGGATGGCTCGCCGGCATTGGCGCCATCGCAATCCCGGGTATCGGTCCGTTTATCGCCGCCGGTCCAATTATGGCAGCACTCGCCGCAGCCGGTGTCGGCGGCGCGGTCGGCGGCATCACCGGCAGCTTGGTTGGCTTGGGAATACCGGAATACGAAGCGAAGCGTTACGAAGGCCGCGTCAGAAAAGGTGGCTATCTTGTATCCGTTCACTGCGACGATCGCGAGTGGACGCGCCGAGCCAAAGACATCTTGGCGCAGAGCGGCGCCGAGGATATCTCGGCCACCGGCGAAGCTTCGGCAGATTTCTCCAGGGGCGACAAGCCGCGCCCGCGAGCACCGCGCGACACCGGCACGTAGCGGTGGCGCACGCAGGCACGGCCACTTGTAACGAGAAAGAGGACAGCGGGGTGGCCTCGGCTGGAATCGAGCTACTGCCGATCGACCGGCGACGCCGCGTCCCCTGCGATCAGTTTTTTCATTTCTCCGATATCCACGGGCTTCGTCATATAGGCGTCGAAGCCGGCCTTGCGCGCGCGTAAGCTCTCCTCCCGCCCGTGACCGGACAAAGCGATGAACTTTGTCTCTGACAGGCGTTCGCTGCTTTTCAGTTGGCGAAACACCTCGTAACCGCTGATATCCGGCAGGCTGATGTCGAGGAAAACAAAATCGGGGCAGAATTCTCCGGCAATCCGAAGCGCCGCATTGCCGGTGGCCGCGCCACGCACCTCGAAACCATGCATCTCGAGGAGACTCTTGGTTGCATTCAATGCCACCGGGCGGTCGTCGACGAGTAAGACGCGCCGGTTTTTCGAATCCACCGGGATTTTGCCAGGAAGGATACCGTTAGAATTCGCGTCATCCCACAGGCCCGGCTCACGCCACTGCTCCTCTTCGACGATGGAGCGGCGCGAAGAAGCGACTCCAGAGATTTTTTCCAGCAACACGGTCATGTCGATCGGCTTGCTGACGTAATCGCTGCAGCCCGCGGCAAAACAATTGGCCTGATCGCCCGCCATGGCTCCCGCGGTCACTGCGATGATGGGTTTGTTGAATCCCATCGCGCGCATCCGGCGCGTTGTTTCGTATCCGTCCAGGCGCGGCATTTGGATGTCCATGAGCACGACATCGAAATCGTTCGGACGCTGCTCGAGGACCTCCAGCGCCGCCTCGCCGCCGCTAAATGTCTTCACCGTGCCGCCGGCCGCGCTGATAAAGTATTCCATCAGGCGGCGAATATCGGGCTGGTCTTCGACGATCATCACCCGCACATCCAATTTTCGTTGCCACGAAGGCGGCGACACTCTGGAGTCCATTTCGATATTGCGAAAAGCGCCGCCCGACAGCACGCGCACCGGCAGAATCACGTGGAACGTGCTGCCGTGATCCGGAAGGCTGTCGACGCCGATGCGGCCGCCCAAAGCTTCGACCAGCCGTTTAGTAATCGCCAACCCGAGGCCCGTGCCGCCGTAGGTTTTGGTCATCGAGCTGTCGCCCTGCGTAAACGGCTTAAAGAGGTTTTGCTGCTGCTCTTGGGTCATGCCGATGCCCGAGTCGCTGACGTGAAATTGCAGCTCGGCTTGATCCGGATCAAAATGCACCGCCAATTCGACGCCGCCGCGTTCGGTGAACTTGATCGCGTTGCCGAGTAGGTTGATCAGGATTTGACGCAGCCGTTTTGCATCGCTCTCGATTTTATAGGGAATGACGCCGTCATACTTGAGCGACAGCGGCAACGCCTTGGCGCGCGCCGCACCTTCCATCAGTGTGTACACGTCCGTGAGAAACGTCGGCAGATGAACTGATTCTTCTTCCAGCTGCAAGCCCTGGGCTTCGATCTTCGCCAAGTCGAGCAGATCGTTGATGATCTGCAAGAGATACTGGCCACTGTCCTTGATCGTGCGCACGCACTCGATGGCACCCTGGTCTTGCAGGCGCTCCAGCAAGATATCCGCATAGCCCATGATTCCGGTCATCGGATTGCGAATCTCATGGCTCATGTTGGCCAAGAATTCACTCTTGGCGCGGCTTGCCGCATCGGCCGCATTCTTGGCTTCGACCAGCGCATGCTCGGCCTGTTTGCGCGCGGTGGCGTCGCGCACCAGACCCGTGTAAAAACGCGACTCGCCGAGTACGGTTTCGCTGACACCGAATTCGACCGGGAACTCGCTGCCGTTCTTGCGCCGACCGTGGGTTTCCTGGCCGCTGCCGATGGTCTGCCGGTCAATAGTGCGCAGATAGCCGGCCACGGCGCTGGGGCCGAAATGCGCCGATAATTCCGGCATCAGTAGGCCGATCTCTCTACCGATCACCTCGGCCGCCGAGTAACCAAAGATTTTTTCAGCCGCTGGATTGAGCGACTCGATCACGCCATGCTGGTCGATGGTGATGATGCCATCGACCGCCGTCTGGACGATCGCCTTCAAGCGCACCGCCGCCTCGGTCACCGCCCGCTCCGCTTCTTCGATGCTCGTGATATCGCGGTTGACTTCCAGGATGACGTCGCTTCCGGGTCGCGCCACTTTTTGCTTGCGGCTGAGCACCGCGATTTGACCGCCGCTCTTTTGTCGATGCAGCACCCGGCCATCCCACTCCCCTTCACGATCGATTTTCTTTCCAATCTCAGCCTGCGGTATGGGGTAAGCGGACTCGAGCAGATCCTCGATCGAGCGGCCCATCGCCTCACCCGCGCTGTAGCCATAGAGTTTTTCCGCGCCTTGGTTCCAGTACTCCACCGCGCCGCTGGCATGATTCCAAACGATGATCGCATCGAGGGATAAATCCAACAGTCGCGCCTGCTGATCGCGCTGTTCCTGCGCGCGCTTGGTTTCCGTGATGTCGCGCGCTGCCGCCGAAATTGCGACGATGTCGCCCTGTGCGAGGACAGGCGAAAAAGTCAGCGAGACGTCGAAGGGCCTGCCGTCGCGCCGCAAGCGAATGGTTGCGAAGCGCGTCACCGGTTCGCCGCGCAGAACCAGCTCGACCAAGCCGTCGCGCTCCTCGATAAGCTCCCGTGGGACAAGCTGGTGAACGGATTGCCCCAACATTTCTGCTTCGGCCCAGCCGAACAGCGACTCCGCCGCGCGATTCCAACTGATGATCTTTCCATCCAAGGTAAATGAATAAATCGCGTCCTGAGAAGAATTCACCACGGCCGCCAGCAACGCCAGTTGGCCTTCGGTAATCTTGCGTTCGTGGATGTCAGTCGTACAACCGGCGTAACCGAGAAACGCGCCCGTTTCGGTGAATCGCGGCGTCGCCAGCGCCTTCATCCAACGGTACTCGCCGTCGGGTCGGCGCATGCGAAAATCCGCTTCAAAGCGCTCTTGACTCTCAAGCGCATTTCGGTAAGCACCGGCATAGCTGTCGCGGTCCTCGGGATGAAGGTAATCCATCCAGGCCGAGCCCACCAGCTCGGCATCGTCCCGGACGCCGACAAAATCGCGGAACGCTTGGTTGAAAAATCTCGCGCCTTCGTGGTCGTTGATCCAGATCAACACCGGGGCGCTGTCGGCCAGCGCTTTGAAGCGCTGCTCGCTTTCGTGCAGTTGCGTCTCGGCACGCTTGCGCTCGGTGACATCCATGTTGATGCCGAGGACGCGCGTCAGCTCGCCGTCTTCGCCGCACCAGCCCTGGCCGCGCGAGGCGATCCAGCGCACCTCGCCTGAGCCATGCATGACCCGATACTCGACGTTGAAAGGGCACCGCTGCCGGATCGATTCATAGCGCTCCCGCTCCACGCGATCGACGTCGTCGACATGGACCAGCAGGCGCCATTCGTCATAATTTGGTACTGGGTGAGTGACGCCGTACAGGTTCAACATTTCTGCGGTCCAGGACAGTTTGCCGGTCTTCACATCCCAGTCCCAAATGCCGACGTGGGCCGCCTCCTGGGCCAGACTCAACTGTTGTTGGCTCTGCCACAGGGTTTCCTCGGCGAGCATGCGCGCGCTGATATCGCGGGCGATCTTGGACACGCCGATGATCGTCCCCTGGTCGTTCTTGATCGGTGAAACCGATAAGGCGACATTGACCGGGCTGCCGTCTTTGCGCCGGCGCACGGTTTCGTAGATATCGACAGGCTCGCCGCGGCGGATACGCTCAATGATCGCAAAGAGTTCGTGCCCGCGTTCGCTGGGAATCAGAACATTGGCATGGCGGCCCAGCACTTCCGCCGCACTGTAACCATAGAGTCTTTCCGCGCCCCGGTTCCAGCTCGTTACGATTCCGTTCAGATCGATGCTAACGATGGCATCCTCGGACGACTCGACGATCGCCGCCAGCTGGGCTCGCGCCACCTCGGAGCGTTTGCGACTGGTAATGTCCGTATTGACGCCGATCAAGCGTGCCGGGCATCCGTCATCATCGCGCACGATGCGCCCGATGGCGGCGAGCCAGCGCTCCCCCAGCTCCGGATGGTGAATGCGGTATTCGAAATTGAATTCCGTGCCGGCGCGAAACAATTCCGCGTTATAGCGCACCAACCGTTTGCGGTCTTCGCGGTTTAAGCGCGCCAACCACTTTTCGTAAGTCACGGGCTCGTCGGCAGTAAAGCCGTAGAGCGCGCGAAAAGACTCGCTCACCACGGCCGAGTTTCGCACCAGATCAAAATCCCACACGCCAGCGTTGCTGGCGTCGAGGGCGAGCGCCAGCCGCTCTTCGCTTTTGCGCAGCGCCTCCTCGGCTTGTTTGCGCTCGAGCACGCGTTCGGCCTGCTGGACGTAGAGATCCAATAATCGCAACTCTCGCCCCGAAGGGCGGTGCGGCTCGGCAAAATGAGTCGACAGCATGCCCAGCACTTTGCCCTCATGGCCGAAAATCGGCGTGGCCTGCATCGCCTGCACGCCGTGCTCGGCGAAGAATCCGGCCAACTCCGCGATCTCCGGCTCTTTGCTGACATCTTCAACAATCACTCGCCGGCGTTGCTCTAGAGCGATACTCCAGACGGAACGTGATTCCTTCCCGATAGCTTTAAAGTTGTCAAAAAATCCCTGAGTGAACCCGCGCTGGACGCCGGTTTTAAATGCCTTCTCGTCCTCGTCAAAGAGTTGCAAGTTGCCCTTGTCCGCGCCGAGAAGCTGCATACAGGCGGTGAGCACGGCGTTCAACATCGCTTCAAGATCGTCCTCAATCAACAGACCGCTGCTCAGTTCCTGCAGCCGCGTCATGTCGGAAAGCTCGAGCGCCAGCCGGTCGCGCAACGACAACAGCTCGATTTCAGCGCGCTTGCGGTCGCTGATGTCGAACGTCGTGCCGAGAAGTTGCGCCGGACGGCCTTGCTCATAAAATACTTGGCCGCGCGTTGCGATCCAACGCTCGATGCCGTCGTCGATGCCCATAACGCGAAATTCGACAGAAAATGTGCAGTCGCCGGCTGGATCAAAGGCGCGCTCCATCGTCGCCTGCACCGTGGCGCGATCGTCGACATGGATGCCTCTCATGAACATGTCGTAGGTGAGCGGCGTACCGGGGGCCACGCCCCAGTGAGCCAGCAAGCGCTCGTCCCAGAGCGTCTGCACGTGTCGCAGATCCCACTCGTAAATGCCGACGCTGGCGGTGTCGAGAGCGAGCTGCAGGCGCAGTTCGTTGCGCGCCAAACGCCGGGCCTGGCGATTGGCCTCGTGGAGGAGGCGTAGTCGCTCTTTAGCGGTCGCCACGTAGTGGCAGATCGTGCGCATGAACTCGATTTCGTCGGCCTCGAAGCGGTCACGATGTTTGCTCGCGAAAGAGAGTGTGCCGAGCAGGCGCTCGCCCACGATGAGCGGATGACAAGCGTAAGCGCGAAAGCCCGATCGCTTGGAAACCTCGGCTTTCGGATCGGCAGATGCCGGCAAGCTCTCCGCGATCAGCGGCTGGCGTGTCTGTGCGGCCGTGCCGCAAAACGACTGCCCGAGATCGAGGCGCTGAAACTCGCCGGCGAGTACCTCGGGGATACCGGCCGCCGCTTCAATGACCAGAGCCGCGCTCTGTTCGTCGAACCGGTAGTTAAGATACGCGTCGAGCCCAAGGTGTTCTTGAACTGTGCCGAAAATCTCATCCATCATACGGCTCGGGTCTTCGGCCGTGAGCAGGCGCTCCGCGGTTCTGGCGAGCAGATCGAACCGTTCATTTTGAATGCGCAATTGCTCTTCAGCGTGCTTGCGAGACGTGATATCGTTTACCGTGCCCAGACCGCGCACCGCTCGGCGTTGTTCGCCTTCACCGCTAAAATATCCGCTCCCTCTGACGATCAGCCAGCGCACTGAGCCGTCCGGGCGGATAATGCGAAATTCAGCATCATAGCGGCCGTTCGCTTCACCGTTCAACGCCCGAAGGATTCTGGCCCGAGTCGCTTCACGGTCCGCGGGATGAATCAAATGGATAACCGCTGACGCATTGAGCGGCTCGCTGCCATCCAAACCGCAGATCTCGCGCAGTTCGGGCGAACAATAGATCTCCTCCTTCTCGATATCGACGTCATAGGTGCCGAGACGGGCGCCTGCCAATGCCAGTCGTAATCGCTCTTCACTCTCGCGCAGCGCTTCGTGCAGCCGCTTTCCGCTATCGATGTCGGTGCAGGTACCGAACCACTTCGTCACCCGGCCTTGCTCGTCTTTGAGCGGAACGCCGCGCGCCAGATTCCAGCGATAAACGCCGTCCTTGCCCCGGAGGCGAAATTCGCTCTCGTACGGGATTCCCCGTTCAATCGCGTCGCGCCACAAGCGCCGCGTCAGCTCGCGGTCGCCGGGATGAATTTGCCCGTCCCAATCATCTGCCAGCGCAACTTGATCCGATTCACCGGTGTATTCGGTCCACTGCCGATTAACAAAGTCGACCCGACCCGTGCTGTCGGCCGTAAACGCGATCTGCGGCATCAGGTTCGCCAGTTTGCGGAAGCGCTCGTCGCTTTCGCGCTGGGCCGCTTCAGCCCGCTTTCGCTCGGTGATGTCGTGCACCACCGCCACGGTGCGCAGAGGCGCTCCCTGGGAATCGCGCATCAAATTAACGGTTACGTCGGCCCATACTGTACCGCCGCCCTTGCAGAGAAAACGTTTCTCGCAACGATATTCTGTGATCTCACCGCGCCCGAGACGGAGAAATTCGGCGAAATTTTGATCGCGATCGTCGGCATGCGTGATCTCCGAAATCGGACGGCCGAGCAGTTCATCTTCGTCATAACCGAGCATTTGGCAAAACCGGCGATTGATCCTCAGCATGCGGCCAGTGCGCGGATCGGCTTGCCCCATGGCGACGGAGCTCGCTTCGAAGGAAGCGCGAAACTGCGCCTCCCGCTCCGACAGCTCGGCAATCAAACGGCGATTTTCCTGCTCGCGCCCGTGGAGGCGCAGCAATGCCCGTGATGTGGCCAGCAACTCCTCCGGCTCGATCGGCTCGGCGAGATAAGCGTCAGCGCCGGCTGTAAGGCCGTGCACGCGGTCCGCTGTGCTGACTTTCAGCGCCGAAATCTGCAACACCATGATGTCCGCCGTCGATGGATCGCCTTTAATCCTCCGGCAAACCTCGACGCCGCTGATATCGGGTAGTTTGATATCAAGCAACACCAGCTCGGGTCGCTCCTCACGGATGCTCTGCAGCGCCGCCTCGCCCGTGGCCGCTTCTATCACGCGGAAGCCGGCGCGCTGCAAAATCCGGCTCTTGGCATAGCGCCCGGCTTCGCTATCGTCGACGTTAAGAATCGTGTGGCTTTGTAACACCGGCATCAATTAACGATCAAAGATGGACATCGGCGCACCAGAGCATCCGACTGCAGAATCGAGAAGTCAACCCGCTGCTTCGTATCCGGTGCGCTCCTTTACCTGCCATGCTCGATTTGAGTTCGAGCTTAGCGTTGTCGCGGTTGTCTGGCAACGCCTTTTCGTTAGGACGGAAATCTTTCTCATTAAAACCGGCGCGGTTACAACCTCGCCTTATAGATACGTGGCGCGCGCTTCAAACTTGACCAACCGGCGCGACAATGTCGATATTCGGTTATCCCCCGAGCCTCGGGAGCTTACCGTCGCAATGCTTCTTCAGTTTTCGCTGATGGGATATGCCGGATATGTTACACAAACGTGTCTTCTGTCGCGTTTGTGCAATAACGCCGACAAAAGTGTGCGCAAACTGCATGCCGATGACCTATGTTTTACGATTATAGCTTCTTACGGTGGCAACCCTGTCCCAGAATTGAAACAGTGCTGCGAGGCGCTGCTCCGCTCTTGGGACAAATTACGTTCAACTGTTGGGGAATTGGAATGTGCGGATTCGAACCGCGGATAGAAGGGAGAGGATCAGACATGCCTGGCTGTAGGATGAGAAACCAGACACAGGAAGGTAGGTACTTTTCGAAAACCCACTTGCGCTAGTACTCCCGCGTTCAAGCGGCCACGTTGTCGTTTTTCTTTATCGGTTCTTCGACTCCCGATTTGCGGCGAAAGCGTTTCTTGTCCAAGCCGTACTTCTGCATCTTGCGATGCAGGCTACGCAACGCGATACCACAAGTTCGTGCCGTCAGCGCGATATTTCCGCTGCAGTCCTCGAGTTTCTGAGCGATAAACTGCTTTTCCTTTTCGTCAAGCCAGCGTGACAGCGTGGTCGACGCCAGATTGGGCGGCTGAGTCTCCAGTGGCGTTTGCGGCAAATCGACTTTTTCGATGACACGGCCCGGGGTCAGCACGATGGCGCGCTCGAGGATATTTTGCAGCTCCGGGATGTTGCCGGGCCAAGCATAGCCGAGCAGCGCACGCATTACAGGCTTGGACACTGACGTGATCCCTCTTTGTACGGCCAGCGGATGGCGCCGTAAGAAATCTTGAACCAGTAGCGGAATATCGACGCTGCGGCGGCGCAACGGCATCAGCTGAATCGGGATGACGCTGATGCGATAGTAGAAATCGGAGCGCATTTTGCCTTCGGCAACCAGCCGTCTTAAAGGCTTGCAGGTCGCAGTCATCACGCGCAGGTCGACAGGTATGCCTTGAACACTGCCCAGACGCTGGAATCTTCGCTCGTCGATCACCGTCAGCAATTTTCCCTGGGTGCCGATTGACAAACTGTCAATCTCGTCAAGAAACAGCGTGCCTCCGTGGGCAAGCTCGATTTTACCGGGCTGCGACGTCGCTCCGCCCTCTTTTTCATGACCGAACAATTCTTGCTCGATCAACCCGTCCGGTAGCCCGGCGCAGTTGAACGTTACGAATGGACCGGCCCGGCGCGTGCTATGATAGTGCACGGCGCTGGCAAGCAGCTCTTTGCCGGTACCGCTTTCGCCCTCGATAACCACGGCCATGTCCGTCGAAGCTACCATCCGGAGGGTTTCGAACAAGCGGTGCATTTCCGGCGTTTTGCTGAGCATGTTGCCGAACTCGGCACCGTTTTTGAGCGCGCGCCGTAAATGGCGAATCTCCATGTACACGCGGCTGCGCTCGAGCGCCGCCACCGTCGCATCGCGCACCGCGATCAAGTCGAACGGTTTCACGACGAAATCCACAGCGCCACACTTGAGCACCTTGACGGCGGTCTCGATATCGAGATAACCGGTGATGGCGATCACTGGGACGTCCGGATAAGTCTCCTGCATGAGCGCGATCAGCTCCGCCCCGCTTTTGCCCGGCAGCTTGATGTCAGTGATGACAAAATCGATGCTTCCTTGAGCGAGCTGCGCTAGCGCACTTTCGGCGGAGGTCAAAGCCTCGACCCTATAACCGGTTTGCTCGTACAAGCGCGAGAGTTGCTCGCGCACCACCGGATCGTCGTCGATAACGAGAACGTTCGGCACCAACGAGTTTAATGGTTCAGGCTCGCCTCCCCCCCCGGTCGTGACGATAGACGGGCGGAGAAAATTATCGATGCTGTGAAGTTCGGACATGTGAAAGGTACCCTGATTATTTATCGGCGTCTGAGTCCAATCGCTGCTGCATTTCGTCCAAGCTCCGGCGTTCACACGTCGACGGCCCCGCAGCGGGGTCGATCTGCACGAGCAGATTCTGGATGCGATCGATACTTTGGGTGATAGCGTCGAAACTGCGCTGCGGCAATCCATTGAATAAGCGCAGCAAGTCCGCTTCGCCGCGGATGCCCTGCAAATAGTTGGCGATCTGATGAAGCAATTCTTCGACCCGTAAGTCGTTGCGACCCGGTTTGCGCAACGCACGGCGAACAGCTTGGTAGCGGCTCAAAACGGCCGACTTGTCGCCTGAACCGTGCGGCAGCAACAAAGCATCTTCTACAATCTCGACCGCTGCCGAGGCACCCTGGGGATTGAAACGATAGCGGCAAACGATTTTGCTTTCGCCGTTTTGCAGCCTCTGCCAGGACGTGATGAAAGCATCTCGATCGCGTTCATCGATGCGCGCGACCCAGAGTTTTGGATCGGCGCAAACATCGTTGTCTTGGAAGCCAAACAGCTCCACAGTCGCGCTGTTAAACAAGCACTCGGCGCGATCTAAGCTCCAAAGTGCCGTCGGACAGCAGTGAGCATCGAGGACTGCATTAGCCGCCAAAGTTAGATCCGATAGCCAGGCGGCGCTGTTGCGACTGGACTTACCCACGTGGGCGCGGTCTGATTTGAGGATGAACCGATTGGGCGCGACTTTTTGCGCCGGCGGCACGGTGGTATACACGCGTCGTTCTCTCCTTCGGCCGTTGTGGTCGGATCGGCGTTTAGATTCAATGTTGCCGAATTTGCGGGTGGCGCTCCGCGCGTTCGGTGCCGGACAACGCCTCGCTGATCTTGATCGTTCCGGTATCAAGACCCAGTTGCGACGCCTCAAGATAACAGCCGTAACAAACGACCATATCCAGCAGCGTTTTACCCTGATTTTCGCTGGTGACCCGATACGAATTGCCGACAAACTGCTCACCGCAGCGGTGGCACGTTGAGATTAAACATCCCATAACGGCCTTGGCCGCAAGGAACATGCCATAATTACGCCGCGCGAGAAAATTACAATTCGCGAACATTGCTGCTGTTGATGTTGCAGTGCTGAGACGGCGACGCGCTCGCCCGTCTTACTGTAGAGACGGCCGGTAGTAAATCTCAACCTTTCCCTTACATTTACGACATTGCTCGTGGCATTGTACTGTAGGCGCTATTTTAAGAATTTTCGATTTGGCCGACCTGGGATAGACAAATAGCTGGCTACAAACGCACCACATTGGCCTTGGGAAAATCCTTGAGTGCGTTGCGCGTGTCAAAGATCAGCGAAGCGGAGGTGGCGATCAACGAAAAGTCAAGGACCGAATGATCGGTAAGCACTACGACACAGTCCATTGACTGCAGCAGCTCAGTGCTCAATACCTGCGACTTGAGCGTCTGGCCCTTGATCGTGAGCATCGGCACGTAGGGATCCGAATAACAGATCGACGCGCCTTTCTCACGCAGCGCTTCCAAAATTGAGACGGCCGGCGATTCGCGCACGTCGTTAGTGTCGCGCTTGTAGGCCACCCCGACACCGAGAATTTTTGCGCCTTTCAAGCATTTCCGCCGCTCGTTCAGCGTGTCGGCAATGCCACGCACGGCAAAGCTCGGCATCTGGGTGTTGATCCTGCCGGCGAGCTCAATCAGACGGGGCTCGGCGCCGTTCATCTTGGCTTTCCAGGTCAAATAATAAGGATCGACCGGAATACAATGTCCGCCCAGCCCCGGCCCTGGATAGAAAGGCAGAAAACCGAAGGGCTTGGATTTGGCCGCCTCGATGACTTCCCAGACATCGATTCCCAAGCTATGGCAGGTCAGCGCCATCTCGTTGGCCAGAGCGATATTGACGCTGCGAAAGGTATTTTCCAGGAGCTTGACCATCTCGGCGCAGTCGGTCGAAGACACCGGCAAAACCTTCTCGACAAACTGCTCATAGAAAAGCGCCGCCATCTTGGCGCAGCGCGGAGTTGCGCCGCCGACCACCTTGGGAATATTGCGCGTCGTGTATTGTTGATTGCCCGGGTCGACTCTCTCGGGAGAGTAGGCGAGAAAAAAATCGCGCCCGACTTTCAACCCGGTTTCTTCCAATACCGGCAAGACCACCTCGCGGGTGGTGCCCGGGTAAGTCGTGCTTTCCAGTATAATCAACTGCCCCGGATGAATATGATTGCGGATCGCTTCCACCGCGGCGATCACGTACGACAGATCAGGGTCCTTGTTTTTACGCAACGGCGTCGGGACGCAGATGTTGAGGGTATCGAGATTCTCGGCCGCTGCCAGTGATTGCGTGGCGCGCATTTTATTGGCGGCGATTGTCCGGCCGAGCCTCTCACCTGAGACATCCGGGATGTATGAAATACCCGCATTGATCGAGTCTACTTTTTCCCTGACCAGATCGATGCCGGTAACCTGAAAGCCCGCCCGAGCCATCTCGAGCGCCAGCGGCAATCCAACGTAGCCCAGGCCTAACACGCCGGCATGCGCCGTCCGTGCGCGAATTTTTTCCTGAAGCTCCCGGCCGGACTGCGCTGGATAAGCGGGTAAGGCGGACGCTAGGGTGGCGTTTTCACGTAAAGATTCCATGGCGGCTCCTTGCACTGCGGGTTTAATCGGCCAATGCGTTTTCTACGATCGATAAGCTCCAGTTGTTTAACAGAAGGTGAGCTCGACACGACTACGGGCCAAAGTGAGAGTCGGGTGTTTGTTTCGTCGAACGGCCGTGTCTCACGCGCTGTTCGTGGTAGGGTTTATTTAATTTCTGCGGCGAGGCTCACA
>Ga0210113_1000054_pt1 | contig 23838 bp, 18 predicted proteins | sample MayberryNW_Catta_5_FD_185523 | JGI IMG/M metagenome (GOLD analysis project Ga0210113, IMG submission 185523) | Wetland microbial communities from San Francisco Bay, California, USA, that impact long-term carbon sequestration -... | ecosystem: Environmental > Aquatic > Marine > Wetlands ...
TAGAACTCCACCGTATACTCTTTGCCGCCGGCGCTTTTACAACGGCCCAGGCCACGCGCGCTATGCGACGAGCCGATCAAGAAACATTGCATGAAGGGCTGTTTGTCGCCTTGGAGCTTTGCAATCCAGTAAAATAGCGGGCCGGATACGGTGCGTTGAGATTGTCCGGCCGCGGGATCGAAGCTTTCGCCGTATACGGTGTCCAACAACGCATTCGAGCTCCCAAGCGGACCCCACAGGCCGTTACCATAGGCGGATAGGTCGGGTCCTTCGGCGTCGATTGAGCCGGCACCGAAAATTTTCTCATAACTATCGAAAAAGAGCCGCCGTGCCACCGGCTCAAGCCTGCCAATCAGCACCTCGCCATCGGAAGCAAAGACTTGAATCGATCCGCCGCCTCCTTGTCCAAAACTCCATTGCCCGTCGAGTTTTTCACCTTCTCGTGAATGCATCGTCAATGGATAAATGCACGATGAAAGGAGCAAGGTGGCTAGCAACAGCACAATTGCAAATTGATTCCACTGCTTAGCCATGTCTCAAAGTCCCGGCGGTCACGAGCCTAACATTGAGCCGAGGCCAAGTACATGATCGGGAGAATAAAACCTAGACAGAATGTCATTCAACTCTGGACAATAGATCGGACGTGTGAATCGACTCACTCGGGATCGTACGCAGCTGAGAAAAAATCGCGGGAGATTAGCAAGCAGGAATGTCTTTCGGTACCGGAGCACAACCGCGGGTTTAGCGTGGCCGGCGAATCCAGGGCGCCACGAAACGCGGTGAATCAGCTCGCCATTAGCGACGGCGCGCCCGGCGAACGCGCGACCGCACCGTCAAATCGCGCAGTTTGCTGACGGAGAGTATTTCGCGAACTCTTTGGCCGTCGCCCAATTCATAATCGACGAAAACCGCATCCTTCGTCCACGAAATCGTAAAGGCATGGGGTTCCAATCTGTCCAGATGCTTCCCCACCGTGCGCAAGAGCTGCGAAACTTTCATGGTTCCCGTGGCCTGGGCGGAGAAGCGCCGGCGGCGTTTTTTTCTACCTTGGGCATCGAGCCAGGAGATGTACGATTGATCGTAGCCCAAAGTGCCATCCTCTCGCATCAAACGGGCACGTCTGCGCGCCTGAGTCGGAGAGTCCCAGACTTTTTCCGACAGATCCTTTTTGGAATCTAACTTGGCGATATCGGGGAGCGTATCGCTGCGAACGATATAGTTTCGCCCGTTTTTCTCCATTACGAACAGGACGACGCCAAGCGACTCCAGCGACTGGCCGATCGCTCTTAGGGATTTCGCGTGGGGCATTTGCGCTTCCTTTGTGTATGCTCACCGGATGCAGTCATCGTTGCTTTAGGGCGAAGTCATTGACCCGCCGGGTGGCCTATTTTATGCGGACAGCGATTTTCGTTCAACCGCCGAACCGGCGAGCGCCGGCATGTGCGGTAGATCACAGCAATGAGACCGAATCGACGCGGTCAGGTAGACCCGATTAGGGCGAGTTCTCGCGATTCGAGCGGCGCCACCGGCGGTGCATCCATACCCACTGTTCCGGAACCGTGCGGATGACGGTTTCTAGTCGGGCGGTCAGCAGAGCCGTGAGAGCCACGATATCGCGCTGCCGATCGCCGGTGCGGGCAAAAATTACCCGTTCAATCGTTATCTGGTGGCGTTTGCCGCGGCGATGATGCCAGGAAAAAATCACCGGCGCCCCGGTACGCAATGCCAGGGCGGCAGGCGTCGTTGGAGTAAATGCCGGCCGGCCGAAGAACGGCACGTAATCCCCGGCGGTTTTGGTGTCTTGATCGATTAAAAACGCCATCAACTGATTGCTGCGCAAGGCACGCAGGATCGCCTTGCCGCTGTTTTGATCGCGCCAGACAATCTTTAGACCGTGGCGCGCGCGCCATTCATGCAGCCAGCGGGTGACGCGCGGATCGTAGAAAGGCTTGGCGATTGTCGAAATTGGATATCCCGCTGCCGCAATCGCCTGTCCGAGCATTTCCCAGTTGCCCACGTGCCCAGTGACGAAGATCGCCCCTTTTTTTTCCGCCAAGGCTTCGTCCAAGATGCGGCGCGCGGCGGCATCCAATGCCGGTACGGATTGATGCAGCCGGGACAACTCCCAGATCGATTCAGCGAAGTGAACGAACATGCGACGAGTTGTCTTTACTGGATCGAGATGCGGCAGAGTAAGCCGCAAATGCTCTTGCGCCAGTCGGGCTTGGCGGCGAAAGATATACGGCGACAAACAGCCGATCAACCGCACGACACCGCGAATGGGCAAACGCTCGACGGCAAATAGGCCGCCGCGCATTAACAAGTATAGAAGCGTATTCCTGTATGGCAGCGCGTTTTTGACTCGATGGTGCGATCGCCTTTTTGGAATTCTTACGATAGCGTCAGCTTGGCTCATAGAACTGGCAGCATGAAACCTCATCAGCCCTGCGGCTAAAACTTTAGTCTTAAAAAAATAGCGTTAATTTGGCTTTTCGGCAACTCGTCCGTCCGGCGGCCGGCCGTAGGCACACGTTCTAATCGGTACGACCTATCCTGCCTCCGGAGAGCTCCGAAGGAAACAACAAGACCGACTTGGGACATCGCGAATAAACTGACCATGCCAAGACGTCGGGCCGATCAATCTCATACGCCGGTTGGACTCGTTCTCGTCAGTCAAGATAGTGCCACTCATTGAAGGTAGCCGCCTGCCCGTACGGTGCGCCCGATTCATCGAGCAGATTCCACACCGTTGCCCGCTCGATCAAAAACCGTCTGCCGTTCTTAGCGACGCGCACACCGCGGTAGTCGTCGATATAGCCTCGGCTGGATACTTCCGAGAGCAAACGCGCGCGCTCGGCGCGCGCAGGCGCTTCGGCCGTTAGCCGCGAGGGCATGACTGTCAACTCTTCCCAGCTAAGCTCGAAGAGTTGTAGGCTGATTCGGTTACCATAATTTAAAATAGGGTCGGTTGCAGTATCGTGCGACAGCACGGCAAACGGCGCGTTGAACAATTCGCGCGCCTGCTCTTCCGGCGCCAACCCCGGCTCGACCAGATTCCTGCCGGTCCAGTGGCGCAAGCTCGCCAGCATCCGGGCGACATGTCGGTCGAGGTAGCGATTTTCGGAAGAGGGTTGAGATGTTGGCATGTTTAGGGCGATTGGGCATCCCGCGCCCGCGGTTCTTTCGATGACAGGCAGCGATCTCCGCTAACCATCAATCCCAGCCGTAAAGGCGCTTGGCGTTGTCGCCGAGAAATTTTCGCTTGGCTACGGCCGTAATATCCTTGCGCTCGCGTATGGTCGAAACGACGTGGGGAAACATGCCGTCCCAATGAGGATAATCGGATGCGAAAATCAGCTTGTCATCGCCGATCCGCTCCATCACGTAGGCAACGGTGCTCTCTTCCGGCTCGGCGGCGAAAAACCAGTTCCCGTGAGTGATATATTCACTCGGTTTTGCCTTGATTAGCGGAGCCTCGCATTGCCGTTTTTCCCATTCCTCGTCCATCCGATCCATCCAGTATGGCACCCAACCACAGCCGCACTCGAGAAACGCAATTCGCAACTTGGGAAATCTTTCAGCCACCCCGCCATACATCAGCGCGGCGCAATCGATCAGCGTCTCCACCGGACGCGCGACAGTGTGGGCCAGCAGAAACGTGTCGAAACGGATTTCCCCGGCAGGTCCTTGGCGGGAATTGTGCACCAGCAGCGGCGAGTTGAGCCGTTGGAGCTCTTCGTAGATGGGCCAAAACGTCGGGGTGCCGAGGTGGTCTTTGAGACCGAAAGACGCGATCGTTATACCGGCAAGCCCCAGTTTCGTGACCGCGCGGTTCACTTCCGCAACCGCCGCCGGGACGTTTTGGAATGGCACCAGACCCACGCCTTTCAGCCGCGGGCTTTCGCGGCAGATGGTGGCGATCCAATCGTTGTAGCCGCGGCAAAAAGCCGCGGCGTATTCTTTTTCGGGGCTTTGCGTGATGCCAAAGGCGCTGGTTGGAAAGAGAACCGAGATGTCGATGTCTTCTTGGTCCATATCCCTTAGCCGCTGCGGCAGGTCCGTGTCGCGCATGCCGAGTTTGCCGTAGAGGCTGCTGTCCCATTTATCACGGGCAACGAGCGTTCCTTGTCGCTTGCAGTAAGGTTCTTCCATGAACGCGCGAATCTCTGCGTCGCGATCGCGCACATGACCGTCAGCATCGATGATCTTTGTTTCTTGCATGATTTCTCTCCCCGATCCGGAAAACAGTACGCGATCCGAGACGATTTTCAACGCGAAAACAGTGCCGGCGCCACGTCATGTTCAGATGGGATCAAGCGCGCAAAACAGTGCGTGGGGCGCGTGCCAGATTGAATGCTCGGCTCGCGATCACTTGCGGTTTTGGCCAACCAACGATGCCTACGCACAAAGCCTGAAACGGCGCATCGATCAGGCCACCCTGAGGTTGCTGCACGAGCATCTAATCGCTGGTCGGTTCCGCGGCCGCGTTCAAGCCGGCGATGAATCCTTGGGTCGTGCAGCGTCCCAAGCCGTGTTGATTGAAACCGCCCGCCGATTCACCGGCGCAATATAGCCCGGGTATGACTTCGGCGTTCATGTCCACCACCTGACATTTGCCATTGATTCGCAGACCAGAACGGGTGTCGTGCACGTTGGGCGTGGCCCAGGCCGCGTAGAACGGCGGCGTCTGAATTTTGTGCTTCGGCGCCGGTTTGCCGAAATCGCTGTCTTTACCCGCGTCGACAAATGAATTGTATTTATCCACCGTCGCTTGCAGGACCTCGCCTTTCATTGGCTTGGCCTGATATTCGTTCTTGATCGCGGCGGCCAATTCGTCAAGCGTGCTCGCGCTGAAGAAGTATCCGTCGGGATCGACATAGGGCGGAGCTGTTTTCCAGCCTTCGCGTTTGACCGCGTCAGTGTCGAAGATCGCCCAGATCGGTCCCGCGGAATAGTCCGGAGGTTCCGAGTATTCATTCATCGCCACCGCAGCGTTAAAAAAATTGTACTTGTTGGGATGGTAGTCGATTTTTTCGTTGTTGCGATAATCGTTGGGCGTGTACGGGTTGATTTCATTGTAGACGTTGCCGTGCGGGTAATCGCCCTTGGTCTCGTCGAAAAATCGTTTGCCGACCTGATTGACCAGAATCAAGTCATGCCAATCCTTTACAGCCAATCCGGTGGCCCGAACCAGCGGAAAGATCGGAGTTTCGAGCTCCCATACCATGTAGTTCCATTTGGTCGCCAACACCCGCTGGGTGCGAATGTTGTCGCCATTTTCCAACGTCTGGTTAACCAACCCCCACAGCGAAGCGCCGATCGCGGTGGCGGCAAGCTCGCCGCTGGCATCCTGATAGGTATAGGGCTCGCCGGCGACCGTCAGCACAGCGGTTAGCCGGGGGTCGAACATGCGCCGAAAGTTTACATTGCTGGTCATGCCGCCGGTCGCGATGATCACCGCCTTTTTTGCATGGACTTTCACTACCGGTGTCGTGCTCTCGATATTGCCGTCGGAGCGAAAGCTCTTCAGCGGCGTTGACTGGCCGGGCAAGACTCGCGGCGTATGTTGGGCCGTGATGCCTACGACTCTGCCAGAGGTCTGCCCCTCCCGAATGATGCTCGTCATCTTATAGTTCAATAGAAACTTGACGCCTTTCGCGCGCGCGCTGTTTTCCAGCGGCCTGATGAGACCCGTCCCGCCTCTGTTGTTGGGACTTTCGTATCCCGGGCCCTTGGTCCAGAACGCGTGGTTTTCGCGCGGCGCCGAATTACCCAGATTGTGGCCGCCTTGATTGTCCGGAGGGATATCCTTGAACTGGACGCCGTTTTCCAGGAGAAACTCGAAGGTCGGCGCGCAGTGATCGGCGAAAGCGCGCATGACTGCGCGGTCGTTGTAGCGGTAGTCGGGCCAGCCGTTGGGCTGCACGATGGTCCAATCGGTGAGATCGGAAAACACGATGTCCGGCGCATCGTGAATGCCATATTTTTTTTGCGCGCTGGTGCCGCCGCCGAGCGGTACGTTGCCGCCGCTGATGATCGCGTGACCACCGATGTCGTAGTTGGTTTCGACGACGACCACCGATGCCCCGGCGTCAGCCGCTTTGACCGCCGCCGGCAGCCCGGCCGCTCCCGACCCGACAACGACCACATCGGCTTCCAGATCCCAGCTCTGATCCCTTGTTGTTGCGTTTGCCATTATCTATTTCCTCCGCTGATGCAAATTTGCCAAATGTAGAATCGCTTACAACCGCAAACAAAAAAATACAAGCCTCATGCTCCAAGCTGACAGTGACAAGGACCGGATGTTGCGGTCCGCTTCGCGCTTGGCAAGACAAATCTGTTCAGGGAGTTGTCCCGATATCAGGGGGCGCAGTTCGACCGGTTCGTATTATGAAGCTCAGGCGCGCCAGCGCCGCGTTGCATCTGCTAGACTAGCCTAGAACGAAAAAGCGGTTTTATTGAAACGGTGAAGATGAATCGACAGCGCCACGGTTCCCGAATGGGCGCGACTTCTAGGTAAGCCGACGGTGCCACATTGATGAGCTATGGAAAGTAACGCGGTTGAGGTCTGCGTGCGGTGTAAACTGTGAAAATTTTTTTCGCTAGAATACACAAGCGTCGATGACGAGGCGTGAAAGCGGACTAACCGACAATCCGCACGCTGATCAATCGACTTTCAATTTCTTTCTGGCAGGCTTGGCCTTATCGGTAACTTCGTCTGGTCTTTCCGAGCTTTCTCCGGATTTCTCGCGCTGTTCATGATCTCGCGCTTTAACCGCGTTAAGACGCTCACGGAACCAGGTTTTCTCCGGCCATCGCCAGTTTTGATCGTGCTCCATCTGTTACCCGCCGCGTTGAAAGGTTTTCGACGAATCATTCTGAGCAAGCCTCATACCAAACCATAAGCATCGAATTTCGAAAGAATATCTATCTTGTGAGATCAAGGCATCCAAACCAAAAATGTCGAACCACGACACAGCATTGTCGGAAATGACACTAGGAAAAGAAACGGAGTCTATGTGCTTGGACGGCGGCGGTGTACTTGCAGTGCCAAGCGACCGAATTACATGGAGCACGAGGGTGAAGCGAGGGCCAATAAACGCCAGCCGTTGCGGACCCCACCCCACGACATCAGGTTTCGATGAGTCGTCGCCCTTGGGCTCCCGCTCCGTTCCGCAGAATTTTTGCGCTTACGATGTCTTTTTCGTGCAAAACTTGGCTAGGGCGTACTCCACGTCCTTGAGATAGCCGGCAATCGGCTTGAGCGGCATGCCGACAGCCGCCAGATAATCACCTTCCATCGCAGCGATAAGATTACGTCCCTGGCCCTGAATGGAATAGGCTCCGGCCTTATCCAGCGATTCGCCGGTGGCCACGTAACTCTCGATTTCATCCGCCGACAATTCGCGCATCTTTAAGACAACGGTTTCGATTCTTGTTAGCCCCGGCCCGCCGATGCCGTCGATGATTGCCACACTGGTATAAATCTTGTGCGCTTTGCCGGATAGCAATCGTAGAATGCGCCGGGCGTCGGCCGCGTCGAGCGGTTTGCCGATTTTTTCGCCGTCGAGCTGGATCATCGTATCGCTGCCGATAACGATGCTTTCGGGATGCTTGGCCGCCACCGACCGCGCTTTGCCGACGGCGAACTGGAGGACCTCCTCGCCGATCGACAGGTGCGTGGAAATCCGTTCATCAAATTCCGGAGCGATAACTTCAAAGGGCCTGCCGAGCAGACCCAGAATCTCGCGGCGCCGCGGCGACGTCGAGGCCAGAATCAATCGCATCAAGGAATCCGCTAAGGCGAGAGCAAGGCTTCCGAGGATCGGAATGCGTTCTTGCGCAGGGACGCGAATGCGCCCCGCGCTTCATCTGGCGCACTCGTCATGAACTCTGCGAGGCAGCGGCGCACGTCGGTGGCGCTGTTCGCTCGGGTCATGCGCGCGCGCATGTCCGCGGCGCCGCGAAAATTACGGCAGTACCAGGTCAAGTGCTTGCGCATGGCGACGAATCTCGCCGGGCCGCATAGAGCTTCGAAATGTTCGCAGTGTTCGACGATCACTCGGAATCGCTCTTCGACACCCACCGGCATCGTCGCACGCAGCATCCGCTCATCATCGCAACCGAGCGCTTGTTTCACCGCGTGTTTTCCGCGAAACAGCCACGGATTGCCTTGGGCGCCACGGCCGATCAAAATGCCATCGACTCCGGTTTCGCGCACGCGCCGGTAGGCATCACACAGATCTTGAACATCGCCGTTTCCGATAATCAGCACGCTTGAGCCTTCAGCAATCTCAACGGCGCGTGCAATCGCATCCCAATCGGCATCGCCTTTATAGCCTTGTTGCAACGTGCGCCCATGCAGCGAGATCGCCGAGGGCTGCTCCGCCAGAAGCGTGCTCAGCCACTCGTCGATCACATTCCGATCATAACCCAGACGGGTCTTGACCGACACGGGAATCAAGCGGCGCTCAAGCAGCCGGGTCTCCGGATTGCGTCGCCGATTGAACGCTTTGATCTGCTCAACGGCGTCGCCGGCGAAACCCAGAGCATCGAGGCGCTGGCCCGACTGCCAATCCACGATTCCTTGCCGCGTTGCCCGGATGATCTCACGCGCCAAATCGGGAGTGCGGATGAGCGCCGCACCGCAACCCGAAGCCGCAACGTTCTTCGCCGGGCAGCCCATGTTGATGTCCAGGCCGTCGAAGCCGAGCTCGCACACGATGTGCGCCACCTTGTAAAAAAGCTCCGGTGTCTTGCCGTAAATCTGCGCCACCACCGGACGCTCGAGTTCACAATAAGTAAAATCTTTAAGCAGTGTGTGCAGTGAATAGAGAGCGGCCTGAATATTGACGAATTCGGTCAAGGTCACGTCCGGGCCGCCGTGCTTCGCGGTGATATAGCGAAAGGAGGCATCCGTCACGCCGTCCATCGGCGACATCCCGATGATCGGCTTAGGAATATCGTGCCAAAAAAACCTCGTCATTGCCGCTCAGATTAACATCGCCTCAAAGCTCCTTCAAACCGGCCGGCGCGAAATTGCAGGTTTCAATCACCACTTGAAGCGCTTGGATCGCGTCCTTTTATCGCAAGCGTGCAGTTCGAGCCTGCCGGCGCAGATCAGCTGCGGCGTTTCAGGATGTCTTCAAGTTTTTGACGATCTTCTTCGAACAATTTTTCTTGCGGTGCTGTCGAGCGCCCGCGCTGATCGTTCGGTTCCATCTGCCCCGCCGGTTTTGGACCGGCGCGCCGAGCGCTCTCCGGCGCGAACCAGCTGTTGAGATCGTACCAGTAAAGCCAAAGTAAAAAAGCGCCAAACCAAACCGTCAGCGGGACCAGAAGAAACAGCAGCAGCATTCTCCCCCAGGTTCTTTTCCGTGGCTTCTTGCGCCGGGTGGCCATGTGAAGGGATTTTTGGAGCGTCGCTCTCGCCGTCAAGCGATGACCTGCACACGAGCGCGAGGAGAGCCTTAACGCCGGGAACAAAAACGCGATCAGTAAGACGGCTTGTGCTCGAAATAGTGAGTCGCGTTAATCACGCGAATCGTTTTGGTCTTCGAGCGCATCACCACCGACTGCGTCGTCGCGCCGCCGGGAAAAAAATGCACGCCATGCAAATAGTCGCCATCGGTAACCCCGGTGGCGGCGAACATGACGTCGCCGGCGGCGAGTTCGTCAAGGTTAAATTTTCGTTTGATGTCGGTGACGCCCATTTTTTTTGCCCGCTCGACTTCCTCATCGTTGCGCGGCGCCAAGCGCCCCTGAAATTCGCCGCCGACGCAGCGCAATGCGGCGGCCGCTAAAACACCTTCGGGCGCGCCCCCGATGCCGAGCAGGAGATCGATCCCGGTTTCCGGCTTGGTTGTCGCGATCGCGGCCGAAACATCGCCGTCGCCGATCAGGCGGATGCGGGCACCCGCCTTGCGCACTTCCTGAATAATCGCTTGATGGCGCGGGCGAGATAAGATGATAACCGTGAGATCTTCGATTCGGCAGCGTTTGGCTTCGGCCAACGCCCGGAGATTCTCCGTCGGCGATTTGTCGAGATCGACTACCCCCCTCCCGGCCGGGCCGGCGGCGATTTTCGCCATATAGGTATCCGGGCAATGCAATAGGTTGCCGCCGTCCGCCATCGCGATGACGGCAAGCGCATTGGCCGCGCCATTGGCGCAGATCGTCGTACCTTCGAGAGGATCGAGGGCGATATCGACTTTGGGGCCGCCGGAGCCGACCTTCTCGCCGATGTAGAGCATCGGCGCCTCGTCGCGCTCCCCTTCGCCGATCACCACCGTGCCGTCGATCGCAAGGGCATCGAAGGCTTTGCGCATGGCATCCACCGCTGCTTGATCCGCGGCGGTCTCATCGCCGCGTCCCGCCCAACGGGCGCAATTTAGCGCCGCCGCCTCGGTCACGCGAACGGCTTCCAATGCTAAATTTCGGTCCATGTCGGCCTCCCTTCGATCAGCGCGTCCATTAGCCGATAGGCTTTGTTGGCAACAATACCGGTCTTTGCCGCATCTTTTTCATTATAGCCCACCTTGCCGTTGTTTCGCGGGGCTTCGGCGGAAAACAAAACGAACGGCACGGGATCGGCGACGTGAGTTTTGAGCGCGATTGCGGTCGGATGGTCGGGCATTAAGAGAATTCGATAATCGTCGCGATGGGCCATTCTCTTGAGCACCGTGCCGACGACTTTCTCATCGAAGTCTTCCAGCGCCTGGATTTTCTTTTCGACATCGCCCATGTGCCCGGCTTCGTCGATCGCCTCGACGTGAATGAAGACCAAATCGTTCCTTTCCAGCGAGCGCACGCCGTACTCTGCTTTGCCGACGTAGTTGGTATCGAGAAACCCGGTGATCCCCGGCACGTCGATGCGCTCGAGTCCGGCATAGATACCGAGACCATGGATAATGTCGACCGCCGAGATGACTCCGCCCTTAATGCCGAAGCGCTTCGTGAGCGGCGGCAACTGCGGCGCTCTTCCCTGTCCCCAGAGCCAGATTGAGGTAGCTTGCCGCTGTCCTTCGGCTCGGCGTTTCTGGTTGACGCGATGTGGCGCGAGAATTGGCTGCGATGCCTTCATCAGTTGCCGCAAGCGTTCAGCGCCATCTCCTTCGGGCATGTAGCCGGAGATCCTTTGATCGGTGATATCGTGGGGTGGCGTGGTGACCATCTTCTCTTTGCCGTCGCGCCAGACCATCAGGTGGCGATAGCTCACGCCGGCAAAAAATTCGATTCCGTCGCCGCCGAGCTCGCGATCGAGGTCGCCGATGATTTCAGCCGCCTCTTCGGTCGAGATATGCCCGCTGGTAAAATCTTCCATGAACGTCTCATCGGCGGCGCCGCCAAGAGTTACCAGATTGCAACGAAACGCAATATCGTCGGCAGCCAGAGCAACGCCCATGCTGGCGGCTTCGAGCGGCGAGCGCCCGGTGTGATAAAGCACCGGATCATAGCCCATGATGCTCATATTGCCGACGTCACTACCCGGCGGAAATCCTGGGGGGATCACGTGGGCGATGCCGAACACACCGTGCACCGCGAGCCAGTCCATATTCGGCGTCCCGGCGGCTTCCAAAGGAGTCTGCCCATCCAAAACATCGAGGGGATAATCCGCCATTCCGTCGCCTTGGAGAATGATGTATTTCACCGTACAGCCCGCATCAACAGATTCTCTCGGTTCCAGGTTTAAGGTTCATAGTTCGATATCCGGCCTTGAACCTGGAACTTTGAACCTAAACTGCGCGCTGGCCTCAACGCGCGTCCCAGATCGGGAACCAAACCGGATCGACTAAGATATAGTCTCGATTGCCGATTGAATCTAGAGCCCTGCGGATTTGGCGCAGGGTCGCGCGCTCCAGCGTGATCACGAAGGGCAAGATGTCGTTCGAATGATGCTTGAGCCGATAACTCTCGGTGAGGCTGCGCAATTCCTCCTCGACATGCCTGAGCTGCCAGATCTCCGAAATGTTGACGCCGATGCGGCCGAAAGTCTTGCCGATGTCGCCGACGATACCTGCGCGGTCCTTGACGACAAAGCGGATGTAGAAGGGCATATCGATCTCGTCCTCGCGCTGAAGTTTCAGTTCTCCCGGAGCAACGAGACTCGGAACGCCACTGAACTTGCGTTCGCCGCGCGCCAGCTCGCAGACGTCGCCGAGCACGGCCACGGCGGTTGGTCCGCCGCCGGCGCCCGGTCCGACCAAAACATAATCGCAGTCCCGGCCGCCGCGGCCGGTGCCGCTGCTTCTGCCCGCAAAGCAGACCGCGTTCGTGGCGCCATCGACACCGGCAAGAAAGTTCTGCCCCGACACCAAAGCCGGCGCAACGAAAACCTGGACCAGGGAACCACGGCGCCGCGCCACCGCGAGCTGCTTGATCGTGCTTGAGCCGATCCGTTGAGCGTAGCGAAAGTCGACCGCCTGAATCTCTTCGATGCCCTTACGCCAGATCTTGCCCGGCTCGATTTGGAGACCGAAGGCAACCGCGCTCAGGAGCAACAGCTTCGCTTCGGCGTCGCTACCGTTCACATCCGAGGCCGGGTTGGTCTCTGCATAGCCTTTCTGCTGCGCCTCGGCGAGTGCTTCGGCATAAGGCTTGCCGCTTTTTTCCATCTGCGAAAGGATATAATTGCAAGTGCCGTTGACGATGCCGAAGACCGCCTCCGGCTGTTCGACGGCGAAGCTCTCGCTCAGCGACCGAATCACCGGAATGCCGCCACCGACGCAAGCTTCGAAACGGAGCTGTTGGCCGGTCTTCTTTGCCGAAGCCCAGATCTCTTTGCCGTAGCGGGCCAGCACCGCCTTGTCGGACGTGACAACGGATTTGCCGTTGCGAAAAGCGCGCAGAAAAAAATCCCTGAATTGCGGCAACTGCGACGGATGTTGAAAACCGAGCGCCTCGATCACGATGTCAACGCCGGCAGCGTCGATCACCTCCTCGGGTTTGGCGGTGAAAAGCTTCGGATGCTTCTTAAACCATTTTTTTTTCCGGGGATTGCGCGTGTAGATTTTTCGGAGTTCCAGTTCGATATCCGCGCTGAGCTGCCCTTTGAGGTCGTGAAAGAGGATATCCTGAATCGCTTCGCCTACCACACCTGAGCCTAGTAGGCCGATACCGACCCTTCGTCGATTCTTCGCCGCTGCCATAAATGAACCTGTGATTTTTGAAGGAGGCGCTAGTCCAGGAGCTTGCCTAACGCCCGTTTGATCTTTCGAACGGCCTGCTTGGTCCGATGTTCGTTCTCGATCAGCGCAAAGCGCACATGCTCGTCACCGTACTGGCCGAAGCCGATGCCGGGCGACACCGCCACCTGCGCTTCTTGAAGTAAGTACTTGCAGAAATCGACCGAGCCCATTTTTTTGGCGGGATCGGGGATTTCCGCCCAGACGAACATCGTTCCTTTGGGTTTGGGAATTCTCCAGCCAGCCCGATCGAGTCCATCGATCAACGAATCGCGCCGCCTTTCATACATCACCCGGATCTCTTCCACGCAGTCTTGCGGCCCGTTCAAAGCCTGAATCGCGGCGATCTGAATCGGTTGAAAAATCCCGTAATCGAGATAGCTCTTGATCCGAGCCAAGGCATGGATCACTTCCCTATTGCCGACGCAGAAACCGACCCGCCAGCCGGGCATGTTGTAGCTTTTGGACAGCGAAAAAAATTCGACACCGACGTCCTTTGCTCCCGCAACCTGCAGGAAACTCGGCGCCTCATAGCCGTCGAAAGTCAGATCCGCGTAAGCGAGATCGTGAATCACTAGAAAACCATGCTCCTTGGCGGTTTTTACCACTCGCTCGAAGAATCCCGCGTCAACCACTTCGGTGGTGGGATTGTGCGGGAAGCTGATGATCAGCATTTTCGGCTTCGGCCAGGTTTGGCGAATCGCCTCGTCAAGGTTGCCGAAAAAGGCTTCGCTGGTCGTGAGCGGGATGCAGCGCAGATCGCCGCCGGCCAGGATAACGGCAAATTGATGAATCGGATAGGTCGGACTGGGACAAAGCACCACGTCGCCGGGATCGATGGTCGCCCAGGCAAGATGGGATATCCCTTCTTTGGCCCCGATGGTGACGATTGCCTCGCTATCGGGATCGAGATCCACGTTGTAACGGCGTTTGTACCAAGCGACGATTGCCAGGCGCAGTTTGTAAATGCCCCGGGAGACCGAGTACCGATGATTTTGCGGCTTACTCGCGGCTTCCACGAGCTTGGCGACCACGTGCGGCGGCGTCGGCAGGTCGGGATTTCCCATGCCGAAATCGACAATGTCTTCGCCCCTATGCCGAGCTTCCATCTTCATGCCGTCGATGATGCTGAAGACGTAGGGCGGCAGCCGCTTTATGCGCTGAAATTCCACGCGTGGTACCTAAACCTTTCCGAGAAACGGGATAGCCCAATTTATAAGCCATCATCCCACCGGGTGCAACTAAATCTCGCCCGTAAGGGTCCGCCTAGAAAGCGCACGAATCACCAAGCGATGGCAGTTTTGTCAACGAAGCGTGTGAAGGGGTTTATCCTACTGACCCGAACTGCAACAGAGTTCCCCAGCGGTGGCGCAGGATTTCCTTCATGCCGGCTGAAGCTTTGCTCCTGAGCTCCGGATCCTTAGCCAGCCAGGCTAAAGCTTCCCGACGCGCTTCGGCTAAGAGCCGCGCGTCGCGCACGAGACTGGCGAAGCGAAAATCCGTCAAGCCGGATTGGCGCGCGCCAAGAAGCTCTCCGGGTCCGCGCAAGCGGAGATCGGCCTCGGCGATTTTAAAGCCATCCTGTTCCTTTTCCATCGCGCGCAGGCGTTCGGCGGCCACGGCGCTTCCGGTGCCGCGGTTGACCAGCAGGCAGTGCCCGCCGGCGGGTCCGCGTCCGATCCGGCCACGGAGCTGGTGCAATTGCGCCAGCCCGAAACGCTCGGCATGCTCGACGACCATCACCGTGGCATTGGGAATATCGATGCCGACTTCGATCACCGTAGTAGCGACGAGAATGCCGAGTTTGCCGTCACGGAACGATCGCATGATTTGGTCCCGCTCCTCGGACTTGAGCCGGCCATGAACAAGACCGACGCCGAAATCTTTGAACAAAGTCTGGCGCATTTTGTCGGCCATCTGCGTGGCGTCGCGCACCTGCTGGAGCTGTTCCGAAGCCTCGACTAGTGGCAGCACGATGAAGGCTTGATGACCCCGCTTCAGTTCATCGAGAACGATGGTATAAACCTGGCGCCGCTCGCGCTCGCTGAACACTTTCGTTCGCACTGGAGCTCTCCCCGGCGGCATCTCATCGACGAACGAAACTTCCATATCGCCGTACAGCACCATGGCGAGACTGCGCGGGATTGGCGTGGCGCTCATCAGCAGCATGTGCGGTTGCGCACTTGCCGCGGGGCCCTGGCGATCGATCAAGCGCTGCAACGATAGGCGCTGGATAACCCCGAAACGATGCTGCTCGTCGACCACGCCCAAGCCCATCAGCGGCGCGCGCACCTCCTGCTGGATCAGCGCGTGGGTACCGACAACGAACGCTATATCGCCTCGGGCGATCCGCTCGAGCATCGGTTTCTTCTCTTTTGCCGGCGTGGCCGCCGTAAGCAAGGCCGATGAGACTCCCAGATCGCCCGCGAACCGTTCCAAGTTGCGGTAATGCTGCTCGGCGAGAATTTCCGTCGGCGCCATCCAAATCGCTTGCCGGCCGCGCTCGATGGCGCTCAGAGACGCCAACCAGGCAATCATCGTCTTGCCCGATCCGACATCGCCCTGGACCAGGCGCTGCATCGGCTGCTCCGCCGCCATGTCACGTTCAATTTCCCCGAGCACGCGCCGCTGTGCCCCCGTGAGCTCGAACGGCAACCGTTGGCGCATCCGCTGGCGCAAGGCGGCGCGAGGCGCATCGAAACGAATCGCCGAACTCCGGGCATGCTCTGCTTTGCGCAGGCCCAAACCCAACTGCAAAAAAAACAGCTCGTCGAAAATGATCGTCCGGTGCGCGATAGACGATGAGTTGTTCAGCGCGTCGAGATCGGCATCGAGCGGCGGGGCATGCAAATGGACCAGCGCCGCGCTTGGAGGGATCAGTCCCTGCCGTTTGATGATCTCTTGCGGCAGACCATTGAGAAGATGATGGCCGTACTCTCTGAGTGCTTGAGTTACCCAGTTGCGCAGCCGCGAGAGCGACAGACCGGCCGGGTGCACGTAAACCGGCTCGATCCGTTGCAGCTGCGCATCATCACGGTTATCGATGACTTCGAAATCGGGGTGGACCAAACGCAGCCGCCCATGCGCGCTCGGCTCGAGTTTTCCGTGAACGAGAAGCGTCTGATCCTTGGCGAGACCGGCGATCAAAAATTCCGGCGCCCGATACCAAACCAGATCGATGCTGCCCGTATCATCCTGCAAAATGGCGAGCAGCATCCGGCTGCGCCGGCGCGGAACGTATTTGCTTTGTAGTCCGATCAAACGGCCGATGAAGCTTGCCTCCTCGCCGCGAACCGCAGCCGAGATCTTCTTGATCTGCCGCCGATCTTCGTAACGAAACGGCAAATGGCAGAGCAGATCGCCGACGGAGTGAATTCCGAAGGATTCCAATTGGGCCGCACGCTTAGGTCCGACACCGCTTAGAAATTGGATTGGCGTGTTAAGCGCGCGCAAGGGGGCGCGCACCCGCGGGGCGCCATCGTCGCTCTGATCTCGCTGATCGGATGGAAATTCGCCCGGTTTCACGCGGCCCTCTAGCCTAGCAGGGTTTCTCATCAACCCCTCTAGGGCAAGGGCGGCGCTTGATAATCTTGCAGAGCCTTTACGTCGAATTCCCGCTGCTTTAAGTATTCGATGCCTTCCGCGGCGGCTTCGGCGCCGGCCATAGTGGTAAAATACGGCACCTGGTAATCCAGGGCGTAACGCCGGATAAGATAGGAATCCGCGTGCGAGTGCGCGTCCTGCGGCGTGTTGATCACCATGGCGATATCGCCTTTTTTGACTCGGTCGCCGATGTGCGGGCTGCCGTCTTGCACCTTTTTGACGATCTCGGCGGAAATGCCGCACGCCGCCAAATGGGCCGCCGTGCCGCGCGTCGCCACGATGGTAAAACCGGCGTCGTGCAGCTTCCGGGCGATCACGGTTGCGCTAGGTTTGTCTTCGTCGCGCACGCTGATGAAAACCCGACCGGCCTGCGGCAGACGCATGCCCCCGCCCAGCTGAGCCTTGGCAAAGGCAATCCCGAAGGAGGCGTCGATGCCCATGACTTCGCCGGTGGATTTCATTTCAGGGCCGAGCAAGGTATCCACGCCGGGGAATTTATTGAACGGGAAGACCGCCTCTTTGACCGACACATGCGCCGGTTGCACTTCGCAGGTCCGGCCCAAATCCTTGAGCTTTCTTCCGACCATGATGCGCGCGGCGATTTTCGCCAGCGGCACGCCGATCGCTTTGCTAACGAAGGGAACGGTGCGGGAAGCCCGCGGGTTGACCTCGAGAACGAAGACCTGGCTACCCTGCACGGCGAATTGCGCGTTCATCAACCCGCGCACATTGAGCGCCTTCGCTAAAGCGATCGTGTGGCGGCGAATCTCGTCCTGGATCTCCGGTCCGATCGACTTCGGCGGCAAGCTGCACGCGCTGTCGCCGGAATGAACCCCGGCGCGCTCGATGTGTTCCATGATGCCCCCGATGACGTAGTCTTCGCCGTCTCCCAATGCATCCACGTCGATCTCGATGGCATCATCGAGGAATTTGTCGATCAGCACCGGATGTTCGGGCGAAGCCGAAACCGCATAGGTCATGTAATCCCTGAGCGCTTCGCCGTCGTAGACGATTTGCATCGCCCGCCCGCCAAGGACGTAGGAAGGACGAACCAATACCGGATAACCCAACCCCGACGCAATGCGAAACGCTTCGTCGAAAGAGCGCGCAATGCCGTTGTCCGGCTGTTTGATATCAAGCCGCTTGAGCAGCTCGGCGAACCGTTCCCGGTCTTCCGCCAGATCGATGCTGTCAGGCGAGGTGCCGATAATCGGCACACCGGCGCGTTCGAGCGGCAGCGCGAGTTTGAGCGGCGTTTGCCCGCCAAACTGAACGATCACACCATCCGGTTTCTCACGATCGACAATGTTCATCACCTCTTCCATTGTCAGAGGCTCGAAATACAGCTTATCCGAAGTGTCATAGTCGGTGCTGACGGTCTCCGGATTGCAATTGACCATAATCGTCTCGCAATCCTCTTCCCTCAGCGCAAAGGCGGCGTGCACACAGCAATAATCGAACTCGATGCCCTGGCCGATCCGGTTCGGGCCGCCGCCCAGGATCATGATTTTCCGCCGCGACGTCGGTTTCGATTCATCCTCGCCTTCATAGGTTGAATACAAATACGGCGTGAACGCTCGAAATTCCGCGCCGCAAGTATCGACGGAATTGAAAACCGCCTCCACGCCTTTTCGCTTCCGCGCACCGCGAAAATCGCTTTCTTGGGTGCGGATCAGGCTGGCGATGCGTGCGTCGGCGAAACCCATCTGTTTCCATTGGCGCAGCAGACCCGGTTCGAGATCTGAAAGTTTTCCGCTGAAGCCGGCGATAGCGCCGTCGGCGGCAATGATTTCGCGGATCTTTTCCAAAAACCACGGGTCGATCGCCGAAAGCTGGTAGATTTCTTCTACCGACATGCCGAGCCGGAATGCGTCACCGATGTACCAGAGGCGCTGGGCATTCGGCTGCTTGAGTTTCTCGCGGACGATTTCCGACGATGCCTGTCGATTCCCTTCAGACAAATCGATTTTAGGCTCGAAACCGAACGAACCGGTCTCCAAAGAGCGCATGGCTTTTTGCAGTGATTCGTTGAAGGTGCGCCCGATCGCCATGGCCTCGCCGACCGACTTCATCTGCGGCGTCAGGATATCCTTGGCCTGAGGAAACTTTTCGAAAGTAAAGCGCGGCATTTTCACGACGACATAATCGATGGTCGGCTCGAAGCACGCTGGGGTTTCGCGGGTGATGTCGTTACGGATCTCGTCGAGCGTATAGCCGACCGCCAGCTTGGCGGCGATCTTGGCGATCGGAAACCCGGTCGCCTTACTGGCCAGCGCCGAGCTGCGCGACACCCGCGGGTTCATTTCGATCACGACCATGCGCCCGTCGTTCGGATTGACGGCAAATTGAATGTTCGATCCGCCGGTATCCACGCCGATCTCGCGGATGACTCTCAGGGAGGCGTCGCGCATGATCTGATATTCTTTGTCGGTCAGGGTTTGCGCCGGCGCGACGGTGATCGAGTCGCCGGTGTGGACGCCCATCGGATCGAAGTTTTCGATGGAACAGATAATCACCACATTGTCCTTGTGATCACGCATCACTTCGAGCTCGAACTCCTTCCAGCCGAGCACGGATTCTTCGATCAGGACTTCGTGCACCGGGGATATGCTTAATCCGGCTTGAACGACATCTCTGAATTCCTCCGGCGTGTGGGCGAAATTGCCGCCACTGCCGCCCAGGGTTCGCGAGGCGCGAATAATCACGGGGAAATTGAGCCGCTTTTGAATGCGCATGGCGTCGCCCATGCTGCGTGCATAGCCGCTGCGCGGCAGATCGAGACCGATGCGGCGCATCGCTTCTTTGAACAGATCCCGGTCCTCGGCTTTTTTAATCGATTCGATTCTGGCGCCAATCATCTCTACGCCATAGCGCTCGAGGATCCCTTTCTCGGCAAGCTCGATCGCCAGGTTGAGCGCCGTTTGGCCGCCGAGCGTCGGCAGCACGGCATCGGGTCTTTCTTTGGCGATGATTTTTTCGACTATGTCGGTGGTGATCGGCTCGATGTAGGTGCGCGCCGCGAAGCCCGGATCGGTCATGATCGTCGCCGGATTCGAATTGACAAGAATGACGCGATAGCCCTCTTCACTGAGAGCTTTTAACGCCTGCGTCCCGGAATAGTCGAATTCGCACGCTTGGCCGATGATGATCGGTCCCGCGCCAATAAGCAGTATCGATTGAAGGTCGCTCCGTCTCGGCATGAGTGGTTACGCCCCTCGATGCTTTGCCATCAGGTCGATGAATCGTTTGAACAGATAGCCGGCATCGTGCGGGCCCGGCGAAGACTCTGGGTGATACTGCACGGAAAAAATCGGCAACTCGCGATGCGCCAAACCTTCGACCGTATGGTCGTTCAAATTCAGGTGAGTCACTTCGGCGGCGCCCTTGAGCGAATCCGCATCCACGGCGAAGCCGTGATTTTGCGCCGTGATCTCGACTTTGCGAGTCGTCAGATCCATTACCGGCTGATTGCCGCCGTGATGGCCGAACTTGAGCTTGAAGGTCTTGCCGCCGAGCGCGAGCCCCATGATTTGATGGCCGAGACAAATCCCGAATATCGGCTTTTTGCCGATCAATTTCTGAACGTTCTCTTTGGCGTAAGGCACAGCACTGGGATCGCCGGGACCGTTGGAGAGAAAAATACCGTCGGGATTCATGGCCAGGACCTCGTCGGCGCGGGTCCCCGACGGCACGACTCTCACCCGGCACCCCAATTCGGCCAGGTTGCGCAGGATATTGAACTTGACGCCGTAGTCGTAGGCGACCACGAAAAAAGCCGGTGAACGGAACGTGCCCTTGGTTTTTCGTTTCGCCGCCGGCTTCGCCAGGTCGCGCACCTTGTAGCCGCCGTCGAGATCCCACATCCCCTGGTTCCAATCGTAGGCTTCGGTGCAGGTGACCTGGCGCACGAGGTCCTTGCCCACCAACCCAGGCGAAGCCTGGGCTTTGGCGACCAGCTCTTGCGCATCGGCCGTCAATGTCGAGATCACTCCTTCTTGCGATCCATGGTCGCGCAAGTGGCGCACCAGTGAGCGCGTATCGATGCCTTGAATACCGACGATGGCGTGAGCGCGCATGTATTCGTGCAGCGGCTGCGCCGCGCGCCAATTGCTGGGTTGAGATGTGTAATTCTTGACGATGAATCCTTTGACGAAGGGTTTGCGCGATTCGACGTCCTCGGGATTGACGCCGATGTTGCCGATCTCCGGATAGGTCATGGCAACCAGCTGTCCTTGGTAAGATGGATCGGTGAGTATCTCCTGATAGCCGGTCATGCTGGTGTTGAACACCACTTCGCCGACCGCTTCGCCCTCGGCGCCGAACCCGGTTCCCTCAAATGTTCGCCCGTCGGCTAATGCCAAAATCGCTTTCATGAATCTAGTTTCCGCCACTGGTGGACGGCTCGGCGGCTTGCACCCTGGTCTCGCTCGGATTGACGATCGAGTAGATCACCACTTGATCCGTTTGGTCTGCATCGAGCTCACGCAGCCTGACCCGCACGCGGTCATGCTCGGAGCTCGGAATATTTTTGCCGACGTAATTGGGCTTGACTGGAACCTCGCGGTGGCCGCGGTCAATCAACACCGCCAGGCGCACCGATTGCGGCCGCGCCGAACGGAAAATGATACTGAGCACGCTCTTGACGGTTCGGCCGGTGAATATGACGTCGTCGACCAGAATGACTTCGCGGTCCCTTAGATTGAGCGCCCCGGCGTCGGCTTCGGCCGGTGATATTCGTCTGAGCTCCTCTCCCGGCCCATAGATCTCGACCTCGCCCACTTCCGGTTTGCACCCGCAACGTATTTCGATCTCCGCCGCCAAACGCTGTGCAAGTTGGGATCCGGCGCTGCGCACTCCCAGGATCAGCAAACGCTCCGGGTCGCGGCAGTCGCGCAAGATTGCCGCGCTCATTTCCGCCAGCGCATTACGAATCTCGGCGTCCGCCATCAGCACCCGATGCGGCCCGCTCTTGAACGGTTCGTAGCCCAGCTCTTCGGCTTCTTTGATCGAATCGAATAGCGCCAATTCGCCCTTGCTGAGCCAGTCGTTGAGAGCCGGGGCGAGTGCGCTGTCGAAAAAATGATATCGCTTGGATTTCACGTTACCGGCGAATTGCACTTTGAACCGATGATCACAATAAGAGCACGTCAAAATCAGCGCATCGTCTTGCACCGGGAGGCGCAGCTCAAAGCGCCGCGCGCTCGACACCGGCTCCTTCAACGTCACGCAATTCGGGTTGCGGCATTGCGGACCGAGTCGTTCCGGGCTTTCGTATGGGATCGTCGAACGCTTTGCCGCGCTGCGCTTTTGCGCGCGCCGGTCGAACAAAAACTTGAGCAGCGCCATGCGCACCGGCACGCCGTACGCCGCCTGCTTAAAATAGATGCCACGGCGGTCTTTATCAACTTCGGGGGATAGTTCGTCGACGCGCGGCAGAGGATGCATGACGACGGTGTCTTGAAAGCGCTGCGCGCGCAGAAAATCCCGCCCGATGGTCGGGTAACCCTCGTCCGGGGAGCCGTCTCCCATGCGCTCCTTCTGTTTTCGTGTCATGTAAAACACATCGTATCGCAGTCCCGCCGCCATGGTATTGAGCTGGGCTTGGATCACCTGATCGACCTGTGTAAACAGCGCCAACTGGTGCGGCTGCTTGGGCGTGAGATAAAGGGCGTCCGTTTCGGTCACCACTGCACCGAGATCGTCCGCATCGACGGGCGTCAAGGCATAATCGTAATCTCTTTCTAGATGTTCGAGCACGTACTGCGGCAAAGCCATACCGTTTGCGGCCAAGGTCACGACATTGGCGCCGAAACGCGCCAGAGCGTAGACCAGCGAATGAATCGTTCGACCGTTCTTCAGATCGCCGCACAGCACCACGGTCAAGCCCTTGATCGCGCCTTTCTCCTTGCGCAGCGTATAGAGATCGCAAAGCGTTTGGGTGGGATGCTCGTGGCTCCCATCGCCGGCGTTGATGACCGGCACATCCGCCTGTTCGGCCATCGCTTGCACCGCCCCGTCCCAATGGTGGCGCACGACCAGGACATCTGCGTAGCTCGAAACTACCCTGGCCGTGTCGGCGATCGTTTCGCCTTTGGCGGTCGAGGACGCCTTCATGTCCGAACAACTGATCACCGAACCGCCGAGCCGCTGCATCGCCGATTCGAACGACAATCGCGTCCGTGTGCTCGGTTCGTAAAAGAGCGTCGCCATAATCTGGCCGCTGGCGGGTTTGACGGCGCGCAAATTTTGCGCATCGTCGGCCAACGCAAAGATTTCCTCAATCTCTTCATTGGTCAGATCAGCGATGGAAATCAGATGACGCATGATTGCAGGATTTTCCGTTAGCTTGCGCCGCGCGCGTGCCATTCGACCAGCATCACCTGATCGATCCCGTCCGACTCCACCAGGCGCACGTTGACCCGCTGCTCATCGCCGGCGTCGATATTTCTACCGACGATGTCAGCCCGAATCGGCAGCTCGCGGGCCCCGCGATCTATCAAAACCGCAACCAAAATCCGTTTGGGCTGGCCGAGACGTTCGACTGCGTCCAGCGCCGCCCGTATCGTGCGTCCACGATAAATCACGTCATCGATCAAAACGACGGTTTTTTCGTCGACCGCTCCTTCCATCTCCCGTGCTGGCGAGCCTGGCGCTTCGGCTCTATCGTCGCGAAATGGTCTGACGTCGATAACCGCAACCTGCGGTGTCGGCTTGCCAAGTTCCCCGATACTGCGAGCCAGCCGCCGCGCAAGGTGGACGCCGCGAGACCGGATGCCGATCAACACCAGCTCCCCCGGGCTCGCGCACTTTTCGATAATCTCGTGCGCCATCCGGCGAATAATCCGGCTGAGATCGGCCTGCTCTAGAACAACTTGCCTTGGCTCCGCCATGATAAAAAAAGACCCCCCCGGCTTACCGGGAGGGTCTTCGTGTACGATTGAACCGCCCTAAAATTTCGCTCATGTCCCTTTCCGATCTCACAGGATCGGTTTAAAAGGTTCTCTTAATCAATACTGCGAGATTTGAACAAAGTCAAATTATTAAGGAGTTC
>Ga0210113_1000055_pt1 | contig 22965 bp, 20 predicted proteins | sample MayberryNW_Catta_5_FD_185523 | JGI IMG/M metagenome (GOLD analysis project Ga0210113, IMG submission 185523) | Wetland microbial communities from San Francisco Bay, California, USA, that impact long-term carbon sequestration -... | ecosystem: Environmental > Aquatic > Marine > Wetlands ...
GGCCTGAAAAATAACCTTCTCCGTCCTATGCCCGCAATCTCCAGGGCTCGGCCCTCGGTCGCTTTGTTAGTTACTTAATTATGGACTCCTTAATAAACGCCTGCCATTGAGATATCGACCGTACGATCAGGGTACGCTGAGCGGCGGCTTGAAGGCTTTCTTCTGGTTCGAAAGAGTCGGAAAGGCCATGCCCTGATCGATTTTTAGCACCCTGTAGCCGGCCGCTGCAGTTCCTTCGAGCGTTACACGGTAGGCGAACTGTTCATCGCGATTCTGGCCTTTGAGAAAAATGTAAATTGCTTTTTCGCCGGACATCGGCTCGTATTCGGTCGCGGTTACTTTACTGGGATAGTCACGCGGATGCATAGAAGCGATTGTTTGCTTGAACTTATTCAACGGAACATGCCGTTTGCCGCCGCCACTGAGCAGCTCGTAACCCTTTTCTGCGTCTTTATCGAGGAATGTCACGCGGCTGAACTCGAGCGCGCTCTTGGCCGCTAAAAGCTCATCGTGTTCCACCGATTCGGCACAACTCGAAACGACAGCGACGAGCGCGAGCATCACCAAACCGACTTCAATCGCCCGACTGACATGCGCGCAAAGCCGGGCAGGTTCCGTTCCCATAGGCCTCATGTAGTCCTCACGATTGCTTCCGGATGCTCCATACCCACGAGCATTCGTCCATCGTCGTTACCTTTACATCAAGAATCAAGCCTTTGCCACTCACGCCGAAGACGTGTCGGTCGATGCGGCTTCAGCAGGATGCGCCGATCATGGATGCATTTGTCATATTTCACATCGCTCCGCTCCAAGGTTCGGCATATTGCTTGCTTTCGACCCTCCCTTACTGAAAGAGGAAATCGCCGATGACTAAATATGGAGTAATTGTTCCAACATGTTTCTTGCTCGCATCAGGGTGCGCCCTCTTCGACAATTGGGAGATGGCAAGCGAGTCGCCGCCGGTGTCAGTCGCTGTCATAGAAAACGAAGCTGTGCCGCCTGAACCGGCTATTAATACCCCTGAGCCAAAATTAGTTGAAGTGCCGACGGCACCGCCGCGCACTTTGACCAATAACGACGTGCGCCGCTTACAAACACTTTTGCGCGAGATCGGTTTCAACCCCGGACCCGTGGACGGTCTGGCGGGTACCAGAACCAAAGCGGCTTACATTCGACTACAGAGCGGTTGCTCGAAGGTCGGCCCACTACTCGACAATTTAAGCTTATCCGTTTCGAAAGTGTCGTCAGGCCAGGCTTCCGAATACAAACTTCCTGACCGTGAGGAGACGCGGAGTATTCAAGCTCAACTCCGTAGCGCCGGGTTTGATCCCGGTCCGGTGGACGGCATCTTCGGCAGCAGAACGAAGGTAATGGTCAAGCAGCTGCAAAGCGGCTGTCTGATGGCTAAGGAGTTCGAAGGGCTATTGACCGAGGATTCATCCCGAACGGCAAAAAATGAACCGGCTTTGACTGTGCGGTCCGAAGCTACGATTCCGGCGTACCTAGAGCAAGCGCCGATCGCGCCGGCCCGTAATGAAACACTCTCGCCCGTGGCTGCAAGCACGCATTCACGGTCACAAGAGGATATCCGCATACTTCAATTGCGCTTGCGCGATGCCGGATTCGATCCGGGACCATTCGACGGCGTGATGGGACCGAAGACAAGATCGGCGTTGGAGCGGTATGAAGCAAGCCAGGGCGGCAGGAAAATCAAAGCGAGTTTAACGACCACGAATATCCGCGGGCAATACTGAGCGGCGAAGGCTGAAATGCAAAGGAGGCATCACGGGTTAACCCGGATGCCTCCTTTTTTTTCCGTCACCGCAATTGATCGAGCGACTAATATTCGGCTTGCTGTGAGCGCTGAATCTGCTGGTTGTTGCGGTCGATGGTTCGTTGATTCTGCTGGATCTGCTGTTGATTGCTTCGGTACTGCTCGTGCTCCTGGCCCTGCATGTAATCGCCGACCAACGCACCGGCGCCGAGTCCGAGTGCGCCGCCGATAGCGGCGCCGGCACCTGGGTGACCCATTGTCGCTCCGATAATTCCGCCCGCTGCGGCGCCGCCCAAGGCCCCGATTCCCGCTCCCTTTTCCCGGGTGGTCAACGATCCGCCGGAGCAGCCTGCGATGACCATTCCAGCCAGCGCCAACCCCGCCAACTGTATTGAAATTCGTTTTGTCATTTTCTACCGCCTCCTTTTTGGCTTCTCCGACCGATTGAACTCATTCACTGATGAACGGGGAGCAACGCTTGTGCCACGTGTCGGCGAGGCTTGAAATGACTAGATTTGCCAGAAGCTACAGAAAAGCGGAATCAACTATCCATCGGCTTCCGTGGAGACAGTAAAAATGGCGCTGTGTGATTTACACGAATGTCCGGGCTTAACCAGGCCCGGCCATTTTTTCCACGTCGGCGATGCTGGGACCGTTCAAGCGAAACGCGCGGTGTGCGCGCCACTCCCGAACATCCATTTGGCGGATACCGAGAGCGTGGTGCGGATCTTGGGCAGCGAGTGCTTTCGCCTCGTCCAGGCTCGAAGCGAGCATGACATAAACGCCGTATTCGCCGTCGGTCGTGGGTCCCGAGAAGAGCAGCCGACCGGCGCGATGTTGATGGTCGAGCCATTGACGGTGCGCTTCATAATTACGCTCTTTCTCACTATCTTTTTCAGGCAGCGAACGGGACAGCACGAGATACCACATATTTTCCTCCCGAATCCTGGCGAACCCGAGGCGTTGCCATACTAATCGAGCAAAGCCCACTTTACCACTTGCTTCAGCAATTGGCCGGCGATAGAAGTCACGTCGGCTCAAATCTGAACTCTCAGGAGGCAGCGCAGATGCTCTCGCAGCAGGAAAATGAGTTGCTGACCCGTATCGGCCGCCATATGCCGATGGGGGAGCTGATGCGGCGTTACTGGATTCCCGCGCTGCTGGCGGAGGAAATTCCGACGCCTGATTGCGCGCCGGTTCGGGTCCGGCTGCTCGGCGAAGATTTGGTGGCGTTCCGCGATTCCCAGGGAAGAGTCGGGCTCCTCGGGGAACATTGCACGCACCGCGGTACCTCGCTGTTCTTTGGCCGCAATGAGGCGTGCGGCTTAAGATGCATCTACCATGGCTGGAAATATGACATAGCCGGCCATGTGTTGGAGACGCCGGCAGAGCCCGCTGGTAGCGATTTCAAAAACAAGCTTCGTCACATTGCCTACCCGTGCAGCGAAGTCGCCGGCATCATCTTTACTTATATGGGTGCGCCCGAAAAACGGCCGCTCATGCCGCGCTATGAATGGTGTGATTTGGCCCCGGAACAAGTTTATCCGGTTAAAGCCTACCTCCAGTGCAATTACCTGCAGGGCATCGAGGGCGATTTCGACTCATCGCATACATCGTTTCTGCACAACAATAATCTCGCCAACGCCGAGCGCTTGAAACGCGACGGCGCGCCGATTCTGGAAGCCGAGGAGACCGCCTATGGCATGCGCGCGATCTCGATCCGGAAAGCCGGCGCCGAGCGGATTTACGTGCGCACGAGTCCCTACATCATGCCCTCGTTCAGTATTGTGCCCGGGCCGCCAACCGAGAAGTTCGATGACGATGATATCCGCGGTTTTCGTTTTTGGGTTCCGATCGACGACCAGACCACCTGGCTCTATATCTTGAATATGCGCAAGAAACCTTTCTCGGTGGAAGAGCAAAAAAGTTTGCGCGCTTGGCTCGAGCCTGACTACCGAAGGGTTCGCAACGCGGCCAACAACTATCTGCAAGATCGCCAGCGGCAAAAAACATCGAGCTATACCGGCATCGCGACGATGAATCCGGCCGAACAGGATGGATGCGCGACGGAAAGCATGGGCGCCATCTGCGACCGCACTCAGGAGCACCTCGGCTACAGCGACAAAACCATCATTGCGCTGCGCAAATTGTTGCTGGCCGCGGTCCGTGTGGTGCAGGACGGTGGTGAACCGCCGCACGTTGTGCGCACCTCACAGGATGCCGATTTTTCGCGTTTACGCTCGATCAAAGGAGTTTTGCCGACAGGGTCGGATTGGCACAAGGTCATGGAAGGGATGGGACCGAACGATGCGTAAAATTTGGTTCAAAAAGTTCAAGACGTTCAAATCGTTCAAGCCGTTAGGTCAACAGCAGATTTGGACGGTGCCGAGAGGACTTAGTGATCTCGTCTTCGTAAATAAACGAGCCGCGGCAGTTACATTTTGTTTGCTTCTGCTAGTTAGTTTCGCCGCGCCTAATTTATTCGCTCAATCGCTGCAAAAAGCCGTGGCGATGATCGGCGCGCGCAGCGGTGCCTCGTGGCCGCTGTGGATCGCCAAAGAAGCGCGGCTCTATGCCAAACATGGCCTCGACGTCGAGCTGGTTTATGCCGTGCATCCGGGCCCCATCGCGGCGATCATCAGCGGCCACGCCACCATGACTTCGTCGGGCAGCGATCCGGCGTTGCTCGCCGCGGCGAAGGATCCTTCACTGGTCGTGCTCGGCGGCTTCATGAACAAAGGCTCTTTCGCCATGATCGGTTCTAAGACAGCCACCGATATGAAACAGCTGGCCGGCAAAAAAATCGGCATTGGACGAGTCGGTGATCCGCCGTATCACATGGCCGTCAGCTTGCTCAAAAAGTTCGGCATGACGGCGCGGGATATTCAGTGGGTCTCGGTCGGTGTCGATGCGGCCGCGCGCGCGGCGGCCCTGCAGAGCGGGCAAATCGATGCGGCGTTGATTACCGCGCCCGCCTACTTTCGCTTGCAGTCGGCCGGCCTGCCGGTGCTGGCGGTGCTGCTCGAGCACGAGGATATCTACGTCTCGACCTACTATCTGTTTCGCCGCGAAGCATTGACCAAGCAGCGGACGACCGCGCTTGCCTTCATCAAGGCGCACGCTGAAGCGATCCAAAGGTTCTACGACGATCAAGCTTACGCTACGGAGATCATGATCAAGTACGGCGGCACGCGAAACCGCGACGACGCCAATCGGGTGTACGAGCTCTACAAAAACGCACGCGTGCTGGAACCTATCCCCTACGTGTTGAAAGGTTCGGTGGAAGCCGTTGTCGAGCGCCAAGGCGCGGAGCTGAAGGGCGCCGAGTTCGCGCGGATCATCGATAACAGTTTGGTGGACCAGCTGGTGAAGGAAAAATATTTCGAAGCCGTATTCGGCGCGTCGATCCGCAATGAGCAGCAGCGCAAGCAGGCGATGGCTTTCGGCAGGTAAAGGCAGCGTAATTTCTTCAGGCCAATTACGCCAGAGCCGCCGCTACCGATTTACAGTCCCGGCGATGATGAACCAAAATATGCCGAAGATTATTTGCCGCTGTTGAGCTGTCGGACAAAGCGATCGTCAAAAAATTGCGCCGGTTTGGCGTTTTTGGCTTCGGGGATGGTCTCCGACAAGAAGTCCAACATGCCTTGCAGTCCCGGCTCGGAGGTGACCATTTCACGCCGAAAGCCGGCTCTCTTATAGAATTCATAGGTGCGCTCGAGAATTTCCTGATCCGTCTCCTTCGTGTATTTGCCGATCACCTTCATGGCAAATGGTTTATCGGAGTAGTAGCGCTCGATTCCTTGGCGTACAGCGCGCAGCAATGGCGTGAGGCGCGGCGCCAGCTCATCGATACGGCTGCGTCGTATTACGAGGCCGACGTTCTGATACGGCACGTCCAAGAGGCTCACCACCGAGCGAAATCCGGAGCGCTCCATCTGAAAACTAGCCGGTGGTGAGCCGACCCCGCCGGCGATCTGGCCGGCATAAAAGGCCGCGACGATCTGTGGGCTGCTGCCGAGCGGCCGCAGCTGGACATCCTTAGGACCTAGTCCCAGTTTCTTGAGAGCGACCAATGTGCCGTAGGCGACCGGGGTGGCCGGCCGGTCGGTGCCAACGATCTTGCCTTTCAATTGCTCAATGGTTTTGATTTCAGGCCGAACGTAAAAATCCCAGATCATCGTGTTGAGCAGACCAGCCACGAAAACGACATCGAGACCGCGCACGGACGCGGTGATCACCGGCGCGGCGGAAACTTGCACGACGTCGATCTCGCTGGCGATCAGCGCCGGGATCGCGGAGCTCGACGGCATCGAGATGACCTCGGTATCCAATCCTTGTTTGGCCAATGCGCCGGTTTCCTTTGCCATCCACACCGAAGCCATGGTTGCCGAAGTGCTGAGATAGGCAATGCGCAGCGGTCGCGCCGGGCGCGGGCTCGATTGGGCACCAACTTGAGCCGCAGTTAGAACGACCGTCAGGGCGAAGCTGGTCAAGAAAGTCGAACACGAGCTGTTCACACGCAGTTTACTCCACATAGGCGATTCCTCTCCGGTCTGATAGTTCGTTGGTCAGTTGCGTTTTGTAAAGTAGGGCAACCCGACGATCATCGTCAAGGGAAAACCACTGGCGCGTTCGTTGACAGGCGGCAAACCGCGATGTTAAGTGGTCCACTGAACCTGCTAGGAAGGGAGATTTCGATGCGCTTTGAAAATAAATCGGTGATCATCACTGGCGGCGGCGGAAAAATCGGCAAGGCTTATGCAATCGGATTCGCGAAGGAAGGCGCCAAGGTGGCGCTTCCGGACATTGCCAGCGCCGATCATGTCGTGAAAGCGATCCGCGACATGGGCGGTACGGCGATCAGCATGGCGTGCGATGTCTCCGATGAGAAAAGCGTTAAAAACATGGTCGATGATGTCGCAAAACAACTCGGCACCGTCGACGTGCTGGTCAATAACGCGGCTTATTTCATGAACGTCAAGAAGAGTCCGTTCTGGGAAATGGATGTCGACGAGTTCGACAAAGCGATGGCCGTCAACGTGCGCGGCTCATGGCTCTGCGCCAAGGCGGCTTTTCCCTACATGAAACAGCAAGGCAAGGGTAAGATCATCAACATCTCTTCCGGCACTGCGCTCAACGGCGGCCAGAACTACATCCATTACGTCACCTCCAAGGGCGCCTTAATCGCAATGACCCGGGCCATGGCGAAAGAAGTGGGCGATTACAACATTTGCGTCAATACCGTCAGCCCCGGTTTCGTCGTCACCGAAGGGCGGCCAGTGGACCCACAGTTCAGCGCCAATCGCGTCGCTACCCGCGCTTTGAAGCGGGTTCAGGTAGAGAATGACTTGGTCGGTACGGTGATGTTTCTGGCCTCATCCGAGAGCGATTTCATGACCGGACAGCTGCTCAACGTCGATGGCGGCGCGCATTTTGTCGGGTAAAGAAATGCCGGTAAGGAGTAAATAGTAAAGGGTAAGGAGTGAGGAACGCCGCGAGACGGCACGCCTGACTCCGGACGATTTACTCCTCACCCGTTACTGAGGATTGATGCGTTTCAAAGACAAGTCCGTCATCATCACCGGCGGCGGCGGGAAGATCGCCAAAGCCTACGCGCTGGCGTTCGCCAAAGAAGGTGCCAAATTGTCGTTGCCGGATATCGCCAGCGCCGAACCGATCGTCAAAGCGATCAAAGACCTGGGCGGCACGGCGATCAGTATGGCGTGCGATGTTGCCGACGAACAAAGCGTCAAAGCGATGGTCGACGAGACGGTCAGGCAATTCGGCACCGTCGACGTGCTGGTCAATAACGCGGCTTACTTTATGACCGTCTGGAAAGGGCCGTTCTGGGAGATGACCGTCGATGAATTCGACAAAGCGATGGCGGTCAACGTGCGCGGCTCATGGCTCTGCGCCAAAGCCGTAGTGCCGCATATGCAGAAACAAAAGAACGGCAAGATCGTCAATATTTCGTCCAATGTCGCCTTGACCGGCAATCCAAACTACATCCACTACGTAACTTCCAAAGGCGCGATCATAGCCATGACTCGCGCCATGGCGCGCGAGCTCGGCGACTGGAACATCTGCGTCAACACGGTTAGCCCCGGCTTCGTCGTCACCGAGGGCCGCCAAGTCGATCCCGAGTACGAGAAAATCCGCGCCCGGCAGCGCAGCCTCAAGCGGACGCAAGTCGAAAACGATTTGGTGGGAACGGTGTTGTACCTGTGTTCACCGGAAAGCGACTTTATGACAGGACAGTTGCTGAACGTAGATGGCGGATTTCACTTTGTCGGATAGGATGCTTACGGACCGTCTTGTGCTCTCCGGCCTCCGCAGTGAAATATCCTCTCCCGTTTCAATACCCGCGCTGCCAATCGATGACGTTTTTCAACGGCTGGCCCGCGAAATAACTTGCCAAGTTTTCACAGAATAACTTAATCCCCTGGTGCTCGGAGGCATCCGTTACCGCCGATACATGGGGCGTGATCATGACACGTTCGTCCTCCCACAGGCGGGAATCGGGCGGGCCTTCGAATTCACCGACATAGACATCCAGGGCGACGCCCCGAAGTTTGCCGCCGGCCAGAGCGTCTTTCAACGCTTCTTCATCGACGATTTCACCGCGCGAGATGTTGACCAAAACGCTTCCCGGTTTCATCGCGTCGAAAGCTTCGCGACCGATGAGGTGCGTCGTCTCCTTGGTCCATGGGCAGCAAACAACGACAAATTCACTCTCGCCCAGCAGCTCATGCAAGACTTCGGCGCTTTCCAACCGTGCAAAGCCCAGTGGCAGCGCAAGGCCAAGAGCGACTTCCCGGCGTGTGCCGACCACACGCATTCCGGCCGCCGCACAGAGCTTTGCAACTTCCTGACCAATACCGCCCGCGCCGATAATGCAGACCGTCTTTCCCCGAATGTTTATCGCATCGTAGGTTAGGTGATCGAATTGATGGCGCCGTTGATCGCGGTAGCTCCAATGAAGCCCGCGAGAGAAATGAAGGAAACTCGCCAATACATACTCGGCCATCGGCCGTCTGTTCGTTAGCCCGCGCGAAGTGGTCACGATCACGTTGGAATTCCAAAGATCGGTATCGAGTAGATTGCTCGCTCCGGCCGGCATTTGATGAACCCATTTCAGGCGGGGCGCGCGACTCCGAATATCTTTCACCGGTGGCCAACCCAGCAGCGCAATTTCGGCCGAACCGAGCGCCTGGTTGCGTTGGTCGAGGCTGGTCGCCGGAAATTTCCGATCTCCAAGATACCGGTCCACGGTCCACTGCGGCCAAGTCGAGCGCAGCTCGCCGTCAAACCATCCTCGCGCGTCGATGATTTTGACCCGGCGATCGACTCCGACAATGCGTTCAAGCACCGCGTCCGGCAGCCGCGGGATGACCAGTACTTCGACGTTGCCTGTCGCTGCCATCTTTGTGATTAGGGGAGGCTTGAGTCGCGTTGTGAGGTTTCTACGCGTACTTGAATGAGCGACTAATTGAGGGTGAGCTCTGTTGGCGATCTCCTGCCGGCTTTTGCAACTTCTTCGCTCATGTTGCCTCGTCAATCATTGCTTCTCGTCCTATTTACGCCGTCGACTCGCTCTCATGATGCCGTTTCCCATTTATCCACGCCGACCTCCCAACCTTTGGTTTGCGAGAGATCCAAGGCATTGCCTTCGAGATCTCGGAAGCGAAATTCCGAGTAAGGGCGTGTTGCAGGGCGCGGGGCGATTTTCAAAACGTTGCTCAGTTCCGCGAGGGTTGCCTGCATATCGTTGGTGAGGAAACCGATGTGGTTGATGCCGAACCTCGCTTCATGGCCTTCGATGCGATTGTAAAAGGGATGGATCGCGAGATTGGTCTTACCGTCGGCGCAAAAGCGATTGCCGCGGCCCTGTTGGCGTCGCAAGTAACTAGACGGGATTTCGCGCAAGTTAAAAACTTGAGTATAGAAGAGCAGCATCATTTCCGGGTCGAGCGCATTGTAGGCGATATGCCGGATGCGCGGGAATGGCTTCTCTTTACTTGCCGGCACGCCGAAATTAGTTGTCGACACCGTGACCGGGCGGCATTCGGGATCATGCAGGCGGATTTCGCCGTGCTGAAGATCATTGGGTTCCTGAAGGATCATGCCGCGGGGGTTCATTTTCAAGAAGCGGCCCTTCACTGCTTCGAGGTCATCCACTTGCAAACCGATATGGTGCAAACCGGTGTCCATGTGCATTTCGCCGAGCGCAGGACGCTTCTTGAAAAACGTTAAGTTGTAAAAACCATCGGTGACTGAAATGTCGCCTTCTGCGGAGCGGCCCAATTCTTCGGTGCCGAGAAATCGCCGGTAGAAATCGACGAGCTTGTCCGGGTCTTCAGCGAGATAAGCGATATAGCGAAGCGTGGACATGGGGACCTCCTTCAAGCTTTGAGTATTGGAGTGGTCGTCAGGTTAGAATTCGATTTAGACCCATACTCCAGTATTCCATTACTCCATCACTCCAATCTTCTTAATCCCTGATGTTCTGCGTGAACCACTCCAGGGGCAGCGGGTGGCCCAGCCCTTTGGCTTTGGCGAGATTGTAAGCCGCGCCTCCAACCGCCGCGAACTGTAACCCTTGTGTGCCTTGATTGTTTAAGAACGTGATCTGCCGGTCGTCGGACCTGCCGGACCAGCGACCTGCCATAATATCGGGAACGGTGCCGATATTGGGATTGTCGATCTCGTGGTGCGGCGACGCCGGTATTTTCTTTTTTTCTTCCTGATTGCCGGCGATGAAGCCAAACATACCATCGCTGCCGGTGACAACTTCCGGAGCGCTGCGGTCGGCGAACAACGTGGAAGTGCCGAGGCGGGCTCTTACATCGGCGCGCGCCAGCACATCGGGACCGGCTTCGTTGTTACGCACGTTGTTCACGTGCATGCCCGGTTCCAGCCAGTCGGCTTGAATCACCGGAACCAGCGAGTCGGTTGTCAGCGAGACGATATCGGCGCCCTTGAGCGCTTTCTCCGGTGAGTCCACCGCGACGACTTCGATATCGAGTTTCTCGGTCATCTCCGCTGCGAACGCTTCACGGTGGGCCTTGGTCGGACTGAACACGCGCATGACTTCGATGGGCCGAACCTGCTTGATCGCTTCGGCATAGGTGCGCGCCATGCCGCCGGAGCCGATCATCGCGAGGACTCTGGCATCTTTCCGCGCCAGATATTTCGTCCCAAGACCGGCGCACGCGCCGACGCGCATATGTTGCAAGTAGCCGTCGTTGATCAGCGCCAGCGGCTCGGCGTTGCCCGTGCTGAGCAAAAAAATCAAACCGCAGTAGCGGCCGCGCTCGATGCAGTACTTATCCTCGACCATGAAACCGTTATTGTTTTCCCAGGCAAGCATGTCGGACTTCATGCGGATGGCAAAGATGCCGAGTTTGCGCGATGTGCCCTCCATGGTGCCCCAGCGATAATAGTGCGGCTCGTGCGGCACGTAGAAATCGATGCGCGGTCGATAGCCGGCACGCTGCTCATTGAGTTCGCGATAGGCATCTTCCATCGCTTCGAGGCAGGTCTTCATGTCGAGTACCTGCTGAACGTGTTCATTGGTCAGGAAAATCATGGCGCGCGGCTCCTTAACAATTATACTAAACAAGTGGGAATGTTGGGGCGTTCTGTCCGTTCTTGATATAGCCCGTCCATCATTGTGTGTAAACCCTGCAGGTGCCGGATGATGAATCGCAAAAATTTTTCAAAAAAAAGTCGCGTCGTCTTTACCGATGAGCGACAATTCTGTAAATTACGCAACTAAGGTATGAACATCGATGATTAGCTGGCGATTTTTTGTCGATCGAGAGTCGTTAAAGGCAAACGGGTGCGAGGCGCTGCGACGCTGCGCGGGAGTTGTAGCGCTGACGGTGGTCTTGCTTTTGTCCGCGCCATTCTTGAATTCGCCGCGTCACGAGCCGGAGTGGCTCCCGCCGCCGGTCGAAGTGGCTCCCAAGCCGCAGTCGCGCATTGGAGTCAAGTTACGCAACGGCGATACGCTGATTTCAGTTCTCCAGCAATACGGTATTCGGCCGCCCTCGGCGCATGCGATGATCGAGAAGGTTCGGCCGTACGTCAACCCGAGAAAAATCCGCCCGGGCGATAACGTCCACGTGGTGCTCAACTCAGAAGACCAAACCGTCGAGGCAATGGAGTTCGTCGTCGATGACAATCTGGTTCGGGTCAAGGCGACAAATGACGGATGGTCGGCCGAGCGGCACGAAATTCCGTTCGTGCGGGAGAGCCGCGTCGTTCGCGGCACGATCAAGGGAAGTCTTTATGAAAGCGGCATCGCCGCAGGATTATCGCCGCAGCACATTTTGGATTTGGCAAAGGTGTTCGAATACGACATCGATTTTTTTTCCGATTTTCAGCCGCAAGATGTCTTTAGCGTGATCGTCGAAGAAATCCGCTATACCGATGGGCGAAGCGGGAACGGAAGAATTTTGGCCGCCGAATTGGAAGCGGGCGGGGAGATCTTCAACGCATACTATTATGTCGGCAGGGACGGCAACGGGGATCACTACAACAGTAAGGGCCAGGCTCTCCGGCGGGCATTCTTGCGGGCGCCGCTGAGTTATGCGCGTATATCTTCACCCTTTAGCCGTAACCGGCGCCATCCTATCTTTCGCACGGTCCGTCCGCACCTGGCGATTGATTACGCCGCGCCGTCGGGGACGCCAGTCGTTGCCATCGGCGGGGGCCGCGTCGAGTTTGCCGGATGGCGCAACGGATACGGCAACGTCGTGGACATCCGGCACTCGGGAAGTTATGTATCGCGATACGCGCATTTTTCGCGATTTGCGAAGCAACTACGCAGAGGGCAGTCTGTGAATGCCGGTGATGTGATCGGGTATGTCGGCCAGACCGGACACGCAACCGGGCCGCATTTGCATTTCGAGTTTTTGCGCGGCGGCAACAAAATCAACTTTCTCGCTCTGCGGCTTCCGAAAAACCACCAACTAGCCGGAGAAGATCTACCGCGATTCAATCTTGTGCGCGATCAACGCCAGGCGATGCTGCGTCAAGATGACGATCGCCTCGTCAGCAACACCCGCCAGGGTTTGTAAACATGCGGCCGAAGATCTCTAGTGCCAGCGTATGCACTGGAGAGTTGATTCTTAACGGTTTAACTGCTGGGACGATTTGAACGGCTAGAACGATCGCATGGGGTCATTCGGCTCGACCGGAATGGGTCTTGCCCCATTTGGCGCGCATCGACTTCAACGTTTCGCCTTCGCCGACTTGGACACGCGTCTGGCGCAGGATCTCCCAGACTTTTTCGTGTTCGCTGCGTGCGGCGAGCTCGGCTTCGTGATCTAGATTTTCCGGCCATAGCCCCATCAAGTAACCGTGCCAGGGTTCTTGCGGTTCGAGCTTCGGCAAGCCGAGTTCCTGCCAAATCTCTTTCGCCCGGACCATGAATTGTTCCTTGGGCAACGAAAGCGGCGGAAAGTCGGCTTTGCGGGTTGCGTCGATCAGCAGTGACGACTCCGAGTTGTCGTAGCGGCTCGACGGATGGGTCGCCACCATGCCGATCGGAGTTGCGCCGAAGGGACGGTTGCCGACGATCTTGATGTCTTTGTGCGGTTGCGATCGGTGCGTGATCGCCCAAGTCACCGCCACCGGATCCTTGACGTTGATATCGTCGTCCACCGCAACGATCATCTTGCCGACTCGATCGCCGTAGTCGAGCACCGCCTGCATCACTCCCCACGGATCTTCGTCGTTGCGCTTTTTCAGGCTGACCGCAACATAGGGACGCATGTTGACCAAGGGTTCGATCATGTGCACTTCTTTGACGCAGTCAAAACCCTTGCTGACGATAAAGCGTTTGACCAGAGTCGCCATACCCATGGCTTTGATCTTGGAGCTCTCGCTCGGTGTGACCTGGCTGATGATTGAAACCCATATCGGATTCTTGCGATGAGTCACGCACTTGAGCTCGAAGACCGTGCTCAACGTGCGGGGATCGACGTAGCCCATGGATTCCCCGTACGGGCCTTCTTCTTCCATGTAATTCGTCGGAATGATGCCTTCGAGCACGATCTCGGCGCTGGCGGGAACTTCGAGATCAACCGTTTGACATTTGACGAGTTTGACCGGCGCGCCCATCAGGCCGCCGGCGAGCGCAAGCTCGTCGATCTCAGGCGGCACTTTTTGCGTCGCGCAGTAGGACACCACCGGAATGGTGCCGACAACGATCGCGACCTCCAACGGTTTGCCCATCTTGCGGCTTTTTTCCCAATGGGTCGAGAGGTCCTGCGGCGTGCCGGACATGAGACCGGTCGTGGTCGGGCCCTTGATCAAGCCGCGATAGTTGCCGACGTTGCGTTTGCCGGTTTCCGGATCTTTCGTGATCCAATGGCCGGCGGTGATGTAAGGTCCGTTGTCGAATCCAGGCGTCGACATGGGAACGGCGAACTCGAGCAAGCCGCCGTGTTCGAGTAATTGATCGCCTCTGTGAATTTCTTCTTGGCACGACCCGGAGCTGACGAGCACCGGATCAATCAAATGATCCATGGCGTAAATCCAGCGATCGGCGACTTCGTCGGGCTGGCATTTTAGACCCAGGCAATAGATCGATTCGGATCCGGAAAGACCGGCGACGAGAACTTGGCAGTTGTATTTACGCTTCTTGCCGTCGGTGACGTTATCGAACAGAAATCCACGGCGGGCTTCTTCCGGAATTCCGCCCCTGAACTGCCAGCGGACAAGCGGTTGGAGCTCACTGTCCTTATTGATCTCGCGGTGAATCCGGTACAATTTGCCATGTTCATCCAGAGCGCTGATAAACTCACGTAAGTCTTCATAAGGTTTCGCAAAATTCATAGCATGTTTGTCTATGCTTTTTCCCCGGCTTTGGCAAGTGTGACGCGCAACTTGGCTTGCAAATCCCCGTCCGATCCGTAAGATGAAACTCTCTCCTTATGGCACTCAAAATTTTCAACACCTTAAGCGATGACAAGGAAGAGTTCGTGCCGTTGTCGCCGGGAAAAGTGCGCATGTACGTGTGCGGCGTGACCCCATACGATTCCGCCCACCTCGGCCATTGCCGGTTTCTCCTCACCTTCGATGTGATCTATCGCTACCTGCTTTTTCGCGGTTACGACGTGATTTACGCGCGCAACTTTACCGACGTCGACGACAAGATCATTAAGCGCGCTCATGACGAACAAGTCGAGTGTACCACGATCACGGATCGTTATATCGCCGAGTTTGAAAGCGACAGCGAATCCCTGGGGCTGCTGGCGCCGACCATCGAGCCGCGCGCGACTCAGCATATCGGCGAGATCATCGCGATCATTCAGCAACTGGAACGGCGGGGACTTGCCTATCGGGTCGATGGCGATGTCTTTTATTCAGTCGCTGGCTTTGCCGGCTACGGCAAGCTGTCACGCAAAAAAATCGATGAGCTGGCCGCGGGAGCGCGTGTGGAGGTGGACGAGCGTAAACGATCGCCGCTGGATTTTGCATTGTGGAAGTCGAGCAAGCCCGGCGAGCCGACATGGGAGAGTCCGTGGGGGCCGGGGCGGCCGGGCTGGCACGTCGAGTGTTCGGCGATGAGCACCAAGTATCTCGGCCAGCCGTTCGACATTCATGGCGGCGGGCGTGATCTCATCTTCCCGCACCACGAAAATGAGATCGCTCAGTCGGAAGGCGCCTATGATCAGGCGCTGGCGTGCTATTGGATTCACAACGGATTCCTCAACATCGATCAGGAAAAAATGTCGAAATCGCTCGGTAATTTTTTCACCATTCGTGAGATCCTCGAGGATTTCGATGCCTCGGCGTTGCGTCATTATTTCTTGTCGAGTCATTATCGCAGCCCGATGGATTTCTCGAAGGAAGGGCTGAGCGAAGCTGCCCGGGCGACCGATCGTATTTACGAAACCCTTGAACGGCTGCAACGTTCGGTGCCCGGGATCGACCGAGCCGTGCCGGACCCTGGTTTGATCGAAGCATTCCGTCAGGAAATGGATGACGATTTCAACACGCCGCGTGCGCTGGCGTTGATTTTCGACGAGGTGCGCGCTCTCAATCGCCTGCTGGACGAAAAAAAATCCAAGGACATCGAAGCAAAAAGCGCCGCGTTACGGTCGATTTGTGATACATTAGGGCTGCTGCGTGACAGCTACGCGGAAGGGAAAAAGCAGCGCTTCTTAAAAAAAGGGGGGATGACCGTCGAGCGTATCGAAGAGTTGATTCGCTTACGAGACACGGCGCGGCTCGAAAAGCATTGGCAGGAAGCTGACCGAATTCGCGATCAGCTGAATCAGCAGGGGGTCGTGTTGGAAGACACGGTGGAGGGGACGATTTGGAAAGTCAGGTAAACGTAGGGGCGAATTTGCGGCGGAGGTGGTCGGTTTTTGGTCTGAGCTGCAGTCTGTTGGGAGCGATCGGCTGGGGGCATGCGCAAGAACAGTCGAAAGCCAGCGGGGGCACGACGGAGATGAGCCTGCGCAAGTCGGTTATCACGCGCCAGTTTCAGGGCCGGGAGTTTGCTGGCGAAGAGCGCGAGATCGCGCGCGGCGAATCGTTGTGGCGAATTTTAGTCGAGGAAAAAAGATTGCCCGACCGGCGATTTCACAGCTACCTGATCATTATTCGCGGCTTGAATCCGCAGATTAAGAGCCTCGACGTACTGCGTGTTGGAGATCGTCTCTTTATCCCTCTGCGCTTGGATGACGCGGGGCAGGCCGCGTCGAGCACAACGGCCGCCGCGGCGGGGCGGCGCCAGGCCACTGATGGACGAACAGTTAATTATCGAGTCAAAGAGGGCGACCATCTGTATCGCATCCTGCGCGAGCAGTTGAAACTTTCCGACCAACGGAAACTCGCGGAGTATTACGCTCTGGTAACGGATCTCAATCCGGGAAGAGAGAATTGGGACAACCTGCTTGAGGGCGAGCTAATTCGCCTGCCCGTGATTGAGCCGAATGTGGAGATTGCCAAAGCAGAGACGATCGCGATCGAGCCGGGAGGCGGCACGGCCAAGGCGGCAACTGGAGTCGCTGGGGGGCAACCGCGCGGATCCCTAAGAGCCTTGCCATCATCGTCCGGAGTCACCTCGGAGACCGCGGAGACCGCCAGCAAATCGCAAGTGGCTCCCGCGTTATCGCCGACGGCGGAGCAAGCGATCCGTTCGCCGGCACGCGAGAACATGCAACTCTTTGTAAGAGTCGCCGAGGCGCTGGGTAGTGAAGTCCAGCAGAGCGGCGAAGAAGTCGTGGCGCTGGCGGACGGGGCCGTTCGACTCGATAGAAGCAGCTATCCGGTGATTTATCATGCGGCGCTTCGACAGAGAGTCGTGATTGACCCGGATGGGAACATCCCCACGTCGTTGAAGAGCAAGTTGGGCGACCCAAGCATCGGCGCGCCGATTTTGGCCATGACCAGTGCTCTCTCCCTCGACGACGCCGTGCGCCAATTGCTCGTCGGACTCGGCTACCAACCGCTGCCGGCCGAAAAGCCGATCGTTGTTCAAAACGCCGGCGTTGCCATTGAAGCCAAAGGAAACTGGATGGCACTCGCTCCCGACGTCAGCAACAAGACCCAAGAGGTGTTGGTGATCAACCTCACCGATGCCACAAATAAGATCCCGGATTACCTAAAGAGCGCGCTGGCCAAGCAGGGGCTCGATCTGAGGGAAATCATATTGCGGCAGCCGGTCAATGAACCGGGAATGACCAAAATATCAAAAGAGCTAAAGACCGAGCCGACGGCGGCAAGAAACTTGCCATTGGACAAAAGGGAGATCGTCGATGCCATACTGTTATCCTTCGGCGTCGCATTTGGCGTCGCCGAGGATATTTCGGTTGAGCTACGAGACGGATTGCGAATCGACAAGCGCGCTGATCGAATTTTCGAGTTGAACAGCAAGCGCACCGCGCTTTTTTTCAAACCTTTGGATGCCACGGTCCGTCGAGCCCTGCAAGAGCGGCACGGAATTCTAACGGTCGAAATAGCTATTGACGCGCTATCCACCCGCGACGTCATCGCCCGCGTTCTACACTTGCTGGACGACCAGGCTGTTTATCGCGAGCACCGATTTCCGGCTGCCCCTGGTTCGGTGCCGGATCGATTGACGGTGAAGGCGTGGGGCTTTCATGTCGCCCAGAAGGCGATGTTTGTCACCGACCGACAGATCCCGCCGGCACTGCACCGGTTCTTTTTTGAAAAGGGACTCGAGATCGTCTATTTTCATTAGCACGATCGCGCGGGCGCCCGTAGCTCAACTGGACAGAGCATCAGACTTCGGATCTGAGGGTTGGGGGTTCGAATCCCTCCGGGCGCGCCACATTCAGTAGATTACGTCCGTCAGATCTGATCCTATCTCCGACTGTTTCCAACCTGCAGTTGTTTTCTTGACCCGTCGCCCAGCGCAAGTCATCCAGCTTCTCGATCCTGGTCCCTTTTCCATGGCATCGAACTTGTGTACAGCAGACGCAAAGCATCCGACACTTGCCACTGAAACGCTCTACTCGATGGCGAAATACGCGGCAATGAATCTTGGGCTCGGACAGCAGCACCAGCGGAAAGCGAGCTCGCCGGAAGGATCGCGCCTCAATGGCATTTCCAACACGCGGCGCTATACGGGGTAGGGTAAAAGCCTCGCCCTCCTCAAGGAGCTTGATCAGCTTGCCGATGAACTCGACGGCGGAATCGGTGGATTGGCTTCGGCGTTTGGTCATTATTAGTATTTTTCCCTCGGGGGTTCTCCATACTGAGACGGACAATCAGGTACTTGCCGTCTCTTTGCCGGGACAGAGAGCATCCGAATCCTCATAATATTCCGGGAGGCACCGCTTTTGCTCCCCTTCTACCTCCGGCAAGCTAATCCTCTCGGAAACGTAGGACCATGACGTATCTCACGGCTACTCTAACGCAGTTCAAAGGCCTGATTTCCTGTCATCAACCCGTACTGCGTAAAGAACCTGGCCGTTCCGCAGTTCGTATCCTCCAGCGTTACTTTGTGCCGCGTTGGTTCGCCTCACTTTATTATTTTGGGAAATACCGCTGCCTGATCAGTCGCGATGCGCGGGTTCAATTTTCGAGTCGGATCTCCTTTGGCAAGGGAACGGTGGTCAAGCCATTCGCTGTGATCCAGACAGGAGGGGGACGCATATCGTTCGGACGCGACTGCGCCGTCAGCAGCTTTAACCATATCTCCGCAGGGACGGAGGAGGTCAAAATCGGCGACTTCGTGCGCTTGGGTCCGAACGTGACCATTCTCGGAGCGACCCGCGATTTCAAGCCCGGCGTGCGGGTAATGGACCAAAGCTTCAGTAAGCAAGTGGTCATTGCCGACGATGTTTTCATCGGTGCCGGTGCGGTGATTTTGCCCGGGTGCCGTATCGGCCAAGGTGCGGTCATCGGCGCTAACAGCGTCGTCAACAACGACATTCCCGCCAACGCAATCTTTGCCGGAGTCCCTGCAAAACAGATTAGAAAGCGCCATGAAAGCTATGGTTCTTGACGTATTAATCCTCTTCAGCTCTCGGCTGGAATGGTCGCGCGCAAGACAGGGGCTGTGTGCCCTAACTGTAAGAGCCGCGATACGCAATTTTCTCATCGCAGAAATTTCCGCGAACGCGCGATGAGCTGGATCGGCATTCGCCCGTTCCGATGCCGTGAATGCCGGATGCGATTTCTATCAGGTCGCATTTTCTTCTGCCTACGATGGTTGTAGTTCCAGACACAAACAAAGAGCCGTAATAAACGGGCTGCTTCAATTTCGGTCGGCCCCCGCGTTCGCACCCATAAAGTGCTGACATGCACAAGGAGCGACAAGACAATCCTGACGCTAGCGAGCGCTCTGCAAGACTGCGCGATGTGAGAGACTTCATCGAAAGAGTAAGCTGGAGTTCGTACCTTCAATCGATCTCCAATCGTCCGCGCAGAAATCTTGTGCCACCCCCTCGTCTGGCCCGATAAAGACCGCAAGAAATCTAAGTAAGCCGGTTTCGCAATCCCGCCGATGAGAGCGCCTTCCATGCCCCTCGCTGCTGCTGCATTTATGGGTTGACCTTCTGATCCAGCACAGGTCGACGATTTCGAACTTGAGCTCGTACGCCATTGCTTTACCTCCGGTATGCAGATAGAGTCCTTGCTTCCCATCCTTTCCGCCTGCCTACGTCCCCAGCCCTGAAAGGCGTAAAAATGGTATTAAAGCTGGTCGTGATCCCTCGAGGGTTGCACGACCGATTGATCGGGATGTGCGATCCCAAGAGCCGCGAATACGACACCTTGGTAAATGGTTTCATCATTCGAGACGGAAATGAGGAGGCGGTGCAAATCGCGTGCGACCACGCCGGCACCGAATTGATCCTCAGCTTTGTCAGGTCGAGGTGTCCAGAAATGCTGCGAGCGATCACACTACCCGCCGACCATTCGCACTGATTCACGGTCGATTCTCGAGCCATTTTTTCGGGCCTCATAGCTGATCCAACAGTTCGTGAAACCGGATGATGCCAACCCGGTTGAGCAGGGCCTTCGCTCGCCTGGCGCGTGAACGTCCAACTTGCATTGATCGCAGCAGTAGCGACACGGCCCTTGCCGCCATCGGCGACTTACAGAGTGAACTTGAGCAAAGAACATGACTTGGTAAAATGCTTTTGTGCTTCCGACCTGGCTATTGATAATCCTTGGCATCGTGCTTCCCTTGGGTTTCCTTGTATTTCTGTTCTCCGAGTAATGATACACGAATAAAGAGCCGTAAAGGCGATCAGGGGATGCTGATACGGCGCCAGGGTAAAAGGCTCGCTGTCCCTCAAGGAGCTTGATCAGCTTGCCGATGAACTCAACGGCGGAATCGGTGTTTCGGCGGTCGTAGATCGTCTTTCTATGTCAGATTTACATTGACGTTTTTGGTTAATGATGCTAACACCGGAAGAAATCTTAGAAGGCATTCTTCCCAACATCGGTCTGATTCGGCGCTAATTGTCTCGCACTTCTCTGGCCTCGGCTTTGCCCTTCAGACAGTTCGAATGGAGAACTTTATTAGATGGAGACAATTGGACAAACTGTTGAGACAGAATCAGGCCGCGCCACCGGTAAAATCGATTGGCCATTCTACGCTTTCTGGATCTCTTATTTCGGCCTTGTGGCCGGACTTGTAATCGCCTTCCTTTGAAGCCCGGAAAAGAAGCTTCGCCGCCCGGACCAACGCCCAGCCGTCGACGCGGCAACCAGCTCTGCCAAAAAGAACTGGATTCGGTAGCCGCACCACTTCATTTCTCGGTTCTGGAACCCGTTAACGTCAGTTAAACAAGTTTCTCCGGCTGATCCATGATCACTGTGAGAGGATTGTCTAACGTTGCCGAGATCTTCGTTGACCAAACGCATCCCAAGTGTTACGGCAAGCCAGATACTTGGAATTTCTTACCGTGGGGTGCTTTATGCCGGCGATCGCACTAAACCCTGTTGATAAAGTGGAAGTCCTCACCGTCATGGACAACACAGTCGACATGCTTATGGCGAGCACGCCCGTGGCTCACCGGGCTCCATCGCGGCGTGATACGTTTTCTCGCCCTCGCCTAAGAGCCGAACACGGCGTCTCAATGCTCGTTACCGTTCACTATGAAGGTAAAAGAGAGGTCATTCTTTTTGACACCGGAACGAGTCACGACGGGGCTTTGCACAACATGGATGTCTTGGAAGTTAAGCCAAAGGAACTTCATGCTGTCGTTTTGAGCCACGGTCATACCGACCATACGTTAGGGCTTATTGGCCTGCTCAAACGTTTTGGCCGTCACGGGATGCCAATTATCCTGCACCCGGATGCTTTTTTGAAACGAAAAAACGTGCTTCCCGACGGTCACGAAGTAGATCTTCCTCCGCCCGACAGGCGAGATATAGAAGCAGAGGGAATCACTGTGATCGAAGAACGTGGTCCGAGTCTGCTTATCGACGGTCGTATACTCATTACGGGCCAGATTCCACGCAATACGCCTTTCGAAAAGGGTTTTCCGCCGGGGCAGGCCGAGATCAACGGCCAATGGCAACCCGACCCCTGGATACACGATGATCAAGCTATGGTAATTCACGTACGCAACAAAGGATTGGTCGTTCTAACCGGTTGTGGCCACGCCGGGCTTATTAACACGCTTCAATTTTCAAGGGAGATTACCGGGCTGAGCGATGTTTATTCCGTAATGGGCGGCTTTCATCTTACAGGCAAGATCTTTGAACCAATCATTCGGCCGACTGTAGAGGCTCTCCAGAAATTTAGTCCCAAAATTATAGTTCCCCAGCACTGTACCGGTTGGCGTGCGACCCAAGAGATTTCACGGCAATTCCCCGACGCGTTCATCCCGACCAGTGTCGGCACTTCTTTTGTTTTATAGGAAAGCCATCAATCCCTAGCATTAAAAGGGGATCGGCAATCACCAATCGAAAATTTCGGCGATGGCTTCAAAAGGTCCACACTACCTCTCCGTCTACCGGGAACAGGACGGCATCGATCCGGAGCTCGTCAAGGAAATCGTTCAGCAGGGGGCGACGAGAGCCCAGTCGCGCTCGTAAGCTAATCTTTCACTGCCAGATACTTCAGCTTGAAAAACAGCTCCAAGTGCTGGAGTACAGTCGCCAGAAAAACGCCCTTGTCCGGCGACCCTTGAAAGCGGGGAATTGGCTAAGCCGAATCATCAGTTCAACGTCCCGTGGATACATGCGGCCACTCGACAGGCCTGCCGCAGAGGTTAGAAAACGGAAAGGCTCGCGGTCATTTTCCAGTGGGGGTTTCCAGCTAAGCGCACGCTAATTCACGTCTCCGGAGGCTTTGGTGGGAACTTCTAGCATGGTCCTCTAAAAAGCAGTTCTCGATTTCCGCAGTTTTCATCGTCGGTATGAGCATTGCAACAGCCTGGGATTGAGGCCGTACGTGTAGGAAACATAGATCCTATTTTGCGTGATCTTTGGCGCTTACGTGAATTTTATGGCAGCGCCTTGCGAGGGTGAAAAACCGATCTGGTAAATGGAATCGATCAGACTTCGTATCAAACGCAACAGATTTGTCTACCTTCGTGACCGGCTGTTCAAACGACGGGAGTGCGATATGCATCTACTTTCCAACCAACGTGGCTCAGTAATCGTCTGGGTGACTTTGATGGCCGTCTTGCTGCTTGTGATGGTTGGATTGGGGTTAGATACTGGACAACTGACGTACGTGC
>Ga0210113_1000058_pt1 | contig 22781 bp, 20 predicted proteins | sample MayberryNW_Catta_5_FD_185523 | JGI IMG/M metagenome (GOLD analysis project Ga0210113, IMG submission 185523) | Wetland microbial communities from San Francisco Bay, California, USA, that impact long-term carbon sequestration -... | ecosystem: Environmental > Aquatic > Marine > Wetlands ...
TGACGTGGTCCCCCCGGACCCCACCAGCGGTGGCGGCATTCCCAGGCAGCAAGCCGCACACTGAACACCCAACCTAAGGATCTGTGCCATGTCGTTCTCGACCCCGATGACCGTCCCCTCGGGCATGTCGGTGCCCGTCCTCGCTGTCGAAGGCCGTACCCCTGACAGCCTGGAGGAGTTCGTCGGCGACGTGTCGTTCCTGGTGGACCTCGACCCGCCGCACCTCGTGCGAGGGTGCGGCACTGTCCGCGGCTCCACAGTCCGGTTCCACGAGAAGGACCTCGACAACAGCGGCAAGGACATCCGCGTATGGGTGGTTCGTACGCAGGGGAGCCGCTTCGTCGCGGAGCACGACGCCCAGTTCTGAGACCGAGCCGGTGACGGAGTGGGGGACGACCAGTGGAAGGCGGTGCCGATCCCGTGGCCGGTGAAGTCACGCACGACGCCGTAACCGAACCGTCGCGTCAGGCGTTTCCGCGGAAACGTCGGCCGAGGAAGTCCGGGCTCCACAACAGGGTGAAACGGCGGTGTAAGAGACCACCAGCGTCCGGGGCGACCCGGCAAACCGCACGCACGAGCAAGGTCAACAGGGAGCGTTCGAGGGGGCGGCCCGCCCGAGCTCCCGGGTGGACCGCAGGAGGCTGTCGGCAACGGCAGCCCGAGAGGATGGCTGTGCATGCGCTTCAGCGCACAGCAGAACCCGGCTTTTCAGGCCGACCCGTCCGCCGCCTGGGGTCACCGGGGTCCGAGCGCGTCGACGAGTCCCTGGTGGATCTCCGTGTTGTCGAGGTACCGGCCGCGGAGCGGGTCGTGCTCGTCCGCCAGCCAGCGAAACACTCGCGCAGCGTCTCCCTTCGCGTAGAACGGCACGAGGCTGTTCGTGTGGGTCTCCGACAGCAGGACCAGGCTGGGCATCATGCCCTGACCGTTGTCGCCCACCGGTAGCCACACCGGTCCCTCCGGCGTGCTTCCTGACCCAGGGCCGACCAGGTAGCCCGTCTCGTGGTCCGAAGTGACGATGACTACGGTCTCTCCCCAGTTGCTGTGGGTGTCGACCCACTGGAGTGCGGCATCTACCGCGCGGTCGAACGCGATCTCCTCCTCGACCATCCTGCTGACGAGACCGTCGTGGGCGGCCAGGTCGGTCGCTCCACCCTCGACCATGAGGAAGAAGCCATCCTCGTCGTTGTCCAGCACGTTCAGCGCTCCGGTGGCCATCTCGGCCAGCGTGGGAACACGGTCGTTGAGCGGCACCTCGAACGGCGTCGCCGACGTGTCACCTGCCCGGTCGAGCTGGAGTGTTCGGCGGACCTGAGCCACGCCGAAGACGCGCTCCGGGGTGTCGCCGGTCATCAACTGCTGGAAGGCGGACCGGCTCTGCAGCAGCGTCCAGTGCTCGATGTCGGGCTCCAGGTCTGCATTCCCTCCCGCGGTCCCCGCCACGAGCCCGTTCCAGACGGTACGGCCGATCCACGTGTGGCTGGCCGTCGTGACGGCGTTGCCTTCACGGTCGTACCAGGGGTGGCCGGCGCCCATGACGACATCGATCGCGGAGCTCTCGACCATGTCGCGTGCAATCGGCACCCAGGAGTCCCGGTCCACGTTGTGCACGGCGAAGCCTGCGGGGGTCGCATGGCTGACGGGAACCGACGTCACCACACCGGTCGACCGTCCGGCAGACTCGAAGTCCTCGGATATGTTCTTGACCACCTTGCCCATGCAGTCGACACCGATCGCCGAGTCGTAGGTCTTGATGCCGGTTGCCATCGCTGTGGCAGCGGCAGCCGAGTCCGTCGGGTCGTTCCGCACGTAGTCGAAGTCGGCCCATGCCTGGTCGGGGTCGTAGCCCACAGGGGTGAGACAGCCTCCGACCGGCACGTCGCCGAACGAGTAGGTCGACACCGCGAGCTGAACCGGGAAGTCGTTGTAGACCTCGCCTGTCCGCATGCCGGTATCGAAGAGGCTCCCCGCCTCGTGGTGGTTGTAGCCGGCGCCGTCGTCGACCAGGACGATGACGTTGCGCGCCAAGGACTTGTGCGGGATGTCCGCGACCGCCTGGTTGGGCGCTGTGAGTGCGGCACCGACAACGAGTGCGGAGATGCTGAGCACTGCCATACGCCGCTTCTTCATGGCCTCGTCCTTCCACCCGCGACCCGTGGCGCCGCACTTGGCGCTCGCCCCAGGCGTTCATGGGAGCCGACGGGGCTCGCTGGCTCTGAGGCTCAGGCGTCTCGCTCCCCCGGCTGACGCTGCATCGCGGAATGGAAGGAGCCCCGCATACGTAGCCTCCCGGCCGACTCGGGTGCGTCACCAGAGGCCTAGGTCCCAGAGGCGCTCTCTGGCCGGTACGAAGGCCAGTGTGATCTGTGGCGGCCCCGGTGCCGGACGCGTCAGCTGGGGAGGGTGAGGATCTCCGCGCGGCCGTCGGTGACCAGGATCGTGTGCTCGAACTGAGCCGACCGCCTGCCGTCCGCGGTCACCACGGTCCATCCGTCGTCCCACATCGTCCACTCGTGGGTGCCGAGGTTGAGCATGGGCTCGATGGTGAAGGTCATGCCCGGCTCCATCAGCGTGGAGTAGCGCGGGTCGTCGTAGTGCGGGACCACCAGCCCGGAGTGGAAGGCGGTGCCGATGCCGTGCCCGGTGAAGTCGCGCACGACGCCGTAGCCGAACCGTCGCGCGTACGACTCGATGACCCGGCCGACCACGCTGAACGGCCGGCCCGGTCGCACCGCGTTGATCGCCCGCCGCAGCGCCTCGCGGGTCCGCTCGACGAGCAACCGGTCCTCCTCGGCGACGGCACCCACCAGGTAGGTCGCGTCCGTGTCGCCGTGGACCCCGCCGATGAAAGCCGTGATGTCGACGTTGACGATGTCGCCGTCGCGCAGCTCGGTGCTGTCGGGGATGCCGTGGCAGATGACCTCGTTGACCGACGTGCACAGTGACTTCGGGAACCCCTTGTAGCCCAGGGTCGACGGATAGGCGCCGTGGTCGACCAGGAACTCGTGGCCGACCCGGTCGAGCTCGTCGGTGGTGACGCCTGGCGCGATGTGCCGCGCCACCTCGGCCATGGCCTCGGCAGCCAGCCGTCCGGCGACCCGCATGCGGGCCACCGTGTCGGCATCCTTGACCTCCGACCCCGCGAACCGCTCCGGCGCCGGCTTGTCGACGTACTCGGGGCGGGGGATCGAGTCGGGGACCGGGCGCCGGGGCGAGATGCGACCCGGTGTGAGCAGAGGCATGGTGCTGGAGTCTAGTTGGGGGAAGGATGCGGCCATGAGCGATGACGACGACCAGTGGTGGTTCTGCCTCAAGCACAACGAGGTCGAGCAGGGGACCGGCTGCGCCAACTCGGAGCGGATGGGGCCGTACGCGACCCGCGAGGAGGCCGCGGCGGCGATCATCCACGCGGCGGAGCGGACGGAGCAGTGGGACAAGGACCCGCGCTGGAACGACGAGTGACCTGAGAGTCGGCCCCGGCCGGTGACGACGGAGGGGCCGCACCCGTCCGGGTGCGGCCCCTCCGTCGTCAGGCGCTGATCAGCTCTTCTTGGCCGCCCTGCGGCGGGTGGCCGCGCCCTTCTTGGCGGCGGTCTTGCGCGCTGCGGTCTTCCTCGCGCGGGTCGCGGCGCCCTTCTTGGCGGCGGCCTTGCGCGTCGTGGCCTTCTTGGTGGTCCGCTTGGCCGCGGTCTTCTTGGCGGTGCTCTTGCGCGCGGTCCTCTTGGCGGCGGTCTTCTTCGCGGTCGACTTCTTCGCCGCCTTCTTGGCGGTCTTGCGCGCCGTGGACTTGCGCGCGGTGGTCTTCTTGGCGGTGCTCTTGCGCGCCGTCGACCTCTTCGCTGCGGTCTTCTTGGCAGTCGCCTTCCTGGTGGTGCGCTTGGCAGCGGTCTTCTTCGCGGTCGATTTCTTGGCGGTCCTCTTGGCGGCGGTCTTCTTGGCGGTCGACTTCTTCGCGGCCTTCTTGGCCGGTGACTTCTTGGCCGCCTTCTTCGTCGTGCGAGCGCTCGTCGTCTTGCGTGACGAGCTGCTTGCGGCCGAAGTCACCTTCGTCGTGGTGTCTTCTTCTGTTGCCGGCACACGCGCCTCCTGCGTCTGTCGCCGATCCCCTTGGTCGACGTCTGATGAAAAGGTTGCACGACCAGGCGACGGTTACCAGCATTTCGCACAAGCAGTTTTTCGCGCACGACAACGCATGACGAGCGTCGACGTGCGGCAGTGACGTCGCGCGCACCACGCAGCTCTTGTCACGCAGTGCTTCGTGTTACTGGTCGGACAAGTGAGGCGTGGGCCGAAAACCGTTGCTGCACAACGGTTTCTTGCTTGAGCGAATCACAGTCGGTCGTCAGCAGGTCAGGTGCGCGGCGGTGGCCCGCTGACGCGGTCGAGCATGCGCGCGATGCGATCGCGCATCGACGGACGCGACACGTTTTCTCCGGCAGCGACACTCACAAGGTGCGACACGGTGTCGATGTCGACGTCTGCGACGCCGATGTCGCGCACGTCGTCGGGCAGCTCGCGCGCGACGACGAGACGTCGCGCCGACGTCGACGGGACGACGAGACGGTCGTGCGCGAGACCGGCGAGGTCGTCGCCGCCGTCGTCGATGGAGAGCACTGTCGCCCCGATGCGTCGTGCGTCGGAGACCCGCTCGAGCAGCGACTCCGGTGGTGCGTCGGGCGCCACGACGAACACCGTCTCGCCGCGTCGCGCGGCCTCGAGGCGGGCCATCGTGACGGAGAGGTGTGCCGGTGCGTCCGGAGGCGGGGACCACCGGACGAGCGTCGGCTGCAGCTGGGCGATGCCGGAGATGCGCGACTCGTCGTCGAGGTGCGCGGCGAGGTGCCACGGCTCGTCCTCCGGGGTGCCGACGAGGAGGAGCCCACCCGGGTCGCGCACCCTGCGCAGCGACGACGCGAACGACACCGTGCGCTCGACCCAGCCCGATCCGGCGAGCGCCTCCCTCAGCAGGAGCACGCGTGCACTTTCCACCCCGCCATGCTGCCCTGTGCGTCCCGGCCTGCGGTTGAACGCCGCGCCCTCAGTGGAAGGTGTGCTCCTCGCCGGGGAACTCCTGGTCGCGCACGTCGGCCGCGAACGCCTGCGCTGCGTCGCCGAGGGCACGCCTCAGGTCGGCGTAGTGCTTGACGAAGCGAGGGAAGGGCCCGCGGCGGAGCCCGGCCATGTCCTGCCAGACCAGCACCTGCCCGTCGCAGTCGACGCCGGCCCCGATGCCGATCGTCGGGATCACCAGCTCGGCGGTCACCCGCTTGGCGACGTCGGCGGGGACCATCTCCAGCACGATCGCGAAGGCGCCCGCGTCCTGCAGGGCCAGGGCGGCCCGCACCAGCTCGTCGCCGGTGTCACCGCGGCCCTGGACCCGGTAGCCCCCGAGCTGGTGCTCGCTCTGCGGCGTGAAGCCGATGTGGGCCATGACCGGCACGCCGGCGTCCACCAGTGCCCGCACCTGCGGCGCCACCTGCGCGCCACCCTCGAGCTTGACCGCATGGGCCGATCCTTCCTTCATGAAGCGCACGGCCGTCTCCAGCGCCTGTGCCGGCGACACCTGGTACGACCCGAAGGGCAGGTCGGCCACGACCATCGACCGGTGCGCTGCTCGAGCGACGGCGCGGACCAGCGGCAGCAGCTCGTCGACCGTCACGGGCAGCGTCGTCTCGTAGCCGAGGACGTTGTTGGCCGCGGAGTCGCCGACGAGGAGCAGCGGGATGCCGGCCTCGTCGAAGATCTCGGCCGTGAGCTGGTCGTAGGACGTCAGCATCGCGAAGCGCTCGCCGCGCTCCTTCATGGCCCTCAGGTGGTGGACCCGGACTCGCTTCGGCGGGGGCGGGCCGGCGGCCGACGGGCCGGAGCCGTAGGGGGAAGTCGTCTCGGACATGCGTCCTCCTGGTCGCCTCGAGGCTCCCTGGTGGAGTCCCCGGACACCTTCATGGTGCCACGCGTCAGTCGCCCGAGGGCACCGGCGGGGTGGCGTGCTCACGCCAGCGGTTGGTGATCGGCAGCCGGCGGTCCCGGCCGAACGCCTTGTAGGAGATCTTCGGGCCGGGCGGGTACTGCCGCCGCTTGTACTCGGCGACGTCGGTGAGCCGGAGGACCTTCTCGACCAGCTCGCGGTCGAAGCCGGCGGCGAGCAGCTCCGAGGAGCCGCGGTCCTGCTCCACGTAGTCGTCGAGGACGTCGTCCAGCAGGTTGTAGTCCGGCAGCGAGTCGGTGTCGAGCTGTCCCGGACGCAGCTCGGCCGACGGTGGCTTGACGATGGACGACTCCGGGATCGGCGGTGTCTCGCCGCGCGCCTCGGCGTCGGCGTTGCGCCAGTGCGACAGCTCCCACACCGACGTCTTGGGCACGTCCTTGAGCGGCGCGTAGCCGCCGACCGAGTCGCCGTAGAGGGTCGAGTAGCCGACCGAGAGCTCGCTCTTGTTGCCGGTGGCGAGCACCAGGTGGCCGTGCTGGTTGGACAACGCCATCAGCGTCGTGCCGCGCACGCGCGCCTGCAGGTTCTCCTCCGCCAGCCCGGCCAGCTCGAGCGACGAGAGGAAGGCGTCGACCATCGGCGCGATCGGCACCGTCGAGTACACGAGCCCGGTGCGCCGTGCCAGGTCGTCGGCGTCGGAGCGCGAGTGGCCGCTCGAGTAGCTGCTCGGCATCGAGACCCCGTGCACGTTCTCGGCTCCGAGGGCGTCGCAGGCGATGACAGCGGTGAGGGCCGAGTCGATGCCGCCGGACAGGCCCAGCACCACGCTGCGGAAGCCGTTCTTGCGCACGTAGTCGCGCAGCCCGGTCACCAGCGCGCCGTACACCTCGGCCTCGTCGACCAGCCGCGGGGCGACGGTGGCGGGCACCGCGTCGTACGTCGCGAGGGGCTCGCTCGACACCGTCACGCGCCGCACCGGCTCCGCCGCGGTGACCGGACTGCCACCAACGGTGGCTCCCGGCAGGTCGAGGTCGACCAGCAGCAGCGCCTCCTCGAACTGCGGCGCCCTGGCGAGGACCTCGCCCTCGGCCGACACCACGATCGAGTCGCCGTCGAAGACCAGCTCGTCCTGCCCGCCGACCATGTTGACGTAGGCGAGCGTGCAGCCGGCCGCGGCGGCCCGGCGCCGGACCAGGTCGAGACGGGCGTCGTCCTTGTTCCGCTCGTACGGCGACCCGTTGATGACGACGAGCAGCCCGGCGCCCGCCTCACGGGTGCGGGCGACCGGGCCGCCCTCCTGCCAGATGTCCTCGCAGATGACGACGGCGACGTCGACGCCGTGGACCCGGGCGACCGTGAGCGACGAGCCGGGGACGAAGTAGCGGTACTCGTCGAACACGCCGTAGTTGGGAAGGTGGTGCTTCGCGTAGTGCCCGACGACCTCACCCCGGTGCACGAAGGCGGCCGCGTTCTGCGGGGCGCCCCTGGGCGTGCCGAGGACGAGCGGCGCGTCGGACAGGCCGTCCAGGAAGCCGACGACGACGAGCAGGTCCGCCGCCTCCGAGCCGCCGAGCGTCTCCGCCAGGTCGGCCATCGCCCGGCGCGACGCGTCGACGAACGAGCGTCTGAACACGAGGTCCTCGACCGGGTAGCCGGTCAGCGCCATCTCCGGGAAGGCGACGACGTGCGCCCCGCCAGTGGCCGCCTCGACGGCGAGCTCGGCGATCCGGCGCGCGTTGCCCTCCAGGTCGCCCACGACGGGGTCGAACTGGGCGAGAGCGAGGCGCAGCTGCGGCACACCCCCGAGCCTAGTGAGCGGCTCAGCGGCGCGTCGGGCCCGCCTTGCGCCGGGGGGCGCCGCCGCCGAGGGGGAGTGGCGCCTGCTGGTCGTCGCCGTCCTGCTCGGTGCGCAGCCGGGTCGCGAAGCCCGCCATCCGGTCACCCAGCCAGGTCGACATCGCCGCCTGCGGCATCGGCCGCGCCAGGAAGTAGCCCTGGACGAGGTCGCAGCCGAGCTCCTCGAGCACCCGCCAGCTGCGCTCGTCCTCCACGCCCTCGGCGACCACGCGCAGGCCGAGGTCGTGGCCCAGGCCGATGACCGCGCGGACGATGGCCAGGTCGTCCTGCCGCTCGGCGAGGTGCCGGACGAAGCTGCGGTCGATCTTGACCTCCTGCACCGGCAGGCTGCGCAGCCGGGTCAGGGAGGAGTAGCCGGTGCCGAAGTCGTCGACCGAGACCGACAGGCCGAGCTGCACCAGCCGCTCCAGCGCCTGCACCGCCCGCTCGGGCTCGGCGACGATCGCGCTCTCGGTCACCTCGAGCTTGAGCAGAGCAGCGGGGAGGCCGGCCTGCACGAGCAGGCGGGCGACGGTGTCGGCCAGCTCGGGCTCGAGCAGGTTGCGCATCGACACGTTGACCGCCATCAGCACCGGCGTCCCGGCCTCCTGCCAGGCCACGCACTGGCGCACGGCGGTCTCGATGACGAAGCGGGTGAGCGGCCGGATCAGCCCGGTGTGCTCGGCGAGCGGGATGAACTCGTCCGGCGGCACCTGCCCCCACAGCGGGTGGGTCCAGCGGATCAGCGCCTCGACGCCGGCGATCTGGCCGGTGGAGGGGTTGGCCTGCGGCTGGTAGTGCAGCTCGAGGGTGCCGTCGTCCAGGGCCCGTGCCAGGTCGCCGATCAGGGACAGGCGACGCGAGCTGTAGGGGTCGCGGTCCGGCGAGTAGCGGGCGACGCCGGTCAGACCGTCCTTGGCGTCGTACATCGCGACCTCCGCCCGGCGGAGGAGCAGCGCGGCGGAGGACCCGTCCCTCGGGGTCGCGGAGATCCCGACGCTCACCGACACGTCGATGGTGACGTCACCCAGCTGCACCGGGCGGGCCACGTCGCGCAAGATGCGGGCCACCATGCCTTCGACGTGGACGTCGTCGCCGCCGAGCAGCACCGCGAACTCGTCACCGCCGAGCCGGGCGACGACGGTCTCGTCCGAGCCGAGAGCGCGCAGCCGGTTGGCGACCTGCTCGAGGAGCTGGTCGCCGACGTCGTGGCCGAGGGTGTCGTTGACCTCCTTGAAGCGGTCGACGTCCATCAGCAGCACGGCCGCCGATCCGGTCGTGGTGAGCCGGCGCTCGAGCCGCTGCAGGAAGTGCAGCCGGTTCGGCAGGCCGGTGAGCGGGTCGTGCAGCGCCAGGTGCTCGGTCTGCTCCGCCGCGGCGCGGACCCGCTCGACCAGGCCGGAGTTGGCCAGCGCCACGCCGGCATGGCCGGCCAGCGCCTCGAAGAGCAGCTCGTCCTCGTGGTCGAACGTGCTGACGTCGTCGAGCCGGTCGGCGACGACCAGGACGCCGATGATCTCGCCGCCGTCGCGCAGTGGTGCCGCCATGCCGTCGACGTGGCCCGCGACCCGCAGCGCGCGGTGGGCGTCGGTGCTCCCGCCGCGGACCAGGCGCAGCGGAGTGCCGTCGCAGGCCGCGGCGTACCAGGTGTCCCGGCAGTCCGGTGAGCACGCCAGGACGTCGGCGTGGCCCGCCCGCAGCAGGGTCCGCGCCTCGGACGTGACCGTCTCGCGCACGCTGCCCACCTGCAGCGCCTGGTCGACCGAACGGGTGAACGCGTAGAGCAGCTGGAGCCGCCCGTAGCGCAGCCGCTGCACGTGGTAGCCGCGGTAGAGCAGGAAGGACAGGACCGCCACCACGCCGAGCAGCGTCAGTCCCTGGGGCTCCCGCACCATGACCAGAGCGGTCAGCAGGGCGAGGGCGGTGACGACGACGGTGCCGACCGCGGCGATGGCCAGGGTCCGCCCGAGCTCGGCGGTGTCCCACTGGCCCTGTCGGATCGCGATGATGACGAACAGCGCCAGGTTTCCGACCAGGTCGGCGGCGACGGTGGCCGCGAGAGCGGCCAGCCAGGTGACCGGCCCGAGGTCGTCCGCGGTCACGCCGGTCGCCTCGACCACCGCGGAGAAGACCGTTATCGCGACGGTGGCCTGCAGGAAGATCGACGCCGCGTTGAAGGCCAGCTTGATCGGCGGGTTGCGGTAGATGACCGCCTGGGTCAGCAACATCCCGAGGACGGCGGCCAGCACCAGCTCGTCGGCGTCGAGGAAGAACAGCCCGAGCACCATCGGCGCCATGCTGAAGGTGAGGCTGTGGATGTCCCGGCCGAACGGCAGGTGGACCGCGAAGCGCTCGCTGAGCGCGAAGGCGAGGGCCACCCCGGGCCACCACAGGTGCGGGTCGCCACCGGGCAGAGCGAGGCCGGGCCACCACAGCAGGGCACCTGCGGTGGCGAGGCCAACGCTCACGAGCCAGATGAGCCGGTCGCCCGGCGGGCGTTCCCCCACGTCAGCAGTGTGCGCCATGGGGGACGGTCACGCTGCGAGTTTGCGAGGTTGCCCTGGGTAAAACCTTCGGAGATCGCCAGGGGTCGTGCGCCGGACCCGAGGTCAGTTCCAGGTGGCGCCGGACTTCGGGCCCCGGTTCCAGGTCGCGGCCTCGACCGAGTTCCACGTCGCGCCCTTGCCGGGTCCGCGGTTCCAGGTCGCGCCGGCGTCGTCCGACCCGCTCAGCCCGGTGCCGGCGACCAGCACGGCAGCGGCGGCGAGGGCAAGCGCGAGGAGGAACGCGACTGCGGTCGAGGGGAGGGTGCGGGCGACGGTGCGGGTCATGTCGTTCTCCAGGGTCCGGGGGGAGCGGGGGAGTGTTCCACGTGCGTGTCATTGATCGTCGCCACAGATTGTGTGACTGACCATGACCCGGCGTGGTGTTGGCAAAGGATCTGGACCCGAACGGCTGTCCCCGGGTGGTCCGTTGAGCCGACCCCTCCGCCGTCCGACAGCGTGTCCCTACGGCAGTCTGCCGGCCTGGCCGGTGCACTCCTGTAACACCGCGGAAACACCCGCCCGGCACCATGCGCGTCATGGACAAGCAGCAGGAGTTCGTGCTCCGGACCCTCGAGGAGCGTGACATCCGCTTCGTCCGGCTGTGGTTCACCGACGTCCTCGGCTTCCTCAAGTCGGTGGCCGTCGCGCCGGCCGAGCTGGAGGGCGCGTTCGACGAGGGCATCGGCTTCGACGGGTCGGCGATCGAGGGCTTCGCCCGGGTCGCCGAGTCCGACATGCTCGCCCGGCCGGACCCCGGCACCTTCCAGATCCTGCCCTGGCGCTCCGAGTCGCCCGGCACGGCACGGATGTTCTGCGACATCGTCATGCCGGACGGCGCGCCCTCCTACGCCGACCCGCGCCAGGTCCTCAAGCGCACGCTGTCCAAGGCCGCGGACATGGGCTTCGCGTTCTACACCCACCCGGAGATCGAGTTCTTCCTCTTCAAGGACGGCTCGGCCACGACCAGCGAGCGGCGAGGACTGCCGCCGACCCCGGTCGACCAGGGCGGCTACTTCGACCACATCGCCCACGGCATCGGGCACGACTTCCGTCGCGACGCCATCACGATGCTCGAGAACATGGGCATCTCGGTGGAGTTCAGCCACCACGAGGGCGCGCCCGGCCAGCAGGAGATCGACCTGCGCTACGCCGACGCGCTGTCGACGGCGGACAACATCATGACGTTCCGTCACGTGATGAAGCAGGTTGCGCTCAGCCAGGGCGTGCAGGCGTCGTTCATGCCGAAGCCCTTCACCGACCATCCCGGCTCGGGCATGCACACCCACCTCAGTCTCTTCGAGGGCGAGCGCAACGCCTTCTTCGAGGCAGGTGCGCCCTACCAGCTGTCCAAGGCTGCCAGGTCCTTCATCGCCGGCCTGCTCCGCCACGCCGGCGAGATCACCGCCGTCACCAACCAGTGGGTCAACAGCTACAAGCGGCTGCTCGGCGGTGGCGAGGCCCCTGCCTACGTCTGCTGGGGCCACAACAACCGGTCGGCGTTGGTGCGGGTCCCGATGTACAAGCCGGCCAAGGGCCAGTCGACCCGGGTCGAGATCAGGTCGCCGGACTCGGCCTGCAACCCCTACCTCGCCTTCGCGGTGGTGCTGGGCGCCGGCCTCAAGGGCATCGAGGAGGGCTACGACCTGCCCGAGGGCGCCGAGGACGACGTCTGGGCCCTCACCGACGCCGAGCGGCAGGCCCTGGGCATCGAGCCGCTCCCGACCAACCTGTCGGAGGCGATCCGCCGGATGGAGGGCAGCGAGCTGGTCGCCGAGACGCTCGGCGAGCACGTCTTCGACTTCTTCCTCCGCAACAAGCGCTCGGAGTGGCTGGACTACCGCCGCGAGGTGACCGCCTTCGAGCTGGACCGCTACCTTCCCGCCCTGTGAGCCGCCTGCTCGTCGTCCAGCACGAGGAGAGCACCGGCCCCGGGTGGTGGGGTGAGTGGCTCGCCGCCGAGGGGGTCGCGCTCGAGGTCGTCCATCCGTACGCCGCGCAGGAGCTCCCCACGACCGAGGGCCTGCGGACGTACGACGGACTGCTGGTGCTCGGCGGAGCCATGGGGCCGGTCGACGACGCGGACTTCCCGTGGCTGCCCGCCACCCGCGACCTGCTGGCGGCTGCGGTCGGCGACGGCCTGCCGACCTTCGGCATCTGCCTGGGTGCCGAGCTGCTCGCGGTCGCCTGCGGAGGCGGCGTCCGGCGCGGTACCGCCGGGCCCGAGCTCGGCGTGCTGACCAACGACCCGACGCCGGCGGCAGCCGACGACCCGGTGCTGTCGTCGCTGCCGCCTGGCGCCCCGGTGCTGCAGTGGCACTGGGAGGAGATGGACCGGCTGCCGCCCGGCGCGGTGCTCCTCGCCACCTCACCGGCCTACCCGCACCAGGCGTTCCGGCTCGGCGCGGCGGCCTGGGGGGTGCAGGGGCACCCGGAGGTGACTCCGGGGATCGCCGCGGACTGGGCCCGCGAGGACAGCCCTCTGCTGCTCGCCGCCGGGCGTGAGGCGGCCGACCTCGTGGCCGAGGTCGAGCGGGAGACCCCCCGGCTGGTGCGGACCTGGCGGCCGGTCGCCCGCGCGTTCGCGGCGGTGGTCCGCGGCGACTTGCCGTTGCTTGACGACGTCTTGGGCCGGCGCAGCGCCCCACCCGGCGGGGCGACGGGTTAGCGTCGGGCACCGTGGCAGCCGGACGCGGCACCAGCGCCGGAGCGCGGCTGGCCAGGGTGGGTTTCACCGAGCCGACGCGCGCCGCGGCGACGGTCGACGCGTCCCGGGTGCTCACCGACCTGGTCGGCGACGAGCGCGTCCTCGCGACCCTCGGCACGGTCGGTGACCCCGATGCCGCCCTCACGGCCCTGGCCAGGTTGCTCGACGCCGCCGCCGACCGCCGCGAGCTCACCACGGCCCTGTGCGAGGACGAGCGGCTGCGCGCCGGGCTGCTGGCGGTGCTCGGGTCGAGCGTGGCGCTGGGGGAGCACCTGGCGCGGCACCCGGAACACTGGCGGCTGCTCGCCGACGATCCCGACACCCGGCTGACCGCCGACGGCCTGCGGGCCGGGCTGCTGCGCGCCGTCGGCGCGGCTCCCGAGGACGCGGCGCCGGTGGCGACCGGTCGGCTGCCCGACCTCCTCGACGCGCTGCGGGTCGCCTACCGCGGCGCCCTGCTGAGGCTGGCGGCCCGTGACGTCGGTGGCGGGCTGGAGGTCGCGGACGTCGCCGCCGAGCTCGCCGACCTGGCCGGCGCCACCCTGGAGGCGGCGCTGGCCGTCGCCCGTGCCGAGGTCGGGCCGGAGGACGCCGCGCACTGCCGGCTGGCCGTCGTGGCGATGGGCAAGTGCGGCGGTCGCGAGCTCAACTACGTCAGCGATGTCGACGTCGTCTTCGTCGCCGGGCCCGCCGCCGAGCTGCCCGACGGTGTCGACGAGCAGGGCGCGCTGCGCACCGCCACCGCGCTGGCCGTCGCCCTGATGCGCGCCTGCTCCGCCACGACCGCTGAGGGCACCATCTGGCCGGTCGACGCGGCGCTGCGCCCGGAGGGCAAGGCCGGCCCGCTGGTGCGCACACTGGCCAGCCACGTCGCCTACTACGAGCGGTGGGCCAAGACCTGGGAGTTCCAGGCGCTGCTCAAGGCGCGGCCGGTGGCCGGCGACCTGGCGCTCGGGCAGGCCTACGTCGACGCCGTCGGCCCGATGGTGTGGCAGGCGGCCGACCGGCCGGACTTCGTGGCCGACGTCCAGCAGATGCGCCGCCGGGTCGAGGGGACGCTGGCCACCGCGAGCAGCCACCGCGAGCTCAAGCTCGGCCCGGGCGGGCTGCGCGACGTCGAGTTCTCCGTGCAGCTGCTGCAGCTGGTGCACGGCCGCACCGACGACACCCTGCGCAGTCCCAACACGCTGGAGGCGCTCGAGTCGCTGTCGACGTACGGCTACGTCGGCCGGGCCGACGCCGCCTCGCTGGACAAGGCCTACCGGTTCCTGCGCTCCGTCGAGCACCGGCTGCAGCTGCACCGGCTGCGCCGTACCCACGTCATGCCGGAGGCCGAGGTCGAGCTGCGGCGCCTCGGCCGGTCGCTCGGGCTGCGCGCCGACCCGGTCGGCGACCTCGACCGGGAGTGGCGACGGCACGCCCGCGAGGTGCGGCGCCTGCACGAGAAGATCTTCTACCGGCCGCTGCTCAGCTCGGTCGCCCGGCTGGCCTCCGACGAGGCCCGGCTCACCCCGGACGCGGCGCGGTCGCGGCTCGAGGCGCTGGGCTACGCCGACCCGGCGGGTGCCCTGCGCCACCTCGAGGCGCTCACCGAAGGCGTGTCCCGCCGGGCCGCGATCCAGCGGACGCTGCTGCCCGTGCTCCTCGGCTGGTTCGCCGACGCGCCGGACCCCGACGGCGGGCTGCTCGCCTTCCGCCAGATCAGCGACGCCCTCGGCACCACGCCGTGGTACCTGCGGGTGCTGCGCGACGAAGGAGCGGTGGCCGAGCGGATGGCGCTGCTGCTGGCGAGCAGCCGGTACGCCGTCGAGCTGCTCGGCCGGGCCCCCGAGGCGGTGCGGATGCTCGCGGACGACGCCGAGCTGGTGCCCCGGACCCGTGCCGAGCTCGCCGCCGAGCTGTCCAGCGCCACCGGCCGGCACGACGACCCGGCGGCGGCGGTCACCGTGGCGCGCGGGGTGCGCCGGCGCGAGCTGTTCCGGGTCGCCGCCGCCGACCTGCTGCACGTGGCCACCGTGGAGCAGGTCGAGGAGGCCCTCACCGACGTCGCCGCGGCCGCCGTGCAGGCGGCGCTCGACGTGGCATCGCGCTCGGTCACGGTTGCCCGCGGCGGCGAGCTGCCGACCCGCGTCGCCGTGGTCGCGATGGGTCGTTTCGGCGGGCGGGAGCTGTCCTACGCGAGCGACGCCGACGTGCTCTTCGTGCACGACCCGCTCGAGGGGGCGGCCGAGCAGGAGGCGTCCGAGGCGGCGCACGCGGTGGTGCACGAGCTGCGCCGGCTGCTCTCGGTGCCGTCGCCGGACCCGCCGCTGTCCGTCGACGCCGACCTGCGCCCCGAGGGCCGCCAGGGGCCGCTGGTGCGCAGCCTGGCGTCGTACGCCGCCTACTACGACCGCTGGTCGCACGTCTGGGAGAGCCAGGCGCTGCTGCGAGCCGACCCGGTCGCCGGTGACGCCGACCTGGGTGCGCGGTTCGTCGAGCTGGTCGACCCGCTGCGCTACCGGGAGGGCGGGCTGGACGACGCGGCGGTGCGGGAGATCCGGCGGCTCAAGGCGCGGGTCGAGGCCGAGCGGCTGCCGCGCGGCGCCGACCCCGCCCGGCACACCAAGCTCGGTCCGGGCGGCCTGGCCGACGTCGAGTGGACCGTGCAGCTGCTGCAGCTGCGCCACGCCGCGCAGGTGCCCGGGCTGCGCACGCCGCGCACCCTCGAGGCGCTGGCCGCCGCCCGGCAGGCCGGGCTGGTCACGCCGGACCAGTCGCAGGTGCTGGCGCACGCGTGGCGGACCGCCAGCCGGGTGCGCAACGCGGTGCTGCTCGTGCGAGGCCGTCCGGGTGACAGCCTGCCCACCGACCTGCGTGAGCTCTCCGGGGTCGCCCGCGTCCTCGGCTACCCTCCGGGCGCGTCGGGGGAGCTCGTGGACGACTACCGTCGAGCCACCCGGCGGGCCAGGGCTGTCGTCGAGAGGGTGTTCTACCGGTGAGCGCGGCGGACGGAGGAGCGAGCGTGCCGGCTGGCGCGCCGGTGCCGGCCCGGCGGCCCACGGTGCGCGACGTGCTCCGGCACCGGGAGTTCCGCGGGCTGGTCGTGGCCCAGGTCGCCAGCGAGCTCGGCGACCACGTCGCCCGGGTGGCGCTCGCGTCGCTGGTGCTGACGCGGACCGAGAGCGCATTCCTGGCGGTGCTCGCCTTCGTCGCGAGCTTCGTGCCCGCCGTCTTCGGGTCGGCCCTGCTCGGGGCCCTGGCCGACCGGCTGCCGCGCAAGGTGGTGCTCCTGGCCTGCGACCTGGCCCGGGCCGTCGTCGTCGGCGTCATCGCGCTGCTCGCGGTCGACTCGACGCCGGTGTGGCTGCTGCTCCTGCTGCTGCTGGTGGCGGAGACGTTCACCGCGCCGTTCGAGGCGGCGCACCGGGCCGTCGTCCCGGACGTGCTGCCCGACCCTCGCGAGAACATCGTGGGCGTCGGCCTGCTGCGCACGCTCTACCAGGCCGACCAGGTCGTCGGCATCCTGGCGGCCGGCGTGGTCATCGTCGCCGTCGGGGAGCGGGCCGGCCTGGTGCTCGACGTCGCCTCCTTCGGTGTCTCGTTCGTGGTGCTGGCCGTGACCCTGAAGTGGCGGCCCGCGTCCGCGCGGCACGGCGGCGAGCACCAGACGCTCGTCTCGGACTTCCGCGAGGGGTGGCGCCTGGTCTTCGACGACCCGGCGCTCAAGGCGCTGGTCGTGCTGGCCTGGGGAGCCGCCGTGTTCCTCATCGCGCCCGAGGCGGTCGCACTGGCCTACGCGCGCGACGACGGGGCCGGCCCTGCGGTGGGGGCGGCGCTGATGGCCAGCCTGCCGGCCGGTGCCGCCCTGGGGTCCTTCCTGATCTCCCGGCTCGACCCGGTGCGCCAGGTGGGGCTGATCCTGCCGCTCGCGGTGTCGGCCTGCGCTCCGCTGCTGCTCACCAGCCTCGCGCCGGCGTGGTACGTCGCGCTGCCGCTGTGGTTCGTCGCCGGCGCCTCGCAGGGCTTCATGGTGCCGCTCATGACGACGGTCAACCTGATGAGCCCGGCCGCACTGCGCGGCCGGGTCAACGGGCTGGCCGGGGCGGGCTTCGCGACCGTGACTGCGACGACCTTCCTGCTCGCCGGGGCGATGGCCGACCTGGCCTCCCCGGCGGTGTCCGTGACGGTGGCCGCGGTGATCGGGCTGGCCCTGGTGGGTGCCGCGCACCGGACCTGGCCGGCCGGCGCGCTGCGCCGCGCGGCCCAGCGGGTCTACGCGTCCGGCTGAGCCGCCGCCGAGAGGGCGGTATCCGACACGCCCCGATTGCCGACAATCGCCCAATTGGCTGCGATCGGCCGACCGACCCGGCACACTGGTGCGGCCACCCCACCGCTCGCGCGGCGGAATCCTGGGTGAGCCTCCCTTCCGCACCACCACGAGGATCGCACCATGCACTTCGCCCGCCCCGTCACCGCCCTCCGGCTCCCCGAGCGGGCACCCGTCAGGCTGCTGGCCGCCGTGGTCGCCGCGGTGCTCGCGGCGGTGCTGCTGCCGGCATCGCCGGCCGCCGCCGCCAAGGTCAAGGTCGACAAGCGCTTCTTCGGGGTGCACGACTCCGGGCTCGCCTCGCTCTCGCGGGCCGGCACCGGCTCGATCCGGCTGTGGGACACCGGCACGCTGTGGCGTGACATCGAGGTCGCGCCGGGCGTCTACAACTGGACCCGGCTGGACCAGATCGTGACGGCGGCGCAGGCGCGCAACGTCGAGGTCACCCTCGTGCTCGGCATGACGCCGTCCTTCTACGCCTCGGTGCCGACGGCGATGCCCAACGACCCCGGTGCGTTCTACCGCTACGTCACCGCCGTGGTGCAGCGCTACCGCAGCTGGAACGGCAAGCGTGGCATCCACGCCTACCAGGTGTGGAACGAGGCCAACGTCACGAACTTCTGGACCGGCACCACGCTGCAGATGGCTCAGCTGACCAAGGCCACCCGCAATGCCGTCAGGGCCCAGGACAGCGGCGCCATCGTCGTCGGCCCGGCCTTCGCCGCGCGCATCGGCGAGCAGATCCGCGGCATCACCAAGTTCGCGTTCGCCCGGGTCGACGGGGTCCCGGCGTGGAAGTTCGCCGACGTGCTGTCGCTCAACCTCTACCCGCTGCCCAAGTACGGCACCAAGGTGGGCACGCCGGAGTACTCCATGCAGCTGCTCGCGCGAGCGCGCAAGATCCTGGGGTACGGCGGGGTGCCCAAGAGCAAGCCGATCTGGAACACCGAGATCAACTACGGCATGCAGACCGGCAGCCTCGGCGGGACCAAGGCCGCGACCATCTCGGCCGAGCGCCAGGCGGCGTACGTCATCCGCACTTACCTCCTCAACGCCGCGCGCGGGATCAAGCGGGTGCACTGGTACTCCTACAACATGGGCTACCTGCCCGGCGGCGGCACGCTCGGCAACACGCTGCTGACCAAGCCGTCGGACGGCGCCACGCTGACTCTCGCCGGCAAGGCGTTCGGCCTGGTCCAGCAGTGGATGAAGGGCACCCTCGTCGGGCCGACCACCTCGACGCAGCCGTGCACCGTCGACGGCAAAGGCACGTACACCTGCGTCATCAAGTACGGCCACGGCGTGCGCCGCGTCTACTGGAACCCCACCAAGCGGGTCAAGGTGAGGCTGGCCAGGAGCGCGACGTTCATGCAGGGCGTCTATGGTGTGAAGAAGACCGTCAAGGGCGGATCGACGAAGGCCGTCGACTACCGGCCCCTGATGGTGCGGTCGAAGTCCTGACCGTGCACCTGACCGCCAACCGACGGGGAATCTCTCTGTGACTTCCGCACGTGCTCGTTCTGCGCGCCCACGCACGCTCGTGGTGGCCCTCGCCCTGGGCGTGGTCGCCGCACTGCTGCCGGCGCACCCGGCAGATGCGGCCACCCGCGTCAAGGGCCGCTACTTCGGCATGACCGACTCCGACGTGTCCACCTTCCCGTCGGCCCGGCCCGGCGCGGTCCGGCTCTGGGACTCGGGCGTGACCTGGCGCGAGATCGAGACCTCGCCCGGGCACTTCGACTTCGGCCGCCTCGACGCGGCCGTCAGCACCGCCCGCAGCAAGGGCAGCGACGTGCTGCTGGTGCTCGGTCAGACGCCGAGCTTCCACGCGCTGCGCCCCAGTGTGTCGAGCTTCTACGCGCCCGGTGCCAGCTCGCCGCCGAAGCTCTGGGCGTGGAAGCGGTACGTCCGCAAGGTCGCCGCCCGCTACAAGGGCCGCGGGCTCGACTACCAGGTCTGGAACGAGGGCAACGTGCCCGGGTTCTGGAGCGGGACGCCGGCCAAGCTGGCCGAGCTGACCAAGGTGACGTACAAGGTCCTCAACAACGTGGACCCGAAGGCCGACGTGGTGTCACCGGCTCTCGCCACCCGGCTGGCCGGGCAGCGCAAGTGGCTGCGCAAGTTCTACGCGCAGCGTACCGGTGGTGCCCGCGTCGCGCGCTGGACCGACGTGACCTCGCTCAACCTCTACCCGCTCACCAACCAGGGCCCCGAGGCATCGATGCGGCTGCTCGCCGCGTCGCGCACGATGCTGCGCAACCTCGGGGTGACCAAGCCGATCTGGAACACCGAGATCAACTACGGCCTGCAGATCGGCGGCGGCGGCAAGGCCCGGGACATCAGCCGGCGCAAGGAGGCGGCGTTCGTCGCGCGGACGTACGTCCTCAACGCGGCCAACAACGTCAAGCGCGTCTACTGGTACTCGTGGGACCTGCAGAAGCTGGCCAACACGGAGCTGACCTACGCAACCGGCTCGGTCACCCCGGCGGGCAACACGTGGGGCGTCGTGCGGAGCTGGCTCAAGGGCACCCGCGCAATGGGCTGCTCGAGGAGCGGCAACGGGACGTACACCTGCACCTTCAAGTACGGCTCCGGCGTGAAGCGGGTCTACTGGAACCCGTCGCGCAAGACCTCGGTCAAGACCGTCTCGTCCGCGACGCGGCTGACCTACCAGACCGGTGGGTCGACCGCGATCCGCGGCGGGAAGCGCATCGGCGTCAGCTTCGCGCCGGTGATGGTGCGCTCCCGGCGCTAGCCCGCGAGCAGCCGCGGCGCTAGCCGCGAGCTGCCCGCACGACGGCCCCCGACCCCTCCGGTCGGGGGCCGTCGCCGTCCGCGGCGGCGCACGCCTCGGCCAGCAGCGCGAGCGCCTCGCGGACCTGGGGCTCGCGGTCGCCGAGGTGCCGGCTGACCCGCCCGGCCGCGACCCGGAACGCCCGCCGGGCGGTCGAGTGAGCGTCCCGGCCGTCCGGGGTGAGGTCGACCAGCCGGGCCCGCCCGTCGCGCGGGTCGCGGAACCGGGACACGTGGCCGCGGCGCTCCATGGCGCGCAGGGTGTCCGACGCCGTCGTGAGCGGCAGCCGGGCGATCTCCGCGAAGCGCGTGACGGACAGCGGGCCCTCGACGGACACGATGCTGTACTCGGCGTACTGCGTCGCGGTCAGGCCGGTCGGCCCCATCACCGGCGCGAGCAGGCTGCGCGCGGCCGAGTCGGCGACGAACAGGTCGAACAGGACGCTGAGACCGGAGCGGGGGGTCACCTCCGCAGTCTCACCGATGCCGCCAGGAAGGCCACCACCCGGGCCGTCACCGGGTCCGTGCGCCGCCGCACGTAGTCCTTGCCGTGCTCGGCGGATCCGGGGACGAGCAGCAGCTCCTCGTCGCCGCCGTGCGCCGCGGCGACGTCCTCGGCGACCTCGGTGAAGCTCGGCTCGAGCGCGCCGGCGACCACCAGCAGCGGCCCGCGCCAGCGGCCCGCGGCCGCGACGACGTCGCCGGGCTCCATCGCGTAGCCCGACGGCGAGAGCGCCACCACCGCATCGACCCGCGGGCGGATCTGGGCCGCGGCGACGACCGAGGTGGCGCCCCCGGCGGACGCGCCGGCCAGGACGACCGTCCGCGCGCCTCGCTCGCGCTCGTGCTCCACGAGCAGCCGCAGGGTGCGCGGGGTCGGGCTGGTGTCGGTCGTCCACGAGACGGCCCGCCAGCCGCGCGCCGCGAGTGCGGCCGCGAGACCGGACAGGTCGCACGGCGTGCCCCGGAACTGGTGGGTGAGGACGACCACGTGCCGGCTGCGGCCGCGCGCGTGCCCGTGGATCCGGTCATCGCCGCGGCGCAGCGTGAAGGGGCGGTCCCGCGGACCTGGGCATTGCTCGATCCCTTGCGCGGCGGGGGGCAGGGCGCCGTCCGCTGCGGTCGAGGTGGATGGGGTCGGGGTCGGCGTGGTCGTCGCAGCGCCTGGCGACGCGTCCGGCCGGTCGGCCGCGGCCGAGCACCCGGCCACGGCCAGGACCACCGCGATCGGCAGGGCGAGAGGACCGACCCGGATGGACACGCGCTGACACTACTACGGGTTCGTAGTACTAGCCGACTGTCGGGGGATCCGCGCATTCATCGCGCGGATCCCCCGACAGTCGCGCATCGGTGGCATCGTGGGGTCTGGGGGTGGGGGGCCATGGCAACGATCGACGACCTGCGGCCGTCCGACGTCAGCGACGAGCTCACCGCTCTGACGGACGCGCTCGACCAGGTGGTGCCGTCCAGGACCGGAGCGAACCTGCTGATCGGCACGTGGAACGTCCGGGCGTTCAGCCGGCTCCGGCCCGCCTGGCGGTCGAAGCCGGGAGACTCGCCGATCCGCGACCTGAGCAACGCGTGCTGCATCGCCGAGGTCGTCCGGCGCTTCGACGTCACCGCGATCCAGGAGGTGCGCAGCCCCGACGGGCTGCTGGCGATGATGCGGGCGCTCGGCCCGAGCTGGGCGTTCGTCGTGACCGACGTGACGGAGGGCTCACCAGGCAACGCCGAGCGGCTGGCGTTCGTGTTCGACCGCGACCGGGTCTCGCTGTCGGGTCTCGCGTGCGAGCTGGTCGTCGCGCCCGAGGAGCAGGGGGTGCCCGAGGGGGCGATGACCGAGCAGTTCGCCCGGACGCCGTACGCCGTCGGGTTCTCGGCCGGCGGCCGTCGCTTCACGCTCGTGACGCTGCACGTGCTCTACGGCGACGACGCGGCCGACCGGGTCCCGGAGCTGACCGCCATCGCGACGTGGCTGGAGCGGTGGGCAGGCAAGGACGACCCGTGGTCGGACAACCTGATCGCCCTCGGCGACTTCAACATCGACCGCGCCGGCGACCCGCTGCACCAGGCGTTCACGTCAACCGGCCTGGCCGCGCCGGCCAACCTCAACCTGGTGCCGCGCACCATCTTCGACGACCCTGACCCGGCGGCGCCGCCGGACCGGCGGCACTTCTACGACCAGATCGCGTGGTTCCCGTCCGGTCGCGGCAAGCTGTCGATGGTCGAGGAGAACTCCGGCATGTTCGACTTCACCGCCGGCGACATCATCCCGGCGGCGTCGCGCAACCAGCTGTCCTACCGGATCTCCGACCACTACCCGCTGTGGTGCGAGCTGGTCTGACCACCCAGCCGGGCCGCCGGACCTACTTCTTCCTCGCTGCGGCCTTGCCGCCCTTGCGCCCGGCCTCCTTCTTCTGAGCCGTGGTGCCGCCCTGCCGGGGGCTGCCGCCCTTGCCGGACTGCTGCCCACCGTGCTTCGAGGAGTCCGGAGCGTTGGCGATGCGGGCCGCCCGCTGCTTCGACATCCCCTTGTCCTTCAGCGCCTCGTACTGCTTCTCGTTCTTGATGCTCGACGACGGCACGGTCGGCTCCTTCCTGCTCTCCAGCTTCTCGGTCGAGCCTTACCCCGTCTGCGGCGTCACCAACGCCGGTGCCTCGTCC
>Ga0210113_1000060_pt1 | contig 22508 bp, 21 predicted proteins | sample MayberryNW_Catta_5_FD_185523 | JGI IMG/M metagenome (GOLD analysis project Ga0210113, IMG submission 185523) | Wetland microbial communities from San Francisco Bay, California, USA, that impact long-term carbon sequestration -... | ecosystem: Environmental > Aquatic > Marine > Wetlands ...
ACCGCGATCGGAAGGGCTTGGCCTTCGGTCGTGATCCAGCCACATGGTCTCTAAATAACGGACTCATTAGTAAGTTTGCGCCCGTGCGGGTGCCTCGTCGCAATGAGTGGCCCACTGATCAAACCCGAAGTTGTTAAAGCGGCGGCGTGGGGCGTTTTGGTGACGGTCATGCTCGCCGCCTTAATCGTGCTTGGATCGCGCAATCTGTCCCATTTCGACGCGGCCTTGGTGGGCTATACCTTCGCGGTTCTTTTCGCCACCTTCGGGATCACCTACCGCTATGCCATGTGGCTGCAGCGGCCGCCGACGGCCATGTACTGGCGGCGCGGCTGGCAGGTTTTTTTCAGACGGGGCTATCGAGCGATCAACTTCACGAATTGGTCAAAACGGATAGTCAACGACATTTTTTTGAATCGCTTCATCTTTCATCGCGGCGGGCAGCGCTGGCTGGCGCACTGGCTGATCATGTGGGGCAGCGTGGTTGCCGGCGTGATCACATTTCCGCTGGTGTTCGGCTGGATTCATTTTGAGTCGGTGCCCGGCCGTCTTGATTGGTATCGCACATTTCTCTTCGGCTTTCCGACGTTTGTCTTTGATATTCATTCGTTTGTCGGCTTCACGATTTTTCACGGTCTTGTTGGGTCCGCTTTTCTCGTGATCGCCGGGGTCATGCTGGCGACGCGCCGGCGAATGCGTGATGAAGGAGCCGCGGCGGTCCAATTGTTCGTCGAAGATTTTCTGCCATTAATTCTCCTGTTCGCGATCAGCATTACGGGACTGTTGTTGACCGCCAGCTATACCTGGATGAAGGGGTATGCGTATGATTTTCTCGCGATCGTGCACGCGGTGACGGTGATTTTCACGCTGTTATGGCTGCCGTTTGGGAAATTCTTTCACATTTTTCAGAGGCCGGCGCAGCTGGGTGTCGGATTCTATAAAGATGCCGGTACGCGCGAGGAGCGGGCGCTGTGCCGCCGCTGCCGACATCCATTCAGCTCGCGCTTGCATGTCGAAGACTTGATCCAGGTGGAGCAGGAACTCGGCTACCATTATGAAATGTCCGGCACGACAGAGCATTATCAGTGGATCTGCCCGCCGTGCCGGCGGGCCTTGTTGGCGCTCGCCCAAGGTCGATCATGGCAACAGTCGCGTGGTCGGTTGACCCATCAACAATTTCCGTCGGTTCCAGCCGCAACGCCCTCCTATGCCAATCCGGCAATCGGCGAGGGTCCGCTCGGAGAAGAGGACAAGAACAACTTTCATCCCTAACCATGGCGAACATTCCCAGCGACCCGCTCCAAATCATCGAAAAGTTCGGCCCGCATCTGGCGCGCTCATCGGGGCGGCGGCTCGATGGCGCGATACAGCCCGACAATGTCGTGAAAACACATTGCTGTTTTTGCGGCCAGCAATGCGGTATCCAGCTCTTGGTCAAAGACAACGAGGTGATCGGCTTCGAGCCGTGGATGGATTTTCCGTTCAACCAGGGAAAACTCTGTCCCAAGGGAGTAAAGCGCTATCTTCAGGGATCCCATCCCGACCGGTTGCTGCATGCGTATCAGCGCGACCCGTCGGCGACGGACGGCTTCAAGCCGTTGGAATATGAACGCGCGATGGCTCGTGTCGCCGAGGAAATCCAGCGCATCCAATCGCGTGAAGGCAATCATGCATTCGCGGTGCTGAGCGGCGCGAGCCTTACCACCGAAAAAGCCTATCTCATGGGCAAGTTCGCGCACATGTGTTTGAGGACCTCCAACATCGACTATAACGGCAGACTGTGCATGGTGAGCGCGGCCGCCGGCAACAAGAAGGCGTTCGGCATCGATCGCGGCGGCAATCCCTGGTCGGACCTTCTCAACACCGAAATCGTCTGGATCAGCGGCGCGAACGTCGCCGAATGCGCGCCGATTACCACCGATTACGTCTGGCAGGCGCGCGAGAACGGCGCCAAGATCATCGTCGTCGATCCGCGCATCCATCCAGTCGCGCGAACCTGTGACCTGTTTTTGCCGATCAAGCCGGGACGCGACGTGGCGCTGTTCAACGGCATACTGCATTTGATGATCGAGAACGATTGGCTCGATCACGACTTCATCAATCAGCAGACGGTCGGCTTCGACGAGGTCGCCGCGCACGTGAGCGACTGGACACCGCGGAAGACCGCCGAGATCACCGGGATTACCGAACGCGCCATTCGCCAAGCGGCCGACTGGTGGGGCCGCGCGAAAACGAGCTTTCTCATGCACGCGCGCGGTATCGAACATCACAGTCATGGGGTCCAAAACGTACTCGGCGCGATCAATATCGTGCTGGCGTCGGGCCGGCTGGGACGCGAGGGCTGCGGTTACTCAACGATCACCGGACAGGGCAACGGCCAGGGCGGCCGGGAGCATGGCCAAAAGTGCGACCAGCTCCCCGGCGGGCGCGATATTGCCAACCCCGAACATCGCGCGTATATCGCTCGAGTCTGGGGGATGGATCCAGATGAAATTCCGCAAGCCGGCGTGGACGCATACGAAGTTTTTCGTAAGATCGACCAGGGTGAGATCAAGGGGCTGTTGACGATCTGTTTCAACCCGGTGGTGTCGCTGCCGGACAACAGCTTCATCCGGCGCATGCTCGAGAAGCTCGAATTCTACGTCGCGATCGATTTTTTTCTTAGCGAGACCGCCCGCTATGCGGACATCGTCTTGCCGGGCTCGCTGCAGGAAGAAGATGAAGGGGTCGTCACCACGGCTGAAGGCCGCGTGATCAAAATTAATAAAGCCATCGACTGTCCGGCCGATGCGCGGGAAGATTGGCGCATCATCCAGGACATCGCCCGAGCCTTGGGACGAGAGCCCGGCTTTACGTTTAAGAATCCCGGCGAAATCTTCGCCGAGCTGCGCGAGGCGTCGCGCGGCGGCGTCGCCGATTACTCCGGGATCACCTACGACAAAATCGAGCGGCAATACGGCGTGTTCTGGCCGTGCCCGAACGAGGACCATGCCGGCACCCCGCGGCTTTTCGAGCAAGGCTCCTGGAATCCGGTCGCTAAAGGCAAGGGCAGATTCTATTTTCCCGATGGCAAAGCGCGCTTCAATGTCGCGCGCTATACGCCGCCGGCTGAAGATATCGATGCGGAGTACCCGATCATGCTGACGACCGGCCGTGTTGTCAGTCAATTTCTCTCCGGCACGCAGACGCGGCGCATTGGCCCGCTCGTGGATCATTACCCGGAACCGCGCATCGAGATCCATCCGGTGCTCGCCGAACGGTACGGAATCGCCGATGGCGATTGGACGACGGTCGAGTCACGCCGGGGTAACTGCACGCTCAAAGCGCAAGTGGTCAAGACTATTCGGCCGGATACGATTTTTATTCCTTATCACTGGCCGGGTCAGAGAAGCGTCAATCAATTGACCATTGCTGCCCAGGATCCGATCTCGAAAATCCCGGAATACAAAGTGTGTGCGGTCAGAATCAAAAAGGCCACCGGAGCGCCAGAGTACGCAACCCAGCTTGAGCCCCAGCAATAACAAAAGCCCGACTATGCCGGTTCCCGAACCTATGGAATTTTTCATCGATCTCGGCCGCTGCATCGGCTGCCAGGCTTGCGTGCAGGCCTGCACCGAATGCGACACGCACAAAGGCCAATCGATGATCCACCTGGATTACATCGATCGGGCAAACTCCACGCAAACCGTGCCGGTCATCTGCATGCACTGCGATTCGCCGACCTGCGCGGAAGTTTGCCCGGCGGACGCCATCAAAAAAACCGCCGACGGGGTGGTCCAGACGGCGCGCAAGCCGCGCTGTATCGCTTGCAACAACTGCGTGATCGCCTGTCCATTCGGTGTCCCGAAAATGAACACGGGCATGAATCTGATGATGAAGTGCGATATGTGTTACGATCGCACTTCCGTCGGTAAAAAACCGATGTGTGCGTCGGTCTGTCCCAGCCACGCGCTTTTTTTCGGGACGCGCGATGAAATCGAAAAGCTGCGGCCGCGTTCGCGGTCGATCAAGCAGTTCCAGTTTGGCAATCAAACGATCAGCACTAAAGTTAATATGATGATTCCGAAAGATGCCGGGAATGAGCAGCTCGACGTGACCGCCGCCATGGACCCGGCCAAAGTCGACGGGAATGTCGTGGACGACCCGTTGATGGCCAACTTGCAGAGCGAATAGGAAAGCATGGCTGAACCTGAATCTCTGAGCATTGCGCCCGATGGTCGGCCCGAAAACGAGCAGCCGCGCTGGCGCCAGGATTTTCCGATCGACTTAGCGCAGGACGAATACATCGCCAGGCGCGATTTTACCAAGTTCATGGTGCTCACGAGCTTGGCATTTGCGGTCGGCCAATTGTGGATCGTAGCGATCAATTTTTTTCGCCGACGGCAAACCGGAACGGCGGCAAAGGAAATCGCGCGTTCCGATGATATTCCCATCGGCGGTTCGCGGGTGTTCGATTATCCTGAGGCGCATCAACCGGCCGTGCTCGTGCGACTCGATGAGAAGCGCTTCGTCGCATATGACCAGAAATGCACGCACCTTTCCTGTCCAGTGATTCCCCGCGTCCAGGAGGGGCAACTCTACTGCCCGTGCCATGAAGGCAGTTTCGATCTTGCGACCGGGCGGCCGATTGCCGGTCCCCCGCGGCGACCGCTCGTGCGCATCCAACTCGAAATTCGCGACCGACGGATTTACGCCGTCAACGTTGAGGAACGAGCCGTATGAGAGGTGCGCGCTTTGCCCGCCATCAAAGAAAGACCATCGTAAACGGCATTTTGAGCTTCGTCGTCATCCTCGTCATTCTCCAACTATGGCTACTCACGGCGACGATGAACGCCTATCTCGGCGGTGATCATTCGATCCTGCTGCCGGCGGCGCTTGGCAGCCTCTTTTGTCTGCTGTTGAACGTTGGATTGCTCCGGTACGTCTACGGTCTGGAACGGGGAGCGTGAAACGCCGGGCTTGGTCGCGCGCGCGAATGAGGGAAGCTCTCTGATCACAGCGCTAGAATCTGCAATCGAAAACTTACATCCCGCCTATTTTGCCCTGGTCATGGCGACCGGCATCCTATCCGTTGCCTGCGAGCTGCTGGAGATGGGGGCGATCGCGTTCGCGCTTTGCTGGCTCAATTTGTTGTTTTTCCTGGCTTTGTCGGCGCTGTCTTTGGCCCGTGTTCTCCGCCATCGAAGGCGCTTTCTCGCCGATCTGATCGATCACAACCGTGCTCCGGGTTTTTTCACAACCGTTGCAGCGATGTGCATCCTGGGCAGCCAATGGTTGATCGTTTTGGAGAGCGCCCGTATCGCGTTTATCTTATGGCTGTTGGCGATCGCGCTTTGGATGGTTCTCACGTACACGATCTTTACCGGCGTAACCGTGAAGGAGAGCAAACCGACCCTCGCGGAAGGGATTCACGGTGGATGGCTGATCGCAGTCGTGGCGGCTCAGGCACTCGCCGTGCTGGGCGCGCGCTTGGCGCCGGTGTTCGATTCGGAGTCGCAGCTGATGATATTTTTCGCCCTGTCGATGTGGTTGTGGGGCGGGATGCTCTACATCTGGATGATTTCGCTGATTTTCTATCGCTACGTTTTTTTCCCGATGCTTCCATCGGACCTGACGCCGCCGTACTGGATCAACATGGGCGCGGTGGCGATTTCGACTTTAGCCGGCGCTACGCTGATTCTCGAAGCGCCAAGATCGCCACTGCTGCAAAGCATGCTGCCTTTTCTGCGGGGCTTCACGCTTTTCTTTTGGGCCACTGGGACGTGGTGGATTCCGATGCTCGTGATCCTCGGTGTCTGGCGGCATGTCTATAAAGAATTCAAGCTCAAGTACGATCCCCTTTATTGGGGAATTGTCTTTCCGCTCGGCATGTATACGGTTTGTACCTTCCAATTGGCCAAGGCCATCGAGTTGGATTTTTTGTTGTGGATACCCCGGATTTTCGTCTATATCGCGCTGTTCGCTTGGGCGGTTACCTTCCGGGGGCTATTGCGAACGATTTGGCGCGATCTTTTTAGTGCGCGCTTGAGTCATGCAGCAATTCGCTAACTCGGACGAGAACTCCGCGTGGGTTGCCATCAACTTTGCCTGCATCGAGGACATTCATGAGACGACCCTCTTTGTTGCTCGCTATGTAGCCCTGTCATTGCGACCGAATCACGGTCGCAGCCGAGGTCCGCCGTGATCCACAAAATGTTGATTTCTTCGATGGGTTGGAATGCCCCATGGGACGTGTGCCGCGATTAACGGCTTCCCTGCTATTGACAGAACGAGAAAGAGTGAAGAGCTTTTAAGGCAACCAAGCAAACAAACGACAGTTCCCTCCGAGCAGGTGCCAGGGTCTAATGTGTGCCCAACCCCCAATGAGCATCGTGGGCACGAATCAGAGCGAAATCTATTTCGCTGCGGAAGGCATTGATGCGCACGACCTGGACATGGACGTTGTCGCCGAGGCGGAACTTTTTGCCGTGGCGGCGGCCTTTGATGACGTATTCTTTTTCGTAGTAATCGTAGTCGTCGTCCATGAGCGAGGAGAGTTTCACCAGCCCTTCCACGAAATAAAGGTCCAGCTCGACGAAAAAGCCGAAGTTCGCGAGACTGGTGATAAAACCGGCGAACTCCTCACCTATTTTGTTCATCATAAACTGAGCTTTTTTGAGATCGACCATCTCGCGCTCGGCGTCCATCGCATGGCGCTCGCGCTCGGAAGTGTGCTGGCCCGCTTCCTGAAGGTAGCGAAACAGGTCTTCGCGCTCGTTGGGTTTGAGCTTTTCTCCGTGCAGCGCTCTGTCGACGGTGCGGTGTACGATCAGGTCGGGATAGCGGCGGATCGGCGAGGTGAAGTGGGTGTAGCAAGTCGATGCGAGACCGAAGTGGCCGATATTTTCCGGTTGATAGACGGCCTGCTTCATCGAGCGCAGGAGCACGCGGTTGAGCACGCGCTCTTCAGGTTTGCCGCGGGCGGAGTCCAACAATTTCTGAATTTCCAGCGGCGCAATCTTCTCTTTCTTGAGCGGCAAGCGATAGCCGAGCGAGAGCAAAAAAGGCGCCAGCGCTTCCAGCGCGTCCGGGTCGGGGCCTTCATGCACGCGGTAGAGAAAAGGCAACTCTTTTTCGGTCAGCTGACGCGCCACGGCTTCATTGGCGGCAATCATGAATTCCTCGATCATGCGGTGCGCGATATTGCGCTCGGCGCGCAGGATGTTTTCAGGCGCGCCCTGAAGGTCGAGAATAATTTCAGCCTCCGGTAAATCGAAATCCAAGTTACCCCGCCTCTTACGCTGCTCGTAGATCAGCAACGCAAGCTCTTCCATGAGTTTGAATTGGTCGACCAATTTTTTGTAATGCTCGAGGACTTCCATATCGCGGTCGACCAAGATGCGCCGGACATTCGTATAGGTCATGCGTTCGTGGCTACGAATGACGGATTTGAAGAACCGGCTGCGGATGACTTCGCCTCTCGCGTTGAATTCAATGCACGCGGTTTTTGTCAAACGGTCTGCGTTCGGATTCAAGCTGCAGATGCCATTCGAGAGCGCTTCGGGGAGCATCGGTATGGCGCGATCGGGAAAATAGACGCTGGTGGCGCGCGCGTAGGCTTCCTGGTCGAGCGCGCTTTCGGGTGTGACGTAGTAGGCGACGTCGGCAATCGAAACGTAGATTTCGTAACCGGATCCCTGACGGCGCACGTAAATCGCGTCATCGAAATCGCGCGCGTTCTCGCCGTCGATCGTCACGATCGGCAGGGAGCGCAAGTCAGTGCGGGCGGCGAGCTCATCGGCGGGGATGGGGTAAGCGATTTTTGCTGTCTCGCGCTGTACTTCCGCAGGGAAAGTGGTCGCAAGGCCGTAACGAAAGATCAGCGACTGTGCTTGCACTTCGGGATCGTCGGGATCGCCCATGACTTTAACGACCTGGGCCTCCGGCGCCGACATCGCTGTACCGTAGCGGGCTATTTCGGCGGCGATGACCTTCCCTTCCGCCGGTTTGTTTGCGCCGGTTTGGAGACGAATGGGGGCGATCCTCGCATCCATCGGGACCAAATAACCGTGGCGATCGATTTCGTTGTAGGTCCCGACGAGACGCTTTTGCGCACGCTCCAGCACTTGAACGATATGAGTGTCGCTTCCGCCGCGACGGTTACGGTCGACGCGGGCGATTACCCGGTCACCGTGCATCACGCGCCGCATCTCGCGCCGGTTTAGATAAAGATCTTCGGCATTTTTATCGTCCAGGATCAAGAAACCGTAGCCGTCCGGGTGGGCGTGAACTCTCCCGCTCAGTAGGTTTTGGCGGTCTGGCAAAGCGTAGTGATTTTTCTTTAGCCGGACCAAGCGGCCGGTGCGGCAGAGCTCTCTTAGCGCATCGATGACCGATTGCAGCTCATCGCCGGCAAATCCGCCGCGCCGCTGAACCTCGGCGGGCGTAAGCCTCGCTCTGGCTTGATTGCTGAACAAAGCCAGAATTTTCTGCTGTATGCCGGTCGCTGCGGATAACTCGGCGGGAGATTGTCGCGCCATCGATACTATTGAGCATAACCCGAACGCCCGGCTTTGCAATCGACTTTAGCAAATGCAATGGAATCGGGTTTGAGGGGCGCTCGGCTCGGCCCCAGGTGATTGGCCGGACTACCTGGACATGACGGAAGATTCAGCGAATAGTTCGGTCATCAACCAATCGTCTTTCATGTCGGCAGGCCTCGCTATTTCCCGCACCGGCAAATCGTTTTGAATCGACGCCAAGATTTGCCGGGCTGCGTCGACAAAATCGCTCATCGCCAACAGCACGACAATGGCTCTGTCACGGTCGACGGTACGAATAATGCCGATTTCCTCGTAGGATTCGAAAATGAATTTTACGTAAGCGATGTGCTCGGGCGCCAACTCCAGATAGATATCATGTAAGACCATTTATCCGCCTTTAAGGAAACGCTCGAGCCTGTCGGGCAGCCAGTTTTTCTCACCCGTGGCCGCATCCGGTTCTTGGCCGTCGCTCGGGCCGTCTTTTTGCGACTTCCCGCTGCGCAGTGCCTGGGCGAGCGCGCGATTTTCCAGCCGCACTGAAAGATTAGGGATTTTGCCGTCGACATTGAACGCGATCGCCAATCTGCCGCGCCGGTCGAGCAGATAACGGATGATACGATAATCGCGTTGCACCTCCTGAGTCAGCTCCGGCGAAAGGACCAGCAAACCATTCCATTTGGATGTGCGGTCGAATCCGATCGATCCGGCGGCGCTAATCGTGTACTCAGGGGTCGTGAAGACCAGATTTTCGCTGAAAATTCGCCTTTGATCGATGCTGAAGTTTCCCGTCAATGATTCGAAGGTCGTATCGGGCCGGCTCGCCAGTGCGGCGAGTCCGGCAGATAGGCGCGCCGCAGACGCGGCCGAAACGGTGGTACCGCTGCCCTTCAGCAGGAGCTGGCTTATCAGGTTGAAATCTTTGATCGTGCCCTGTTGAACCGCTACTTCGCCGGAACCTTTCAGCGCGTCTTTGATGCCCGACTGACCCGAATTGGTTGCTTCGAACCATCCATGGCCGTTGAGCCGCCCTTCGAAGCGATCCTTCAGCGGAGGAAATAGATGCGCGACCAGAGCGCGCATATCCACCGTATCGGTCCGGGAAAAAAAATCCAGCCGTAAGCCATTCTCCGCGACCGTGCCCCAGCGGCCTTCCGATCGCAGCTCGCCGTTGAGCGTCCGCGCCCAAAGATTCTTAAAGCTCAGCCCCGCAGTCGATAACTCAATATCGGCGCGAAGATCGCGGAACGGCAATTGGTTGACGTCGCCTTCGGGCGAAGCCACCGATGCGGTGACCGTCCACTGGTCGTTCTCGAAAAAAAACTCTCCGGCGCCGCTGACATTTCTCAGCCGTACCGGCGGGCCGCCGCCGAGGACGGGCAAATCCGCAAGCAGTAAATCGCGTGAACGGAGAGTGCCGAGCAGGCGCGGCTCAAGCATATTTGCCGCCGCAGCATCGACGACAATCGTTGAATTCCCCAGGCGAAAACGCGCGTCTTGGAGTCGCGCCTGTTTGCCGGCGAAGGCAATCTCGGCGCGCAGATTATCGAGCCTGCGGCCGCCGGCTTTGGGTTTGACCACCGCATCGGCTAGCTTAAGCCAGCCTGTCAAGCTCCAATCCCGGTCGGGAGCGAAGCTCTTCACAAGGGTCACATCGAAATCGATCTTGCCGGCCGGCGCCTCGAACATCGTCGAGGTGAAAAATCGGCCCCACGTCGGCAGCGAGCCGGCTTCATTGTGCAGTTTCAATTGGAGAAGCGGCCCGGGATCGTGATCGATGCTGCCGGAAAAAACCATCTTGTTGCCGCCGAGGACGAGCTCAGATTCATGAAAGCGCAGGCTTTGTTTTGCTCTGGATATTCTCGCGCGAATCGCAGCGGGCGCATCGGGCGGCTTTTGAAACCATCCTTTGTACCGCAAATAGGCAGCGTCGGCGCGCACGAGGGCGCCGAGACGCAGATTGTGCCAAGCCCCTTCGAAACGGCTGTAAACATCGACGTTGCCTTCGCTGATCAACTCGGGTGGCAGAATTCGCGCGAACCCTTTGACACTGCGCAGCCGGGCCAGCGGCAACTGCTCGACCTTCGCAGTCCCCTCGAGCTTAGCATCTTCCCAGGAGCGGCGCTCGGTAAAGTGCACGGAGCCGGCGATGATTGCATTGTATTCGGACGAGCCGAACAAGGGCACCTTCAAGGTGACGTTCTCAAGACGTGGATGCTCCGGCGTGCCGCGCACCTGCGCCTGCAACGCCATCGGCCCGGTCACGTCGAGCTCACTGGGAATTTTATCCCTTAACACGGCGATGGCGCGGGCCACCACTGGAACATGGAGAGAATCGAACTGGATGCTCAGATCGACCCCGCGGTGAACCCAACTTTGATTTTCTTCCGCGGGCGTGAGCCGTCCATCGATGCGCACGTCCTGGCCAAGTCCCTCGGTCAGCGAGGCGGTGATCTGAATCTTGGTGGTTTTATCAATCTCGAACCCTCGGACGCTCATCATGACATCGTCGATGTGCAGCTCCGCCGGTTGTGTGATGGATCGATCAACATAATCGACGCGTCCCTGTCGGATCCGAACTTCATCGATGGCGAAGCTTACGGGGAACTGTTGCCGCTCGGGCGCCGCGGAAGGTCCAGGCGGTCGTAGGCGAGGAAACTTCCGTAACTCAGTTTTTCGGTTGAGCAGAGCGGTGAGATTTAACAGTCCGGTTTCGTCGGTAATAATCTGGAAATCCGGTTCATTGAACGTCAAAGACGTGATCACGAGCCGGCGCCGCCACAGCAGGTTCCACAAGCTGACGCCGAGCACGAGCTCGCGCGCCCGCACCGCCGGCGTTGCCGCGAAACGCGGGTCGTCGGCGATACGAAACTCTTTGGCCGCAAAGCCGGGCCGGCCCAGCAAATTGACTTCCAGCCGATCAAATTTGACATCCTGGCCGAGAACTTTTTGCAATTCCTGGTTTACCTGATCACGGTGTTTTGTGACCAGCAGATTGAAAGATTCGAGCAGTCCGGCGGTGACGATCACCGCGGCGGCGACAATGAGCAAGATGATTTTTCGCGGGTTTTTCATTGCGCCAGCTGACTAACAGACTGTTGAAAAGGACTCAGCTCGCTTGATGTTGGGAGTACTGAAATGGTGGAGTGTTGGAGTCATGGCAAGCCGAATACTCCAATGCTTCTTCTAATCCAGCACGCCATTTCGTTACTCCACCATTAAAAAAAACGTTGCGAATCGCCGGTAATCAGAGTCTTTCAACACCGAGGAGCTAGTGTAGTATCTCACGCTGTTGGTACTTTATCCGGTGTATAACCACCACGAAGATCCCGACGTGGCAGAGTCGCAACTGAAACTCGGAATATCTCGCGCAAAGACGCCAAGGCCGCAAAGGTCAGAGAATAAGGGCCAATAATTGTTCCAAGATAATTCACTCTTCCCTCCGAACTTGGCGTGCTTTGCGTCTTGGCGCGAGTCGATTCCCTTGTTCGAGAGTTCCGCTTTGTTATGTCGAACAATAAATGCCTTCATTTAAGAGGCACTACACTAGAAGGAATCTGTTGAGGTCTTAGGATCAGTTGCCGATCTCGATCGTGGAGTGGGGCCGGTGGCAGTTATTCAGCAGCGGCTTTTGGCAGCGCCGCTCTTGGCGCGCCGTACCGATGCCTGTGACCTCTTACGGAATTCTTTCGACAATGGTCGCAATGCCTTGGCCGACGCCGATGCACATGGTCGCCAGACCATAGCGGCTACCGCGCCGGTTCATTTCGTGGATCAACGTCGTCATGATGCGTGCGCCGCTGCAGCCGAGCGGATGTCCGAGGGCGATGGCGCCGCCGTTGACGTTGAGCTTATTCAAGTCGATGCCCAGCTCGCGCGCACAGGCGAGCACTTGGGAGGCGAATGCCTCGTTGATCTCGACCAGATCGATTCGATCGACCGTTAACCCGGCGCGCTTGAGCGCTTTCTCGGAAGCCGGAATCGGTCCAATGCCCATGTAGTTGGGATGGACTCCGGCGGCGGCGGAAGCGACGATGCGCGCCCGCGGTTTCAATTTCAGTTGCTGGGCTTTTTGCGGCGTTGTAATCAGCAGAGCGGCGGCGCCGTCTGAGAGCGGCGAAGAGTTGCCCGCGGTCACGGTGCCATCTTTCCTGAACGACGGTTGCAGTCCGGCGAGGATCTCCAAAGAAGTATCGGCACGGGGTCCTTCGTCTTTGTCATGGACCAGCGGGGCCCCCTTACGCTGCGGAATTTCAACCGGAATAATTTCGTCTTTGAGCCGTCCTTCTTTTTGCGCCTGCAGTGCTTTTTGGTGGCTGGCGAGGGCGAGCCGGTCCTGATCTTCCCGGCTGATGTGATATTTGTCGGCGACGTTTTCCGCGGTCTCACCGTTGTTAATCAGCGAATAGAGTTCGGCCATACGCTTATTTGGAAAGCGCCACCCCAAGGAGCTGTCATACATTTGCACATCACCGCGTTGAAATGCGTTGGACGGTTTGGCCATCACCCACGGCCCGCGCGTCATGCTTTCGACCCCGCCGGCAACGAACAGATCGCCATGATCGGTCTCAACTGCGCGGCCGGCCTGGTTGATCGCTTCAAGCCCGGAGCCGCACAGGCGGTTCACCGTCGCTCCGGGAATCGTGTACGGCAAACCAGCAAGCAATGATGCGTTGCGCGCAACGTTGCGCGAGTCTTCACCGGCCTGATTGGTGCAGCCGAAATAGACATCTTCAATTTCTTCTTTGTTGATGCCGGTCTTTTCGACCAACTTGGCAATGACATACGCGGCCAGATCGTCGGTGCGAAGATCTTTTAATATGCCGCTATGGCGGCCCATGGGCGTGCGCACGGCTTCGACAATCACGGCTTCTCTCATCGCTTCACCTGTCCTTCGTGATAGGAATAAAATCCTCGGCCGCTAATTTCGCCGAGGAAGCCTGCAGTGACGAGCTTCTTGAGCAGCGGCGCCGGCCGATAACGGTCGTCGCCGGTCTCGTGCTCTAAACCCTCGAGCACGGCAAGAACCTCTTCCAGCCCGATTTGATCGGCCCAGCGCAACGGCCCCTGGGGATAGTTGACGCCGAGCCGCATGGCGATATCGATTTCCTCGGCGCGGGCAACGCCTTCTTCAAGGCTGCGCGCCGCTTCGTTGATGATCAAACTCAAAATCCGCGGAAAGGTAAGCCCGGCCGTGTCTTTGACGCGGACGGTTTCCTTACCAAGCGATTTAAACAATTGCTCGGCTTTTTCCAGGGATGTTTCGGCCGTCTTCAGGCCGGGGGCCAATTCAACCAGCTTACGATCTTTGAGCGGGAAAAAAGTGGCAAAGCCGACGATCCGTTCCGGTTTTTTGACCCAGGAGGCCAGCTGGGTAGTCGCAAAACGCAAGCACGACGAGATAATCACCGAAGACGGCGGCAAGGCGGCATCGAGCCGCTGGAGCAAGGCGCGTTTGTTCTCTTCATCGCCGCTCCCCGTATCAATAACGTAATTGATTGTCTTTGCCGGTTCGGCGGTATCGCTGAGCAGCGTTCCCTCCGCGCCCTTTTCACGGCTGATCGCGAGCAGCTCTTCGGCGAGGCGATTAGTGCCGATGATCGCGAGACTACTTTTTGTCATAAGTATAAAAACCGCGGCCGGTCTTGCGTCCCAGGTTGCCGCCCATCACCATGCGTTGTTGGACCGGGCTCGGGCGAAACCGCGGATCTTCGAAAAATGAGCGGTAGAGCGACTCGGTGGCGGCGAAGTTAATGTCGTTGCCGATCAAGTCCATCAGCTCGAATGGACCCATGCGAAAATTGCCCGCTTCCTTCATGATTCGGTCAATGGTTTCGACCGACGCGCCGCCGTCGCCCAGAATGCGCAGTCCCTCGTTATAAAACGGCCGCGCAACCCGGTTGACGATAAATCCCGGCGTATCCTTGGCGCGCGCCGGAGTCTTGCCCATGCGGCGCATAAGTGCGGTCGCCGTTTCGATCGTCGTTTCGCTGGTCCGATCACCTTGAATCACTTCCACGAGCGCCATCAGCGGCGGCGGATTAAAAAAGTGCAAACCCAAGACGCGCTCCTGATGCTGCGTACCGGCGGCGATGGCGGTGACACTGAAGGAAGAAGTGTTGCTGGCCAAAAGCGTCTCGGGGGCGCAGATCGAGTCGAGTTGTTTGAAAATATCGCGCTTAAGGTCGAGTTTTTCAGGCGCCGCCTCGATGACCAATGCAGCGCCTCGGCAATCTTCCAGCTGGGTCGAGGTGCTGAAGCGGCCGAGGATCTCTTGTTCCTGCTCAACGCTGAGCTTGCCGCGCTCGCGACTGCCTTTGAGAAAATTGCGTACCCGATCCACGCCTGCGTCGATGAACTCCTGCTGGACATCGTAAACAAGCGTCGCAAACCCGGCTTGAGCGGCGACTTGCGCAATACCTGCGCCCATGGTGCCGGCACCGAGCACGGCGATCTTTTCCACTGGGGTGGCCATCCTTTTTGGTCCCGGTTTCTAGTTCCTGGTCTCCAGTTTCTAGTTCGGGCCAGAGACCAGAAACTCGAAACTAGATACTATTTACCGGTAAACACCGGTGTTCTTTTTTCTAAGAAGGCTTTCACGCCCTCGTCATAGTCGAAACTTCTACCGGCGATCTCCTGCAAGTGCGCTTCGTATTCGAGATCGTTTTCCAGGTTCGCGAAATTGGCATGATTGACGGCGCGTTTAATCAGGCCGACGCCGCGCGGCGCGCGCGCGACCTGCTCCGCAATGGCACGCGCCGAGGAGGCGAATTCCGCTGCCGGGAAAACCCGGGCCACCAATCCAATGCGCTGCGCTTCCTTGGCGTCGACGGTGTCGCCGAGCAGGAGCAACTCCAGAGCTTTGCTGACACCAACAAGTCTGGGGAGGATGAAGCTGCCGCCGGAGTCCGGCGCCAAGCCGACGCGAACGAAGGATTGGATGAACTTCGCGTCTTCCGAGGCCACGCGCAGATCGCAAGCCAGCGCGAGATTGCAGCCGGCGCCTGCGGCGACGCCATTGACCGCCGCGATGACAATTTTGTCCATTTGCCTGATTTGCCGGATCATCGGATTGTATTTTTCGCGCAGCGACGCGCCCAGCGATCCTTTTTGCTCGGGTGTCCGTCCTTTCAAATCTTGCCCGGCGCAAAACGCCCGGCCGGCGCCGGTGATCATCAAGCAGCGCACTTGTTTGTCGCGCTCGCCGTCGCGCAGCGCGTCGAGGGTTTCCTGGTTCATCTGCGGCACGAAAGCGTTCAACGATTGCGGCCGATTGAGCGTGATTGTTGCGACGCCTTGATTCTTTTCGTAGAGGATCGTCTCTGGTGCCACAAGCAGGATCCTGCTTTGCTATTTGCCTTTAAACTCGGGTTTGCGCTTTTCGAGAAAGGCCTTCATTCCTTCGGCGCGGTCTTGGGAGGCGAATAGCAAATAGAACGATTTGCGCTCGAACTCCAGTCCCTGGTCGAGAGCCGTGTTAGCCGCCTTGAGCACCGCCTCCTTCGCGGCTTTGATCGCGAGCGCGGGTTTGGCGGCGATCTTTCTCGCGATGTTTTTCGCCTCTTCCAAAAACAATTCGACTGGCACCACACGATTGACCAAACCCAATCGCTCCGCGTCCGCAGCGTTGATGATATCGCCGGTCAAGACCATTTCCATCGCACGATGTTTGCCCACAAGATGAGTCAGTCTTTGCGTGCCGCCGCTGCCCGGAATGATGCCGAGATTGACTTCGGGCTGCCCAAAACGCGCGCTTTCCGAAGCGATGATAATGTCGCAGCTCATGGCCAACTCGCAGCCGCCGCCCAAGGCGAAGCCGCTGACCGCAGCGATCACCGGTTTTGAGATGTTGTTAATCTGATCGCGGTAATTGAGCCGTTCCTGAATGCGATCGTCAAAAGGCCCACGATCGGCCATTTCCTTAATATCGGCGCCCGCGGCAAACACTTTTTCGCCACCCGTGACGATGATCACGCGGACTTCAAGGTCCCGATCGAGCTCCTGCATGGCCAAGCAAAGGTCTTTTACCAACGCGTAGGAGAGCGCGTTCAGGGCCTGTGGACGGTTCAAGGTTATGACCGCGATCGAGCCGTCTTTTTCGACGATAACAGTTTCGTAAGTCATGGCGCTTGAGCTTTAGGAATACACCATGGTCCGGAGTGATTCAAGGAAGTCTCGGTGAATGGAAGCATCCGAATAATCAAGAAAAACACTGATCTTGCGAAGATGCGCTGTCCCCGTGGCTAAAGCGGGGACAAGGTCCTTCGCTAGCGCTCGGGACGAGGGTGCGTCTGGCGGCAAGGAAAATAGGTCCTTCGCTGCGTGCTCAGGACGGGGTCTCCGCCCAAGCGGCGCACGCTCGTTTGACAGCCCCAAACCTATTTGCAAATATCCTCACTATCCATGTCCAACCGTGTTGAGCCGGCAACCCGTCATTACGATGAAAAACTCCAGCGGATACTCAAAGCGTCGGCCAAGATCTTCGCCGAAAAAGGCTTTCATCATACTTCGGTGCGCGATATTGCGCGCGCCACCAACATGAGTCTATCCGGTCTTTATTATTACTTCACGACCAAAGAGGAATTGCTCTATTTGATTCAAGAGCGCTGCTTCGTAACGCTGCTGCAGTGCTGGGAGCAGGCGCCGGATCCGCAAACCGACGTCCGCGCGCGCATCCGCGCCTTTGCCGAGAATCACCTGAGTTTCTTTCTGCACAACATGCCGGAAATGAAGGTCATGGCACATGAGGACGAATCCTTGACCGGCGAGTTTCAAGACAAGATTCTCGTGCTTAAACGGCGCTATGTGAAAGTGATCATGGATCTGATCGGCGACCTCCAACAAAAACACGGCGGCAAATCCATTGATTTGCGGGTGGCCACGTTCGCCTTGTTCGGCATGATGAACTGGATTTACACCTGGTATCAGCCCAAGCGCGATCTGCCGTTGCCGCAATTGGTCGACCAGATGTTGAGGATTTATTTTTTCGGGTTGCTCAATGCCGCCGGGGTCGAAGAACACTGGTTCATATCGAAGGCGGCGGCCGATCAGAAAGACGCTTTTTCACTCTGGCAAAACATTTCTTGAGCGCCGGGAGAGCAGATGAACGCACTGCGAATAGGTGATAGAGCACCGGATTTCCGGGTAAAAGGCATCTTGCGTGGCGAAGTCTCCGAGTATTCGCTATCGGCCTACCGGGGTAAGTGGCTGGTGCTATTCTTTTATCCGGCGGATTTTACCTTCATTTGTCCGACGGAGGTAGTCGGCTTCAGCAAGCTGGCGAAAGAATTCGCCGCAGAGAATTCGGCGATTCTCGGCGTGAGCGTCGATACGATCGCCAGCCATCGCTCCTGGGCAGAGGAATTGGGAGGATTGGAATATCCGCTGCTCAGCGATGAAGAGAAATCCATCAGCCGCGCCTACGGCGTGCTCGACGAAAAAGCCGGCGTGAGTCTGCGCGCCACTTTTATCATCAACCAGGCGGGTAGCATCTCTTATCAAGTTGTCAGCCACGTGAACGTCGGGCGCAGCGTGGAAGAAACTTTGCGCGTGCTCAAGGCGCTGCGCACGGACCGACTGTGCCCTTCCGATTGGAAGCCCGGCGAACCGACAGGGGATCTGGGCCTCAAATACTAAGTTATAATTGAAAACTGAAAAATTAAAAAGGAACGGAACGAGTGTATACGTTCCACACCAACCCTCCGGATTTTTGAATTTTAATTTTGCATTTTTAATCCCTCATGTCTCTCGACGAAATCCAGCAAAAAAAACAGCTGATCGAGAGCCGGTCGCGGATCCGCGAATTCGTTTTCGGCATTCAGGACGGCTTGATCAGCACGGTCGGTCTTTTGGCCGGCATTCAGGGCGCCACTGAAAATAATTTGGTCGTCATCATTACCGGGTTCACGGCGATGTTTTCCGGGGCAATCTCGATGGCCGCCGGCTCCTATCTTTCTTCCAACGCGCAGAAGGAGATTTTCGAGAAAGAGATTGGCGAGGCCGAGAAGCTCGCCGAACGGGAGCCTTACATGGCGGCGGAAGGCTTGCTCAAGGCGCTCGGCGACGAGGGAATGAGCAAGGAGCAAAGCTACCGGATGGTCAAGGTGCTGATTCAGCAGCGTAATGTTTTTCTGCGCACGTTTCAGGAAAAAGTTTTCGGATTGGGTAGCGCGGAAATCAATCGGCCGGTGCAAGCGGCGCTGATCATGGGCTTGTCTTTTATCGTCGGTGCCATCGTGCCGATCCTGCCCTACATGTTCCTGCCGGGTTTGACCGCTCTCTATCTCTCGGCCTTGCTCGGTGCGCTGACGCTTTTCGGGGTTGGCGCCTTTAAAGGCATGCTCGCCGGCCAGTCGCTGCTTTTATCGGGTCTGCAATTTTTTTTTATTGCGGTCAGCGCTGCCGTCCTGGGCTACGCCGTCGGAGTCATCGTCCAGTATTTTTTCCCGGGGATTGAGATTCCCGGGTAGAATCCGCAAGCACAGGAGTTAAGAAGTCATCAGATAGCATCTTTCTTGGTGCTCTTCGGGATTATCGCGGTAAAATTCTTTGGCTACGGCGATCACTCCCTTATCAGGCTTCGCAGCAGCGCAAGATTTTCACGATCCTCCTTCAGGTCCGGCCCTTTCGGTGTCTCCAAGCACATCGGCAAACCCCAGAAGCGCTGGTCGTTTATCAACAGGCGAAAAGCTTCGATGCCAAGAAAGCCCTTGCCGATATGCTCGTGGCGATCGACGCGGGAATTGAACTCTTTTTTGGAATCGTTCAGATGGAACGCGGAAAGCCGGCCGATGCCGATAAACTTGTCGAATTCGGCGAACGTTCGCTCGTAGCCTTCGGCCGTTCGAAGATCGTACCCGGCAGCAAAAGCGTGCTCGGTGTCGAAGCACACGCGCAAGCGGTCGCCCTCCCGGGTGGCGTCGATGATGTCGGCGATTTGCTCGAAGCGGTAACCGAGATTGGAGCCCTGGCCGGCGGTGATCTCGAGAGTGACTTTCGCGCCGTAACCGGGGCAAGCCTTGTGAACTTCGTCCAACGATTTTGCGATCGTCTTGATACCTTCCAATTCCCCAGCGCCGACATGCGCGCCGGGGTGCGCGATCAGATTCGTCACACCGAGGATTTCACAGCGCTCGAATTCATCAATAAAGCCTGCCACCGAGCGCTGGCGCAGCGCCGCATCCGGTGAGCCCAAGTTGAGCAAGTAGGAGTCGTGGGCGATGACGGTCGCGATGCCGGTCTCTTTCCGATTGATATGAAACAGCTCGATTTCTTCTTTGGAGTACGGTTTGGCAGCCCATTGACGCGACGACTTGGTAAAAATCTGAATGGCGTCGCAATCGACCTTTTTCCCCTCGAGAAAGGCATTGCCGACACCCCCGGCAATGGACATGTGGGCACCCAGAAGCGGACCGCGGATCTTGCCTTTATTCTTCATAACGTCTTGAACGGCTTGAACGATTTGAACTTTTTGAACAAATCAACGACGCGCCCGTGTTCAAGCCGTTCAAAACATTCAAGTTGTTTCGGATCATCCCGTGAAGTGTCGTTTTTCTACCAGCGGGAGGGAAATGCTTCCGGCGCTCAACAGCGTGTCGTGAAATTCACGCAGGTTGAATTTTCTGTCGAGGCGTTGTTGTTCTCGGTCGCGCAGGCGATTGATCATCGACCAGCCGAGCGCATAGCCCATCGGGCCTGAGGGCGATTGACTGTACCAGTTCAGGTCGCCGCAGGCTTGCGCGCGCGGGAAATGAAGCTCGCGCACCATGACCTCGGCCGCTTCGTCATAAGTCATTTTTCCAGTCTGCGTTTTCACATCGATAATGATCCGAAGCGCGCGCCAGAGCCGATCCTTGAGCATCACGAAGCGATGTTCTTTGGATTTAAGAAAGCCTTGCTCCTGCATGAGTTGCTCGCAATAGAGCGCCCAACCTTCGTAGAAAACCGAAGATTCATTCATCAGCCGCGGCAAAGTCGAAGCCGCGGGAATCGAATTGGCGACGGAAAATTGCAGATGATGGCCGGGGTAACTTTCGTGAACGGACGTATTCTCCAAGCCTACCCAGTTATGCTCGCGGAGCAAATCATCATCGCTCACCGGAGTGACATAGTAGTAGCCGACCTGGTCGGGATCTTTCGGCGACGGCGACAGATAAGCTGCGAAAGGAATCTCGTGACGGCGAAACTCGGGTGTATGCACTACGTGAAGCTCTTCTTTGGGCGGAAAGCTTACGAGATTGCGCTCTTTGACAAATTGGCGAGCCGCCTCCATCGCCTTCTGGTAGGCGGGCAGAACTCGATCGAGTGACGGATGGTTTTCCTGGATTGTCTTCGCGGCTTCCTCGATGGTCTTGCCGGGCGCGATTTGGTCGGTCAGCGCGGTCAACTCGCGCTTGGTCGCGTCAAAGAGCCTCTCGCCGAACCGCAGCAAGCTCGCGGCATCGTGCTCCAGAAAATGCTTGTGTCGCAAAAGAAGATTGTAGTGTTCGGTTCCGACGGCATAAACACCATTACTTCGAGCCAACAGGTCGTTTTCGAGGAAGCTGGCAAACTCCCTCACCGCCGTCTTCGCGTTGTCGATCGCGCCGTGCAGAGTGCCTGGATCGATGGCGGCGCCCCGGACCTTCGGATGACTCGGCAGGTTCTCCAAAAAACTGACCGCGCCTTTGGCGCCATCGAGCGCCATCTCGGTCCAGAGCTTTGGTGGATTGGCTTCTCTACGGCTTAAATTTTCGATGCCTTGCCGGATCACAGCCGGCGCGGCGTTCAGCCGGCTGAGTAGGTTCCGGGCGAAATCATTGGTGGCGCGAACGGTGAGAATGTAAATCGCGTCAATCGGCGAGTAGATGTCCGGCCATTTGAGCCGGTAATCTTCCTTGGCATGCTCGTAACTCTCGATCGCCAATCTTCCTTCGATCAGAGCGTAATCGATTTTTTGATCGTCATCCAAATCGCCTGCGTCGATACTTCTCAGTGCCGCCAGCGAGTCGATGACAAACGAGCGTTCTGCTTCGTAGGTTTCGTCGGAATAATCGTTCAGCAGGTGATCGTGGCCTTCGATCCCGTAGTAGATCGCCTCGGCCGGATGGAGCTCGAAATAGCGACTGAAATAACCTGCACAAAATTCGGTAAACGTCGCCATGGTCATGCAATATCATCTTGTCCAAGCGGCTTCAATTTTACCGCTTTGCGCCCGTCGGCGCGCGCTGAAACGAACTCGTGCGCGGCCGTGCTAAGCCGGATTTCCGGCGCACAGCGAATGAAACAAGCGCACCGGTTTGCCTCGTGCGGGAGTCTCTTCGTGATCAGGCGGCGCCAGCAGGACTGGATAAGGAAGTCGATCGATGATCTTAAGCAGCCTTCGTCGTGCCAGATTCGGAAACAGAAATCGATTGCGAAGCTCCAGCACGATCATGTCGATGTTTTCCTGCCGTGCTACGGCGATGATTTCTTCGGGCAGTGAACCAACTCGAACCAGTCGCTTCACTGCTGCCGGAGCCGGCCGTTCGATCGCGCCATCGAGAAAATTCCACAGGTCCAATGCGCGTTCCTTGAGCAGCCTGTCCAGCGGACGACGGCGGTGTTGCGCGTCGAAAAACGGCCACGCCTCGGTGGGAAAGGTGAACGAAAGCAACCCCTCGTTTTCCGATGGCTCTTCGATGACGTGCAGCGCCACGACCTCGGCGCCGATCTCACGCGCCAACGCTGATGCGTACTGCACGGCCCTTTTGCTTTCGCGAGAAAAGTTTACCGGAACCAATAGTTTTTTGATACTTCGCATGGGTCCTCCGATCCAGTTCTGTCTAACGGATGATGAGTAATCGTTCAGGATAGCGACAAGATTAAGCCACGATTACTAAGGAGTTCGTTAGTTAGTAGACCTACTGGGATGAAGGGCGAGTCGTGGAAAGCGCAGGCACCAGGACTCAAAGGACGCTTTCGCACCCACGCCCAAAATTAAGCACTCGGGGCGTGGATCGGGTGGTGGCCGAT
>Ga0210113_1000061_pt1 | contig 22126 bp, 28 predicted proteins | sample MayberryNW_Catta_5_FD_185523 | JGI IMG/M metagenome (GOLD analysis project Ga0210113, IMG submission 185523) | Wetland microbial communities from San Francisco Bay, California, USA, that impact long-term carbon sequestration -... | ecosystem: Environmental > Aquatic > Marine > Wetlands ...
CACGGCGTACCTTTGCGCGACCGTGATGCGTGTCGCACCTGGCCGGGGCTCAGAGGTAGAGCCCGGTCTGACCCTCCGCCTCCTCGAGGCGCTCGCTGGCCACGGCGTGCAGGTCGCGCTCGCGCAGCAGCGTGTAGCCGCGCCCGCGCACCTCGACCTCGGCCTTGTCCTCGGGGTCGAAGAGCACCCGGTCACCGACCTCGACGGTCCGCACGTTGGCCCCGACCGCGACGACCGTCGCCCAGGCGAGCCGCTTGCCCATCTGCGCGGTCGCCGGGATGACGATGCCGGACGCCGAGCGGCGCTCCCCCGGCTCCCCCTCGGTGTCGACCAGCACCCGGTCGTGCAGCAGCCGGATCGGGGCGCCACTGCCCATCTGCGCCGGCTCGCTGGCCCTGGCCTCGCTCACCCGGGCACGGTAGCCGCTACCAGCCGGCGGTGCCCGGACCGCCCTTGAACGGCCCGGCCACCCGGTCGGTGATCCAGCCCCCGTAGAAGCCACCTGCCTGCGGGCGGACCCGCTCGCCGTCGACGGTCACCTCGTCGACCCGCCCCGGGTACAGCGCGACGTGGCCGGTCAGCGCTTCGAAGCCCCGGCTCGGCCGCGGGTACGTCCACGCGGCGCCGACGGCCCGTACCTCGCCGGCGACACCAGCGACGATGTCGAGGTACGCCGCAGCGCCCTTGAACTCGCACCAGCTCGACCCCTGGCCGGGCTCGATCGAGCCCGGCGCGAACGAGGCCACCGGCAGGTAGTAGGTCGGAGGGTGGCTGGTCTCGAGCACCCGCAGCGCACGGTGCTGCCCGTCGGTCTCGGCGACGACGACGCCCCCGAGGCGGATCACGACGTGCTCCCCCGTGGGCTCGACGCGGGGCGGGCGGGGGTAGTCCCAGACCGACTCCTGGCCCGGGCGAACGACCTCCGGACGTACGCCCGGAGGCGTCACGACCGCGGCACCGACCGCGTCACCGGCCGCGACGCCAGAGGACCAGGGCGACCGCGCCGGCCACCGCGACCGCCAGCACCGCCACCCGCTTCGCGCGCAGGTTGCCCTGCTCGTCGACCACCTGCGCCTTGGCCGACTCGGCGCCGCGCCGGGCCACGTTGGCCGGCTTGACCCGCTCGGCGATCGCGTCGACCGTCCCGGCCAGGCGGGCCCTGGTGCGCTCGATGTCGGCCTCGATCTCGGCAGGCGTGCGCTCCTTCGCGGGCGCCGGCGGGCGTGCCTCGAGGCCTCCGGGCGTGGCGGCGTTCGTCGTCATGGCTGGAACCTCTCACACGGGTACGTCCTGCTGCATGCCCATGATCCCCGTCCGTACTCCTTGGCGCGAGAGCCGGAGGTCACCCGAGTTAGGTTTGGTGCATGCCGACGCTCCGCCCCGGGGACACCGCCCCCGACTTCACCCTGCCCGACCCGGACGGCAACCCGGTCTCGCTGGCCGACTTCCGCGGGAAGCAGAAGGTGGTCCTCTACGCCTACCCGGCCGCGTCGACGCCGGGGTGCACGACGCAGGCCTGCGACTTCCGCGACAACATCGCGTCGCTGCAGTCGGCGGGCTACCAGGTGCTCGGCCTGTCCCCGGACAGCCTGGAGAAGCAGAGGAAGTTCCGCGACGAGGAGCGGGTGCCCTACCCGCTGCTCTGCGACCCCTCACGCGAGGTCCTCGAGGCCTACGGCGCCTGGGGGGAGAAGAAGCTCTACGGCCGCACCGTCGTCGGCGTGCTGCGCTCGACGTTCGTCATCGGCGAGGACGGCACAGTCGAGAAGGCGATGTACAACGTCAAGGCGACCGGCCACGTCGCCAAGCTGCGCCGCGACCTCGGCCTCGACGCCTGACCCAAGGTCGAGCGCACGTCCCTGGTCCGACGTTCTGTCCAGGGGTGGTCCTAGCGTCCGGCCATGGGCAGGCCGCGCAAGTACTCCGACGAGATGCTCGCTGAGGCCGTGCGTAAGTCGGCCAGCATCGCGGGAGTCCTCCGTGTGCTCGGCGTTACCTGGTCAGGAGGGTCACACGCGCACTTCAGCCGCCGCATCAGGCGGCTCGGCCTCGACACCTCACACTTCACCGGCGCGGCGCACATGCGCGGCAAGCCCGCGCTCCGCCGGCTCCGCGCTGCCGAGGTGCTTGTGGTGAAGCCTCCAGGATCTCGGCGTATCCAGCCCTACCTGCTGCGGCGGGCGCTCGTCGAGGTCGGAGTGCCGTACCACTGCGCCGAGTGCGGCGTGGGTGGCACGTGGCAGGGCAAGCCGTTGATCCTGCACGTCGACCACGTCAACGGAGACTGTCTGGACTCGCGCGTCGAGAACCTGCGCTTCCTGTGCCCTAACTGCCACACCCAGACGGCGACCTGGGCCGGCCGTAATGCCAGCCGACTGGGTTACCGCTCAGTGCCACGGGCAGTACTGGCACGCCTTCCTGAGGGTGAATGACGCAGGTGGCGCTGTCAGTCAGCGCCGCCCATAGACTTCCGTCGTCGCGGGAGTGGCGTAACCAGGCAGCCGCGCAGGATTTAGGTTCCTGTGCCTTCGGGCGTGGGGGTTCGAGTCCCCCCTCCCGCACAGAGGTGCTCAGCCGCGCAGCACCATGTCCCGGATGGCCGGCGCCAGCGCGCGGAACGCGTTGCCCCGGTGGGAGATCGTGTTCTTCTCGACCGCCGACATCTCGGCCGTCGTCCGGGTGTCGCCCTCGGGCACGAACACCGGGTCGTAACCGAAGCCACCGCTCCCCCGCGGCTGGTGCGCCAGCGACCCGACCAGCCGGCCCTCGACGACGTGCTCCTCTCCGGTGGGCAGGGCCAGCGCCGCGGCGCACACGAAAGCCGCGCCGCGCAGCTCGTCGGGCACGGCCGAGAGCTGGTCGAGCACCAGCCGCAGGTTCGCCGCGTCGTCGCCGTGCGAGCCGGCCCACCGCGCCGAGAGCACCCCGGGCATGCCGTTGAGCGCGTCGACGCAGAGCCCGGAGTCGTCGGCCACGGCCGGCAGGCCGGTCGCCTCGGCGGCCGACCGGGCCTTCTTCAGCGCGTTGTCGGCGAACGTCACGCCGTCCTCGACGACCTCCGGGGCGCCGTCGGGCAGCGGCACGAGCTCCACGGCGACCCCGGCCGCGTCGAGGATCTCGTGCAGCTCGCCCACCTTGTGGGAGTTGCGGGTCGCGAGGACCAGGGTCGGCGCGTCCGTCACGCGGACAGGGCCTTCTGCTGCGCCGCGGTCAGCTCGGCGCAGCCGGCGGTCGCCAGGTCGAGCAGCCGGTCGAGCAGCCCGCGGTCGAAGGGCATCGCCTCGGCGGTCCCCTGCACCTCGACGAAGGCCCCGTCACCCGTCATCACGACGTTCATGTCCGTCTCGGCCCGCACGTCTTCCTCGTAGCAGAGGTCGAGCATCGGCTCCCCGTCGACAATGCCCACCGACACCGCGGCGACCGACCCGGTGAGCGGCTCGCCCGCGAGGGCACCCTCGCGACGGAGGTAGGCCACGGCGTCGACCAGCGCGACGTACGCCCCGGTGATCGCCGCGGTGCGCGTCCCGCCGTCGGCCTGCAGCACGTCGCAGTCGAGCACGACCGTGTTCTCGCCGAGCGCCTTGTAGTCCACGGCCGCACGCAGGGACCGGCCGACCAGCCGGGAGATCTCGTGGGTGCGGCCACCGATGCGGCCCTTCACCGACTCGCGGTCCGAGCGGGTGTTGGTGGAGCGCGGCAGCATCGCGTACTCCGCGGTCACCCAGCCGAGGCCGCTGCCCTTGCGCCAGCGCGGGACGCCCTGGGTGACGGATGCGGCGCACAGCACCCGGGTGCGGCCGTACTCCACGAGGACCGAGCCCTCGGCGTGGTCGAGCCACCCGCGGGTGAAGCTGATCGGGCGGAGCTGGCCGGACGTACGGCCGTCGGTGCGTGCCATGCCGACGACCCTAGGCGCCAGGTCTCACAACTCGTACGTCGCACCCGGCCGCGCGACCTCGACCGGCCCGTCGAAGGTGGCCCGGCCCGCCGCCAGGGACACCGCCGGGTCGTTCCACGGCGGCAGGTGGGTGAGCACCAGCCGGCCCACGCCGGCGGCGGCCGCCTGCTGGCCGGCCTGGCCACCGGTCATGTGCAGGTCGCGTGGGGCCGACCGGTCGCGCTCGGCCTCGAAGGACGACTCGTACAGCGCGAGGTCGGCGCCACGGCTCAGCTCGACGAGCGCGTCGCACGGGCCGGTGTCGGCCGAGTAGGCCAGCGACCTGCCCCCGTGCGAGATCCGCAGGCCCCACGTCTCGATCGGGTGCGCGACGCGGGCCGCCGTCACCTCGAAGGGGCCGACCCGGTGGGTGCCGGAGCTCCACTCGCTGAAGGCGAAGCAGCTGTCCAGCCCGGGGGCGTCGACCCGCCCGTAGGCCTGGCTCAGGTGCGCATCAGCCCCCGCAGGGGCGTGCACCGGCAGCACCGGGTGCCGGCCGTTCGGGTCGTACGTCCGGGCGACGTAGAGCGGGAGGACGTCCATGCAGTGGTCGGCGTGCAGGTGGCTGAGCAGGACCGCGTCGACGTCGGCGACCGAGCAGTAGCGCTGCAGCTGGCCCAGCGAGCCGTTGCCGAGGTCGAGCACGAGCGTGAAGCCCTCGGCCTGCACCAGGTAGCAGGACGACGACGTCTCGGGCCCCGGGAAGGACCCCGCGCAGCCGACGACCGTGACCTTCATCGGGCCCCCCTGCCCGTCACGCGACCGCCTCGACGCCGCCGGCCTCCGGCCCGAGGAAGCGCCGGCTCAGCTCCCGGAAGACCGCCGGGTCGCCGGTGGTCAGGAAGCGGTGCACCGGCTCGGGCAGGCCGTCCGGGCGCTCGAGCCCGTGGGCGACCAGGGTCCGGTAGACGTCCTTCGCCGTCTCGTCGGCGGAGGAGACGAGGGTGACGCCGTCCCCCATGACGTACGACACGACGGCACTCAGCAGCGGATAGTGCGTGCAGCCGAGGATGAGGGTGTCGACCCCCGCGTCGGACACGGGGTCGAGGTACTCGTGGGCAACCTTGATCAGCTCGTCGCCGCCGGTGACGCCCTGCTCGACGAACTCGACGAACCGCGGGCAGGCCTGGGTGGTGACCGCGACGTGCGGCGCGGCCGCGAAGGCGTCCTCGTAGGCCCGGCTGGTCTTGGTGGCCACGGTCGAGATCACCCCGACGTGGTCGTTGCGCGTCGCAGCGACCGCGCGACGTACCGCCGGCCGGATCACCTCGACCACCGGGACCGCGTAGCGCTCCCGCGCGTCGTGCAGCACCGCGGCGCTCGCGCTGTTGCAGGCGATCACCAGCATCTTGACCCCCTGGTCCACCAGCGCGTCCAGGGACTCGAGGGCGAAGGCCCGGACCTCCGCGATCGGCCGCGGCCCGTAGGGCTGGCGGGCGGTGTCGCCGTAGTAGAGCACCGGCTCGTGCGGCAGCTGGTCGAGCACCGCACGGGCGACGGTCAGGCCGCCGAACCCCGAGTCGAAGATGCCGATCGGCGCGTCTGCCACGGGCCAGAGGGTAGACGTCCGCTGCCGGTCCGGGGCGGTAGGGCCCGGGTACGGTGGGAAAGATCGTCAGGTCGGGGCCCACCCCACGGCCCCGGAGAGGGGTGCGGGATGTTCCAGGTCACGATGCGCGACGCAGCCGCCGAGCACGACAACTTCCGCACCGTGCTGCAGACCGGACAGCACACCCAGGTCGTCGCGATGACGCTGCAGCCGGGCGAGGACATCGGCGCCGAGGTGCACCCCGGCAACGACCAGGTGCTGATCTTCACCGAGGGCTCGCTGCGGGCCGAGGTCGGTGGCGAGACCCGCGACGTCGGCGCCGGCGACCTCGTGCTGGTGCCGGCCGGGACCGCGCACAACTTCACCAACACCGGGTCCGGGCCGGTGCGGCTGCTCACCGTCTACGGCCCCCCCGACCACGCGCCGGACACGGTGCACCGCACGAAGGCCGACGCCGAGGCCGCCGAGGCGGCCGGCGAGGACGAGCCCCCGCAACAGACCTGACCCTCGGAGGCTCCGCCGCGGAAGGATCTTGAGGCAACACGCCGGTGTGGGCACGGTGTGTCGTCTCAAGATCGGTCGCCGACGGGCATCGTCCACAGCTTCGAGTGGTCCCGACCCTGTCCACACATGGCGATCGTGGTCGCCATCCGGGCGCAACGGGCCGTCATTCTCGCCGGGTGGGTGACTCGAGGGACCTGCGCAGCGTGGACGAGCTTCTCGTCGTGCAGCACGGCGTCCTCTCGCGCGCACAGGCGACCGAGTTCATCGACCCGCTCACCCTTCGCCACTGGCTCGGCCACGTCTGGCGGGCGCCGCACCCCCGGGTCGTGGTGACTCACAACGGACCGCTGACACCGGCGCAGCGCGACTGGGCCGCCCTCCTGGCGGCGCCCGACGGGTCTGCGCTGTGGGGAGGCAGCGCCGCGCGATGGGACGGCTTTCGTGATCGGCTGGCCGACGACCAGGTCCACGTGGTCCAGCCGGTCGGGACCCGGCGACTCGTCATGCCGGGAGTGACCGCGCACTGGTCGAGCCGCCTGGGAGCCGACGACGTCCACCCCACGTCGGAGCCACGCCGGACGCGCATCGCGCGCAGCGTCATCGACCTCGCCTCGTCCTGCCGGACCGACGGCCGGGCGAGGACTGTCGTCTTCATCGCCCTGCAGCAACGATTGGCCACGACCGAGCAACTCGCCGCTTGCCTCGACGCACGTGGTCCCTGCCGGCACCGCGCCGAGCTGGCCCAGACCCTGGGTGAGGCTGCGGGCGGGATCCATTCCCTGCCGGAGCGGGACTTCTCAGCAATCGTGCGCAGGTGGCGGCTGCCGGAGCCCAGTCGGCAGGCGGTGCTGCGCCGCCCGGACGGGCGCTACTACCTGGACGCGCTGTGGCTGCGCTACCTGCTCACGGCCGAGGTGGACGGCGTCCAGCACCGTGACGCGGATCAGTGGGAGTCGGACCTCGGCCGGACGGCCGACGTCGTCGCCCAGGGCCTGCGGCAGATCCGCTTCTCGTCCTACGCGGTCCGCCGTCGGGCGGACCTCGTGGGTGACCGGCTCAGTCGAGCTCTCCGCAGCGGCGGCTGGGACGGCGTCGGCCGATCTTGAGACGACACCCAGGGCCAACGCCGGCGTGTCGTCTCGAGATCGCAAGACGGCGGGCTCAGGCCCAGAGCTGGCCCTCCAGGCGGGCTTCCGCCTCGTCCAGCGTGCCGGCATACGCGCCGGTCGAGAGGTACTTCCAGCCCGCGTCGCACACCACGAACGCGATGTCGGCCCGCCGGCCCTCCGCGTGGCAGCGCGCCGCGATCGCCAGGGCCGCGTGGGCGATGGCCCCGGTCGAGAAGCCTGCGAAGAGCCCCTCGTTGTCGAGCAGCTCACGCACCCGGCGCACCGCGTCACGCGGGCCGACCGAGTAGCGCGAGGTGAGCACCGACTCGTCGTAGAGCTCGGGCACGAAGCCCTCGTCCAGATTGCGCAGCCCGTAGACCAGCTCGCCGTAGCGCGGCTCCGCCGCCACGATCTCGACGCCGGGCACCTGCTCGCGCAGGAACCGCCCGACACCCATCAGCGTCCCGGTCGTCCCGAGCCCGGCCACGAAGTGCGTGATCGACGGCAGGTCGGCCAGGATCTCCGGCCCCGTGGTCGCGTAGTGCGACTCGGAGTTGGCCGGGTTGCCGTACTGGTAGAGCATCACCCAGTCGGGGTGGTCGGCGGCGAGCGCCTTGGCCACCCGCACCGCTTCGTTCGACCCGCCCTCGGCGGGTGACGAGACGATCTCGGCGCCCCACATCTCCAGCAGCTGGCGCCGCTCGACGGACGTGTTGGCGGGCATCACGCACACCAGCCGGTAGCCCTTGAGCCGGGCCACCATCGCCAGCGAGATGCCGGTGTTGCCCGACGTCGGCTCGAGGATGGTGCACCCTGGCCGCAGCTGGCCCGACTTCTCGGCCTGCTCGACCATCCAGAGCGCCGGCCGGTCCTTCACCGAGCCGGTCGGGTTGCGGTCCTCGAGCTTGGCCCAGAGCCGCACGTCCTCCGACGGTGACAGCCGCGGGAGCCCGATCAGCGGCGTGTTGCCGACCGAGTCCAGCAGCGAGTCGTATCGCACGGCGTGGCCGAGGAGCCGGAGGTCAGCCGCCGGCGACGGCCGGCAGGACGGTCACGTTGTCGCCGTCCTTGACCGACGTCTCGAGGCCGCCGAGGAAGCGGACGTCCTCGTCGTTGAGGTAGACGTTGACGAACCGGCGCAGCCCCTTCTCGTCCACCAGCCGGTTGCGCAGACCCGCGTGCCGCGACTCCAGGTCGTCGATCAGGTCGGCCAGCGTGCTGCCCGACCCCTCGACGGCCTTCTCGCCGCCGGTGTACTGCCGCAGGATCGTCGGGATCCGGACCTCGATGCTCATCGCTGGACTGACTCCTCTGGGGAACTGTCTGTCGTGGCTGCCGACTCGGACAACGTCTCGACCACCGAGACCTCTTCCTCGGTGACAACGCCGTCCACGATCCGGTACGACCGGAACTCGGTGTGATCCGGCTCACGGGTCGAGACGAGCACGTAGTGCGCGCCGGGCTCCTGGGCCAGCGAGATGTCGGTGCGCGACGGGTAGGCCTCGGTCGCGGTGTGCGAGTGGTAGATCACGACCGGCTCCTCGTCGCGGTCGTCCATCTCGCGGTAGAGCCGCAGCAGGTCACCGGGGTCGAACTCGTAGAACGTCGGGGACCGGGCCGCGTTGAGCATCGGCACGAACCGCTCCGGACGGTCGGTGCCCGCCGGTCCCGCGACCACGCCGCACGCCTCGTCCGGGTGGTCCCGGCGGGCGTGGGCGACGATCCGGTCGTACGTCGCGCGGTCGATGCGCAGCACCCCTTGATCCTAGGCGGGCCGCCGGAAGCCACTCACCAGAGCGCCTGGACCAGGCTCTCCTCGAGGTAGGTCAGCCGGTCGTAGACCCAGAACATCGGCAGCCGCGGGTCCTCGGCGGTCAGCGACTCGACGACCTCGTCCCAGTCCTCGGTGACGTCGAGCCGCTGCCCGAGGACCAGCCGGGTGTCGTTGAGGGCCCGCAGCCAGGACCCCGCCTCGTCGTCGGTGACCTGCAGCCGCTCGCCACCCTCCCCCAGCGTCGCCAAGGCGGTCTGCAGCGCCGCCCGCTTCTGGGCCCGCAGCCCCGGCTCGGTGTACCGACGGAAGTCGGCCGACGCCTCCGCGTCGTCGGTGTAGCCGTCGGGGAAGAGCCGCGCGAGCGCCGGGTCCTCGGGCGTCTCGGTCGCGGTGCCGATGCCGATGGCAGCGGCCAGGGGGTCCTCCTCCACGTCGGACGCCGGGTCGCCGAGCAGCTCGAGCATCTCGGTGAAGACATGGCGCAGCAGCCGCGACTCGGTGGCGTCGAGGGTCACCGACAGGCCGCCAGACCGCGTCCTCTTGAAGTGTGCGACCACGGTGCGCCAGCCCTACTCGTCGTGCTGCAGGGTCGCCCACAGGCCGTAGCCGTGCATCGCCTCGACGTCGCGCTCCATCTCCTCGCGGGTGCCCGAGGACACCACCGCCTTGCCCTTCTCGTGGACGTCGAGCATGAGGGTGTGCGCCTTCTCCTTCGCGTAGCCGAAGTGCTTCTGGAACACGAATGCCACGTAGCTCATCAGGTTGACCGGGTCGTTCCACACGATCGTGACCCACGGCTTGTCGGGCACGACGACCTCGTCGGTGCCGGTCTCCTCGACCTCCATCGGAGCGACGGACATACGGTCCAATCTAGGCTGACCGCCGTGGGTGTCGAGACGGGTCTGCTGACCGACCACTACGAGCTCACCATGCTGCAGGCCGCCCTGCGTGACGGGACGGCCGGTCGGCGGTGCGCGTTCGAGGTCTTCACCCGCCGCCTGCCGGAGGGTCGCCGGTACGGCGTGGTGGCCGGGACCGGGCGCCTGGTCGAGGCTCTGGCCGGCTTCCGGTTCCCCGACGAGGCGCTGGCCGGGCTGCGCGAGCGCGGTGTCGTCGACCAGCAGACCTGCGACTGGCTGCGCGGCTACCGCTTCACCGGCGACGTGTCCGGCTACGCCGAGGGCGAGGCGTTCTTCCCGGGGTCGCCGGTCCTGACTGTCGAGGGGAGCTTCGCCGAGGCCGGGATGCTCGAGACCCTGGTGCTCTCGGTGCTCAACCACGACAGCGCCGTCGCGTCGGCGGCGGCCCGGATGGTCACCGCGGCCGGTGGCCGCCCGTGCATCGAGATGGGCTCCCGCCGCACCCACGAGGAGGCTGCGGTCGCCGCCGCCCGCGCGGCGTACCTCGCGGGCTTCGCCGCCACCTCCAACCTGGCCGCCGGGCACCGGCACGGCATCCCGACCGCCGGCACCGCCGCCCACTCCTGGACGCTGCTGCACGAGCGCGAGGCCGACGCCTTCCGGGCCCAGGTCGACGCGCTCGGGCTGGGCACGACCCTGCTGGTCGACACCTACGACATCCGCGAGGGCATCCGCACCGCGATCGAGGTCGCCGGGCCGGGACTCGGCGCGGTCCGCATCGACTCCGGCGACCTCGGCGTGCTCGCGCACCAGGCCCGCGACCAGCTCGACGAGCTCGGCGCGACCGAGACCCGGATCGTCCTGTCCGGCGACCTCGACGAGCACGCGCTCGCTGCGCTGGCCACGGCCCCGGTCGACGCCTACGGCGTCGGGACCTCCGTCGTGACCGGGTCCGGAGCACCCACCGCAGGGTTCGTCTACAAGCTGGTCGAGGTCGAGGGCCGGGCGGTCGCCAAGCGGTCCGAGGACAAGGTCACCCACGGCGGCCGCAAGACCGCGGTCCGGCGGCACCGGCCGAGCGGCACCGCCACCGAGGAGGTCGTCCGGGCGCAGGGGGACCCGGCTGCCGAGGACGGGGACCGCAGCCTCCAGGTCGCGCTGGTCCGGGACGGGCGACCGGTCGACGTACCCTCCCTCCCGGCCTCCCGCGACCACCTCGCGCAGGTCCTGACCACACTGCCCTGGGAGGGCCTCGCGCTCTCCAAGGGCGATCCCGCCATCCCGACCGTCCACGAAGGGCAGCTGTGACCACGTACGACAGCATCACGGCGCTGTTGGTCGTCGACGTGCAGAACGACTTCGCCGACCCCGCGGGCGGGCTCTACGTGCCGGGCGGCGAGGACCTCGTGCGCCCCATCGGTGTCGAGGTCGGCGCAGCACAGAACGCCGGGGCGGCCGTCATCTACACCCAGGACTGGCACCCGGGCACCACGCCGCACTTCGAGAAGGACGGCGGTGTCTGGCCGGTCCACTGCGTGCACGACACGTGGGGCGCCGACCTGCACCCGGACCTGCTCGTGCAGGGGCCGGTGGTGCGCAAGGGCACGTCGGGAGAGGACGGCTACTCCGCGTTCTCGGTGCGCGACCCGGTCTCCGGGGCGGGCGCCTCCACCCAGCTGCAGTCGCTGCTCGACACCTCCGTGCAGCGGCTGGTCATCGTGGGGCTGGCCGGCGACTACTGCGTCAAGGAGTCGGCGCTGGACGGCCGCCGGCTCGGCTACGAGGTCGAGGTGCCGCTCGCGCTGACCCGCTTCGTCGAGCTCTCAGAAGGGGACTCCGAGCGGGCCGTCGCGGAGATGCGCGAGGCCGGCGTCACCCTCACCTGACCAGGCGTCCAGTCTCCGATCCTGCCTCCGGAGACGAACCGCGGTCTCTTCCCCGCGAATCCCCTCCGGAGCAGCGCCGGGAGCGCTCTGGGACGCCAGCCGGACCGCGATGTCCGATGCCCGCTAGTAACTGTCGGTGCGAGGAGGCAGGCTGGTCCCGTGCTCGACCACGAGACCTGCTACCGCGCCGTCAGCAGCCGCGACCCCCGCTTCGACGGGTGGTTCGTCACGGCCGTGACCACGACCGGCATCTACTGCCGGCCGAGCTGCCCCGCGACGACGCCCAAGCGGGCCAACGTGACCTTCCACCCCACCGCCGCCGCGGCCCAGCAGGCCGGGTTCCGCGCCTGCCGGCGCTGCCGCCCGGACGCGTCCCCCGGCTCCCCCGAGTGGAACGTCCGCTCCGACACCGTCGCCCGCGCCATGCGGCTGATCGCCGACGGGGCGGTCGACCGCGACGGCGTGGGCGGGCTGGCCGCGCGGCTGGGCTACAGCGACCGCCAGCTGCACCGGCTGCTCACCGCCGAGGTCGGCGCCGGAGCCCAGTCGCTGGCCCGCGCGCAGCGGGCCCACACCGCCCGGGTGCTCATCGAGACGACCGAGATGCCGTTCGCCGAGGTGGCGTTCGCCGCCGGCTTCGCCAGCATCCGGCAGTTCAACGACACGGTGCGCGCGGTGTTCGCGACGACGCCGCGCGAGCTGCGGACCGCCGCTGCCCGACGGCCGCAGCACCTCGCGCCGGCTCCCGGCCACCTCTCGCTGCGACTGCCGGTCCGGCCGCCCTTCGACGGGGCCGGCGTCATGCGGATCCTCGCCCTCAAGGGCGTCCCCGGCGTCGAGGAGGGCGATGCGACGACCTACCGCCGGGCCCTCCTGCTGCCCCACGGCGAGGCGACGGTCCGGCTGCGCGACGCCGGCGACCACGTGGCGGCCGACCTGACCCTGGCCGACCCGCGCGACGTCGTGCCCGCGGTGGCCCGGGTCCGCCGGCTGCTCGACCTCGACGCCGACTCGGCCGCGGTCGACGAGCTGCTCGCGACCGACCCGCTGCTCGCACCGCTGGTCGCGGCCTGGCCCGGCATGCGGGTCCCCGGCGCGGTCGACGGCCCCGAGACGGCCGTGCGGGCGGTCGTCGGCCAGCAGGTCTCGGTCGCCGGTGCGCGAACGGTCGCGGCCCGGCTGGCCCGGACGTACGGCAAGCCGGTGACCGCCACCGACGGCAGCGGCGTCACCCACCACTTCCCCACCGCCGAGGCGCTCGCCGCCGTCGACCCGGAGACGCTGCCCATGCCGCGCAGCCGTGGGCGCACGCTCGTCGCCCTCTGCACCGCCGTCGCGGAGGGACGCCTCGACCTCGACGTGGGGGCGGACCGCGACGAGACCGCGGCGGCGCTGCTCGCCGTGCCGGGCATCGGCCCGTGGACCGCCGACTACGTGCGGATGCGCGCGCTCGGCGACCCCGACGTCCTGCTCACCACCGACCTGGGCGTGCGCCGGGGGCTGGAGCGACTCGGCGCACCGGGCGACCCCGCGGCGGCGGCCGCAGCCGGCACCCGGTGGCGGCCCTGGCGGTCGTACGCCCTCATGCACCTCTGGCACGTCGTCACCGACCGGGAGACCACCTCGTGAACGCGCTCACCACCTGGACCACCACCGTCGACAGCCCGGTCGGGCCGCTGCTGCTCACCAGCGACGGCACCTCGCTGACCCGGCTCCTCTTCGCCGCCCCACCCGACCCGGCGTGGTCGACCGAGCCCTGCCCGGTGCTCCTCGAGGCGGTGCGCCAGCTGGGCGAGTACTTCGCCGGCGAGCGGCGCGACTTCGACCTGCCGCTGGACCCGGTCGGGACGCCGTTCCAGCTGACGGTCTGGGCGGCGCTGCGCGAGATCCCGTACGCCCAGACCATCAACTACGGACAGCTGGCCGGCCGGGTGGGCAACCCGAACGCCTCCCGCGCGGTCGGCCTGGCCAACGGTCGCAACCCGATCTCCATCGTCGTGCCGTGCCACCGGGTGATCGGGGCCAACGGGTCGCTCACCGGCTACGGCGGCGGACTGGACCGCAAGCGGACGTTGCTCGAGCTGGAGCGCCGTACCGCCGGGGACCAGGAGCCGCAGCTGGCCCTGCTGTAGGGGTCCGGGCGCGCGGTCCGGCACCGGGTCAGGCGCCGCGGATGTCGCGCCGGGCGAACGCCACGACACCGGCGGCGGCAGCACCGCCCCGGCCGCCGTCATGACGAGCACCGAGGTGAGCGTCATCGGCGCACCCGGCAGCCGCGCCAGGTGGTGGAACGGCGACGCCGACAGGAGCCACTCCGGCCACTCCAGCAAGGTCCCGAACGTGTCCAGCAGGTACCCGACCACCGCGAGGGTCACCGGCACGCCGACCGTGAGCCGCGGCAGGACCCCGAACGTCAGCACCGCCAGGCCGGTGAACAGCGCTACCAACGGCAGCGTGCCAGCCATGGGCTCGGTCACCTGCGAGACGGTCACGGGAGCGTCGACGAGCCACGCACCGGCCCACAGACCGGCTCCCGAGACCAGGACCAGGACGCTCGCCGCGACGTAGGCGAGGACCGCCGTGACCGCCAGCCACCTCCAGCGCACCACGCCGCGGGACAGGACGTTGTCCAGGTGACCGTCCGCCTCCTCCTGTCGCGTCGCTCCCAGGCGCCATCCGGCGAAGCAGGCGAACGCGAGGGCCAGCGACACGGCGAGGTAGCTGGTGAAGCCGACCAGGGGGACGGACATGTCCACGCCCATGGACTCGAGCATCCGGCGGTAGGACTCGTCCTCTTCGATGAAGTCGACGAGGGCCCCGGTCATCAGTCCGAAGACGAGGCTGGTCAGCGCCAGTGTCGCCGCCCACGCGAGCAGGGCGCCGGCCGTCATCCGCCAGCCGAAGGAGGTGGCGCTGCCGAGCAGAAGCATCCTCGACCGACGGGTGGCGCGTGACCGGACGAGCGCCGCGCCCGTGTCACGGCGCCCGGACAGGGCGATGGCGAGGTGACCCAGAACGAGAGATGCGGCCACCGGGGCCGCGAGCCACCACCAACGGTCCCCGGAGAAGGCACGGAGGCGGTCCACCCAGCCGAACGGCGAGGTGCTGAGCGCCCACGCCCGGTCGTCGGCACTGTTGGCGACCACGCGGAGCAGGAAGGTCAGGGCAACCACGCCGAGCCCGGCCGACGCGGCTCGCCGACGGGGCTCCACCAGCTGGGCGACGGCGGCGCCGGCCGTCGTGACCACCGCGCCGAACGCCGCCAGTCCGGCTCCCCACAGCAGGGCGCCGGGGACCGGCTCCCCCAGCACGACGAGGGGCAGCGCGACCGCCGCGGCCATGCCGACCAGACCGACCGTCATCGCCGAGAGGCCGGCGACGAGGCTCTGCGCGGTCGTGACCGGCCGGCTGAGCGCGAGCTCGGCACGCCCGGAGTCCTCCTCGCCGCGGGTCAGGCGGGTGACGGTGAGCACCGACCACACGGCCACGATCAGCAGGATCATCCAGCCGCCGTCCCACACGGCGAACCCACCCGCCGTGTCGGCGTTCCCGGGCACGCCCTGGAGCATGCGGACCGCCGTGGACTCCGACAGCTCCAGCAGCTTCTGACGCGACGCGGCGTCGGGGTACGCGCTGCGGAAGCTGAGCACCTCGACCGCCATGTAGGTGGCGAGGCTGAGCCACATCAGCGCCGAGCTGCGGCGGGTCAGCCGCCACGACAGGGCGAACCGGTCCCGGAAGGTCGGCGCGCCGGACGGCGCCGTCGCCGAGCGCGCCGTCGATCCTCGGACGAGGGTGGTCATCGCCGGTCCTCGACGCCGTAGTAGCCGAGGAAGACCTCCTCCAGGTCGGGCTCGCGGCTGGACAGCGAGACCACGGGCTGACGGCCGAGCTCGGCCAGCAGGGCCCGTGGGCTGCCGGTCACCGACAGGCGCACCCCGCCGTCGAGCGGGCTCTCGGCGACCACGCCCGGCACCCGGGCGAACGTCGGGACCGGTCCGTCGAGCAGGACGTCGAACACCGTGACCCCCTTCTCCCGCAGCGCGTCCAGCGTCGACACCTCGACGAGCCGTCCCGCCCGCAGGATGGCGACGCGCGAGCAGATGTCCTCCACCTCGTCGAGGATGTGCGACGAGAGGAACACCGTCTGGCCGCGTCCGGCCGCCTCCCGCACGACCTGCTGGAACTCCGCCTCCTTGAGCGGGTCCAGACCCGCGGTCGGCTCGTCGAGGAGCAGCACGTCGGGCCGATGCATGAGCGCAGCGACCAGCGCCAGCTTCTGCCGGTTGCCCTTGGACAGGCTCCGCACCCGCCGGGTGGGGTCGAGCTCGAGCCGTTCGAGCAGCTCGTCGCGGTAGGACTCGTCCACGCCGCCGGACAGGTTACCCAGCAGGTGCAGCACCTCGGTCCCGGTCAGCTGGGGCCACAGGGCGACGTCACCGGAGACGTAGCCCACGTGCCGGTGCGCTTCGGCGACGTCCGCCACCGGGACACCCATCACCCAGGCACTGCCGGCCGTCGGGCGGGCCAGGTGGAGCAGCAGCCGGATGGTGGTGGTCTTCCCGGCACCGTTGGGCCCCAGGAAGCCGAAGACCTCACCGCGCTCGACCGTCAGGTCGAGCCGGTCGAGGGCGAGCACGTCGTCGTACCTCTTGGTGAGGCCCTCGGTACGGATGGCGCACGAGCGCGGGTCGACGACCATCGGTCCTCCCAGTCCGCCTCAACGCTAGGTAGCCGGGACTCCAGGGCGACACAGGCTTAGGTCCATCCCGGACGGGCAGGTAGGCCTCAGTCCTGACCATCCCGCCCCGTGGAGGCCGCCGTGCTCAAGATCCTGCTCGTCATCGCCGTGATCGCCGTCGTCGTCTTCCTCGTCGTGCCGGCGCTGCGCCGCCGCAGCGGGAGCCGCCGCGGCCTCTAGCGCGACCCGGACGGGCCGGTCAGCCCGTGGTCGAGTCGGCGTCGGCGTCGATGGTGCGTCCCGCCCAGGTCCACGCGTAGGACGTGTCCTCGCACGCCAGCGCCGGCTCGAGCAGGTCGAGCGGGCGGAACGTGTCGACCATGACCGCCAGCTCGTCGGTCTTCTCCTTGCCGATCGACGCCTCGACCGACCCCGGCTGCGGGCCGTGGGTGAACCCGGACGGGTGCAGCGAGATCGAGCCCTGCTCGATGCCGGCGCCCTTGCGGGACATGAAGTCGCCGCCGGTGTAGAAGATCATCTCGTCGGAGTCGACGTTGGCGTGGTTGTACGGCGCGGGGATGCCCTCGGGGTGGTAGTCGAACAGCCGGGGCACGAACGAGCAGATGACGAAGTTCGGGCCTTCGAACGTCTGGTGCACCGGCGGCGGCTGGTGCAGCCGTCCGGTGATCGGCTCGAAGTCGTGGATCGAGAACACGTGCGGGTAGAGGCAGCCGTCCCACCCGACGACGTCGAACGGGTGGTGCGCGTAGACGTAGCGCGTCCAGGCGCTCGTGGTCCCGGGCCCACGGTGCTGCACCAGCACCTCGACGTCCTCGCCGTCGGCGGTGAAGGGCTCACCCGGGCCGCGGATGTCGCGCTCGCAGTAGGGCGCGTGCTCGAGGAACTGCCCCTTGCTCGACAGGTAGCGCTTCGGCGGCCGGATGTGCCCCGACGCCTCGGTGACCAGCAGCCGCAGCTCGCCCGTCGGGACCCACCGGTGCGTGGTCGACGTCGGCAGGACGACGTAGTCGCCGGTGCTCACGGCCAGCGACCCGAACACCGTCTCGACCACGGCCTCGCCGCTCTCGACGTAGACGCACTCGTCGCCGATCGCGTTGCGGTAGAGCGGGGACGGCTCGGTCGCGAGCACGTAGGACAGGCGTACGTCGGCGTTGGCCATCAGGTGCTGGCGGCCGAGCACGGCGTCCCTGGCCACCGCGGCGCCGTCGAGCTTGTGGGTCTTGAAGTGGCGCGGCTTGAGCGGGTGGTTGGGCTGCCGGCGGAAGGTCGGTGCGTCGAAGGCCTCGCTCGACACGATCGCCGTGGGGATGTGCCGGTGGTAGAGCAACGAGGCGTCCGACGAGAAGCCCTCGACCCCCATCAGCTCCTCGGCGTAGAGGCTGCCGTCGGGCTGGCGGAACTGGGTGTGGCGCTTGCGCGGGATCTCGCCCACCTGGCGGTAGTAAGGCATGGGGCCACCCTGCCACGCGAACGGCCCCCTCGGGCAGCCCAGTAGGGTCCGTCAGGTGGTTCCTCGCTCGCTGTTCGCCGCGCTCGTCGACGATGCGGCGCTCTTCCCGCCCGGCAACGCCCCGATGGACCAGGCCCTGAAGGAGCACGCCGCCCTGCGCGCGACCAGCCGGTCGGACCTGGTCGGTCCCTTCCTGTGCCCGGCCTCGCGGGTGACCGAGCTGCGCGCCCACCTGCCCGCGGACGAGAGCATCCGTCTCGCCCTGGTGTTCGACACCGAGGGCGACGAGGCACATGCCGCGCTGCGGGTCTGCGGCGCCGACGAGACCCTGCAGCTGGTCGGGGTCGAGGCCTCAGCCGCCCGGCTGGGCGCCGACACGGCCACCGTCGGGCGCAACCTGACCCGGCTGCCAGGTGTGACCGGCGCCCTCGAGGTGCCGCGGACCGGCTTCGACGAGGCACTCTCCCTCGTCGGCGGCGACGGCTGGACCGTCGCCAAGTACCGCACCGGCGGCACGACGGCCGACGCGTTCCCCAGCGAGACCGAGCTGGCCGCGTTCCTCGTCGCCGCCGTCGGGCGAGGCGTGCCGGTCAAGCTGACCGCGGGGCTGCACCACGCCGTGCGCGGCACCGAGGCCGGCACCGGGTTCGAGCACCACGGCGTGCTCAACGTCCTGGTCGCCGCCCGGGTCGCGCAGGGCGGCGGCGGCGGCGAGGACGTCGCTGCCGTGCTGGCCCAGCGCGCCCCGCCGACCCTGCTGGAGTTCGTGGCGGAGTGGGACGAGAGCACCTGCGACGGCGTACGGGCGACGTTCCGGTCGTTCGGGTGCTGCGGGGTGCACGACCCCCTCGACGAGCTGGCCGGGCTCGGCCTGCTCGCGGAGGCCCGATGACGGCCTCCTGGACCGACCTGCCCGAGGACACCGCGTTCCCCGCGACGAACCTGCCCTACGGCGTCTTCTCGCACGACGGGGAGCCTCCGCGCGTCGGGGTCGCCCTCGGCGACGACGTGGTGGACCTGGCGCCGCTGGCGGCCGCCGAGGGGCTCGACAGCGGGCACGCGTTCGACGCACCGAGCCTCAACCCGTTCCTGGCGATGGGCCGGCCGTCGTGGTCGGCCGTGCGGTCCTGGCTGGTCGAGCTGGTGACCCACGAGGGCTACCGCGACCTGGTCGAGAGCCACCTGGTGCCGCAGTCCGACGTCACGATGCACCTGCCGTTCGAGGTCGCCGACTACGTCGACTTCTACTCCTCACTGCACCACGCCGAGAACGTCGGCCGCATCTTCCGGCCCGACGGCGACGCCCTCACGCCCAACTGGAAGCACCTCCCGATCGGCTACCACGGTCGCGCCGGCACGGTCGTCGTGTCCGGGACCGACGTCGTACGGCCGAGCGGGCAGCGCAAGGCACCCACCGACGCCGCACCGACCTACGGGCCGTCGCGGCGGCTGGACATCGAGGCGGAGGTCGGCTTCGTCGTCGGCGTCCCGTCACCGCTCGGGCGCGCCGTGCCGACGCGCGACTTCCGGCAGCACGTCTTCGGCGTCTGTCTCGTCAACGACTGGAGCGCGCGCGACCTGCAGGCATGGGAGTACGTCCCGCTGGGACCCTTCCTGGGCAAGTCGTTCGCCACCTCGGTGTCGCCCTGGGTCGTGCCGCTGGACGCCCTCGGCGACGCCCGGCTGCCGGGGCCGGAGCAGAGCCCGGCGGTGCTGCCCTACCTCGAGCGCCACTCGGACTGGGCGCTCGACCTGCGCCTCGAGGTCTCGTGGAACGGCACCGTCGTCGCGCGGCCGCCCTTCGCGCAGATGTACTGGACACCCGACCAGCAGCTCGCGCACCTCACCGTCAACGGCGCGGCACTGCGCACCGGCGACCTCTACGCGTCGGGCACCGTGTCCGGGCCCGAGAGGGAGGAGCGCGGCTCGTTCCTCGAGCTCTCGTGGAACGGCGAGGACCCGGTCACGCTCGCCGACGGGTCGAGCCGAACCTTCCTCGAGGACGGCGACACCGTGTCCATCTCGGCGTGGGCGCCGGGCCCCGACGGCACCCGGATCGGCTTCGGCGAGGTGAGCGGGACCGTGGTCCCTAGCCCCTGACGAAGGGGTCGAGCTCGGCGCCGACCAGCGACAGCACGTCGGTGTCCAGCCGCTCGCCGCGCAGCGGGTAGTTCGAGCGCAGGGTCCCCTCGTGGACGAAGCCCAGCCGCTCGGCCAGCCGTCGCGAGCGCTCGTTGGTGGTCCCGGCGTGCCACTCCACCCGCTCGACGGCCAGGTCCGCCCGGGCGTGGCCGAGCAGCCGGCGGCAGGCCGCCGACACGACGCCGGCTCCCTCGCCGGCAGCCACCACCCAGCAGCCGAGCTCGACGATCGCGGCCTGCGGGTCGTGGTGGAACAGCAGGGCGCCGCCGAGCAGCCGGCCGTCGTGCCACACCCCGCCGACGCCGACCCGACCGTCCTCCTGCCTCTCGTACGCCCCCAGCCACCCGGCTGCGCCCTCCGGCGTGCTGGTCGCGTCGGGCCACGGCAGGTGGGTGCGCAACCGGTCGAGGTCGGCGCTGATGTGGGCGGCGAAGGCGTCGGCGTCCGCGGCGGTCAGCAGCGAGAAGGTGACCCGGCCGGGCAGCCGGGTCTCGAGGTCGACAGGTGTCTCCAGCACGCCCGGCATCCTGGCAGCGACGGGCGGCGGGACGCCTCCGCTTTCAGTCGAAGAGCTCCTCGAAGAAGCTCTTGCGCTTCTTGTGCGGCTTCTGCCCGTAGCCCTGGTGGCCGTAGGCCTGTTGCGGGGCGTACTGCTGCTGGTAGGCCGGCGCCTGTGGCGCACGCGCCGCGGCGGGTGCGCCCGGGGCGCTCGCCTGGAACCGGGTGTCGGCGTCGACCAGCCGCTCCAGCTCGCCGCGGTCGAGGAAGATGCCGCGGCACTCGGTGCACTGGTCGACGGTCACACCGCTGCGCTCGTAGCTGCGCATCGGCGCCTGGCACTTCGGGCAGGTCAGGTCCATGCCTGTCCCGACGAGGCCCGGCCGCCTGGAGTTCCCGGCGGCCGCACGGCTCAGAGGTTGCCGCGCCGCTCCTGCTCGCGCTCGATGGCCTCGAAGAGCGCCTTGAAGTTGCCCTTGCCGAAACCCAGCGAGCCGTGCCGCTCGATCAGCTCGAAGAAGACCGTCGGCCGGTCACCGATCGGCCGGGTGAAGATCTGCAGCAGGTAGCCGTCCTCGTCGCGGTCGACCAGGATCCCCCGCTTCTGCAAATCCTCGATCGGCACCCGCACCTCGCCGATGCGCGCGCGCAGCTGCGGGTCCTCGTAGTAGGAGTCCGGCGTCGACAGGAACTCCACGCCCTCCGCCCGCATCTGGTCGACGGTGCGCAGGATGTCGTTGGTGGCCAGCGCCAGGTGCTGGGCGCCGGGGCCGCGGTAGAACTCGAGGAACTCGTCGATCTGCGACTTCTTCTTCGCGATCGCCGGCTCGTTGAGCGGGAACTTCACCCGGTGGTTGCCGTTGGCGACGACCTTCGACATCAGCGCCGAGTAGTCGGTGGCGATGTCGTCGCCGATGAACTCGGCCATGTTCACGAAGCCCATGACCTTGTTGTAGAAGCCGACCCACTCGTCCATGTGGCCGAGCTCGACGTTGCCGACGACGTGGTCCAGAGCCTGGAACAGCCGGCGCGGCGAGCCCTCGCGCTTGGTGTAGGTCGAGGTCCGCTCGACGTAGCCGGGCAGGTAGGCGCCGTCGTAGCGCGAGCGGTCGACGAGCGAGTGCCGGGTGTCGCCGTACGCCGCGATGGCCGCGACGCGCACGGTGCCGTGCTCGTCGGTCACGTCGTGCGGCTCCTCCACCACCCGGGCGCCGGAGGCCCGGGCGTGCTCGACGCACTTGTCGACGTCGGGCACCTCGAGGGCGATGTCGACCACGCCGTCCCCGTGCGCGCGGTGGTGGTCCAGCACCGGGCTGGCCGGGTCGACGCCGCCCTTGACGACGAAGCGGCACGATCCGCTCTTCAGGACGAACGCCTTGTGGTCGCGGTTGCCGGTCTCCGGACCGGAGTACGCCACCAGGTCCATGCCGTAGGCCGACTGGTAGTAGTGCGCAGCCTGGGTCGCGTTGCCGACGACGAAGACGACCGCGTCCCAGCCGGTCACCGGGAACGGGTCGCTGGTCGCGTCGTACTCCACCAGCCCGACGAGCTGCTGCAGCTGCTCCGGGGAGAGCTCGGCGGCCTTCTCGGCGTCGGTCAGGGCAGGGATGGCAGACGTCGTCATAGACCCTGATGCAACCGGTCGACCGACAGGTTGCGCAAGATATCGCCGGGACACTGGACATCCTGCCCAGAGTTCGGCCGAGCCGACCGGC
>Ga0210113_1000062_pt1 | contig 22064 bp, 17 predicted proteins | sample MayberryNW_Catta_5_FD_185523 | JGI IMG/M metagenome (GOLD analysis project Ga0210113, IMG submission 185523) | Wetland microbial communities from San Francisco Bay, California, USA, that impact long-term carbon sequestration -... | ecosystem: Environmental > Aquatic > Marine > Wetlands ...
CGCGCCTCCCGCACGACGTCGTGCGCCGACGGCGGGAGTGGAGGGCGCGGCGGCCGGCGGAGCACGAACAGGCCCTCGTCCCGCTCGAGCAGGAAGGTGAAGTTGGAGCCGCCGCCCTCGCCGATGCGGCGCGCGCGCACCTCGCCCGCGCCGAGGCCGTGCTCGTCGAGGAAGCGCCGCACGCGGTCCAGCACGAGAAGCGGTGGCCTCGACGACCCCTGCGCGTCGGCGGCGGTGTCGACGATGTCGGCGGACGGCCCGGGAGGCGCCGGCATCGTGCGATCCTATGCGCCGATGCGCCGCCGCCTGTACCTGATGCGCCACGGGGCGGTGTCGTACTTCGGTGCGGACGGGCGGCCGGTGGACCCGGACGCTGTCTCTCTGAACCACGAGGGCCGCGCCCAGGCGGAGGCGGCACGCGCGCTGCTCGAGGGCGTCGCCTTCGACCGCGTCCTCGCGAGCGGTCTCCCGCGCACGCTCGAGACCGCCCGCATCGTCGCCCCCGACTCGGCGCTCGAGGAGTGGCTGGAGCTGCGGGAGCTGCGCGGCGACCGTCTCTCGGGGATCCCGCATGACGAGCTCGAGTCCGAGTTCGTCCATGCCTTCCGGGGCGTCGTCCCGAACGACAAGCGCTTCCTCGGGGGCGAGACCGTCGGCGAGCTCTTCGACCGCGTCCTCCCCGCGCTCGAGCGGCTACTGGCCGACGCAAGCTGGGACACGACGCTCGCGGTGCTCCACGGCGCCGTGAACCGCGCGATCCTCTCCTTCGCGCTCACCGGCGAGCGGATGTTCCTCGGCCACTTCGAGCAGGCGCCCGGCTGCGTGAACGTGCTCGACGTGGGCGAAGAGTGGATCGTACGCGCGGTCAACGTCGCACCGCTCGATCTCCTGCACACGTCCTCGCGGCTGACGACGATGGAGGGCTACTGGCAGGAACTGGAGCCGTACCGCGACCTCCTGAACGAGTAGAGGCCGGGCGTCGCCCGGCCTCCACTCAGCGTCTGACTTCGTTGCCTACTTGCTGCCCGGCCGGCCCTCGACGAGCGGCCCGAACCTGGCCCAGATCTTCGTGTTCGCGTTGAAGCGCTCGAGCTGCATCTGGCTGATCACGAAGTGGTCCTGTCTGGACGTCTTCTGCCTGACCTTCGGGAGCAGGAACTTGTTCGGCTGGTTCATGCTCAGGACCGCATTCATCAGCCGCTGGCGGGTGAGGTTCTTCCCGGCCTTGTACAACGCCTGGACGAAGGACTCCGCCTTCGCGACCCCGTAGAAGACCTGGCCGTCGGCGGCCTGCACGCCGCCGCCGTACTTCGCGATGATCTCCTTGTACAGCTTCATCGCCGCGTCGTTGTTCCAGGTCGGACTGTTCGGGTCCTTGGTGTACGCCGCCGAGATGATTCCGTTCGCGTACTGCGGCCCGACCGTGGCGACGATGCCGTCCGTCGCCGGCTTGACGGTCGCGACCGAGTTCATGTAGATCTGGTCGGGGTTGTAGCCCAGCGCCCGTGCGGTCCCGATCGTCCTCACGGTCGGGGTCGGGAGCTGGAAGATCGCGAAGACCTCGGCGCCGCTCGCCCTGATCCGGGTCATCTGCGAGGCGGCGCTCGTCGCGGTCGCCTCGATCGCCTCCTGGGCGACGACGTTCTCGCGGACGTACGCAGGCCCGAGCGCGTACTTGAACCCGTACAGGTAGTCCTTGCCGTAGTCGTCGTTCTGGTAGATGATCGCGATCTTCTTCCCGCGCTGGTTGGCCTTCACGTGGAGGCCGTAGAGGCGCCCCTCGGAGATGTAGTCGGGTTGCCAGCCGATCGTCCACGGGAACTCCTTGTACTTCGTCCCGAACTCCGACGCCCCCGTGGAGACGAAGACCTGGGGCACCTTGGCGGAGTTCATGTACGACCGCGACGCCTGCACCGGCTCCGTCCCGAGGTCGCCGACCGTGGCGAAGACCTTGTCCTCCTGGACGAGCTTCCTCGCGAGCTGCAGCGAGGTGGCCGTGTTGTACCCGTGGTCGTAGTACTTCCAGACGATCTGGCGGCCCATGACGCCGCGCTTGCCGTCCGGCCCCCGGCGCTTGTTCACATAGGCGAAGTACGCCTTCATTCCGAGCGGGATCGGCGCATAGGCCGCCGCCGGCCCGGTGAGCGGGAACGTCCCGCCGACGACGATCGTACGTGCCGTGACGCCAGGTGTCTGCTCCGCGCTCCCGAGCGCGCCCGGCACCATGAACGCGACCGCCGCGACCAGGGCGACCCCGCACGCGATGAGCTTCCGCACCGACCTTCCTCCTTGTCTCGTACTGCGACTACCTGCCTGTGCAGAGCGAGAGTACCGCCGCGGTGCACCAGGTGCACGCGACAGCATCCCACCCCCCAGGTCCTCTGACGGACGCGGCACCGTTCGGTTAGCGCACACCGGCGCGACGCGCCGGCTCACGCGCAGAGGCGGATGTCCCGGGCCCATGACCTGGACCGCGATCATGACACGCCGGCCGCCGTGTATCAATACGCGACCCGTCGCGTGTTCCGAATGCGGGTATGCTCGCCCGCCGTGGGAACCGTTGTCGAAGCCGCACCGCGCCGGGGGCGACCCGCGGCCGCGAGCCGCGCGGACGTCCTCGACGCCGCGCTCGCCCGCTACCTCCGCGGCCGGCGAGTCGACGTGCAGGCGATCGCGAGCGATCTCGGCCTCGGGCGTACGACCGTCTACCGCTGGTTCGGCTCCCGCGAGGGCCTGCTCGGCGAGGCGATTGTCCTTGCGGGGCAGCCGCTCGTCGACGATGCGCGCGCGCAGGCGAGGGGGCGTGGCGGCCGGATGCTCCTCGATACCTTCGACCGCATCAACCGCGGGCTCGCGGCGGCTCCGGCCCTCCGCTGGTTCGTCGAGCAGGAGCGGGACGCGCTCCGGATCCTGACCTCGAGCGCCGGCATCGTCCACCCGCGGATGGTCGCGCGGGTCACGGGGCTCATCGAGGAGGAGGTGCGCGAAGGGAGGTACGTCCCGCCCGTCGAGCCGAGGACGCTCGGGTTCGCGATCGTGCGCCTCGCGGAAGCGTTCCTCTACAACGACGCCGACGGTCTGCGCGGCGACGTCGACCGCCTACGCGAGGTCGAGGCCGCCCTCTTGGGCGTGCGCGGAGGTTGAGGGAGCAACAAACGCAGCGGCCGCGAAGCGGCCGCCTTCAGGGATCTTCCCGCGAGCCGGAATTGCGCTAGCGATTCCGGCTCTGCGGGCTCACCCCAGGCCGACCTCGGCTGCGAGCGCCTCCGCCTCGTCGAGCTCCGCCGCGAGCGCGTCGATGCCGTTGTCCCAGAGACCGGGGTCGGCGAGGTCGAGCCCCACGATCGCGGCCAGCTCCTCCGGGGGCTTCGACCCACCGGTGCGCAGCAGCTCGAGGTACGACTCCACCATCGCGTCGCCCTCGAGCTCGTACTTCCGGAAGATCGAGAGCGCGAAGAGGAAGCCGTACGCGTACGCGTAGACGTACCCCGGCGTCGACAGGAAGTGCGGGATGTAGCTCCACCACGTCCCGTAGCCGTCGAGATCGACCGAGTCGTCGAACATCCGCGCCTGCGTTCCGAGCCAGACCTCCTCGAGGCGCTCGGGCGACAGCTCGCCCGTGTCCCGCCGCTCCGTGTGCACGGCGTCCTCGAAGCGGTTCATGCAGATCTGCCGGAACACCGTCGCGATCGAGTCCTCGATCCGCCCTGCGAGCAGGTTGAGCCGCTTGCCCGGGTCGTCCTCGAGCGCGAGCAGGCGCTTGAAGGTGAGCGCCTCCCCGAACACCGAGGCCGTCTCCGCCATCGTCAGCGGGGTGTCGGCGTTGAACAGGCCGAGCGGCCCCGCGAGCGAGCCGTGGAGCCCGTGCCCGAGCTCGTGCGCGAGGGTGAGGATCGAGCGGCGGTCGCCGGTGAAGTTCATCAACACGTACGGGTGCACGTCGGGCACCGTCGTCGCGCAGAACGCGCCGGAGCGCTTGTTCTCGCGGACCGGGGCGTCGATCCAGCTCTCCGCGAAGAACCGCTTGGCGATGTCTCCTGCCTCGCTCGCGAAGTCGTAGTACGCGCCGAGGACGATCTCCCGCGCCTCGTCCCAGGACACCTTCGTGGGGTCGTCCCCGATCGGGGCCATCCGGTCGTAGAACGCGAGCTGTTCGACGTCGAGGAGCTTCGCCTTGAGCCGGTAGTAGCGCTGCACGACGTCGTAGCGGCCGACGCAGGCGTCGATCAGCACCTGCACCGCCTCGTCCGAGGTGTCGTTCCGCAGGTTGCGGGACGAGATCCACGTCTCGTAGCCGCGCAGGCGGTCGTCGACCGACTTGTCGAGGACGACGGTGTTGAACACGAACGTCCGCGTGCGGAGGCCCGGCTCGAGCGCCTCCGTCACCGCCTCGGAGGCCCGGCGCCGCTCGTCGCGGTCGGCCGAGTAGAGCTTGGCCATCGCCTCCTCGAGGCTGACGTCGGTCCCGTCGAGCTCGACGCGGAGCGCACCCAGGAGCTCCTCGTACAGGCGCCCCCACGCGCTCACGCCGGACACCGACTTCTCGGTGACGATCTTCTCCTCGGGCTCGCTGAGCAGGTACGGGCGGAACTTCCGCACGGAGCGGAGCCAGTGCGACCAGCGCTCGAGCGCCCCGTCCGCGAGGAGCTTCTCGGCCGCCTCGTCCTCGAGGTCGGCGAGCTCGAGGCCGAAGAAGAGCAGCTGCGTGTCGAGTGCCGCGCCGGTCTCGGTCAGGCGCGCGACGAGGGCGCCGCGTGGCGCGTCGGCCATGTCCGTCGCGAACCAGAGGTGGGCGTAGTAGATCGCGCGCGTGAAGACGGACTCGATCCGCTCGCGCTCCTCGATCGCCTCCGCGAGCGCAGCGGCATCGAGCTCTGCCACCTTGCCGTGGTAGCGCTCGCGGAAGGCGGCCGACGCCTGCTCGGCCTCCTGCACGTCTGCTTCGAGCCGTGGATCGTCACCGCTCTCGTAGAGGTCGGACAGGTTCCAAGCGACGTCCTCCGCCCCGGTCAACTCGGTTGTGGTCATGGCGCCAGACGCTACCTGAGGGACGGGAGCAGGCGGTCGCCGACGAGCCTGACCATCTCGTCGTCCCCGTGACTCAGGTGCTGGAGGAAGACGCGGGTCACGCCGATCTCCCGGAGCTCCTCGATGCGCTCCGCGACCTCCTCGACGGTGCCGGTGAGCCAGCGGTCGCGGCGCTCCTCGAGGAGCTCCTCCGGCTTCGCGTCGCCGCCGCGGACGGCGAGAAAGGCGCCGAGGCGGTCGAGCACCTCCCCTCGGTCCGAGCCGACGAAGCATGCCGTCATCACCGAGAAGCCGAGCGTCTTCGGGTCCCGGCCAGAGTCTTCGCACGCCTGGTCGAGCCGCGCCTTGCGCTCGCGCAACTCGTCGTTCGTCGCCCCGAGCGTGTTGACCTCGCTCGCGTACCGGGCCGCCAGCGCGGCGAAGCGCGACTTCACGCTGCCGCCGAGCACGAGCGGCGGGTGCGGCTGCTGGAGCGGGCGCGGCAGCGCGAGCTGGTCGCGCAGCTCGTAGGCCGGGCCGTCGTGATCGAAGCGCTCCCCGCTCCACGAGCGCACCACGACCTCCACCTGCTCGGCGAAGAGGTCGAACCGCTGCCTGCCGTCGAGGAAGGGAAAGCCGTGCGCGAGGTGCTCCCGCTCGTACCACCCCGAGCCCATGCCGACGTCCACGCGCCCGCCCGAGATGTGGTCGACGGTCACGGCCATGCGTGCGAGCACGCTCGGGTGGCGGAACGTGACCGGCGAGACGAGAGTGCCGAGACGGATGCGCTCGGTGACCGCGGCGAGCCCGGCGAGCGTCGCCCAGGCGTCGAGGGCCGCCGCGTCTCCCCGACTGATCGCCGTGTAATGGTCGGAGCGGAAGAGGCCGTCGAGACCGGTCTCCTCGACCAGCCGGGCGACCCGCACCCAGTCGTCCCAGGTCACGCCCTCCTGTCCCTCGATCATCAGGCACACGCGCACGTCAGACCTCCAATCGGGCCGGGTCGGTGACGGGAGCCTGGCAGACGAAGCGCTCGCAGACGTAGACCGCCGTCCTGCCCTCGACGAGCCCCTTCCCCGCGAGCAGCGGGACCTCCTCGCTCGGCCCGACGGCGGCGACCGCGTTCGGCCGGAACGGTGCGAGCGCCGCTCGCGCCACCGGCGCGCCGACCTCGCCGGCGATCGCGATCTCGCGCGGTGGCGAGAGCCAGAGGTCGAGGCCGCACAGCGCCCAGGCGAACGCGCCCGGCGCACGCCGGAGCGCGGGCTCGACGAGGCGGAAGGCGGAGACCGCGCGCTTCTCGAGCTCGCCGTCCCCCCAGATCCGCCCGAGCCGGAGGAGCACCCACGCGAGCATCGAGCTCCCCGAGGCGACCGGCGTGTCCTGCAGGTCCTTCGTGCGGGGCACGCGCGGGTCGCCTTCCGCGGCAGAGAGATAGAAGCCGCCCCGCTCCTCGTCGGCGAAGAGCTCGACCGCGAGCAGCGCGAGCCTGTGGGCCTCGAGCAGCCAGCGGAGCTCCCCGGTCGCGACGTGCAGCTCCATCAGACCGTGCGCGACGTTCGCGTAGTCGTCGAGGAACGCGGCCCCGCTCGCACGTCCGTCACGCCGCGAGCGGAGCAGCCGCCCCTCGTCGTCGGAGAGCGCGCCGAGCAGGAACTCGCCGAGCTCGCGCGCCCCCGCGAGCCAGTCCTCGCGCTCGAGCCGGTAGCCCGCCTCGGCGAGCGCCGCGAGCGCGAGCCCGTTCCAGGACGCGATCGCCTTGTCGTCCCGGAACGGCTGTGCACGCGTCGCGCGCTCGGCGAGCACGCGCGCGCGAAGCTCCGGCTCGAGCTCGCCGCGCACGATCAGGCGCCCGTCTTCGAAGGGCTCGAGGATCTCCTCCGGCAGCCCGACCGCAGCCGCCTCCTCCGGCGTCCAGGTGTACGTGAGGCCTTCGACGCCGTCCGTGTCCGCGTCCTGGGCCGAGGCCAGTCCACCGGGCGGGAGCGCGAGCTCGCGGAGCACGTACTCGAGCGTCTCCTCGACGACCGCCCGGTAGCGCACCTTTCCCGTGACGACCCAGGCATGCAGGTACGCCGAGGCGAGGACCGCGTTGTCGTACAGCATCTTCTCGAAGTGCGGGACGAGCCAGCGGTCGTCGACCGAGTAGCGGTGGAAGCCGCCGCCGACGACGTCGTAGAAGCCGCCCGCGGCCATCCCGTCGAGCGTCGCCTCGACCATGGCCAGCGACTCCTCGTCCCCGCGCCGGAGCAGGAGCTCGACCGTCGAGGCCGCAGGGAACTTCGGCGCGCGCCCGAAGCCGCCGAAGGAAGGCTCGAACATGCGAGCGATCTCGCGCGCCGCCTCGGAGACGAGCGAGGCCGTGAGCGGCTCGGAGGAGGGCGCCATCTGCGCGCCGCGGCGCAGCGACTCCCCGATCCGCGCTGCCTGCCGCTCGAGATCGCCGCGTCGCTCGCGCCACGCCTTCGCCACGGCCTCGAGCACGTCGCGGAAGCTCGGCAGCCCGTGGCGGGATTCGGGCGGGAAGTACGTCCCCGCGTAGAAGGGCTCGCCGTCCGGCGTCATGAACACGGTCGTCGGCCAGCCGCCCGAGCCCGTGAGCCCAACGGTCGCGTCCATCGTCACCGCGTCCACGTCCGGCCGCTCCTCCCGGTCGACCTTGACGTTCACGAACAGGTCGTTCATCACCGCCGCGGTCGCGGCGCTCTCGAAGGACTCGTGCGCCATCACGTGGCACCAGTGGCACGAGCTGTACCCGACGGACACGAGCAGCGGCCGGTCGTCGGCGTGTGCGCGCTCGAACGCCTCCTCGCCCCACGGGTACCAGTCGACCGGGTTCTCCGCGTGCTGGAGGAGATAGGGGCTGGTCGCGTCGGCGAGGCGATTCACGCCGATGGCCTCCATCCGCGGCCGCGAGAGCGGCCGCGCTTCAGGGATCTCGGCGCGAGCGGGATCCGCTCGGGCGGATCCCGCTCTTGCGAAACCAGTCGAGTGCTGGTCGCGTCGGCGAGGCAATTCACCGCCCGTGACTGTACGCAGCCGTCACTCGGTGACGCGGCGGGCGCGCACGTGCCGGATCGCCTCGACGGCGAGCCCGAGGGTGAGCGCGATCCCGAGCGCGAGCGCCACGCCCCACAGGGGATGGTCCTCGAACGTCTTGCCCCCGAAGTACCCGAGCAGCGCGGCGTAGGTCGCCCAGATCACGCCGGCGATCACGTCGTAGACGATGAACCTGCGCCAGGTGAGGGAGTGGACGTACCCGGCCGAGAAGGTCACCGCGGTGCGGCCGCCGGGGATGAAGCGCGCGATGATGATGATGTAGGCGCCGCGCTCGTCGAGCGTGCGCTCGGCCCACTCGAAGCGCTTGTGCGCCTTCTCGCCCGAGAACCAGCGCTTCACGGTGCGCTCGCCGACGAGCGTGCCGATCCCGTAGGAGATGTTGTCGCCGAGGATCGCGCCGGCCGCGCCCGAGAGGATCACGAGCCAGAGCGCGAGATCGCCCGAGCTCGCGAGGTTGCCGCCGATCACCATCAGCGTCTCGCTGGGGACGAGCGGGAAGAACGCGTCGACGGTCGCGACCGCGAAGATCACGAGGTAGCTCCACCACTCGCCGGAGACCCAGTCCGCGAAACGGTCGAAGTCGAGCCAGTCGGGCATCGGCGCATCTTCTCAGCAGGTGATGATTGGCCGGTGTCGTTCCTCCCGCTCGAGGGCGTGCGCGTCGTCGACGTGACGACGTCGATCGCTGGCCCCTACTGTGCCGAGATCCTGGCCGCGCTCGGCGCCGACGTCGTCAAGGTCGAGCGCCCGGGCACGGGCGACGACGGCCGCGCCTGGGGGCCGCCGTTCTGGAACGGGGAGGCAGCGATGTTCCTCTCCGTGAACGCGGGCAAGCGCTCACTCGCCGTCTCGCTCCGCGACGAGCGCGGGCGCGACCTCGTCCTCCGGCTGGCCGACGGCGCGGACGTCTTCCTGCAGAGCCTGCGCCCCGGCCTCGCCGAGCGGCTCGGCCTCGGCGCCGACGTCGTGCGTCGCCGCAACCCGCGCCTCGTCTACTGCTCGGTGGGCGCCTACGGCGCCGTCGGCCCGCTGCGCGAGGAGCCCGGCTACGACGCGCTGATGCAGGCGGCGGGCGGCCTCATCAGCGTGACGGGGGAGCCCGGGCGGCCGGGCGCGCGGGTCGGGTCGTCGCTGATCGACATCGGGACGGGGATGTGGTGCGCGCTCGGCGTCATGGCGGCGCTGCTCGAACGCGAGCGGACCGGCGAGGGCGCCGTCGTCGACGGCTCCCTGTACGAGACGGCGCTCGCCTACATCGGCTACCACCTCGTCGGCTACCTCGCAGACGGCACCGTTCCCACACGCGAGGGCACCGCCTTCCCGATGGTCGCGCCGTACGAGGTCCTGCCCACCCGCGACGGGGAACTGATGGTCGCGGCCGGGAACGACCGGCTGTTCGCGGCCCTCTGCGCCGCGCTCGAGCGGCCCGAGCTCGCCGAGGACGCGCGCTTCCGGAGAAACCCCGACCGGGTCCGCAACCGCGAGCGGCTCGTGGCGCTGCTCTCGCAGCGGCTACGGGAGCGAACGAACGAGGAGTGGCTGCGCGAGCTCGCGGGCGCCGGGGTCCCCGCTGCCCCGGTCGCCGACGTCGCCGACGTCGCCGCCTCGGAGCAGACCGCCGCGCTCGGGATGCTGCAGCCGGTCCCGCACCCGGCGATCCCAGACCTCCGGCTCCCGGCCGTGCCGCTCTCGTTCGAGGGCGAGCGCCCGGCGCACCGCCTGCCGCCGCCGCGCGTCGGCGAGCACACGCGGGAGATCCTGAGCGAGCTCGGCCTCGACGAGGACGAGATCTCCACGCTCGCCGAGGCGGGCGTCGTAGCGGCGCCTCCGCGCACGCGCTCCGGTTAGGCTCGTCGCGTGGCCCACCTCTCCCCCTCGTTCAGCGCGACGCTCCGCGTCCGGCTCGAGGACAAGCCCGGGTCGTTCGCCCGGCTCGCCGGCGCGATCGGGGCCGCGGGAGGGCTGCTCGGGGCGATCGACCTGGTGCGCGTCGAAGGGACGAGCAAGGTGCGGGACGTCACGGTCTCGGCCGGCGACGAGGATCACCTCCACCGGATCGCGGAGGCCGTGCGCGCCCTCGACGGAGTGGAGGTGCTGCGCCTCTCCGACCGGACGTTCCTCATGCACCTGGGCGGCAAGATCGAGATCCAGTCGAAGATCCCGCTGAAGACGCGCGACGACCTCTCGATGGCCTACACGCCGGGCGTCGCGCGGATCTCCTCGGCGATCGCCGACGACCGGGACTCCGCCTGGAACCTGACGATCAAGCAGAACACCGTCGCCGTCGTCTCCGACGGGACCGCGGTGCTCGGGCTCGGGAACATCGGCCCCGAGGCCGCGATGCCGGTCATGGAGGGGAAGGCGCTGCTGTTCAAGGAGTTCGGCGGCATCGACGCCTGGCCGATCTGCCTCGCGACGACCGACCCGGACGAGATCGTCGCCGTCTGCACCGCGCTCGCCCCCGGCTTCGGAGGGATCAACCTCGAGGACATCTCCGCCCCGCGGTGCTTCGAGATCGAGTCCCGGCTCGACGCGGCACTCGACATCCCCGTCTTCCACGACGACCAGCACGGGACGGCGATCGTCGCCCTGGCCGCGCTCGTGAACGCCCTCGAGGTGGTCGGCAAGCGCCTCGAGGACGTCTTCGTCGTCGTCACGGGCGTCGGCGCCGCGGGCGTCGCGACGACGGAGGCGCTGCTCGCCGCCGGCGCGGGGAAGGTCGTCGGCTGCGACCACGACGGCACGCTCTACGAGGGCCGGCCAAATCTCCCGCCGCACAAGGCGGCATACGCGGCGCGCACGAACCCGGACCGGCTCGCCTGCACGTCCGACGAGGCCCTGGCCGGAGCGGACGTCTACATCGGGCTCTCCGTGCCCGGCGCGGTCAGCGCCGAGGGCATACGCAGCATGGCCGAGGGCGCGATCGTCTTCGCGATGGCGAACCCGACGCCCGAGGTCGACCCGGAGGCGATCCACGACGCCGTCGCAGTCGTCGCGACGGGCCGCTCCGACTACCCGAACCAGATCAACAACGTGCTCGCCTTCCCCGGCGTGTTCCGCGGCGCGCTCGACGTCCGCGCCTCGACGATCACCCCCGAGATGAAGGTCGCGGCCGCGCGCGCGATCGCCTCGGTGATCCCGAAGGACGAGCTCGGGCCCGAGTACGTGATCCCGAGCGTCTTCAACCGCGACGTCACCCCTCGCGTCGCCGAGGCGGTGGCGGAGGCGGCAGAGCAGGCCGGCGTCGCGCGGCACCCGCGACCCCACGCCTCGAGCCCGGAGGAACGATGAGCGACCAGCCGACCGAGGTCACGCCGCCGCCGGAGCCCGAGCCGACGACGGAGGCCGACACCGAGCCGGAGCCCACGGTCGTCGTCGGCGCGCCGCCCGCCGTGCGCCCGCGGCGCCTCGAGCGAAGCCGCGAGGACCGGGTCCTCGCGGGGGTCTGCGGGGGTCTCGGGCAGTACCTGGGCGTCGACCCGGTGCTCATCCGGATCGCCGCGCTCATCCTGGTCTTCGCGGGCGGTGCCGGGCTGCTGCTGTACGGAATCGGCTGGATCGCGATGCCGGAGGCCGAGGAGGGCGTGGAGGGCGGCGAGCCCGCGCCGGGCGCCGCCTCTCCGGCCGTGACCGTGGGCGGCACCTCGGGCGCGGTCGTCCTCGGGCTCGTGTTCGTCGTGCTCGGCGCGTTCTTCCTCGTCGACGAGATCTGGTCCGACTTCCTCGCCTGGAAGTACGTGTGGCCGATCGCGCTGATCGCGGTGGGCGCGGCGGTCCTCGTCCGCGCGCGTCAGTGAGCGGGCGCGCCGGGCTCGGCGTCGTCCTGCTCGCCGCAGGCGTCCTCTGGCTGCTCGCGGCGACGGACCTCGTCGACCTCTCCTACCGCGTCGCAATCGGCATCCTGCTCGTCGTCGTCGGCCTCGCGATCGCGCTCAGCCGCAGCCATCGCGGGCCTCTCGTCGTCGTGGGGATCCTCGTCGTGCTCCTGGGCGTCCCCGCGCTGTTCGTCGACAACGACCTCTGGACCGAGGGCGTCGGCGACCAGACGTTCACTCCCGCGGCGTCCGAAGACCTCGAGCCGTTCGAGCACGGGATCGGGAAGCTGACGGTCGACCTGCGCACGCCCGGCCTCGAGCTCGACGACCGGACGGTCGAGGCCAGCCTGGGGATCGGGGACCTCCTCGTCCGCGTCCCGGCGGAGACGGACGTGAGGATCGACGCCCACGCCGGAATCGGCAACATCCAGGCCCTCGGGCGGGAGGAGAACGGCATCGACACCGACCTCGAGCGGATCTCGGGCACCGCCGGCGCGCAGGAGGTCGAGCTCGAGCTGGAGGTCGGCATCGGCTCGATCCGCGTCGAGCTCGAGGACTGACCCGGCCGAGCGGCTACTCGTAGGCGATCGCCCGCAGCGGGTCCAGCTTGGAGGCCCGCCGCGCCGGGAAGACGGCGGCGATGATCCCGACCACGATCGCCGCGATCACGAAGACGACGAGCTGCGCGACCGGGAGCGAGAACACGAGGAAGTCGACGCGGACGATGAGCAGCGTGGCGAGGACGAGCCCGAGCACGATGCCGATGGCGGCGCCGATGAGCGCGGTGATGATGCTCTCGTGCCGGATCATCCGGCGCACCTGACGGCGGGTCATGCCGATCGCGCGCAGCATCCCGATCTCGCGCGTCCGCTCGAAGACGGTGAGCACGAGCGTGTTCACGATCCCGAACAGGCTCACGATCACGGACAGGGCGAGGAGGACGTAGAGGATGTTCAGGATCGAGCTGAGCCCCGAGATCTGGTTGTCGATGAACTGCTGGCGGGTCTGCGCCTTCGCGTTCGGGAAGTCCTCGAGCGACCGGTCGAGGGCGGCCTGGTTCGCGTCGGTCTCGCCGCCTTCCATCTTCACGAACGAGTAAAGGTTGCGCGGCTGCGGCACCTCGTTGTCCCAGACCGCGGACGAGATGGTGACATTGCCGAACGGCGAGCCGCCCGTCGGCGGGTCGAAGATCGCGTCGACGGTGAACGTGCGGTTGTTCCCGTTCGGGAAGGTGAGCTGGATGCCGTCTCCGACGCCGAGGTCGTTGTCGTCCGCGTATCCGTCATCGATGAAGGCTCCGTTCTGCCCCAACGTCCGGAACACGGCCTGCGAGCCCTCCTTCCACGTCACGTCGATGACCTGCTCCATCCCCGGGTCGACCGCGGTGACGAAGTGGACGTCGCCGTCGACGAGCGCCTCGCCCGTCCGGACGTTCCCGACGGCGGTGACGCCCGGTGCCTTCGCGGCCGCCTCGGCGGCGTCGATCGGGATCGGCGAGAAGTTGTTCTGCGCCGTGATCGCGTAGTCGCCGGTGAACAGGTCGTTGACGGCGCCACGGAACGAGGCCACGAGTCCGGCGGCGAGCGTCGCGACGAGCGTCACGAGCGCGAGCCCGATCATCAGCGCAGCGGCAGTCGACGCGGTGCGCTGCGGATTGCGGCGCGCGTTGTCGCGAGCGAGGATCCCGGCCACGCCGAAGAACCGCGCCGGGAACCACCCCAGCACGTGGGCGAGCGGGCGCACGAGCCGCGACGAGAAGAACGCGACGCCGAGGAAGACGAAGAGGGTGCCGACCCCCATCCACGCGAGGACCTGGGTCGTCCCGAGCCCACTCTTGAAGATGCCGTACGCGATCGCCGCGAACCCGAGGACCGCGAGGACGGCCGCCCCGACGCTCCGCAGGCGCCGGAAGCGCGGCTCGGGCAGCGTCGCTCCCTCACGGACTGCCGAGACCGGCGGGACGCGCGTCGCGCGGATCGCCGGACGCAGGCTCGCGAAGAGGGTGACGAGGATCCCCACGAGCAGCGCTACGATCGCGGTGCGGGCGAGGAAGACGATGCCGGTGTTCGGGAGCGTGAAGCCGACCGCGTTGAACAGGCTGAAGAGCCCTTCCGCGAGCAGGAGCCCCAGGAAGAGCCCCACGACCGAGGCCACGATGCCCACGGCGAGCGCCTCGACGACGATCGAGCCGAGGATCTGCTTGCGCGACGCGCCGAGCATGCGCAGCGTCGCGAGCTCGCGCGTGCGCTGCGAGATCGTGATCGACAGCGAGTTGGCGATGACGAAGGCGCCCACGAAGAGGGCGATGCCCGCGAACGCGAGCAGGAACCCGCGGAAGAAGCTGATGAACTCGTTCGTGCCCGATGCGTCGTCGCGCACCTGCTGCTGGGACGTCCTCACCTGCGTCCCGTCGGGGAGGATCGCGTCGATCTGGCGCACGAGCTGCGCATCCGTCGTGCCGGGCTTCGCGGCTACGGCGATCTCGTCGAGCTGCCCCTCCTTCCTCATCAGGCGCTGCGCGGTCAGGAGGTCGAAACCCGCGAGCGTCGCGCCTCCGATCGTGAGGCCCGAGCTGAACTGCACGATCCCCGACACGCGCAGCCGCTGCACCGGGCCCTCGACCTGCACGCCGACCGTGTCGCCGACCTCGAAGTCCTCCTTGCCCGCGGTCGCCTTGTCGACGACGACCTCGTCTCGCCCCGGCCACGCACCCTCGACGAGGGTCAGCGGGTTGAAGACGGAGTCGCCGTTCGCGATCGAGAAGCCGAGGTTCGGAGCTCCTCCGTAGACGACCGCCTTGCCGTCGTCGCCGATGAACTGGGCCGCATCGCTGTCGACGCTCCCCTCTGCATCGGCGACGTCGGGGAGCTCCCGCACCTTCGGCAGGAGCGACTCGTCGAACGTCGGCGCGCTGACGCCGCTGTCGTCGCCGAGGTCGAAGGCGGACTTGCCGGAGATGACCGCGTTCGAGCCCTGGCGGATGTCGGTGAAGATCTTGTCGAACGCCTGGTCGATCGAGTCGGTGAGGACGTACGTGCCGCTGATCATCGCGACGCCGAGGACGACCGCGAGTGCCGTGAGCGCGGTCCGCAGCTTGCGGCCGAGGAGGCCCCGGAGCGCGAAGCGCGTCATGCGGCGAGGTTACCCTGAGGTCGCAGGGGCGGAGTCGGGGTTACTCGTACGCGATCGCTTCCAGCGGGTTCAACTTCGCTGCTCGGCGGGCGGGCATGATCGCCGCGAGGATCCCGATGACGATCGCGACGATCGTGAGCACCGCGAGCTGCACCCACGGGATCGCGAAGCGGACGTCGAACTCGGAGAGCGCGCGATTGACGAGCGCCGCGAGGAAGATGCCGAGCGGAAGCCCGATCGCGGCGCCGATCAGCGCCGTGATGACGCTCTCCTGCCGGATCATGCGGCGGACCTGTCGGCGCGTCATCCCGATCGCCCGCAACATGCCGATCTCCCGCGTGCGCTCGTACACGGAGAGGACGAGGGTGTTGATCATCCCGAAGATGCTCACGAACACGGCCAGCGTGAGCATCACGTACAGGAACGAGATGAACTCGTTGAAGTCGGCGTCCTCGCGCTGGACCCACTGCTCGCGGGTCTCGAGCTGCGTGTCGGGGAAGCCGGCGATCGCCTGCTCCAGCGCGGCGCGGTTCTCGTCGGTCGGCTCGCCCTCGACGTTCGCCCACGTCCAGCGGTTGCGCGGCCGGTCGTAGAGCGAGTCGAAGAGCTCGGTCGAGACGTTGACGCTCTCGAGCAGCGGGTAGAACGGCGGTGGCTCGAACGTCCCGACGACGGTCACGCGGGCAGTCCGGTCGGCGATCGAGCGGATCGTGATCGCGTCCCCGACCTCGATGCCGTGGTCCTCGGCGAAGTTGCTGCTCACGACCGCGTTCTCCGTCCCGAGGGTGGCGAGCACGCCGTCGTCGCCCTCCTTCCAGTCGAAGACGTACGCATCGGCGACCGTGTCGGGCTCGATGCCGCCGATCTCGGCGGTGTCGCCGTCGACCTGGCCGGCCTCGGAGCGCACACTCGTCACGACCTCGGGAACGGGCGACTTCGCGAGCGCGTCGCCCGCGGCGACGACGAAGGGCGTGTAGCCGTCGCTCGCGGTGACGACGTAGTCGGCGACGACCTGCTCCTCGATCGCCTGCCGATTCGACGCCTTCATCCCGGTCGTGAGGGTCGCGATGAACGAGACGAGCGCGATGCCGATCATCAGCGCGGCGGCCGTGGAGGCCGTTCGGGCGGGGTTGCGCAGCGAGTTGCCGCTCGCGAGCCGCCCCGCGGCGCCTCCGGCCCGACGCGCGGGGAGCCCGACCACGGTCGCGAGTGGCCGCACGAGATGCGACGAGAGCATCGCGACGCCGACGAAGAGCAGCAGCACACCGGCCGCGATCGAGATGAGGCGGTCGCCGGTGCCGAGCTCGTCGGCGAACATCGCGCGCGCGAGCGCGAGGACCGAGCCGACGACGACGAGCCCGGCGATCCAGGGCGTGAAGCGATGAAACCGCCCGTGCGGCAGCGTGGCGCCCTCTCGTACCGCCGAGATCGGCGGCACCCGCGTCGCCCGGATCGCGGGGAAGAGGCCCGCGAGCAGGGTGATGCCCATCCCGACGGCGAGTGAGACGACGACCGTCCGCGTCGCGAAGACACGGTCGGCCGTCGGCAGGTCGACGCCGAGGCTCCCGAAGAGCGCCTCGATCCCCTCGGCCAGGAGCAGGCCGAGCGCGAGGCCGGTGAGCGACGCGAGCAGCCCGATGACGAGCGACTCGAGGATCACCGACGCGAGCACCTGGCGCCGCGAGGCGCCGAGCGTCCGCAGCGTCGCGAACTCTCGGGTTCGCTGGGCGACGGTGATCGAGAAGGTGTTGAAGATGACGAACGCGCCGACGAAGAGCGCGATGCCGCCGAATGCGAGCAGGAAGTAGCGGAAGATGGACGTGAACTCGCTGACCTCGTCCGCCTGCTCGTCCGCCTCGGCGCTCGCGCTCACGGCCTCGGCGTCCCCGGGCAGGACGGGCTCGATCGCGGCGACGATCTCCTCCTCGGAGATCCCCTCCTCGGCTGCGACCGAGATGGCGTCGAACTGCCCCTCGCGCCCGAGCAGCTCCTGCGCCGTCGGGATCGTGAACACGACGAAGCTGATCGCGCCGAGGCTGTCCAGGTCGCCGTACTTCGCGACGCCGACGAGCTCGAACGACCGCTTCGGCTGCAGCGTGGAGATCGCGACCGAGTCGCCGACCTCGTACCCCTGCTCGTCCGCTGCCCCGGCGTCGATGACCACCTCGTTCGCGGCGGCAGGCCAGCGACCCTCGTAGATCGTGAGCGGGTTGAACCGGGAGTAGGCCGGAGACGTGTCCAGGCCGAAGCCGAGCGTCGGGAAGCCCTCGCTGTTCACGGACTCGCCCTCCGGCGTGAGGAGCTTGGTCGAGTCCTCGTCGATGACGTAGCCCGACGCGAGGGCGACCCCGTCGACGCCGCGTACGTCCTCGAGGAGCGAGGCGTCGATCGGCGGCGTCGGCGGCTTCTCGCCCTCGATGGAGATGTCGAGGCCCTTGCCGGTGACGATCGCGTCGGTTCCCGCGTACGAGTCGACGAGGAGGTTCGTGAAGGCGCGCTGGACGGTGTCCGTGAGGATGTAGGTGCCGCTGATCATCGCGACGCCGAGCACGATCGCGATGCCGGTGAGGACGGCGCGCAGCTTGCGGGTCATGAGCCCGCGAAGGGCGACCTTGGTCATGTCGCGGCCCGGGTCGTCTCGCTCAGGCGGCGATCTCTTCCATGACCGTGTGGATCGTGTGCGCGTCACACTCCTTGAGCTCGCGCACGATCTCGCCGTCGGCGAGGAAGAGGATGCGGTGCGCCATCGCGGCCGCGCGGGGGTCGTGCGTCACCATGACGATCGTCTGCCCGTACTCGTCGACGGAGCGCCGCAGGAGGTCGAGGATCTCCTGGCCGGTCGCGGAGTCGAGGTTCCCCGTCGGCTCGTCTGCGAAGAGCACGGTCGGCCTCGACACGAGCGCCCGTGCGATCGCGACCCGCTGCTGCTGGCCGCCGGACAGCTCCGACGGCCGGTGCGAGAGCCTGTCGCCGAGGCCGACGTCGTCGACGAGCTGGTCGAACCAGCCGTCCTCCGGCTTCTCGCCGGCGATCGTGAGCGGCAGCAGGATGTTCTCCTTCGCGTCGAGCATCGGGAGGAGGTTGAAGAACTGGAACACGAAGCCGATGTGCTCGCGGCGGAGCTTCGTCAGGGCGTTGTCGCCGAGCGTCGTGATCTCCTGACCGGCGAGCTGCACGCCGCCGGACGTGGGCTTGTCGAGGCCGGCGAGGATGTGCATCAGCGTCGACTTACCCGAGCCCGACGGGCCCATGACGGCCGTCGCCTTGCCGGGCGCGATGTCGACCGAGACGCCGCGCAAGGCGTCGACGGCTGTGTCGCCCTCCCCGTACCGGCGCGTGAGGTCACGTGCGACGACGACGCCGCCGTTCGAGCTCTCCATCCTCGTCTCCCCTTCCATCACCGGTGGCCCGGAAGGCTACAGCCCTTGGGCTGGCCGATCCAGTCCGGATCGGGCAGAGTGCGACGGTGGACGCGGGCACGGAGATCCGCTTCGCGCTCGAGCGGACGCGCGACGAGACCGACGGCCTCCTGAAGCCGCTCTCGGACGAGGCGCTCTCGGCCCCGGTGCCGGAGCCGGGCCTGCCGCTCGTCTGGGTGCTCGCGGACATCGGCCGCTTCGAGGAGCTCTGGCTGCTCCGCAGCCTCGACGGGCAGCCGCCGCTCGCCGGGCGGCACGACGACGTGTACGAGGCCCTGAGGGCCGAGCGGACGAGAGCCGGGCGCCCCGTCACGCCGCCCGCCAGTGCCGTTCGCGCCTACGTCGAGGACGTGCGCGAGCGAGCGCTCGAGGCGCTGGCACGGACCGACTTCGACGCACCGGACCCGCTCCTCCGCAAGCGCTTCGTCTTCGGCCTCGTCCTCCAGCACGAGCTCCAGGCGCAGGAGCGCCTGCTGCAGACGATCCAGCTGCGGACGGAGGTCGAGTACCCGGGGCTCCGCGACGCACCGCGCGACCGCGCGCCGTCGGGCCCCGACGAGATCTCCGTGCCCGAGGGCACGTTCACGCTCGGCGCCGTGGACGAGCCGTGGGCGCTCGACAACGAGCTCGTCGCTCACGAGGTCGACTTGCCCGCGTTCCGCATCGACCGCCTCCCGGTGACGAACGCCGAGTTCACGCAGTTCGTCGCCGACCGCGGCTACCGCTCGCGGCAGGCCTGGAGCGACCCCGGCTGGGAGTGGCGCGAGCGCGAGGGCGTGGAGGCGCCGCTGTACTGGGAGAACGGCAAGGACGGCTCGGAGCGCATCCGCTTCGGCCACCGTGAGCCGCTACCCCCGGACGAGCCCGTCCAGCACGTGTCCTACTGGGAAGCCGAGGCGTTCGCCCGCTGGGCGGGCAAGCGCCTGCCGACCGAGGCCGAGTGGGAGCGCGCGGCGGGGTGGGATCCCAGGCGCGGCAAGATGCGCTTCCCGTGGGGCCAGGAGTCGATGGGGTACGAGGCGAACCTCGGCCACCGCCGCTTCTCACCCGCCCCCGCGGGCTCGTACGGAGGGGGCGTGAGCCCCGTCGGCTGCGTGCAGATGGCCGGCGACGTGTGGGAGTGGACGTCGTCGAGCTTCCACGCCTATCCGGGCTTCCTGCCCTTCCCCTACCCGGAGCTCTCCGAGATCTACTTCGGTGACGAGTACCGCGTCCTGCGCGGGGGCTCGTGGGCGACCGACCCGATCGTCGCGCGCACGTCGCTCCGCAACTGGGAGGACCCGGGCAGCCGGCACGTCTTCGCCGGCTTCCGCTGCGCCCGCGACGACTAGCGCATCAGCGACGACGCCTCGGTCAGGACGTCGCCGAGGATCCCGGTCATCTCGTCGAACTCGGCCTGCCCCGCGACGAGCGGCGGCGAGATCTGGATCACCGGATCGCCGCGGTCGTCGGCGCGGCAGACGAGCCCCGCCTCGAAGAGCGCGTTCGAGAGGAACCCGCGCAGGAGCTGCTCGCACTCCTCGTCCGAGAACGTGGCTCGCGTGTCCTTGTCCTTGACGAGCTCGAGCGCGTAGAAGAAGCCGGTTCCGCGCAGGTCGCCGACGATCGGAAGCTCGAGGAGCTGCGCGAGGGTGGAGCGGAATGCGTCCTCGTTCGCCCTGACGTGCTCGACGATCCCCTCCCGCTTCATGATCTCGATGTTCTTCAGGGCGATCGCGCACATGACCGGATGCCCGCCGAAGGTGATCCCGTGCGAGAACATGCTCGTCTGCTCCAGGAAGGGCTCCATCACGCGGTTCGTGGCCACGACGCCCCCGATCGCGGCGTACGAGGAGGAGAGCCCCTTCGCGATCGTGACGAGGTCGGGCCGGATGTCGTAGCGCTCCGAGCCGAACCAGTGCCCGACGCGGCCGAACGCGGTGATCACCTCGTCGGCCGAGAGCAGGATGTCGTAGCGGTCGCAGATCTCGCGCACGCCCGCGAAGTAGCCGGCAGGGGGCGTGAAGGCGCCGCCGGCGTTCTGCACGGGCTCCATGTGCACGAGGCAGACGGTCTCCGGGCCCATCGCGAGGATCGCCTGCTCCAGCTCGTCGAGCAGGTGGCGCGCGAACTCCTCCTCCGTCTCCTCCGGCGGCCGGTGGTACCGGTTCGTGTTCGACACGTGCCGGACCTCGGGGACGAGCGGCTCGAACGGCGTCCGGATCGCCGGGATGCCGTTGATCGAGAGCGCGCCGAACGTCGTCCCGTGATAGGCGATGTTGCGCGCGACCGCCTTGTAGCGGTGCTGCGGTGCACCGAGCGCGGCCACCTGCTCGTCGTGGCGGGTCTCCGGCCCGGGCGCAGCCGCGCCGATCGGTCGCCCGCCGCGCGCCGCGTAGTACTGGCGCGCGAGCTTCCAGGCCGACTCGACCGCCTCGGAGCCGCCGGAGCAGAAGAAGACCCGGTTCAGGTCACCCGGCGCGAGCGACGCGACCTCGGCCGCGAGCTCGATCGCGCGCGGGTGTGCGTACGACCAGTTCGTGTAGAAGGGCAGCTCGCGCATCTGCTCGAGCGCGGCCTGACCGATCTCATCGCCGAACGAGTAGCCGATGTTCACCGAGAACAGCCCCGCGAGCGCGTCGAGGTAGTGCTTCCCGTTCGCGTCCTCGAGGTAGCAGCCCTCGCCGCGGACGATGATCGGGACGTCGGCCGTCTGGTACCCGCCCATGCGGGTGAAGTGCATCCAGAGGTGCTCCTTCGCGAGCTGCTGGAGGTCGGTCGGCGTGGTGACAGCGGCCATCGCCGCGGAGTCTACGGCGGACGTGCGGGCGAGGCTGCTACGAGCGGCGGCGCCTGAACCAGAGCGCGTAGCCGACGAAGCCGGGGATCATCGTCCAGAAGAGCACGCCCGGGACATACTCCGTCGGGACCTTGAGGGCCGTCGCGACAGCGAGGGCGAGGACTGCGCAGGCCGTCAGCACGGCCAGGAGCCAGAGGACGTCCTTGAGCAGGCGCGCGGTCACTGCGCGCATCCTCGGCGACGGCTCGCGAGCGCGCAAGGCTCCCGTCGGGGTCTCAGGCGCCTGCGCGACGCTGCCTGCCCGCCGCGCGGATCTGCCAGAGCGCATTGCCGAGGGCGATCGCGATCGCGATCAGGAAGATCGCGCTCGCGATGACGTTCACCTGCGGCGGCACGGAGACGCGCGCGATCCCCCACACGAAGACGGGGAACGTCTGCTCGGGCCCCGCGTTCAGGTAGGTGATCACGAAGTCGTCGAGTGAGAGCGCGAAGCCGAGCAGAGCGGCGGCGAGCATCGCCGGCGCGAGGAGCGGGAGCGTGACCTTCCGGAACGTGACGAGCTCGTTCGCGCCGAGATCCATTGCCGCCTCCTCGAGGTGCCGGTCGAACCCGACCAGACGCGCCTTCACGGTGACGACCACGAAGCTGACGATGAACATCACGTGCGCGATGAAGATCGTCCAGAAGCCGAGCTGGAACACGGCCGTCGTGTTGAGGAAGAGCGTCAAGAGCGACGCGCCGAGGACGATCTCTGGGGTCGACATCGGCAGGAAGACGAGGAGGTTCGTCGTGCCGCGCCCGACGAACTGGTGCCGCACGAGCGCCAGCGCCATGAGCGTGCCGAGCGCGGTC
>Ga0210113_1000063_pt1 | contig 22058 bp, 20 predicted proteins | sample MayberryNW_Catta_5_FD_185523 | JGI IMG/M metagenome (GOLD analysis project Ga0210113, IMG submission 185523) | Wetland microbial communities from San Francisco Bay, California, USA, that impact long-term carbon sequestration -... | ecosystem: Environmental > Aquatic > Marine > Wetlands ...
GAAGGCGGCCAGGCCGCTGACGACGCTCTGGCGGGCGTCCAGCGAGAGCGGCAGCACGTCGTCGCGCAGGCGCCAGGAGCGCATCCGCAGCCGGCCGTCGGGACCGCTCAGCTGGAAGAGCTGGTGCACGGGGTCGAGCAGCTCGCGTATCCACCACTCGGCCTCCTCGTAACCGTCGCCGCGCGGGGCATCACGCAGAACCTGGGCCAGGGTGACCAGCGAGCGGTCGACGTCCTGGGCCAGGCTCCGGGCCAGCAGCCAGTACGAGAGCCCGCTGATGACGACCAGGATCGCGAGCAGCGCGCCCGCGTACCAGAGCGTGAGCCGCGTGTGAATCGACAGCGGCCGCCGCGGGCTCACGCCGGCTCGCTCCTGAGCACGTAGCCGGCGCCGCGCACGGTGTGCAGCAGTCGCGGCTCGCCGGGGCCGTCGATCTTCCGCCGCAGGTAGCCCACGTACACGTCCACGATGTTGCTCTCGGGATCGAAGTCGAGGCCCCACACGTGCTCGGCCAGCATCGGTCGCGTGAGCACCCGGCCGGGGTTGCGCAGGAAGTACTCGAGCAGGGCGTGCTCGCGGGCGGTGAGGCCGATGCGCCGGGTGCCGCGGCGCACCTCGCGGGTGGCGGGGTCGAGCCGGTCGAGCCGCGCCTGGAGCGCTCCCTGCACGAGCGCGGGGATCGCGAGCTCGTCCGGGCCGACCGCGAGCTCCCAGGTGCCGTTGCTGCGCCGCAGCGCTCCGCGTTCGACGAGGTCGCGGAAGGCCTCCTCGAGGAAGAAGGGGTTGCCGCCCGCGCGCTCGACGAGGTGCTCGGCGACGGAGTCCGGCAGCACGCCCTCGGCCGCCTCGCCCACGAGCAGCAGGCTCGCGTCGCTCGGCAGCGGGCGAAGCTCGATCTCGCGGTAGCGGTGCGGGTAGAGCTGGCGCGCGCGCTCGCCGAGGTGCCACGAGCGGCTCGCCCGCTCGGTCCGGTAGAGGAAGAGCAGCCCGACCGCCGCCTCCTCGGTCACGCGCAGGAGCTCCTCGAGGAGCTCGAGCGTCGACTCGTCCGCCCAGTGGAGGTCCTCGAGGACGACGCAGAGCGGCAGCTCGGCCGAGAGCAGGCAGAGGAGCTCGGCCATCACGTCGAAGGTCTGATGCTGGATGCTCTCGCGGTTCAGCTCGCGGATCCGCTCGGCGGCGTCGGGCTCGAGCGTCAACCCGAGCAGGTTCGCGAGGAACGGGTACGCGTCGTCGGCTCCCTCGCCGAAGAGCGTCGCCACCTGCGCCTTGAGCTCCAGGCGCACGCGGGTCTCGGGCGTCGAGGCGCCCACGCCGAGCCAGTCGCGGAGCAGGTCGCGGACGGGGGAGTACGGGAAGCTCTGCGCGTAGGAGACCGCGCGGCCCTCCACGAAGCGGATCACGTCGCCGTACTCCTTGCGCGCCTCGGCGACGAGCCGGGTCTTGCCGATCCCGGCCTCGCCGATCACGGAGATGATCACGCCGCGGCCCTCGCGCAGGCCGTCCAGCGCGCGCTCGAGGACGGTCAGCTCGAAGTCGCGCCCGACGAGCGGGCCGTGCGGCGTCGCGCGGTCGCCGTCGCGGATTCCGGTGACGGTGTAGAGCTTGAGCGGCGCCCGCTTGCCCTGGAGCTCGCGCTCGCCGAGCTCCTCCAGGTCGAAGCACCCCTCGACCTGGCGCGCCGTCGAGGGGCTGATCGCGACGTTGCCGGGCGGCGCCAGCTCCTGGAGGCGGGACGCGACGTTGACCGTGTCTCCGAGCGCGTTCCAGCGCTCGGCGATCGCGGCGCCGTCCTCGCCCGGGACGACGACCTGGCCGGTGTTGACGCCGACGCGGACGGACAGCTCGACGCCGTATGCGTCCTTCACCTCGTCCGAGTAGCGGGCGACCGCGCGCTGGATCGCGAGCGCGGCGCGCACGGCCCGCTCGGGATCGTCCTCGTGCCCGACGGGGGCGCCGAAGATGGCGAAGATCTCGTCGCCCACGTACTGGACGACCGTCCCGTCGTAGCGGCGGACCTGCTGGGTCATGATCCGCAGCACCTCGTCCATCAGGAACTTGGAGCGCTCGGGCCCGAGCCGCTCGCCGATCCCCGTCGAGTTGACGACGTCGGCGATCAGCACGGAGACCATGCGGCGCTCGCCTGTGACGACTGTTGCCATAGGCGAGTTATAGCCGTGCGAGACGCCGCCGAGTCTCTCCCGGGCCCGGATTCCGGCCTAACCGCCCGCGTAGATCGAGACGGGCAGGTCAAGCGTCGTGTGCTCGGCCGCGGGCGTCTCCTCGCGCAGGCGCGCGAGCACGTCCGCGGCTCCGGGCGCGGCCGCGAGCAGGCGCTCCTCCACCTCCGCGAGGGTCGCGAGCTGGACGAGCTCCTGCTTGAACGGCCTGGGGAAGCGCCCGCGGCCGAGGTACCAGCCGTAGAACTTCTTCAGGAAGCCGGTCGCCCGCTCCTCGCCCATCTCCTCGACCGTGTCGTGGACGAAGAGGAGCAGCTCGGCCACGACCTCATCGCGGGTTGGGCGGCCGTCGACGAGCCCGGCGATCTCCCCGACCGTCCAGGGGTCGCCCTGCGCCGCCCGGCCCACCATGACCGCCGCGGCCCCGGTCTGCTCGAGCACGGCGAGGGCTCGCTCCCGCGAGGTGACGTCGCCCGAGGCGATCACGGGGACGTCCACGAGCGCGACGAGCTCGGCCGTGAGCGCGTGGTCGGCGCTGCCGGTGTACATCTGCTTCGCGGAGCGGGGATGGAGCGCGAGCGCAGCCGCGCCCGCCTCGACGAGCCGCGGGCCGACGTCGAGCGCCGCCCGCGAGCCGTTCTCGAGCCCGCGGCGCATCTTCACCGTGACCGGGGCGTCGACCGCGCCCGCGACGGCCGCGACGATGGCGGACGCCCGCTCCGGGTCGTCGAGGAGCGTCGCGCCGGCGCCGGTCTTCGTCACCTTGCGGACGGGGCAGCCGAAGTTGATGTCGACGATGTCGGCGCCCGCCTCCTCGACCATCCGGGCCGCCTCGGCCATCGCGGCCGGGTCCGAGCCGAAGATCTGCACGGCGAGCGGCTGCTCGTCGCTTCCGATCCGCAGGTAGCCGAGCGTCCGCTCGTTTCGGTGCTGGAGACCCGCGCAGCTGACCATCTCCGAGCACACGAGCCCCGCGCCGTAGCGGCGGCCCTGGCGCCGGAACGCCTGGACGCTCACGCCGGCCATCGGGGCGAGCACGATCCGGCTCGGAACCTCGACCGGGCCGATACGCCAGGGGGTGTTGAGATCTACCTGCATTCGGGCAGGAAATCGTAGCCGAGGGCCGAAACGGCTCCCCTTGACACGGCCGCTATCATTCGCCGGCTCACGCTGCGTGAGGCCTGCAACGTGACGGTGTTTCCCGGGCCTCGGAGGACGACTGGTGAAAGACGTATTGCTGACTCCGGAGGGGATGGAGAAGCTCAAGGACGAGCTCGAGTCCCTGCGAACCGACAAGCGCCGCGAGGTCGCGGAGCGCATCGCGCACGCCCGCGAGTTCGGGGACATCTCGGAGAACTCCGAGTACGACGACGCGAAGAACGAGCAGGCGATGGTCGAGCAGAAGATCGCCCAGCTCGAGGAACGGCTCAACCGGGCCCGCGTGATCGACAAGAAGGACGTGCCCAAGGGCGTCGTGGCCGTGGGCACCCGGGTGCGTCTGCGCGACCTCGACGCGAAGCAGACGGTCGAGTACGTGATCGTCGGCTCCGCCGAGGCGAACCCGCGCGAGCAGAAGCTCTCGAACGAGTCGCCGGTCGGCCGCGCGATCATCGGCAAGAAGAAGGGCGAGACCGTCGAGGTCGCCGCGCCGCGCGGCTCCCTCAAGTACAAGATCATGGACGTCAAGGCCGCGTGAAGTCCGGCCGCGGCTCCGCCGCGACCATGACGACTTCACGCGGGTGACGCGTGTCCGAGAAGCGTGTGTGAGCGAGGCCGGGCCGAGCCCGGCCTCGCGGTCTTCTCGGCGTGGGGCCCGCGTAAGATCGCGCCTCATGACCGAGACGCTGCCCAGGCGGTTTCCCGACCGGGATGCGGTTGCCGACGTGCGCGCCGAGGCGGACGCGCTCGAGCCCGGGGCGGAGGGCGCCGAGACGCGCCGGCTCGCCGGGCGCGTGATGGGGCGGCGCGGGCACGGGAAGCTCGTCTTCCTCGACCTCGTCGACCGGTCGGGGCAGGTCCAGCTCCTCTGCGCGGCCGACCGCTCCGGGCCGGTCGAGCTCGATCTGGGCGACGTGATCGGTGTCGCCGGGAGGCCGACCAAGACCAAACGGGGCGAGCCGTCGCTCGCGGTCGACGAGCTCGAGCTCCTCGCGAAGACGAGCAGGCCGCTGCCCGACACGTACCACGGGCTCGTCGACGCCGAGACGCGCTACCGCAAGCGCTACCTCGACCTCCTCGTGAACGAGGACACCCGGGAGGCCTTCCTCCTCCGGAGCCGCCTCGTCGCGGCGATCCGGCGCCGGCTGGACGAGGATGGGTTCGTCGAGGTGGAGACGCCCGTCCTCCAGCCGCGCTACGGCGGCGCGTTCGCGACCCCCTTCGTCACGCACCACAACGAGCTCGACCAGGATCTTTACCTGAGGATCGCGGACGAGCTCTACCTCAAGCGCCTGATCGTCGGCGGCCTCGAGAAGGTCTACGAGATCGGCAAGGACTTCCGCAACGAGGGCGTCTCGACGAAGCACCAGCCCGAGTTCACGATGCTCGAGTGGTACGAGGCCTACGCGGACTACCGCGACACGATGGCGCGGATCGAGACGCTCGTCGACGCGGTCGCCCGCGAGGTGCTGGGGACGACCGAGGTCGAGTTCCGCGGGCACGCCGTCGACCTCGCGTCGCCCTGGCGACGCGTCTCGCTCGTGGAGGCGCTGCGCGGGGAGGGCGTCTGGGCCGAGGACGAGGCCGGGCTGCGCGCGCTCATGGACGGGCGAGGCGTCGACACCTCGCACGACAAGACCTGGGCGCAGCTTCTCGACCACGCGCTCAGCCACTTCGTCGAGCCGAACCTGATCCAGCCGACGATCCTCTACGACTACCCGATCGAGCTCTCGCCGTTCGCCCGCACGAGGGACGACGACCCTCGGATCGTCGAGCGCTTCGAGTACTACGCGGGCGGGATGGAGCTCGGGAACGCCTATACGGAGCTGACCGACGCCGACGAGCAGGCCGAGCGCTTCCGCCTGCAGCAGGCCGAGCGCGAGGCCGGCCACGTCACCGCGGAGGCCGGCGACCCCGACTACGTGGAGGCGCTCTCCTACGGCATGCCGCCCACGGGCGGCCTCGGCCTCGGCATCGACCGGCTCGCGATGGTCCTGACCGGTCGCGAGACGATCCGCGACGTGATCCTCTTCCCGACCCTCCGCGAGCGGACCTAGGCCGCCAGGCGCGCGGCGCCGCGCGCCTGCTTCGTGGCCGGCGCTCCGATCAGACAGAGGCTCGCCAGGCCGGCCCACTCGCCGTACGGATCTAGCAACGCGCGGGTTTCCTCGGCCTCGACCCAGCGGCCGGCTCGGGCCGAGAGGAGCTTCACGAGGCCCAGGTCGCCGACCAGGCCCCGGTCGAAGTGACCGAGGCCGTAGAGCGAGACGACGCCCGACGACCACGGGCCGAGGCCGCGCTCGCGCTCGAGACGCGCGGCGGCGACGCTCGACGGCACGCCGCGCAGCCGTTCCACGTCCCATTCGCGCGCGAGCCGCACGAGGACGTTCGCCTTCCGCGAGACGAGCCCGAGCCGGGCAAGCGCCGCCGGCGAGAGCGGCGCGAAGGTCTCGCGGGTCGGCGGGAGGCGCAGGCCGGCGTGCTCGCGCGTCGTCGCGCGGACCAGCTTCGCCTCGAGGAGCCGCGCGGCCTTCGCCTGGATCAGCTGGCCGCACACGGCCTTGAGCAGCGCGTGCGTGACGGTGGCCGTGCGCAGCGGCCGCCGTCCGGGCCGGAGCCGGATCGACGCCCCGATCTGCGGATCGTTGCGAAACCGCTCCACGAATGCGGCGTGGGAGTCTTCCGCCGCGAGCACGAAGCGCAGCCGCTCGAGCGCCGCCTCCGGCCGCTCGCCCTCGATCCGCACCACGAGATCGCCGTCCGCGCGCTGCCGCACACGTGCGAGCGCGGACTCGCCGTCCGCCTCGAGCACGGCGGTCAGCACGCCGTCGCGGAAGAACCGTGTCGCGTCGCTCGCGAGCCGGCACGAGTCGGCGAGCGAGTAGGGCGGCGCGGGCCGGACGACCGTCTCGAGGAGCACCGCCGCAATCTACGCGGTGCGCTCGACGTCCAGGCGGACGAGATCGAGCCCGCGGCCGCGGATCAGCTCGATCAGCGCGGGAAGCGCCTCGACCGTGGCCGAGCGGTCCTCGGCCTGGGGCGCCGTCGGTAGCTCGAGCGCGTCGTGCAGGAGGATCACGCCGCCGCCGGCGACTCCGGCCGCGCGGTTCGCGATCTCGATGGGCGTGACCCCCGGCCGCCAGTCCTCCGCGTCGACGGTCCAAAGCCATGTCCGCATCCGGGCGGCACGCGTGATCAGCGCCGTGCGCGCGTCCCAGAGACCCCGCGGGGGGCGGAAGAGCGGCACGTCGCGCCAGGCGGCCGCCTCGACGGCGCGGCGGCCGAGCCGGTAGTCGCGCGCGAGCTCACGGGCCGGGAGCGAGCCGGGCTCGCGATGCGACCACGAATGCGAGCCGAGCAGGTGGCCCTCCTCGGCGATGCGGCGGACGAGCTCCGGGTGGCGCTCGGCCCGCTTGCCGACGACGAAGAACGTCGCGTGGACGCCGGCTGCGGCGAGTGCGTCGAGCACCTGCGGCGTGAAGTCCGGGTCGGGCCCGTCGTCGAACGTGAGCGCGACGCCGCGCTCCAGCCGGATCGACCTGCGGGCGGGCACGATCCCGAGCACCGCCGACCGGGCGGCCCCTCTCACGCCGCGACCTCTCGCAGCGCGGCGACCACCTCGGCGCGGAAGCGCTCGTCCGTCAGCCCGCGCGACTCGATCGCGGCCGGCCCCGCCTCCGAGCAGCCGCGCCAGAGCTCGTCGTCGGAGACGAGGCGGCCGATCGCCTCCGCGAGCGCGGTCGCGTCGCCGGGCGGCACGAGCAGGCCCGCGTCGCCGAGGAGCTCGAGCGAGCCGCCGTGCGCCGTGGCGACCGTCGGCACGCCGACGCTCATGTACTCGAGGATCGAGAGCGGCCCTGCCTCGGGGTCGACGCTCGCCGAGACGCCCACGCGCCACGTGCGCACGCGCGCGAGGACGTCGTCCACGTGCCCGAGGAAGCGCACGCGACCGGCGAGGTCCGGCTCCGCCGCCCGCGACCGCAGCCGCTCGACGTACGGCGCGTCCTTCGGGAACGTCCCGCCGACGAGCTCGAGCTCGACCGCGGGCAGGCGCGCGACCGCGGCGAGCAGCACGTCCTGACCCTTCCACGAGGTGAGGAGGGCCGTGCACCCGACGACCGGCGGCCCGTTCGGGGGCGGCGCGGGCTCGACCGGCCAGCGCACGCCGTGAGGGATCACGCGCACCGGGATCCCCGCGTCGCGCACCGGAGCCGCGGCGGCCTCCGACACGGCGATCGCCTCGCGCACGGCGCCCGCGCAGGCCCGCAGGAGCCGCGTCCAGTCGCGCCGGTGGACGACGTCGTGCACGAGCCAGGCGACCGGCGGCGCCGGGCGCGCCAGCCGGACGGCCGGCAGCGAGAGGATCCCGTTCACGAGCACGAGGTCGGCCGGGCGTGCCTGGCGGCGGATCCGCAGCGCCGCTCCGACGCTCCGCAGCCCGAGCACCGCGAGCCCCCAGACCCGCGGCCCGCCGGGCAGCTTCAGCTCCGGCAGCGGACGGGTCGCGATCCCGCGTTCGCGCAGCCGGTCGGCGAGCGGCCCGTCGGGCGTGAGGCAGACGATCGTCCAGCCGTCGTCCTGCGCCGCCTCGAGGACGCGGGCGAGCACGGCCTCGGCGCCGGAGTAGAGCCCCGTATGGGAGACGGCCACGAGGCGGGATGGGCTGGCGTTGGCGGGCAAGGCGACTACAGTGCGAGCGGATGAAGGTCGTGATCCTGGCGGGCGGGTACGGGACGCGGATCAGCGAGGAGAGCGCTGTGCGGCCCAAGCCGATGGTCGAGATCGGCGGCATGCCCGTGCTCTGGCACATCATGAAGATCTACGCCGCGCACGGCATCACCGACTTCGTCATCTCGGCGGGCTACAAGAGCTACCTGATCAAGGAGTACTTCGCGAACTACTACCTCCACCGCTCGGACGTCACGTTCGACCTCGCGGCCAACACGATGGAGACGCACGCGACAACGGTCGAGCCCTGGAAGGTCACGATCGTCGACACCGGGGACGCCACGATGACCGGCGGCCGGCTCCTCCGGGTCCGCGAGCACCTCGACGACGAGACGTTCTGCCTCACCTACGGCGACACGCTCTCGAACGTCGACGTCGGCGCGCTCGTCGACTTCCACCGCGCGCAGGGCGCGCTCGCGACCGTCACGGCCGTCCAGCCGCCCGGCCGCTTCGGCGCGCTCGCGCTGTCGGGGGACGGCGGCACCGTCGGCGGCTTCCACGAGAAGCCCGCAGGCGATGGCGGCTGGGTGAACGGAGGGTTCTTCGTCTGCGAGCCGGCCGTCGTCGACTACGTCGAGACCGACCGAACCGTCTGGGAGCAGGAGCCCCTCGAGCGGCTTGCCCACGAGGGCAAGCTCGCGGCCTACCGGCACGGCGGCTTCTGGCACCCGCTCGACACGCTGCGCGACCGGATGGTGCTCGAGGAGCAGTGGGAGTCCGGGGCGCCCCAGTGGAAGACCTGGTGAGCTAGGCGGCGGCGCCGGGCGCGGCGAAGGCCGCGTCCTGCTCGGCGCGCAACTCATCGACGAGGCGGCCGGGCGGGAGCTCGACGTCGTCGTAGGTCAGGACGGCGTCTCTGGGGACGGCCCGCGTGATGCGACAGCCCTCAGCGAGGCCCATGGGGAGGAGGCTCTCGGCAACGGCCGTCTCGTGGTTCTCGGCGAGGCCGTACGTGAGGTAGCCGCCCGGCCCGTCCAGCTCCTGGCCGGACTCGAGGTCGACCTTCGCCGCCGTGGCGACGTCCACGCGCGGGCCGCCGGCGGGCGCGAGCGTCGCGTCGCCGAAGAGCACCGCGCGCGCCACGGTCGTCGGCACCTCGAAGTGGCAGAGGTGGTACGGACGCGTGAAGCAGTAGAGCGGCCCCTCGCCGAGCTTGTAGAGCTCGAGGTAGTGGCGCTGCCGCGGGTGGTCGTGCGTCCCGAGCACGAAGACGCCCGGGCCCGGCGCCGCGCCGACCACGTAGTCGACGATCCCGGGGCCCTCGAGGAGCTCCTCGAGGGGGAAGAGCTTCGCGGCCTCCTCGACCGGCGTGCCTGCCTCGACCGTGGGGCCGAGCATCCCGCGCCGTGCGACCCGCATGCCGGTCGCGTTCGCGACGATCGCCTGCTCGAACGAGATCTTCGTCCCGTCCGCGAACGAGGTGACCATCTTCGGGTTCTGTCCCCAGCGCTCGGCGAAGCCCTGCTGCGTCGTCGGGTTGCGGTACGGATCGTGAAGGCCCTTGATGTTCCCGCAGAGAACGGGCCGGACGCCGATCCCGCGGACGAAGCGGTAGAGGTTCCCCTCGACGCCGGGCTGGTCGCCGTCGGCGTTCGTGTAGACGACACCGGCCCGGTCGGCGTGTCGTTTCAGGATCGGGCCGACCGTCCCGTCGAGCTCGGCGTTCATGAGGATCGCGTGCTTGCCGTGGTCGAGCGCGCGCGTGACGACGTGCGCCGCCTCCTCGACGGCGCCGGTCACCTCGACGATCGCGTCGACGCCGTCGGCGGACGCGACGAGGGAGGCGTCCCCGGTGACGGCGGGTCGGCCGGCCTCGATCGTCCGGCCGAGCGCGGCGGCGCTCTCGACCTCCTCGGGCTCGCCGGCGCCCGCTTCGAGGTATGCCTCGCGGGCCTTCGAGACCGTGCGGTTCGCGATCGCCACGAGGCGCATGCCCGGTGTCGCCGTCTCGATCTGGAGCGCGATGCCTTTGCCCATGAAGCCGGCGCCGATCATGGCCACGCGGATCGGCTCTCCTGCGCGCTCCCGCTCGGCGAGGGCCCGGTCGACGATGATCACCGCAGCCCGCCCCGCGCCGGTTTTGTCACGCTTCCGAGCGCCTTCCCCATGGGGTCTGACCCCGTGCGAACAGCTTCCCGTGGATGGTGGAGGCGCTGCGCATCTTCGGTGACGCGTTTGTGTTCCTTTCCTGTGGGGTCTGACCCCGTACGAACAGCGCCTTGGGGATCGTGGAGGGGCTGCGCAGCATTCGTGACGCTCCCGCGCGCGTTCCTCATGGGGTCTGACCCCGGGTCAGGGCTCATTTGGACTCGCCTCCATGAGCGGGAAGCCAGTCCGGCCAGGATGCGTCCTTCTCGGACAGGATGGCGCCGTCGGGATCCGGCCATTCGATCCCGAAGGCCGGGTCGTCCCAGCGGACGCCCCGCTCGGCGTCCGGGGCGTAGAACTCGGACACGAGGTAGAAGGTCTCGGTGTCGTCCTCGAGGGTCTGGTAGCCGTGCGCGAACCCCTCGGGGACGTAGAGCGCGCGCCCGTTCTCGGCGGAGAGCTCGACGCCCGTCCAGCCGAGGTAGGTCGGCGAGTCCGGCCTCAGGTCGACGATCACGTCGAGCACCGACCCGCGCGTCGCGCGGATCACCTTCACCTCCGCGTGCGGCGCCGCCTGCATGTGCATCCCGCGCAGCGTGCCCTTGCGCCGGTTGAAGGAGACGTTCGCCTGCACGAGCCGCGTCTCGAGCCCGTGGTCACCGAGCTCGTTCGCGCACCAGGCCCGGGCGAAGAACCCGCGGTCGTCCTCGCGCCGCTCGAGGTCGAGGACGAACGCCCCGGGAAGCTCGGTCTCCGTGAAGATCATCGACGCGCGACAGGGTACGCGGCGCGGCGCAGCGAGCCGTCCAGCTCCCCGCGGCCGAGCAGCGTGTCGAGGCGCCGCAGCCGGACGAACCGGTCGCTCTCGAACTCCTCGAGCGTGATCCCGTGCACCCGCAGGGCGTCGACCACCTCGCGCGCACCGCGCTGCGCCGTCCACGTGAGCCTGAGGTCCGGGAGCGCCCGCGCGAGCTTCGCGAACGACACCCGGTAGGAGCGCGGGTCGGGGTCGCCCGTGCCGGCGTACTCGACCCTGCAGTCGCCGGCCGCCTCGCGGACGATCTCGGCCAGCTCGCGCACCTGGTAGTTCTCGTCCGAGCCGCCGACGTTGAACGGCTCGGCGTGCACGACCTCGCGCGGCGCCTCGAGCAGCGCCACCGTCGCGGCTGCGATGTCCTCCACGTGGACGAGCGGGCGCCAGGGCGTCCCGTCGCTCATGATCCGGATCCGACCAGTCGTGACGGCCCAGGCGGAGAGGTTGTTGAGCACGATGTCGAGACGCAGCCGCGGGGAGACGCCGTACGCGGTCGCGTTGCGCATGAAGACCGGGGAGAAGTCGCCGTCGGCGAGCTCCGCGAGGGCCTCCTCCGCCCGGACCTTCGACTCCGCGTAGGCGGTGAGCGGCCGGAGCGGGGCGGACTCGTCGACGAGCTCCTCGGTGTCCGACGCCCCGTACATCGAGCACGAGGAGGCGAAGACGAACCGCCCGACGCCGGCCTCCTTCGCGGCCCGCGCGAGCCGGACGGTCGCGTTCAGGTTGATCTCGCGGGTGAGCTCGGGCGAGAGCTCGCCGATCGGGTCGTTCGAGAGCGCCGCCAGGTGGACGACCGCGTCGTATCCGGGCAGGTCGGCCGTCTCGATGTCCCGAACGTCCTTCGGGATGGCCGCGTGCGCGGGGTCGTCCGGCCCGAGGTCGCAGCCCTCGTAGAGGTACGAATCGAGGCCCGTCACGTCGTGGCCGGCGTCGACGAGGACGCGGCCCGTGACGGCGCCGATGTAGCCGTGACTTCCGGTCAGCAGGATTTTCATCGCGAGAGGCTCGAGCTAGTATCGGCGCGAACGCCGCCGGGCTGGAGCCTCATCGAATCGCCCGCAGGAAGACCGCGGCCGGGCCGGCGAACGGAGGACGGAACGTGCGGACGGTTCCGCCCACGAGCGGCGCGGCCCGCCGGAACGTCCGGCCGGATCCGGGGCTGAACCACTCGACCGCGTACCGGCGCGTACTGCCCCGGAGGTCGATCCGGAACGGCCCGGAGCCCGGCTGGTAGGCGAGCACCTGCCGCAGGCCGGCGTCGAGGGCGTAGCGCGTCGAGGAGAGCAGCGGCCGCGGCCGCGACCGGGCGAGGTCGAACCGGAGCGCGAAGCGACGGGTCTGCCCCATCGCCCGCCGGATCGCGGTGCGCTCCGCGTCGAACCTGTCCAGGTCGAGCACGTCCATGTAGATCGGGTTCACGCCGCGCATGAAGCTTCGCCAGGGCCAGCCGGGGTCGCCGCAGATCCCGCAGTGGTGGTCCGTGTCCGAGACGATCACCTTGGTGCCGCCCGCCGCCGGCGGGCTCGTCATGTACGCGGGCGACCACGGCGAGATCCAGTCGGCGGGGCTCGCGTAGAGCGCGCCGTTGTCGCTGCCCGGGTGCGGGTACGTCATTCCGACGGGGCGCGGCTCGCGGCGCGCCCGGCCGAGCGCCTTCACGTAGCGGATCAGGTCGTACTGCCACGCGACCGACCAGCCGCCCGACTCGTTCGCGATCTCGTAGAGGACGTTGTCGTAGGCGCTCACGGCGTCGACGACCTGCTTCACGTAACGCTTCTGGATCGCGAGCACGTCAGGGTTTGCGAGCGTGTCGATCTCGGTGCCGCGGCCGTCGCCGTTCGCGTCGCCGTCGATGCCGTTCACGTTGTTCGCGGCGTTGAACGGGTGGCCGTCCCAGCTCCAGGGCTGCTCGCCGGCGTGCAGCGACCAGCCGTCGAAGAGCATGACCGACACGTAGATGCCGCGCCGACGCGCCGAGGCCACGTGGTGCCGGAGGCGCTCGAAGTACGCGGGGTCGAAGCGCGTGAGGTCGAACCTCGGCTCGCCGTCGAGCGCCGTGCCGGGGCCGGTGCGGAGCCAAGGCTGGAACGTGTTGCGGATCTCGCCTCCGCACTCGTCCCAGCGCGTGTGCTCGATGCGCCACAGCCGGACGAAGTTGTGGCCGTGGTCGACGAGGCGGTCCAGGTAGCCGCCCCAGGAGAAGCTCGACTCGGCCCCGCCGCACGACCACGACCAGTCGGGCGCCGACAGGTTCCACCACACGTGCGACCCGGTCAGGTAGACGGCCTTGCCCGTACCGTCGCCGAAGTAGCGCCCGTTCGCCTTGAGCACGCGCAGGTGCCGGTCGGGCGCGGCTGCGGCCGGGGCGGACACGGCCAGCGCGGCCAGGACCGCGCAGACGAGAAGGAGGCGTCCCGGCACGCGTCGCAGCGTAGCGGCGGGCTCCTGCGGCCGGGATAGCGTGTGCCGCGCGTGCCGTCCGAGCCTCCCGTCCTGAGCGTCGTCGTCCCGTGCCTGAACGGCGCCGCGACGCTCGGCATCCAACTGGAGGCGCTCGCACGCCAGCGCTGGCCGGAGCCCTGGGAGATCGTGCTCGTGGACAACGGCTCGACGGACGGCTCCGTCGCGCTGGCCGAGCGCTATCGCGGCCGGCTGCCCTCGCTTCGCGTCGTCGACGCCTCCGCACGGGCAGGCCAGGCCTACGCGCTGAACGAGGGCGTGCGGGCCGCTGCGGCCGACGCGATCGCCTTCTGCGACGCGGACGACGAGGTCGCCGACGGCTGGGTCGCGGCGCTGGCCGAGGCCCTCAGGACGCACGATTTCGTCTCGTGCCGCCACGATCCGGAGAAGCTGAACGAGCCGTGGGTCGCCGCCACGCGCGAGGCCGCGTTCGCCGAGGGGCTCCCAAGGCTCTGGTTTCCGCCGTACTCGACCCACGCAGGGTCGGGCGCGATGGGGATCCGCCGGGCCGTGCACGAGGCGGTCGGGGGGTTCGACGAATCGATGCCGTGCCTCTTCGACACGGACTTCTCGGTCAAGGCGCAGCTGGCCGGGTTCGAGCTCGTCTACGTGCCGGAGGCAGTCGTCCACTACCGCTACCGGTCGACGCTCGGCGGGATCTTCGGCCAGGCACGGCGCTACGCGGAGCAGATGGCCCGGATCCAGCGGCGCTACAAGCCGCCCGGCGACCGTGTTCCCGGCCAGCGGACGTGGCTCGTCGAGGGCTGGCGGCCGCTCCTCGCCGCGCTCCCGCACGTCCTCGGCCGGCCAGGCCGGGCCCGGGTCGCCTGGCACCTCGGGTGGCAGGTGGGACGCTACGTCGGGAGCGTCAGGTACCGCGTGCTGGCCGTGTGACGCCTGCGTCCGCGCGGCGGCCCTCGGCGAGGCCGCGCAGCGACCCCTCCATCTCGGCCCTGGCAGGCTCGTTCCGCCGCAGCCGATACCACCCGCGCCGCGCGCGGAAGCCCGCCGCCATGAAGCCGAGCGTGAGCCGGGCCGAGGCCGGGGAGAGGTTGCGGCGCAGCATCGCCGCCTCCGAGCGGCCGATCCGCTGCGCCCGCGCCGGGTCCATCCGGTTGCCGCCCGTCGAGCCGGCGCCGACGTGCAGGAACTCCGCGTCGTGCACGAACCAGCCGGACCAGCCGAGCGACCGGGCGCGCCAGAAGAGGTCGAGTTCCTCGGCGTACATGTGCATCCGCTCGTCGAATCCCTCGAGCGCGTCGAACGTCTCGGCGCGGACGAGCAGGACGGCCCCGTTCGCCGCCTGGATCTCACGCGAGACGGAGTGGTCCCAGTGGGTGCTCCAGCTCGGCTGCCAGCGGTTGGGGACGAGCCGGCTCGCGCCCGAGGCCCGGATGAGCGCGACGCCGGGCGTCGAGAGCGGCACGACGCTCGGCTGGAGCGTCCCGTCGATGTTCAGCACGCGCGGCGCGACGAGGCCCACGCGCGGGTCGTCCAGGGCCGCCTGCATCCGCACAACGCTGCCCGGCCGGTGGAGGAACGCGTCCGAGTTCACGAAGAGGTAGCCGGAGCCGGGAAGCGTGCGCGCGCCGAGGTTCGAGGCGCGCGCGAAGCCGATGTTCTGCTCCAGGCGCACGAGCACGACGCCGTCCAGCTCGCGCTCGAAGCGGGCGGGGCTGTCGTCCGTGGAGCCGTTGTCGACCACGACGATGCGCGCGCGTGGCACGCCGTCGGACTCGAGCGACGTCGCCGAACGGATCGTGAAGTCCGCCGTGTTCCAGTTGAGGATGACGACCGAGAGCTCCATCGGACTCATCTATCGGGCGCCTCGCCGGCGAGCACGAGAGCGGGATGACGCTCGGTCAGGTCGGCTGCGAACGCGTCGCCCAGGCGCCGGCGGACGAGGTCGGCCGCCTCGCGCAGGCGGACGCTTCGCCGCCTGACGCCGTGCGCGTCGCTCGCGAGCAGGCTCGCCCGGCCGGTGTCGACGAAGCGCCAGCCGGTCTCGGCCGCCTCGTCCCCGAACCGGCCGATCAGGCTCGGCGCCACGACCTGCAGGACCCCGCCCTGCCGTCTGATCCAGTCGACGAGCGAGGTCCCGCGCTGGAGGGCGCGGCAGCGCTCGGGGTGCGCGACGACGGGCAGGAGCCCCGCGGGCTCCAGGCGCGTGAAGAGCGCCTCGAAGAATGCGGCGGGCGTGTCGTGGAGCGCCTCGACGAGCAGGTAGCGCCGGGCGATGCTCCGGGCGGCAAGCTCCTCGACCGGCTCCGACACGGCGTGGCCCGGGCTCACCTCTGCCGCGAGGGCGGTCTCGAGCCCGAGCTCCCGGAGATCGTCCTCGAGCTCGCCGAGTCGTCGGGCCGCGTCCGCGTGCTCGGTCGGGAAGAGCGACGAGTAGTGCGGCGTGCAGAGGACACGCTCGATTCCGTCGTCGACGAGGCTTCGCGCCAGCGCGAGCGCCTCCTCGGCCGTCTTCGGCCCGTCGTCGACCCCGGGGACGAGGTGGCAGTGCGTGTCGATCACGCCGCCGTCCCGAGCGACTCGAACACGCGCAGGAGGCCGCGCGCCGTCTCGAGCCACGAGTAGCGGGAGACCGTCGACGCCCCGCGCGTCCGCAGGTCGTTGCGCAGCGCCTCGTCGGCCGCCACGCGGCGGATCGCGTCACGCCACGCCGCCCGCTCGCCGGGCGGCACGAGCAGCGCGCCCTCGCCCGAGATCTCGCGGACGGCGGGGATGTCGCTCGCGACGACCGGACAGCCGCGTCCCATCGCCTCGAGCGGCGTGAACGCGAACCCCTCGTAGCGCGAGGGGAGGAGGAGCGCGGTCGCGCTGCGCAGGAGCCCGTCGACGACGGCGTCGGACGGGCCCTCGAGCAGGACGACGCGGTCGCCGGCCGCCGCCAGGGCCCCGTCCAGCTCGGGGTAGCCGTCGCGCCGACGCCCGGCGAGCACGAGCCGGCCGGGCACCTCCGCGTCCGCGAACGCGCCGACGAGCGGGGCGACGTCCTTCTTCGGGCTCAGGTCGCCGACGTAGAGGAGAAACGGCGGCTCGGGGAGCCCGTCCGGCGCCGCGGCGGCCGCGCCGTCCGCGCCGTCCGCGAGGAAGCCGGGCCCCGAATGAACCACGGTGATCCGGGCCGGGTCGGCGCCGAAATGGCGCTCGGCCTCGGACCGGGCGAATTCGGAGACGGCGACCACGCGCGCCGCGCGGCGGATCGCCCACGGGTAGAGCCGGCGCTTGTAGGCGTGTCGGACGCGCTCGTAGCCGTGGACGATCGAGGCATCGTGGATCGTGGTCGTGAACCGGCGGTGGGGGCGGAGCACGGGCCCGGTCAGGTCGAAGAAGTGGAGGAGGTCGGCGCGCCCGCGGTGCGCCACGGCGAGCTGCTCGGCCACGACCCGCAGCGCGCCGGCCGGCGAGCCGAACGGGATGGCGGCCGGGCGCACGTCGATGTGCCGCGGCGAGGCGACCCCCGCGCCCTCCCGCGTCGTGAGGAGCGAGAGGGCCACGGCGGGGAACTCCGGACTGGCCTCGTCGAGCGCGCGCGTCAGCTCCGCCGCGTAGCGGGGAACGCCGGATCCGTGCCGGGCGGCGGCGACGAGCAGGCCGACCAGGCAGACGGAGAGGCGCTCGGGCTCGCCCGGGGCGCCGCTAGGCACCGCTCGCACCCGCGCCGCCGAGCCCGTAGGCGGGCCGCGGCCGGGAACGGCTCGACGGACGCCGCCGCTTGGGACGGCCGCCCGCCGGCGCGCCCTCCTCCGGCTCGTCGGCGGCCGCCGCGAGGGCGAGTCCGGTCAGGAGCAGCCCGAGGAACGCGGTCGGGAAGGCGGTGAACGACTCGCGCGTGACGGCGTCGAGCGCCAGGCTGAGGACGATCGCGAGCGCGAGCCAGCCCTCCGGCCGCCCGCGGGCGACCGCCCGTCGCGCGAGCAGCACCAGTCGCCCGAGCAGGAGGAGCAGGGCGGCGAGGCCGACGATCCCGATGTCCGCGACGGTGACGAAGTAGCCGGAGTCGACCACGAGCGCCTTGCTGCCCGCTTCGGCCTGCTGGCGCGTGCGCGTGACCTTGTACGTCGCCCGGTCGTTCGCCGTCCCGACCTTGCCGACCCCTCGGCCCATCGGGATCTCCGAGGGCTCGCTGAAGACGACCTTCCAGGCGTCCGTCCGTCCGTTCAGGGTGATGAAGAGCGTCGGCCCGCCCTGGACCACGCGTCGCTGCGTCGCCTCCTCGGAAAGCACGAAGGTCAGGCTCGTCATGGCCACGATCGCGAGCAGGAAGACCGCGGTCACCGTGCGGCCGTAGCGGGCGAGGAGGAGGGCGAAGATCGCGACCCCGATGATCGCTGCGCTGCGCACGATCGAGACGGCGAGGCCGATCGCGATGAGGGTTCCGGCCGCGTAGGCGAGCCGGCCGCGCGGCATCCACATGACGACCGCGCAGAAGCCGAAGATGAGGAAGGCGGCGTAGGCGAACGGCTCGTCGAGCGTCCCGAAGCTCCGCAGGACACCGTTGATCGTCCGCACGTTGATGTCGTAGAGGTAGCCGAAGTCGACGAGCCGGCTCGGCCCGGCGAGCTGCTGCAGGATCCCGACCAGGGAGACGAAGCAGGCCGTCGCGACGAGCGAGATCATCGACCAGCGCAGCGTCCGCCGCGGGTTCTTGAGCGTCATGCCGACGAGGAGCAGGAGCATGGGCTCCGAGAAGAGCCGGACGCCGTGGAACCAGGCCCAGCCGCGCTCGAGCCCGCCGCCGACGTTGATCGCGTAGAGGGCGAGCAGGAACCCGACGAGGGCCGCGATCCAGAGATCGCCCGGGATCCGGCGCCCGCCGCGCGCGGCCTGCAGGACCGTGATCGCGGCCGCGAAGATCGCGGCGACGGTGATGACGTCCTTGAGCGGCCCCATCCAGGGGACGTAGAGGGCCTTGATCGCCGGCAGGAGCGCGAAGAGCGGGATCATCGAGGCGACCGCGACGTGCGGGGCGGCGACGAAGGCCATCACGACCGCGCCGAAGATGGCGAGCAGGACGAGGAGCGTCAGCGCGAGCGGCTCGCCGAGCCGCGTGGACGCGGCCAGCGTGAGCGCCATGACGAACGCCCCGAGCGCGAAGAGGCCGAGGTCGGTGCGCGGGATACCGAGTCTGAGCGCCCAGCCCACGACGACCTCAGCGGTAGTAGTAGTAGTCGTCCTCTTCGGGCGGCGCGTCCGTGATCACGGCGCCGACGAGATCCGTCTGCCAGGTGTCGGCCTGGCGGTTCAGCGCGACGAGGCTCCGCCGCGTCACCTTCCCGTAACGGACGACGGTGATCGCGAGGTCGATCATCCGGGAGAGCTCGGCCATCTCGACCGTGGCGAGGGCCGGCGGGGTGTCGAGGACGACGATGTCGGCCTCCTCGGCGAGCTCGTCCAGGAGCTCGATCACCTCGGTCGAGCGGGCGATCCGGGCGCCGCGCTCGTTGCCGCCGGCCGCGATCACCTGGAGCGAGCCGACGCCGCTCGCGCCGCTGCCGTTCGACCCGTCGCCCCTCGCCTCGATCGAGCCGGCCGGGGCCCCGCCGTTCTGGGCGGCGACCGGCTGGCCGGGGCCGCCGTTCAGCGGGATCGTCCAGCGCGCCTGGTCGAGGTCGGTCTTGCCGTCGATCACCTGCACGACGCCCGGTGAGCCCGGCGGGATCCGGAAGACGCGGCCGACCGACGGCTTGCGCAGGTCGAAGTCGACCAGGATGACGCGCTGGCCGCGCTGCGCCATGGCGACGGCGAGGTTCGTCGCGGTGGTCGTCTTGCCCTCGCCGGCGATCGCGCTCGTGACCGCGAGGATCGTGCGGTCGGCCTCGCCGCGGATCTGCATGATGTTCGCCGCGAGCAGGGCGTACGTGTCGCCCCAGCGCGACTCGTGGCGGCCGACGGTGACGATGTCGGTGCGTTTCGGCAGCGTCTGGATCGAGGCGAGCACGGGGCGCCCGAGCGCGTCCTCGACGTCGGCCTCGGAGCGGATGCGCGTGTTGAAGGCCTCCCGCACGCCCGCGAGGAGCAGCGCGATCACGAGCCCGAGCGCGGCGCCGAACAAGGCGTCGCGGATCGGCCGCGGGCTCGTCTTCACCGCGACCTCGGCGCGCTCGACGATCGTCGCGCCGCCCGAGTTCAGCGTGTCGAGGACCTTGAGGCGGTTCAGCTGGCCGCGGAGCTCCGCGCGCTCGGTGCCGACGACCGCGTCGAGCGTTCCGGCGGCCGCGTCGAGCTGGTTCTGGATCTGGTCGATCGCCTGGCGGATCGCCTGGCCGGAGATCTCGCCGCGCCAGGCGACGTACTCCGCGGCGATCAGGTTGACGAGCCGGATCGCCTCCTCCGGCGTCTTCGCCGCCACCGTGAACGTGAAGACGTCCGTGTCGGCGCCGCCGCTCACGCTCGTCGCCTCGCGCAGCTCCTTCGCGGTCTGGTCGCCGTCGTCCTTCGCCGCCACCCGGTCATAGAGCTCGGGGGAGCCGGCGAGCGCGGTCGCGGTGTCGATCACGCGCTGCGGGTCGGTGTAGGGCGTCTGCACGCCGAGGACGCTCTGGCCCAGGTCGCTCGTCGACTGGACGATGCGGGCGCTCGCCTGGTAGCGGGGCCCCTGGTACTGCCGGATCGCGGTCACCGTCAGGGCGCCCAGGAGCACCAGGGCGAGTGTCAGCGGCAGCGACCGGCGGATCGCGGCCTTGAGGGCTTCGGCTGCGCTCGGCCTCATGGTTGGCCGTATCGGCCCGAGAGGCGTCCAGCATGACCCTTAACCGCGCTCGGGATGTGGAGGTGCCGCACGGCTTGAACCTTAGCCGCGAACTGTGCCGGACGGCACACACGGTGACGCGGGTCGCTCGAACGGGGGAGGCCAAGGGTAGGCGGCTGCACCTCCAAGCGGGTGACATTGCTCCCTCGCGGGGGGGTTCCCCGCTTTTCGAGGCGGGCCGATCCACGGGGCGGACACCGGGTCCGCCGCCATGCCGAACCACCGTTCTCTCTCGCGTTCCTCCCGCGCCACGCTGGTCGCGGCACTCGCCCTGTGCGCGCTCGCCTGGTCGCCCGCCGCCTCTGCGGCCGGCCCCGACGGCACCGAGCTCACGGGTTTCCGACCCGTCGCGGACACGTACGTGGACGCGGCTCGGCCCCGCACGGCATTCGGCGCGCGCACACGGCTTCGGGCGACCGTGACCCGCAAGCGGGCGTACCTGCGCTTCCGCGTCGCCGGCGTCGCGGACATCGTCGACGCGACCCTCTACCTGCGCGTCGTCGGGCCGCGCGGCGCCCCGTTCAAGGTTCGCTCCGCCGGCCCTCGGTGGTGGAACGAGCGCGCGCTCAACTTCCGCCGCGCAGCGCGCGTGCTCCACGGCCGCGGCTCCGTTCGGGGGTACGCACACCGCGGCTGGACGGCGGTCGACGTGACGTCGCTCGTCGTCGGCGACGGCCTGCTCACCTTCGTCGTGTCCCGCGGGGCGCCCGGGGCCCGTCTCGCGCTTGCGAGCCGCGAGTCCGGCGTGCCGGCGGTTCTCAAGATCCGCTGGAGAGGCGACACTTCCACGACGGAGCCGCCCACGGAGCCTCCCACGACCGACCCCCCGTCCGGGGATCCCTACGCGGGCCGCGTCGGCTTCTCTGGGTCGAACGTCTGGTACCCGGCCGACAAGCAGCTTGCGTACATGACGAAGCTCCGCTCCGGCGGTGTGTCATGGCTGCGCGAGGACTTCCACTGGGGCGCGTTCGAGCCGACCCCGGGGAACTGGACGTGGACGGTCGGCGACCGGCTGATGCGGAACGCCTCCCTCGCCGGGCTCGACGTCCTCGGGATCTTCGCGTACTCGTCCGACTGGGGCGCCGACGGCCCGACGATCTACCACCCGCCCAAGGACCCGAACGCGTACGCGAGCTTCTGCCGCAGGGTGGTGGAGCGCTACGGCCCCGGCGGGACGTTCTGGGCCGCGAACCCGCAGCTCGACCCGCGCCCGCTCACGGCGGTCGAGATCTGGAACGAGCCATGGCTGACGAACTTCTGGAAGCCGAACCCGGACCCGGCCCGGTACGCGGCGCTCGTGCGCGCGGCGTCCAGCGCGATCCACGCGGCGCAGCCGACGATCAAGGTGCTCGCCTCGGCCGACATCTTCCAGATGCGCAGCGACACGACCCAGTCCCGCGACTGGTTCCGGCTCCTCATGGAGAACGACGCGGCCACCTTCCGTGACCACGTCGACGCCTACTCGGTGCACGCATACGTGCAGGACCGCAGCCCGCTCGACACGGTCACGGCGCAGCGCTGGCGCTTCGACCGCGTGCTCATGACGCGCGACCTCGCGGCCGCCCACGGCGCGAGCAAGCCGATCTGGATCACCGAGTTCGGCTGGTCGACCGAGGCCGGCAACCCGGACGCGGTCTCCGAGGCCGACCAGGCGACCTACAGCCGCCAGGCGCTCGAGGTCGCGCTCGAGGACTGGAGCCCGCTCGTCGAGAAGGCGTTCCTCTACTACTGGGGCGAGTCGAGCGACCCGTACAACGGCGGCTACAGCCCGCTGCGCCCGGACGGCAATCCGAAGCCGCTCTGGACGACGCTCAGCGGGCTGCTCCAGTGACGAGCCGGCGCGCGGCCGGCACGAGGCTCCGGAAGA
>Ga0210113_1000064_pt1 | contig 21917 bp, 31 predicted proteins | sample MayberryNW_Catta_5_FD_185523 | JGI IMG/M metagenome (GOLD analysis project Ga0210113, IMG submission 185523) | Wetland microbial communities from San Francisco Bay, California, USA, that impact long-term carbon sequestration -... | ecosystem: Environmental > Aquatic > Marine > Wetlands ...
ACGGGAGCCCGGAGCGGCCCGAGGACATCCCGGCCTACTTCGCGGACGTCCGCGGCGGGCGGCCGGTGCCGCCCGAGCGGGTGGCCGACCTCGTGGAGCGCTACCGCCGGATCGGCGGCACCTCCCCGCTGAACGCGATCACGGAGCGGCAGCGTGCGGCCCTCGAGGCCGAGCTCGGCCTCCCCGTCTACGTCGGGATGAAGCACTGGGAGCCCCGGATCGGGGACGCCGCGCAGCGCGCGCGCGCCGCGGGCGCCGGCCGGCTCGTCGGCCTCGTGCTCGCGCCGCACTACTCGCGGATGTCGGTGGGCGGCTACCGCGAGCGGCTGGAGTCGGCGCTGAACGGCGACGTCGAGCTGCGCTTCATCCCGAGCTGGCACGATCACGAGCCGTTCGTCCGGCTCGTCGCCGAGCGCGTGACCGCGAAGCTCGCCGAGCACGGCTGGCAGGAGGACGGCCACGTCGTCTTCACGGCGCACAGCCTTCCCGAGCGGATCCTCGCCGAGGGCGACCCGTACCGCGACCAGCTCCTCGAGACCGCGCGCCTCGCCGCCTCGCGCGCCGGACTCCCCGACGACCGCTGGTCGTTCGCGTTCCAGAGCGAGAGCCCGACCGGCGAGCCGTGGCTCGGGCCGGACATCCTGGCCCGCCTCGACGATCTCCACGCGGCGGGCGTCCGGCGCGTCCTCGTGGCCCCCGTCGGCTTCGTCGCCGACCACCTCGAGATCCTCTGGGACCTCGACGTCGAGGCGCGGCAAAGGGCCGGCGAGCTCGGCCTCGAACTCGACAGGATCGTGTCCATGAACGACGACCCAGCCTTCGTCCGCGCGCTCGCGGACCTCGTCCGCAAGGAGCTCGCGGCGTGAGCGCGACCCGGTCGTGCCCGGACTGGCCGGAGTTCCTCGAGAAGGCCCCCGACCTCCACTTCAAGCACTACACGATCGCCGAGGCCGAGCTGCCCGGCGAGGTGCTCACCCGGCTGCCCGACCTCTCCCGCGAGGAGGCGATCCTCTGCGCCGACCTCGAGCACAACGTCTTCAACCCGGCCCACACGGACGAACGGCTGGGCGCGGCGCTCAAGGACACGTACTGGTACGACGTGGACGACTGGGCCGCGCAGGCGCGCCGGTCGTAGCCGCCTTGCGCGCGGTCCGGACGGCGCCGATACTCGTGCTCCGCCGCAACCGAGAGAAGGGGGAACCATGCCGCCGAAGGCCCGCGAGCATCCGTACACCGGGCTGAACTTCCGCGTCGAGATCGACGGTCTCGCCGGTGCCTCGTTCGCCGAGGTGACCGGGCTCGAGTCGGAGACCGCCGTCGTCGAGTACCGCACCGGAGACGCGCGCCGTAACGCGCCGATCAAGCTCCCAGGGCTGACGAAGTACGCCAACATCGTCCTCAGGCGCGGGATCACCCGCGACACCTCGCTCTGGCAGTGGCGCAAGTCGATCGTCGAAGGCACGCTCGACCGTCGAAACGGGATCATCGTGCTCATGGACGAGACGCGGGCCGACGTCCTGCGCTGGACCTTCCGCAACGGGTGGCCCTGCAAGATCAGCGGCCCGACGCTCGACGCGGACGCGAACGAGGTCGCGATCGAGACGCTCGAGATCGCGCACGAGGGCCTGGAGCTCGAGGGTGCCGGCTAGACCGGCCGACGAGGGACCGCGTCCCGACGTCGTCTTCGACGTGGAGTTCGACCGCGGGCTCCTCTGGCTCGTGGTCGCGAACATCGGCGAGCGGCCGGCGGTCGGCGCGCAGGTCCGCTTCGAGCAGCGCTTCCACGGGCTCGGCGGCTCCACGGAGGTCTCTGCGCTGCGCCTCTTCCGGCGGATCGAGTTCCTCCCGCCCGGCAAGGAGATCCGCACGCTCCTCGACGCGAGCGCGGCCTACTTCGCCCGCAAGGAGCCGACGAAGCTCACCGCCGCGATCACCTTCCGCAACGACGCCGGTGAGCGCTTCGAGCGCCGCGTCGTCCACGACCTCGCGATCTACCGCGACGTCGCCTACGTGGCCGAGCGGTAGCTACGATCGTCGCATGGGCAAGGGCTACGCCGAAGGCCCGGCGGCCGAGGAGCGCTTCGCCGCCCTCGAGCGGGGCGACAACCTGCCGGCCGACGTGCCGGAGGAGCGGCAGGCGGTCTACGGCTCGACGGCCGACGACCCGGAGAAGCACTTCCTCGGCTGGGCGGACGAGGTCGACGCCGACGCGCTCTTCGCGTCGGGCGACGCGTGGGGCATCTCCCTCGTCCGCCGCACGGTCGACCCGTAAGTCCTCGTCACTCGAACGAGGGAACGGGGTACCCCCTCTGGGGGAGCGGCGTCCCTCGACCGGGGGAGAAAACCGCCCCGGGGCTCAGTCGTCGTCGTCCCCGCCGCCTCCGGAGCCGCGGTTTCGGCCCCGGTCGTCGTCCCCGCCGTGGTCGTCGGTCGTGGTCGCCGAGGTCGTGGTCGTCTGCTCGGTCGTGGTCTTCGCGGTCGTCGTCGGCGCCCGCCCGGTCGTGGTCGGCGAGAGCACGGCCCGCGGATTGAGCTTGCCGACCGGATCGCTCCGATCGGCCGCGTAGCCGACGAGCAGGAGGTTCACGGCGAGCGCCGCGACGACGACGGCGAGCGCGACCAGGGCGGCCGGGAGGAGGCGCTTCATGCCCACAGGTTAGGCGGCCTCCTCGATCCCGAGGGCCAGCTCGCGGCGGAGCGTGCCGACCTCGCGGGGCCGGTTCACGGCCAGTGCGGCGAGCGGCCGGCCCGCCGGGTCCAGGTACCGGGCAACGAACGACTGCTCGTCCCCGTCGAGCGAGACGGTGTCCCACTCCTCGCCGTGGCCGACGTGCTGGAGGCGCAGGCCGAACTGGTCGGACCAGAAGTACGGCAGGTCGTCGTAGGGCCGCTCCCGTCCGAGAATCGCGTGGGCGACGGACGCGGCCTGGCCCGCCGCCGACGTCCAGTGCTCGACGCGCACGCGCCGGCCGACCGACGGCCGCCAGGCGGATGCGACGTCGCCGCAGGCGTAGACGCCCGGGAGGCCGGTCCGCCCGCAGGCGTCCGTCTCGATCCCGCCGCGCGGGTCGCCCGCGAGGTCGCAGGCCGGCGCGGCGCCGATCGCCACGAGCGCCGCGTCGCACGCGACCTCGGAGCCGTCCGTCAGCTCGACGCTCCGCACGCGGCCGCCGGCGCCGGCGACGAACCCACGGAGTCCGGTTCCGAGCCGCAGGTCGACTCCGCCGGAGGCAAACCGCTCGGCGAGGATCCGCCCCACCTCCGGGCCGAGCACGCGCTCGAGCGGCACGGCCGCCATGTCGACGAGCGTCACCTCGACCCCGAGCCTGCGGGCCGTCGAGGCGACCTCCGCCCCGACGAACCCGGCGCCGATCACGGCGAGGCAGGAGCCGGGCCGGAGCTCCGCGCCGAGCGCGGCGGCGTCGGCCACGGTGCGCAGCGTGTGCACGCCCGCCGGCACCGGAAAGGGCAGCTGCCGGGCGCGCGAGCCCGTGGCCAGGACGAGCGCGTCCCAGTCGAGGCCCGGGCCGGCCGAGCGCCCGAGCAGGTCGATCGACTCCACGCGCCGGCCGAGCACGAGCTCGATCTCGCGCTCCGCCCAGAATTCCGGCGCGCGGAGCTCGGCGCTTGTCCGCTCGCCGGCGAGCAGCTCCTTCGAGAGCGCCGGGCGCTCGTACGGGGCGACCGGCTCCTCGCCGACGAGGACGACGCGGCCGTCGAATCCCTCCGCGCGGAGCGTCTCCGCGCAGCGGCTTCCGGCGAGGCCGGCGCCGACGATCACGACGGTGCGCGGCGTCATGCGGCCTGCTCCCCGCTCGCGAGGTCGAAGACGGCGATCGCGCCCATCGGGCACTGCGCGGCCGCCTCGAGGACGTTGGGGTCGTCGCTTTCGCCCACGCGGGCCTTCGCGATCCCGTCGGGCCCGACCTCGAACTGCTCGGGAGCCAGGTCGGCGCAGGTGCCGAACCCGCTGCAGAGCGATCCGTCGATGACGATCCGGTACATGGTCATGCTCCTTCCGTGGTCGCGGCCGGTTGCGGCCGGGGTCGTGGCCGGGGCTTCGCGGGGGGAACGAGCGCCCGCCAGGCGGTCGCGGCTGCGACCGCGCCGATCGAGCCGAGGTAGAGCCCGAGGGCCCACGGCTCGCCGGAGTCGGAGCCCGTCAGCACGCCGTGGGCGGCGGCGAGGGCGAAGAGTCCGTAGGTCGTCCAGTGGAGCCGGCGCCAGTTCTTCTGGCCGATCCGGCGGCGCAGGGAGAACGAGGCGTACACGAGCACCATGAGCTCGGCCGCGGCGACGCCGAGGCCGGTCGCGAGCGGCCGGTAGGGCGCGATCCCCGGCACGAGCACGTCGAGCACGCCGATCTCGACCGCGTGGTCGGCCAGGAGCGCGGCGACGTGGCCGCCGACCGCGCCGAGCGCGAGGAGCGCGAGCGTCCGATGCAGGTCGACCGCCGTCGCCGGCTTCATCGCCTTGCCGAAGGGGCGCGACTTGACGACGAGCCCCGCGAGCACCGACGCCGTGAGCAGCGCGTAGGCGGCGAGCCCGGTCGCGCGCGCGAGGATCCAGAAGGTCGGGTCGCCCTTCACCGGAGCCCTCCGACCAGGCGGACGGCCCCGTCGTCGGTCACGAGGACGGCCGGGATGCCGGTCGCCTCGGCCTCGAGCGCGGCCGCCTCGGCGCCCGCGAGGAAGAGGGCCTTCGCGCGGACCTCCGCCTCGACCGCGGTCGCCGCCGCGACGGTGACCGTGAGGAGGTCGGTGTCGGCGGGCCGGCCGCTCGCGGGGTCGATCACGTGGTGGCGCTCCTCCCCGCCCGCGCGCCAGCGGCGGCGGTCGCGGCCGGTCGTCGCGAGGGCGCCGTCCACGACGCCGAGCGTCAGCGGGCCGGCCGGGGTGTCGAGCCCGACGGCCCAGTGGCCGTCCGCCGGGATGCCGCTCACGGCCAGGTCTCCGCCCGCGTTCACGAGGCACGGGCCGAGCGTCGAGAGCTCCCGAACGGCCCGGTCGACCGCCCAGCCCTTGGCGATCCCGCCCAGGTCGAGCCGGACACCCGGGTCGAGCGCGATCCGCATCCCCTCGATCCGCACGGCGCCGCCGGCCGGCACGGGCCCTCCCGCCGCCGAGCCGTCGAGCTCGGCGAAGCTGCGGTCGTATCCCGCGGCCACGAGCGCGTCGTGGACGGTCGGGTCGAACCGCCCGCCCGTGCGCTCGCGCGCGTCGAGCGCCAGCCCGAGCACCTCCAAGAGCTCCGGGCCCGCATCGAGCTCCCCGGCGGCGTTCAGCCGGGCGAGCTCCGAGTCGGGCCGGAAGCGGGAGAGGAGTGCTTCCAGGCGCGCGAACTCGGGCTCGACCCGGCCGAGCCCCCGCTCGACGCCGGGGACAGGGTCGGCGTCGAGCAGGATCTCGACGTCCGTCCCCATGGCGGGGAATGCGCGGCGCTCCATCACGAGCTCCTCGTCGACGTGACCGGAGGGGACGAGACGGTGCCGACCGACGGGGCGGACACGGACGGCGTTGCGACGACGACCGGCGCGGCCTCGATCGCGGCGATCTGGCCCTGCCGCTCGCGAAGCTGCCGCCGGTACTCGGCGAAACGCCGGTCGAGCAGCTGCTGCACCCGCGCGCGCCGGAGCTCGAGCCGCTGCGCGCGGCGATCGAGCGCGGCGACGCGCGGGTCCTGCGCCGTCGCGGTCGCCTCCGTTCCCCACGGGTGCGCGGCGACCGCCGCCCAGGTGAAGAAGAAGACGAGCAGCGCGAACGCGACCGCGTACAGGCGGGCGACGTGATCAGTCATCGTCCCCGTGGTCGTCCGAGCCGTGGTCGTCGTCCTCGAACTCGTGGCCGTCGTCGCCGTGGTCGTCGAGCTCCTCGTGCTCCGAGTCGTCGTCCGACGCGACCGGGCCGCCGGGTCCGGAATTCGGCCCGCTGCTCGAGACCACTGCCGCCGCGGTCGAGCGCGACGGAAGCCCCGGGAGCGCGGGCGGGCGGCGCTTGGCCGCGCGGTCGAGCTTCCTCTCCGCCCGGTCGAGCTTCGCCTTGCGCGCGGCGAGATCGGCGCTCGCGGAGCCGGACGACGCCTGGGCGCCCACCGAGGTCGTCTCGAGCGCGGCGAACGTGCCGGCGACGGCCGCGACGCCGAGCGCGATCGCGATGATTGCTGCGTGAGCCTTGTTCATGGCACTCCTCCTTTGCGGTCTGCTCCGACCGTAGGAGGACGCCGGTAAGGCGCGCGTCCGCCCTCCCTTCGGGGTTGGTTCGCCGGAGGTAAAGCTTCGGAAGGCCCGGCGCGCCGCCGGCCCGCGCATGCCACGATTGGGCCGTGCGGATCCTGATCGTCGAGGACGAGGACGCGATTGCCGTCCCGCTGGCCGAGGGCCTCGAGCGGGAGGGCTTCGAGACCGCGCGTGCCGCGACCGGCCGCGAGGCCCTCGACGCGGACGAGGCCGACCTCGTCCTGCTCGACCTCCGGCTGCCCGACATGGACGGGCTCGACGTCTGCCGGGAGCTGCGGACGCGCTCGTCGGTTCCGATCATCGTCGTGACCGCAAAGGGCGAGGAGGTCGACCGGGTGGTCGGGCTCGAGGTGGGCGCGGACGACTACGTCGTGAAGCCGTTCGGCCTGCGGGAGCTCGTGGCGCGGATCCGCGCGGTCTCGCGGAGGGCCCGCGCGCGGCCCGAGGCCGCGGGAGACGGCGACGCGCTGCGCGTCGGGGCGCTCGAGGTCGACCTGCGCGCGCACCGGGCGACGCTCGACGGGGACGAGCTGACGCTGACCGCCAAGGAGTTCGCGCTGCTCGAGCTGCTTGCCCGCGACCCGGGCGCGGTCGTGAGCCGCGAGCGGATCCTCGCGGAGGTCTGGAACACGACCTGGTACGGATCCGCGAAGACGATCGACGTCCACGTCGCGTCGCTCCGCCGCAAGCTCGGCGACCCTGGCTGGATCGAGACGGTTCGCGGCATCGGGCTCCGGCTCCGCTCCGGCGAGTGACGAACCGTCTCCTCGCCGGCTTCCTCGCCCTCACGGTGCTGCTCCTCGCCGTGCTCGAGATCCCGCTCGGGATCACGTACGCGCGGAACGAGCGGCAGGACCTGACGCTCAAGGTCGAGCGCGACGCCGTCACCTTCGCCTCCCTCGCCTCGGACGCGCTGCGCCCCGGCGGCACGGGCGACTTCGTGCCGCTCCGGCGGCTCGCGGACCAGTACGCGGACGAGACGGGCGGCCGCGTCGTCCTCGTGGGCCGGAACGGCCGCGCCCGGATCGACACGTCGCCCGAGTTCGGCGAGGGGCGTGACTTCTCGACTCGCCCGGAGATCGTCCAGGCGCTGCAGGGCGAGGTCTCGTCCGGCGTCCGCCGCTCGGACACGCTCGGCACGAGTCTCCTGTACGTCGCCGTGCCCGTCGCAACGGGCGGGCGGATCCACGGGGCGGCACGGATCACGTATCCAACCTCGGCCGTCGACGACCGCGTCCGCCGCTACTGGCTCGTGCTGGCCGCGATCGCGGGCGTCGTCATTGCAGCGGCGGCGATCGTCGGGCTGGCGCTGGCGCGCTGGATCACGAAACCCCTTCGGTATGTCGAGCGGGCCGCCGCCGCGGTCGGCCGCGGTGAGCTCGAGGCACGTGCGCCGGCCGCGGGTCCGCCCGAGGTGCGCGACCTGGCGCACGCGTTCAACGAGACGGCCGCGAAGCTCCAGCAGCTCCTCCACTCCCAGGAGGCGTTCGTCGCCGACGCGTCGCACCAGCTGCGGACGCCGCTCACGGCGCTGCGGCTGCGGCTGGAGAACCTGGAGCCGGACCTCGCGCCCGAGGGGCGTGCGTCGCTGACCGGGGCCCAGGACGAGGTGGAGCGCCTGTCGCGGCTCGTCGACGGGCTGCTCGCGCTGGCGCGCAGCGAGGCGAGCGAGGAGGGTGCCGGGCCGCTCGACCTCGGCGCGCTCGTGCGCTCTCGGGCCGAGGCCTGGTCGGCGCTCATGGACGAGCGCGACGTACGGCTCGAAACGGAGACCGGCTCCGACGGGCCCGTGATCGTGCGTGCGGCCGAGTCGCGCCTCGAGCAGGTCCTCGACAACCTCCTGTCGAACGCGCTCGAGGTGAGCCCGCCGGGGGCGCGGGTCCGCGTGTCGGCGGTGCGCGACGGCACGCGGGTCGAGCTGCACGTGACGGACGAGGGCCCGGGCATGTCGGAGGCCGAGCGTGCGCGGGCGTTCGACCGCTTCTGGCGCGCGGGCGGCGGCGAGGGCTCCGGCCTCGGGCTGGCGATCGTCCAGCGCCTCGTCGCCGCCGACGACGGCGAGGTCGAGCTCCGCGCCGCCAGCCCCCACGGCCTCGACGCGGTCGTCCTCCTGCGACCGGCCTAGCGGGCGGGCGCGGCCGCCCGAGCCGAGGCCCCCACCCTGGGAGGGGGGAACCCGCGTGCCCGGCGCAAACCCTACGTCGAAACGTCGCGCGTGTCTCGCACGGAACCGTGCCAATTGCGTGCATCCGTGTGCCGATTCCCGCCACGGCGCGGACTGCGGCCCGGCCGTCGGCGGCGCCCGCGGCGCGAGCCGGGCCTATCGACCGTCGCCTACCGGACGATCGTGCCGCCGAGCGCGTCGTCGATCGCGCGGAGCGTCGCGTCGTCGAGCTCGATCCCCGAGGCGGCCGCGTTGTCCTCGACCTGGCCGGGCCGCGAGGCGCCCACGATCGCCGAGGCGACGTTCGGCTCCCGCAACACCCATGCGAGCGCGAGCTGGGCCATCGAGATCCCGAGACCCTCCGCGATCGGACGGAGCCGCTCGACCGCCTGGAGTACGTCCTCCGTCAGGAAGTCCCCCATGTCCCAGTTCATCGCCTCGGACGAGGCGCGCGAGTCGGCCGGCGGCGCCGCCCCGGGCCGGTACTTGCCCGTCAGCACGCCCTGGCCGAGCGGCGACCACACGATCTGGGAGATCCCGTTGGCGGCGCAGAGCGGGATCACGTCGCGCTCCGGCCTCCGCCAGATCATCGAGTACTGCGGCTGGCTCGACACGAACCGCTCGACGCCCGGCAGGTCGAGCGCGGCCTGGATCTGCTCCGCGCTCCACTCGCTGAAGCCGAGGTAGCGCGCCTTGCCCGACCGGACGACCTCGCTGAGCGCCCCCATCGTCTCCTCGAGCGGCGTGTGCGTGTCGTAGCGATGGCACTGGTACAGGTCGACGTAGTCCGTCCGCAGGCGCCGCAGCGACGCGTCGATCTGCTTCTCGATCTGCGCCCGTGAGAGCCCCCTGTCCGTGTCCGTCATCGGGAAGTAGACCTTGGTCGCGAGCACGTACGAGTCGCGCGGCCGGCCGGACAGCACCTCGCCGAGGAACTCCTCGGCCGCGCCCTTCCCGTAGACGTTCGCCGTGTCGATGAAGTTGATCCCGACCTCGAAGGCCTTCTGGACGCACGCTTCGGCGTTCGCCGAATCGACGCCCACGCCGTACGTGAGCCACGAGCCGAGGCTGATCTCCGAGACCTCCAGGTCGCTCGCGCCGAGCTTGCGGTAGCGCACGAAGGGCAGTTCTACCCGAAGGCGGCCGCTCTACGCGGACCGCACGAGGAAGCGCTCGAAGCGGACGGCGAGCCGATCTCGGTCGGGCCGCCAGGTCCGGCGTTGGGGAACCCGGAGCGCCGTCGCATGGGCGCCCTTGAGCACATCGAGCATCGGGCCGTCCTCGTCCTCGAGCAGGCGGCGACTCACGCGAACCTCGTACTCGGGCGAGACTCCGAGCAGGTCGTTGTCGTACGCGCGGTGGTGGATCGAGCACAGCGCAAGCCCGTTCGGGACGACCGCCTCGCCGCGATCCTCGAGGTCGCCGACGATATGCGACGCATCGAGGAGTCGCGGTTCCTTGAGGCGGCAGATGGCGCACTGGTCGCCGTATGCGGGCAGCACGCGCCCGCGGAACTGCGCCTGGTGCATACGGACCCGCGTCTGCCGGAAGAGGTAACGCCGTTCGACAGGGTCCTCGACGAGTACGGGCTCCCGCTCGTCCAGCGGACCGGCCATCCGCCCGACTGTCACGAGCACGAACCCCTCGACGGGATCGTCGTCGACCACGTAGCAGGGGTAGCTCGGGCGATACCAGCCGGGGCGCGTGCCCTGGAAGTGGACGATCGGGACGGCGAGCTCACGGGCCGCTCGCAGGGCACGGTTGTCCGGCTGATCGGCGGAGCCTGCGCGGTAGGCGTAGCGGAACCCGTCCTCGGTCGCCTCGTCTCCGTACGGTGAGCGAAACGACGTTTGGATCGCGAGCGCTGCCGGGCCCGCCTGCGCGGCCGCGCGATAGATCCCCTTCTGCCGGTTCAGAAACGGAACGCGGCGGCCCCGAAAGGCAAACCCGCGGTCGAGGCCGCCCACGTACGGAACGTCCTCGCCAAACTGGGCCGCGAGCACCTCGAGCGCCGCGAGACATGACGAACGGACGTCCTCGTCGCGCACGTCGATCTACGACCGCGGCCGGGCCGCCGGATCGGCGGGCCAGACGGAGCTGCTCGCCTCCCGCAGCCGCGCCCGGTTCGCTTCCTCGGCGATCTCGCGAAGCCGCTGCGCCTCCCAGAGGTCGGCGAGCATCCAGAGGACGAAGCCGACGAAGAGTCCTAGACCCGCGAGCGACACTCCGAGCCAGCGATCCGCCACTGCGCCCTCCCGATCGAGGAGAAGCGCAACGCCTCCGAGGATCAGCAGGCCGCCGGCAAGCCAGGCAACGACGCGAGCGGCGGAGGCGAGGCGCACGGGCCGAGCGTATCGCCGGCCCGCGGCGCCCGCCAACCGCCCGGGCGCCGGAGGCGATACCGTGGACCTCGTGCAAGGGACTGTCACGCCGCTCGAGCGTCCGCGCCTGCGCGGGGTCTTCCACCAGTGGGCGCTGCTCGCTGCCCTGCCGCTCGGGATCGCTCTCGTGCTCGGGGCGGACGAGCCGCGGGCGCGCGTCGCGGCCGCCGTCTTCGCGGCGAGCGTCGTCGCGATGTTCGGTGCGAGCGCGCTCTACCACCGCATCACGTGGTCGCCCTCGCGCCGGCTCTGGCTCCGCCGGCTCGACCACGCGGGGATCTACGGCCTGATCGCCGGGACGTACACGCCGTTCGGGCTGCTCGTCCTCGAGGGCGCCTGGCAGGCGGCAGTCCTCGCGATCGTCTGGACCGGGGCGGCGCTCGCGATCCTCCAGAAGCTCGCCTGGCCGCAGGCCCCGAAGTGGATCGCGGTCGTGCTCGCCGTCGGGCTCGGCTGGGTCGGGGCCGTCGTCTTTCCGCAGCTCTTCGCGAACGCGGGCGCGACCGCGACGCTGCTCGTGCTCGGCGGCGGGCTCCTCTACACGGCCGGCGCGCTCGTCTACGCGCTCGAGCGGCCGAACCCGGCGCCCGCCACGTTCGGCTACCACGAGATCTTCCACCTCCTCGTGATCGCGGCCGTCGGCCTCCAAGCCGCCGCCGTGGCGCTCGTCGTCCTCTAACGCTCCGCCTTCTTCCAGGCCCTGTACGCGTCGGGGAGGCAGTTCGCGCACGGCCGGTACCCGGCTGCGATCGCGGTCCGCTCGTCGGGGAAGAAGACCCGGTGGCGGACGTAGTGGCCGCGGGCGATCCACCGGAGCGCCGACGGGCAGTCGAGCCGGCCGTACACCTTGGAGCGACGGTGACCCCCGAGCGTTCCCGGCCGCCCGGAGAGCACCTCGCGCCCGTCCGCGCCGATCAGCCGGTACCGCTTCACGGCCGGTTCAACGCCCGAGGCCGGGTTTTCGTGAGCGCCCGGCGGGAACACGGGCCGCATGCCGAACAAACGCGCCAACGTCAAGAACGAGAAGCAGTACGAGGCCCTGAAGGAAAAGGGGATGTCGAAGGAGCGCGCCGCGAAGATCGCCAACTCGCCGGGCGCGTCGAGCCGGGGCGGCAAGAAGTCGCACTCCGGCTCGTCGAAGAGCTCCTCCTCGCAGGGCGGGACGACCGCCCAGAAGAAGGCCGCCGGCCGCAAGGGCGGCAAGGCGACCGCCCGCAAGTCCTAGGGTCACTTCGGGGGCAGCGACGAGGCGAACGCCTCGCAGCCGGCGACCCAGCGGTCGAGGTTCTCGTCGGACTCGGTGGCACCGGGTCCGACGAGGACGAAGCCGCTCATCGGCCGGCCGGTGAAGTCGAACGGGCGAACGTGCGGCTGGGCGAGCGCCGCCTCACCCTCGGGGCCGAGGCGCGCGACGAGCTCGTCGCCGAGGACGCCGCAGCACATGTTGCCGCCGAGCATGAACCCGATCCCGCCGAACATCTTGCGTTCCGTGAGGTCGGGGCGGTCCGCGAGCAGCTCGCGAACCCGCTCCGCCAGACCCTCGTCGTACGCCACGACGAGAGCATCGCACGCTCGGGGCCTACGCGGACCCGACGGGCACGGGCGTCTCCTCGAGCGTGGTGGCGCGCCAGGCGAAGTAGCCACCGAGGAGGACGAGCACCGCGGCCATGAAGACGAGCGTGCCGAGGTCGTCGCCCGTCGGTTTCACGACCATGTCGAGCACGACGAGGAAGAGCACCACGTAGTCGACCCGCGAGATGGCGATCAGCCGCCGTCCCTCGAGCCACGCCTGCGGCGTCATGACCCCGCGTGACTCCTGGAGCAGGTGCCCCAGGCGCTCTCCGCGCGGCTTGATCACGAGCAGCCCGGTCAGGAACGTCAGGGCGTAGCCGACAAGTCCGAGGTCGATCCAGAGCATCGAGAACGAGTAGAAGTCGCTGTGGATCACCAGGATCACGCCGAAGACGAGCACGGAGAGCGACGCCGGGATGAAGTAGACGTTCGCCAGCCGGTTCGTGTGGGCGAGCACCGACGTGAGGCCCTCCACGTCGCGGGCACGCTCGGCGAGGACGCCGAGCAGGACGAGCGAGAAGCCGGCGCCGAGCCAGAGGATGGCCGAAAAAAGATGGCCGAAGAGCCAGAGATCGCCCCAGGACATGGCCGGGTGTTCTACAGCACGGGCCGGACCGCTTCAACCGGTCTCGCCGCGCACCTCGGCCGGCACGCCGTAGCCGCGCTGCTCGCGCGCGAGCCACTCGGCGAGGAAGGGCTCGACGATCCGGTACACACCCTCCTCCCCCCGGCCGACGAGCTCCTTTGCGAGGAGGGTCTTCACCGCGGTCTGCAGCGTGGGGTTGGCCGGCAGGTGGTGGCGCGCGTGGTAGTCGGCCGAGTAGATCGCGGACGCGGGCTCGTCCGCCAGGGCCAGGAGCGTGAGCCGCTGCGAGCGCGGCGCCTCGTCCCAGAGCTGGGCGAAGTGGTTGTGCTCGGAGCGGAGGACCTTCACGAGCGCCCCCTCCACCTCGTCCACGCCGGCCGCGCCCCCATCGGGCGTCCCCTCCCAGGTGGCGTAGCCGAGCTCCTGGGTCGCGTAGGGATGCCCGCCCGTCGCGCCGAGCAGCCGCTCGACCGCGCCGTCGTCGATCGCCTTGCCGGTCGTGACGAACCGCTCGCGCAGGAAGGGAGCGAACTTCGCGGGCGCGATCGGGCCGATCTCGAGCCGCTTCGCGCTCCGCCAGAACGGCTCGTTCCTGTCGTTGAAGATCCGCTCGAGCACGTGGCGCTTGCTCCCCAGGTAGACGTGCCCGACCTCCGGCTGCGCCTGGAAGACCGCGCGCATGAGGTTCGGGAACTGCCGGTCGAGCGCGATCACCTCCTGGAACTCGTCCAGGACGAGCACCACGCGCCGCTTCCGCTCGGCGGCGAGCTCGGCGGGCAGCTCGAGCAGCCGCTCGATCGTGTCGTCGATGTCCTGCTTGCGCCGGCCGGCCGCGAACCCGAAGCGCAGCGACCCGTCGGCAGGGTCGACCTCCATCGACGGGACGATGCGGAGTCCCCGGAAGAGGCTCGCCGCCTTCTCGAGCGCCTGGTCGACGGGCGAGGCGATGTCCGCGTAGATCGTCTTCGCGAGCGCGGCGGCGAAGCGCTCCTTCGTCGGCGTGCGCATGAGGTCGCAGTAGCCGACCAGCACCTGCTCGCGGAGCGCCTCCTGCGCCGCGCGCAGCACGAGCGAGGACTTCCCGTAGCGCCGGGGTGCGTAGAGGAGCACGTTCTGGCCGTTGCGCATGTCGGCCGCGAGCTCGCGCACCTCGTCCTCCCGGTCGGTGAACGACTCGTCGAAGGCCAGGTCGCCGAAGGTGAACGGGTTTGCCGTATGCATGGCTGCATTATGCCTATTGCCATACGAACGGGCGTGTGCGCCTCCATAACGGCGCTCGGCGACTAGCCGGCGGCCGTGGCGGCGAGCGAGGGATCGACCTCCTTAAGGTCGTCCCGCTTGAGCACGAACGCGGTGGTCAGGAACGCGGCGACCGCGAAGCCCGCCGCGACCCAGAACGCGAGGCTGAAGCCGCCGACGAGCGCCTCGGGATCGGGCTCGCCGGCGTCGAGGAGGTTGCTCGTGCGGGTCGTCGCGACGGTGGTCAGGATCGCGAGCCCGAGCGCCCCGCCAACCTGCTGGCTCGTGTTGATGAGCCCCGACGCGAGGCCGGCCTCGGGGCCCTTCACGCCCGCGAGCGCCGCGATCGAGATCGGCACGAACGAGAAGCCCATGCCGACGCCGAGGACGAGGAAGCCGGGCAGGAGGTCGTCCACGTACGAGCCGCCCACCGACACCTGCGTGAAGAAGACGAGCCCGACCGTCAGGAGCCCGAGCCCGGTCATCAGCACGGGCTTCACGCCGAGACGCGTCACGAGCGCCTGCGAGATCGCGGCCGCGGCGATCACGGTCAGCGCCACGGCCAGGTACCCGAAGCCGGTGCGAAGCGGGGAGTACTCGAGGACCTGCTGCATGTAGAGGGAGAGCAGGAAGAACATCCCGAAGATCGCCGTCCCGAGGCCGAACCCGATCAGGTTCGCCCCGGTCAGCGTCCGGCGGCGGAAGATCGAGAGGGGCACGAGCGGCGAGCGCGACCGCAGCTCGAGCCAGACGAAGATCGCCATGAGGATCGCCGAGGAGAGCAGGACGCCGATCGTCTGTGCGGACGCCCAGCCGACCCGGTTTGCCTGCGTCAGGCCGAACACGAGGAGCATGAGGCTGCCGGTCACGGTCACGGCCCCGGCGGCGTCGAAGTGGCGCGCGAGCCCCTCGGCGCGACTCTCGCGGACGACCCGCGGGACGAGGAAGAGCGTGACGAGTGCGATCGGGACGTTCACGAAGAAGCACCACTGCCAGCCCGCGTACTCGGTGAGGACTCCGCCGAGGAGCACGCCGATCGCCGCGCCCGAGCCGGCGATCGCCCCGAGGATCCCGAGCGCCTTGTTCCGCTCGGCGCCCTCCGCGAACGTCACGAGGACGATCGAGAAGACCGACGGGGCAAGGATTGCGCCCGCCGCGCCCTGGGCGATCCGCGCGCCGATCAGCATGCCCGAGCTGACCGAGAGGCCCGCGAGGAGCGACGTCAGCGCGAAGACCGTGAGCCCGAGCATGAAGATCAGCCGCCGTCCGAGCAGGTCGCCCGACCGCCCGCCCAGGAGCAGGAAGCCGCCGAACGTGAGCGCGTAGCCGGAGACCACCCACTGCAGGTCCTCCGTCGTGAAGCCGAGGTCCTCCTGGATCGACGGCAGCGCCACGTTCACGATCGAGACGTCGAGGACGACCATCAGGTACGCGACGCTGAGGACGGCCAGCGCCTTCCAGCGCATGGGATCCGGAGCGGTCTGGGACATGCGACCTCCTGAAGCGGGCGACCTTCCAACGAGGCGGAGTCCCGGCCTTCCGTCTCACCGAGGAGGCTAGCGGGAACGCCCCGCGCGAGGCTCCACCGCGTCCGCGACCGCGGGCGGGCGCTCGCGGCCGACCTCCTGCAGGAGCGCGAGGCCCGCGAGGGCGGACACCGCGCCGACCACGAACACCGCGCGGTAGTCGAACGCGTCGGCGACGAGCCCCAGCACGAGGCCGCCGGTCGCGAGCGCCACGTCGATGAAGGCCGCGACCGCCCCGACCGCGGCGCTCCGCTCGTGCTCCGCCGTCCTCCCCATCGCGAGCAGCACGAGCGCCGGGTACGCGAGCGCCTGCCCGCCGGCGAAGATCGCCGTGCCGAGGAAGAGGCCGGCCGTGGTCTCCCAGGCGGCGACCACGACGAACCCGGCCGCGATCGCGGTGCACGCGATCGAGGCCGCGAGCCGCGAGCCCAGCCGGTCGGGCAGACGCCGGCCGAAGACGCGGACCGCCATCACGACGAACCCGAAGAGAATGAAGACGAGCCCGGGGTTCGCGACGCCGATGTCGCGCGCGTAGAGGACGACGAACGCGTTGAAGCCGCCGAAGCCGAGAATGGCGAGGAAGAGCACGAAGCCGGGCATGAGGGCCCGTCGCGGCGGCAGCCAGCCGGCGGGGGCCTCGTCGTGCGCGCGACGCGTCTCCGGGACGAACGCGGCCAGGAGTGCGGCGGTGGCGACGAACGCGGCGGCCACGATCCAGACGAGTGCGAAGCGGTCGTCCCCGAGGAGGACGCCGGCCGCCGGCGGGCCGAGCGCGAGCCCGGCGTAGGAGCCGACCGTCACGAGGCTCATCGCCTCCCCATGACGGCCCGGCGGGGCGAGGTCGATTGCCATCGTGTAGACGGCGACGACGAACGCCGCCTCGGCCGCGCCGACCACGACCCGCAGCGGCACGACGACGCCGAAGGGCGGCTCGAGCGCGAGCACGACGTAGCCGGCGGCCATGACCGCGGCGCCCGCGAAGACGAGCGGGCGGCGGCCGAGCCGATCGGACAGGCGGCCCGACGGGGGCCCGACCACGATCGCGCCGAGGCTCGCGACGCCCATCGCGAGGCCCACGCCCGCGTCGCTCGCCCCGAGCACGTCGCGCGTGTAGAGGGGCAGCGCGACGATCAGGAAGCCGAAGCTCGCGAACACGCCGAACGTCGCGGCGACGACCAGCGTGAAGGAGCGTCCGAGGAGCGGGCCGTCCATCCGCGTGTTCTAACCGGTGCCGAAAGGCAGCACGAGGGGTTCGGTTAGCCGCACCAACAGAGTCGTGTCCCCGTCCTTCCGCGCGGAAGGCCGCTGGGCGATCCTGCCAAGACCATGTCTCAGAAGCACCTGACCTTCCTCTTCACCGACATCGAAAGCTCCACCCGGCTCGTCTCCGAGCTCGGCGACCGCTTCGCGAACATCCTCGCGGTCTCGCGCGCAACCGTCCGCAAGGCGGTCCTCGAGCACGGCGGCCGGATCGTCGAGGCGCGCGCCGACGAGTCCTTCGCCGTCTTCACCGACCCCGCCCGGGCCGTCGACGCCGCGATCGAGGCGCAGCGCTCGCTGCTCCACCGCTGCTGGGGCGTCGACCACGACGTCAGGGTCCGGATGGGGCTCCACACCGGCTACGCGTGGGAGGACAACGGCCACCTGATCGGGCTGGACGTCCATCGGGCGTCGCGGATCGCGGACGCCGGCCACGGCGGGCAGATCCTCGCGTCCGCCACGACGGTCGAGCGCGCCGGCACGACGGCGCGCGAGCTGGGCGAGTTCTCGCTCCACGGCCTGACCGCGCGCGAGCGCATCTTCCAGATCGAGGCCGAGGATCTCCCGAGCGAATTCCCGTACCTGCGCTCGGCCGTGCCCCGCGGGGTCAGCGTCGTCCTCGCAGACGACTCCGTCCTCGTCCGCGAGGGCATCGCCCGGGTGCTCTCCGAAAACGGCATGGAGGTCGTCGCCCAGGCCGGCACGGCCGACGCGCTGCTCGACGAGGTCGCCGAGCACGAGCCGGCCGTGGCGATCGTCGACATCCGCATGCCGCCCGGCGAGGGCGACGAGGGGCTGCGTGCGGCCAAGCAGATCCGCCGGCAGTTCCCCGACACCGGTGTCCTCCTGCTCTCGCAGCAGCTCGAGCCGGTCTACGCGGCCGAGCTGCTCGACGGCGACGACGGCGGCGTCGGCTACCTCCTCAAGGACCGGGTCGCCGACCTGGAGAAGTTCGCGGATGCGGTACGGCGGATATCCGAGGGCGAGCAGGTCTTCGACCCGCTCCTCACGAGAGGGCTGGTCACGGCCTAGACAGGGCCCGAACGCCCGGTCGGCCCCGCGGTGACGCGGGCCGGCCGGGCCGGCCTGCTCCACCGGGAGCGACCCGGCGGAGCGGCTGGCTCACCTGTGAGGCGGAAGGAACGTGTCCGTCTCGTTGCTGTGCAGAACGGCCGTCACGTGCATCCCGGCGTGCGCGATCGGCGCACCGATCGGGTTCAGCGTGACGAGCGTCGGCACGCTCCAGACGACGTCGCCCGCCGTGGGCCGCGCGACCTTCGACGAGCGGAAGTCGTTGTAGCCCAGGTGGTACACGCCGGTCATGAGCAGGGACGCGGCCACCGCGAGCGCCCCGATCGCGAGCTTGCCGCTTCGACGGTCCCGGATCGCCCGACCGGTGAAGGCCGCGAACACGGCCAGGATCGGGAATGCCGAGAGCAGGAGCCCGTCCGTGACGCCGTACACGACGCCGCGCCACAGCACCTGGCCGACGAGCGCGGCTCCATCCGGCCGCCCCGTTGCGTCCTCGGTACGGATCACCATGAACGACAGCAGCCCGGCGAACGCGAGCCCGAGGCCGGTCGCGAGCATCCACCGGCGGCGGACCATCTCGGCGATCGAGAGCCCCGAGGCGCGCGCCCACGCCCAGAAGAACACGGCCACCGCGGCGGCGTAGATCCCGTAGTACACGTCCCGCTGCAGGTCGAGCTGGTCGGCGAACACGAACGGGACGGCAAACCCGAGCGCGAGCCCTCCGGCGAGCCAGCGAACCTGCTGCGCCACGCGAGCCGGCAGACGCGCCGCCCGCGCACGAAGTTCGAGCGCATGCGTGGTCATCGCTTGCCTCCTTCTCGTTGCCGGGGAAAGCGTCTCTCCGGGAGGCTGCCCGGCCATCGGAAGCGACGCTGACCGGCGTTCGGCTTTCCCACATCCCGCCGTGGGCGACGAGGTTCACGCGGCTTAACGAAAGGCGAACCGAACCGCAACACGGCCGCACAGGGCCATCACAGGTTTGCGATACAACGGCGGCCACGATGGCGAACCCGAAGCACAAGGCCGAGCCCGAGTCGGCCGAGGAGCCCCACCGCGACCGCGTCACCCAGTGGCGGATCGAGCGCCTGCTCGACGCCGGCTACAGCCGCGAGGCCGCCCTCCTCATCGGGCACGACACGAGCATCGACCTGCACCTCGCCGTCGAGCTCCTCGAGCGCGGCTGCCCGATGGACGCCGCGCTCCAGATCCTCTTCTAGCGCACCCTCAGATCCCCACGCCGGCCAGCCGGAAGAACCAGACGGCGCTCGTGTACCAGACTGCGATGAGCGTCCCGAAGAGGAGGCCGCCGGCGGTCGGCAGCACCCAGCCGGGGAAGCGGTGCAGCCGCACGATCAGCACCTTCGCGGCGAACGCGCCGTAGACGGCGCAGCCGAGCAGCGAGTGGGCGAGCGTCCGCGAGGTCGCGTCCTGGAAGCCGAGGTTGAAGATGCAGTGGTAGGCGACCGGCAGCGTCACGAGAAAGGCGATCCGGCCCGACCAGCGGTGGGCCTTGTTGATCCAGCGCGGCCGGCGCCAGGGGAGCCGACGGAAGATCCAGGCGGCGCTCACGATCTGGAAGACGGCGAGCGCGGCGGCCGCCGACGCGAGCCAGGCCTTCATGTGGATCGGATCGGAGAAGACGAGGTCGAAGTAGTGCTTCGGCCCCGGCTCGGTCGCGCGCGCGACGAGGCCGACGGTCAGCGCGACGAGCGCGAAGGCGAGCAGCGGAACGAGCAGCCAGGCCCCCGAGCGAGTCCTGCGCGCGGCCGGCGCGACGTGAGCCACGGGACGACCCTACTCGCCCGTCGCGCCCGCCTCAATCCTCGCGCCTGCGCGGGTACGGCGTCTCGCCGCGGGCGAGCAGCTCGACGAAATCCGCGATGCGGCGGGCCCTGGTCTCCGGCCGCTTCGCGTCGTGGACGCGGTAGAGGATCGTGTAGCGGTTGCGGCTGTCGAGCTCCGCGAAGAGCGCGGCCGCCTGCGGGCTCGCGTCGAGCGCCTCGCGCAGGTCGTCCGGGACGGGGATCGTGCTCGGCGAGTCGTACGCCGCGTCCCAGCGTCCGTCCGCCCTCGCGCGCTCGACTTCGGCGAGCCCGGGTGGGCGCATCTCGCCGCGCTCGATCAGCTCGAGCGCCTTCTCACGGTTGCGCTTCGACCACTTCGAGCGGGGGCGCCGTGGGGTGAAGCGCTGCAGATACCAGTCGCCGTCGACCGGCTTCACCTGCCCGTCGATCCAGCCCCAGCAAAGGGCGACGTCGAGCGCCTCGGAGTAGACGACCGTGGGCATCCGCGAGGCCTTCTTGGCGAACTTGATCCAGACACCCGCCTCGTCCCCGTGGTGCTCCTCGAGCCACGCTGCCCAGGCCTCGCGCGAGGCGAAGGGGAGGATCAGCCCGTCCGGCGCGTCCTGGGCCACGACCGCATTCAACCGGATGTTTACGGACACGCCCCGCGCGCATTCGTCAGGTAGCGACCGAGAGGAGAGCGACGATGACCCACGCCCAGGAAATCCTCGATACCCATCCCGGCCAGGCGCCGTTCGACCGGGACGCTCTGCTTGCATGCGTCGAGGCCTGCTTCGACTGCTCCCAGAGCTGCACCTCCTGTGCGGACGCCTGCCTGGCGGAAGACGACGTCGCAATGCTGCGGCGCTGCATCCGCATGTGCCTCGACTGCGCCGACGTCTGCGCCGCGACCGGCCGAGTCGTGACGCGGCAGACGGACCTGGACACGGGCGTGCTGCGCTCGGTGCTCCAAGGCTGCGAGTCCGCCTGCCGGGCGTGCGCGGCGGAGTGCGAGCGCCACGCCGAGCACCACGAGCACTGCCGCGTATGCGCCGACGCCTGCCGCCGCTGCGAGCAGGCCTGCGCCGACGCCCTGAGCGCGATCGCCGCGTAGGGCCCAGACCCGCGCGCTTTGGCCCGGCCACACGAACGCGTAGGATCGCGCCGTGTCCACGGTCGACACGATCATGAGCCGGAACCTCCTGACGACGGAGCCGGGCGAGCGGCTCCAGGACGCGGCGCACCGGATGGTCGACCGCCGCGTCGGCGCGATCCTCGTGCTCGACGGCGAGCGGCTCGCCGGGATCCTGACGGAGCGGGACGTGCTCCGCGCCGTCGGCACCGGCTACGACCCCGCCTCGCGCGTCTCCGACTGGATGACCCGGAATCCCGAGACGATCGAGCCCGGCGACACGATCGACGACGCGCTCGGGCTGATGGACCACGGCGGGTTCCGGCACCTGCCCGTGACCGAGGGCGAGCGCCTCGTCGGGATCATCTCGGTGCGCGACCTGCTGCGCGCCGGCGTGCAGGACGCGACGCCGCGCGGCGTCTAGCCTCACGCTCACGCATCCCTGGGAGCGACGAGCGAGGAGGAGCGATGGAGGGCAATCCGGTACGCGAGCTGCGGGTGGTCGTGACGGCCGAGGACTACGACGAGGCGCTGCGCTTCTACCGCGACGTGCTCGGGCTGCCCGAGACGACGGAGGTCGTGTCGGGCGGCGGCGGCCGCGTGGCGATCCTCGACGCGGGCCGGGCGACGCTCGAGCTCGCCGACCCGCGCCAGGCCGAGTTCATCGACGAGGTCGAGGTCGGCCGACGCGTCGCGGGGCACATCCGGGTCGCGTTCGCAGTCGACGACTCGGAGGCGGCGACCCGCGAGCTCGAGGCGGCCGGCGCCCGCGTGCTCGCCGAGCCGACCCGCACGCCCTGGAACTCGCTGAACGCGCGCCTCGAGGCGCCGGCCGGCCTGCAACTCACGCTCTTCCAACCGCTCGACGCGTAGCAATCCGCACGTGCGGGCCGGCCGTATGTCCGGACGTACGCCCAGCGCCGGAGAGAAGGGAGCATCCGCATGTCCGTCCGGAAAGCCGCACCGGTCGCGATCCTCGCCGTGCTCGCGCTCGTCATGAGCGCGC
>Ga0210113_1000067_pt1 | contig 21539 bp, 17 predicted proteins | sample MayberryNW_Catta_5_FD_185523 | JGI IMG/M metagenome (GOLD analysis project Ga0210113, IMG submission 185523) | Wetland microbial communities from San Francisco Bay, California, USA, that impact long-term carbon sequestration -... | ecosystem: Environmental > Aquatic > Marine > Wetlands ...
CCAAAGTTTTAATCTTGCTCGGTCAACCCTGGGTCCGGGCGGTTTGACTTAACAGAGCCGCGACAGCTACATTTCGGCGAAATTAGAGGGAAAATATCGAGTCACATGCCCCAACCTTCTTTTAATCCGCCCTGGTTTGTGCGCAAAGATCTCGATGGTTTTTTCGGGCTGATGATCGACAATTTGATTCAGCTGATCCTGATCGTAGCTTTGTGCCGCGAGCTGATCCGCCTGCCGGACGAATACATTTTCGGGAAAATTCTTCCCGGCGCGGCGATCTCCATTCTCGTCGGCAATTTTTTTTACGCCTGGCAGGCACGCCAACTGGCGCGGGAAACCGGACGAGAGGATGTCACGGCGCTGCCGTACGGCATCAATACCGTCAGCCTGTTCGCCTTCGTTTTCTTCATCATGTTGCCCGTCGTGCAGGAGACCCAAGATCCCGTGTGGGCGTGGAAAGTCGGTCTGGTCGCTTGTTTTCTCAGCGGCGTGATTGAAATCGCCGGCGCCTTTATCGCCGAAGCGGTGCGCCGGGTCACACCGCGGGCCGCGCTCCTGTCCGCGCTGGCGGGAATCGCGATTACATTTATCTCCATGGATTTCACTTTCAAGATCTTCGCCCAGCCGCTGGTCGCAGTGGTGCCGATGGCGGTAATCTTCGTTGCCTATTTCTCGCATCAAAGATTGCCGCTCGGTTTGCCCGGCGGCATGCTCGCGATCGTGATCGGGACGGGCTTAGGATGGACTCTGGGTACGATGAAGGGCGAAGCCGTTGCGTTTCATGCTTCACTATCCTTACCTGCGTTCACCGGCGGCTCGCTCTGGGAGGCGCTCACCCATCCGGTTTTTCTGAACTATTTTTCAGTAATCTTTCCGATGGGCATTTTCAGCGTCGTCGGCTCGCTGCAAAACATCGAAAGCGCCGAAGCCGCCGGCGATCGCTTCCGAACTTTTCCGTCTCTGATGGCCAATGGCATCGGCTCCGTCGTCGCAGCGCTATTCGGCAGTGTATTTCCGACCACGATTTACATCGGTCACCCCGGCTGGAAACGGCTGGGCGCGCGCTCAGGTTATTCCGCGTTGAATGGTGTTTTTATCAGCTTTCTCTGCCTCACCGGATCGATTCAGTCGGTTCTCGGCATCATTCCCTTGGAAGCAGGCGTTGGAATTCTGCTTTACATCGGCATCATCATTGTCGCCCAGGCATTCCAGGAAACTCCACGCGAGCATGCGCCGGCGGTGGCGCTGGGAATCGTGCCGGCGCTGGCGGGTTGGGCGTTGCTGATGATCGAGGCCGGGTTGCGAGCGGCGGGACGGTCACTATTCGAAGTCGGCCTGGTGCGATTCAATCAAGAAGGCTTGGCGATACACGGCATGATTTCATTGGAGCGCGGCTTTATTTTCACATCGATGATACTTGCCGCCATCGGTGTGGCGTTGATCGAGCGCAAGTTCGCGCACGCCGCTGCATGGTCGATGACCGCCGCGCTGCTCTCCGCTTTCGGGATCATTCACGCATATGAGCTCGGGCCGGGAGGCATCACCAGCCACTTCGGTTTCATGGCCGCGCCGGAGTTTTCGATTGCTTATTTGCTCGTGGCGGCGTTGTTCTGGGTTGTCGCCCTGCTGGCGCGGAATCGCCGAGACGACGAGATAAGCTGATTCGGCCGTGAGCCCCGCCACTCTATCTTGGCACGGCAGTCGACTGGGCGGGATATTCCCGGCCGTTGACGTGCGTAATGTCCCAACCACGAGTAGGGTCATAGGCAATGCGGGTGACGCCGCAGGGGTCGAGATGAAACGTCCGGTAATCGTTGAGGTGAGTACCGCTAATTCGGCAAACGATTCCCAGGATCGGAAAGTTGTGGCTCACCACCAGGATGCGCTCTGCGTCGTGGTGGCGCTTTACAATCTCGTTCAGGCCGTTCCAGGCACGCTCGGCGACGTCGGCGAGCCGTTCGCCGCCGGGGACCTGGAGGTCCGCCGGCTCGCTGCGCCAGCGAGCGAGGAATTCACCGTGCTTCGTCTTGATTTCATTGAACGTCAATCCCTCGAGATCGCCGTGGTCGAGCTCGCGGACGCCGGGTTCGATCAGCACCGGCAAATCGTGCGGCCGGCTGATGACGTCGGCGGTTCGGCGCGCGCGGCGCAGATTGCTGGAGTAGATGGCGTGAAGTTTCTCTTGGCTGAATAGCCCGGAGATCTGCTCGGCCTGCCGCATGCCCAACTCGCATAAATCGCGATCCGACGATCCCTGGCAGCGCCCTTCGAGATTCCAATCCGTCGCGCCGTGGCGCACCAAGACAACCTGCATCAGACGAGTTTCGCGAAGAGCGGATCGAATAATAGACCGCTTGACCTTGGGATCGCGGTGGACGAGCGGTGCAATGGGCGGGCTGGCAAAGCCGCAATTTCTTCAGATATCGGCGCCATTTCTGCTTGCACCGGCGGGTTTTAACTTTCTTCGAGGAAAGCCGTGTTAAGCCGGATCTGAGCCTTGTTCTTGAGACCCTCCATGAACTTTACCAAGGCGCGCTGCCGACTTTCGGCCAAGGCTTGTTTCTTGATCGACTCTCGGTCTTTTTCGAACTGCTTCATATCCGCACTCTGGCTTCCTTTGAATGCAAAAATGTAGAGCGTGTCCTGCTGCGTGTAAAGCTTGTCGGCAATCGGTTTCTGTTCGGACAGCGATATCGGTCCGGTTTTCAATTCGGGCAGCTCGCCGATCTTCGGCAGCTGGGCGGCGCTGCGGACAAACCAGCCGGTCTCTTCCACTTTCACCTTGTTCGCCTGCGCGACTTTGCCGATATCTTTTTCTTTCTTGAGCTGATCGAGCAGGTTATTACCGCGCTGCAATGCCAGTTCGTAAGCTTTTGATTCGCTCAGACTTTTTTCGATTCGATCGCGTACGGTCTCTAGCGCGGGAACCGCGGCTTCCTGGCGCTGTTTGAGGCGCAAAAGGTAATAAGCGTCTTTGCCTTCGACAATCGGGCTTGTTTCTTTGGAGCCGAGCGCAAAAGCGTGCTTATAGAATTCTTGATTCTCGCCGATTTCCGGCACGATCTCGCCGCTGGCGATTAATTGTGTCGTCTTCAGCGACGCGCGGCCCGCTTGCGCCAGCTCATTGAAACTGCTTCCAGAGAGCGCCTTTTCGCGCTCACGGTCGACAATCTTCGCCGCTTCCCGTTTCGCTTTCTCGGTCTTCAAGATTTTGGTGATTTCGGCGCTTGCTTCTTTGAGCGTCGGCGTCCTTTCCTCCCGGATATCTTCAACTTTGAAGATCTGAAAGCCGGCCGGCGTTTCTATCGCATCGCTGACCGCCCCTTTGGCCAAGCTGAATAAGACTTTTTCCATGGGTTGCGGTACCTGTCCAACCGCGAGCCAACCGACATCGCCGCCCTTAGCGGCCGTGGGATCGTTGGACTCGCGTTTGGCGAGCTCAGCGAAATCTTTGCCGCCGCGCGCTGCCGTAACGACCGCTTCCGCACGCGCCCGCGCGGTTTTTTTTTGCTCGCCATCGGCACCCGGCGCTATCGCTATTGAGATGTATCGAACTTTGACTTCTTTTGGTTTGTGGAACCGAGTCTTCAGGTTCGCCTTGTAGTACTCTTCAATTTCTTTATCGCTGACTTCCACCGATGCGGTGAACTGATCGTACGGGTAGGCCAGATACTCCACCTGCACTCGTAGGGGTTCTTTGAGCGACTCCTTGTTGCTGTCATAATATTTCTGGATGTCGTTGTCGGTGAGCTTGATTTGCGACAGGAAGTCACCGGCCGCCAGCTTGATATAGTTGAGGTTGATCTTTTCCTGCTCGATGCGATAACGCTCGCGCACCTCGGCGTCAGTCAGGTGCACAGCATCGAGGATGATGGTATAGAGCCGCTGAATGGTCAACTGATCGCGTTGCTCCTCTTCGAATTGCGCAGGCAAAAGCCGGTTGGCCCGGAGAACTTCCAGGTAGTGATCTTTGCTGAAGCGCCCGCCGATCTGAAACTCTGGAATGGTGGCGAGGTGTTGCGCCAAATCCTCATCGCTCACCGTCAGGCCGAGATTGCGCGCTTCCTGCAGCACGAGTTTTTTCTGAATCAGCGTCTCGATCAGGTTCCCTTTGATATTGAGACCTTTAACCATCTCCGGGGTCAGCGATCCTTTTAGAAGATCGCGGTAGCGCTGGACTTCGCGCTCGTAATGCACCGCGAACTCACGCTGGCCGATCAGTTCGCCATTGACCTCGGCTATTTCTGTCGCCCTCGGCTCACCAAGATTGGTGCCGCCGTAGAAAAGCGTGAAAGTTACGATAATCACACCCAGAAAGAGAACAATAACCCAGTTTCGCTTACGTTTACGTAAAAAATCGAGCATTCAGTAATCAACCTCTCGGCAAAAATACGGTCAAAAATGCCTCTGTATGATAAAAAATGGCTTGTGCCAATGCAACTGCGGTACCGCGCTAAAACGAATTTTCTCTAAGAAAATCCTTTTGTTGCTTGCTCGGAGCAAATCTGTTATTTTCTCGTTCCTTAGTCCGCTTCCGCGTTCAAAAAGGAGTTTGCTGATGCTCGACGCCCTGTTCGGGGTCTTTTCCAACGATCTCGCGATTGATCTCGGGACTGCCAACACACTGATTTACGTCAAGAATCAAGGCATCGTGTGCAACGAACCTTCGGTGGTTGCGGTGCAGCAACGTAACGAGCGCGGCGGCAAAAAAGTACTGGCGGTCGGCGCCGAGGCGAAACGGATGCTAGGCCGCACACCGGGCAGTATCGTCGCCATTCGACCGCTTAAAGACGGTGTCATTGCCGATTTCGAGATCACCGAGGCGATGCTACGCTACTTCATCCACAAAGTTCACAACCGCCGCACTCTGGTGCGGCCGCGCATCATCGTCGGCGTGCCGTTTGGCATCACCGAAGTCGAGAAACGCGCAGTGCGCGAGTCCGCGGAATCGGCTGGCGCCCGTGAAGTGTATTTGATTGAAGAACCGATGGCGGCCGCCATTGGCTCGGGCTTGCCGATCACCGAGCCGACCGGAAACATGATCGTCGATATCGGCGGCGGCACCACCGAGGTGGCGGTGATCTCGCTCTCCGGGATCGTTTTTTCGCGCTCGGTGCGAGTGGGCGGCGACAAGATGGACGAGGCGATCGCTCAGTTCATCAAGCGCAAGTACAATCTGCTCGTCGGCGAGCGCACCGCTGAATTGATCAAAATCACCATCGGCTCCGCCTATCCGAGCGATGAAGTGCAGACCATGGAAATCAAAGGACGCGATTTGGTCGCGGGCGTGCCAAAAACCGTCGTTATCACGGACGAGGAGATTCGCGATTCGCTGCTCGAACCGATCAATCAGATCGTCGAGGCGGTGCGCCTATCACTCGAGCGCACTCCGCCTGAGCTCGCCTCCGACATCGTTGACCGCGGCATCGTTCTGGCGGGTGGCGGCGCGCTGCTGAGAAATTTAGACATCCTACTGCGCGAAGAAACAGGACTGCCGGTGATGATGGCTGACGATCCGCTGACCGCCGTTGTCATGGGGGCGGGCAAAGCGTTGGACGAGATCGCGCTTCTCAGAGAGGTGGCGGTTCATTAGCATTGTGCTAACGAACTTTCGATGCGCCTCGGCTCCAGCCTGATAGCTGGAAGCCATCGAGCCTTCCATGCTCGTTTTTCTGCGTAAGAATCAAGTTCCGCTAAGTTGTTTTTTTTGCCTTCTCCTGTCGGTCTACATCATGACCGCCGGCGCGCGCGGCCAGCTCCAAAACGAGCCGCTGGGCGCAGTGCTGATGTGGATCATGCGGCCACTGCAAATCGCCGCGCAGGGCACTGTCCATTGGTTGACTGGACTGCGGGAGAACTACGATACGCTGGCCGGCTTCCGCGCAGAAAACGAGAGGCTGCGCCAACGTATTCAGAATCTCGAGATTGAAAGACAGAAACTCCTGGAAGCCCAGGCCAGCAACAACCGGCTCAAGCAGTTGCTCGATTTGCGCAGCCAATTGTCCGGCACCCCGATTACCGCCTCGATCATTGCCAACAGCGCCACCAGCTGGTTCAAAAGCTGCGTGCTCGACAAAGGCATTTCCGACGGCGTCCGCAAGGGCATGGCGGTGGTCACGCCGCTCGGTGTCGTCGGCCAGGTCGTCGCCGTAACGGCACGGACAGCGAAGGTCCTATTGTTAACCGATGCCAACAGCGGCATCGACGTGCTGGTACAACGGACGCGCTCGCGCGGCATCGTCTCGGGTTCTTTGGAGAACGGCGTCTTGCTCAAGTATGTCAAACGGAGCGAAGACATTCAGGAAGGCGACCGGCTGATCACTTCGGGCACCGATGGGGTATTTCCCAAAGGCATGATGGTCGGTACGGTAATCAAAGTAAGCAAGCAGCACATTGGCCTGTTTCAATCGATCGAAGTGCTGCCGGCGGTCCAGTCCGCGCGCGTCGAAGAGGTTCTGGTTGTCGCCGCCGAGCGAGCGGAATAAAATCGACTTTGAGAACCGCGTCCTCCCATGAGGCTTTTCTTGCTCTATTTTCTGATCGGGCTCTTTCTCATCTTGCTGCAATCGACTTTCTTTTCTTTGTTGCCGCTCGGTCCGATCGTGCCGGACCTGATCTTGGTGCTGTGTGTTTATCTGGGACTCCATCATCCGACGGTAGGGGCCGCGCTCGGCTCCTTCGTCTTAGGTTATTCGGTCGACGTCGTATCGAGCCGCTTACTCGGGTTCAATGCCTTCGCCATGACGTTGGTTTTTCTAGCGGTCTACTTCAGTTCGCGCTCGATCTGGCTGCATCATCCCGTGGTCAGCTCGTTGATCGTGTTATGTGCCGCCGTGGTTAAAGGCGTCGCTATGGTCTTGGTCTGGGTCATTTTCCTCAGCATGGAGGGTTTTTGGCTGGGCGCGGTTAAGTATATAGTCATGGAAGCTCTGGTGGCGGCCGCGCTGGCGCCGGTTGTTTTTTCGCTGTTGCGGCGCGGTGAGAACTATTTCAACAAATTCGGAGCGGTCGCATAACGACGATGGTTGCACTGGCGGAGATCAGTAAACAAGATGGCGCGCCGGAACTGCGCCGGCGGGCGCGCCTGCTCTACGTGATTCTTGCTTTCGCTTTTCTCGGTCTCTTCAGCCGGTTAATTTTTTTGCAAATTCTTTCCGGTGACCGTTATACGTATTTATCCGAGAACAATCGCGTGCGCATCAAGCGACTCGCGGGTACTCGCGGCATGATCTTCGACCGCGAGGGCCAGCTACTCGTCGATAGCCGGCCTTCTTTCGATCTCATTTTTGTACCTGAAGATTCTCAGCATCCCGAAAACACGCTGCGCTTGTTGGCGGGCTACCTGAAACGCGACGAAAATGAACTGCTAAAAACCTTTGAAGAGGGCAAAATTCGCGCGGCGTTCGACGAGATGGTGTTGGGGCGGGATGTCGACTGGTCGACGGTCGTCGCGGTGGAAACGCACCAGATCGATTTGCCCGGCGTCAGCTTGCGCGCTCGGCCGCGGCGCAGTTACGCCGATGGACCGATGGCGGCGCATGTCCTCGGATACCTGGGCGAAATCAATCAAAAACAGTTGCAACTACTCAAGGATCAGGGCTACGTGCTCGGCGATGAGATCGGCCAGTATGGTTTGGAGCGCCGCTGGGAAGAGCTGCTACGCGGCCAGAGCGGCGGCCAACAGGTCGAGGTCGACGCGCTCGGGCGGCGCGTCCGCGTGCTTCACGAGGTGACGGATATCCCAGGTGACACCATTCATCTCACCTTGAACCGCCAGCTGCAAGAAGCCGCGTATGAGGCGCTCGACGGCAAACAAGGGACCATCGTCGCGCTCGATGTCAACAGCGGCGCAATCCTCGCTCTAGCCAGCACGCCGGCGTTCGATCCGAATGTTTTCGCGCGCGGCATCAAGAGCGAAGAATGGAGCGAACTGATCAAAGACCGGCTGCGCCCGCTCAGCAATCGCGCGATCCAGGGGCAATATCCGCCGGGCTCGACTTTTAAAATCATCATGGCCATCGCGGCGCTCGAAGAAGGAGTCGTCAACCCCGATGCTCAAATTCACGATCCGGGTTTTTTCCCGTTCGGCAACCGCAATTTTCGCGACTGGAAAAAAGGCGGTCACGGCGCCGTCAACCTGCACCGGGCAATCGTCGAGTCCTGTGACACTTACTTTTATCAGCTGGGGCCTAAGCTGGGCGTTGATCGAATCGCCAAATGGTCGCGCGCCTTCGGCTTAGGTGAGAAGACCGGCATTGCCTTGGACGGCGAAAGAAACGGCATTATTCCCGACACGGAATGGAAGCGTAAAAGATTCCGCCAACCTTGGTTCCCGGGTGAAACGATATCCGTTGCGATCGGCCAAGGCTACGTGACCGTGACGCCGCTGCAGCTCGCCAACATGATGGCCGCCGTGGCCAATGGCGGAAAGCTCTATAAGCCCTATCTCGTGAGCAAAGTCGAATCGGTCGATGGCGCGACGGTGCGCGAGTACAGACCCGAGCTGATCCGGCAGATCAAGATGAAACCGGAGACGCTAAGCCGCGTTCACAAAGCGCTGGCCGACGTCGTACACGGGCCCGGCGGCACCGGCGGCGCAGCGAGATCGCCGGCGATCCAAGTCGCCGGCAAGACGGGCACCGCGCAGGTCATCGAAATGAAGGGCGCCTATCTCAAGAGCGAACAGTTGAGTTACTTCAACCGCGACCACGCCTGGTTCGTTTCCTACGCGCCGGTCGATAAGCCCCAGGTCGCGATCGCGGTCCTGGTGGAGCATGGTGGCCATGGCGGCTCGGCCGCCGCGCCGATGGCAAAAAAAGTTTTCGAAAAGTTCATCGAGCAGCAAACGCATCCCGCCGCTGACAACAAACAGCAAGTGCAAGCCGATGGAGTCATTCGTGCAAATTGATCGCCGGCTGATCTCGCATTTTGACTGGACGTTGTTTTTGCTCGCGTTGGTGTTCGTCGCCGTCGGCGTGATGACCATCTATAGCGCCAACTTCGATTTGGATACAGGACACGCCGGCGCTTTGCCGGCGCGGCAACTCACCTGGTTTGGACTTGGTCTGGTCGCCATGTTTATGGCGATGAGTTTTGACTACCACTACATCGATCGTCTCGCTTACCCTTTTTACGCCATCATGCTGGTGCTGCTGATTTTGGTCATGATCTTTGGCCACTCGGGCGGCGGCTCGCAGCGCTGGATTCATTTGGGTTTTTTTCGACTGCAGCCGTCGGAACCTGCGAAAATCGCCATCGTGCTCGTGATGGCCAAGTATTTTCAGTCCGATGAGCCGTCACGCGGCTATTACTTGCGCGATCTCTGGGTGCCGTTTGTAATAGTTGCGCCGCTGGTGATTTTGACCCTCTTGCAGCCCGACCTGGGCACGGCGATCATTCTCGGGGTTGTCTTCATCAGCATGATCTTGATGGGCGGATTGCGGCTTCGTTCCTTCGCTTTGCTAGTCGCCGCGGGTTTAGCTTTTCTGCCGATCTTCTGGCACTTTCTTCGTCCCTATCAACAGGGGCGCATCCTCACTTTTCTCGATCCCAATCGCGATCCACTCGGGGCCGGCTATCACGTTATCCAATCGCAAATTGCCATCGGCTCGGGCCGCTTATTCGGTAAAGGATTTTTGCACGGCTCGCAAAACCGGCTCGACTTCCTGCCGGCACAGCACACGGATTTTATTTTCGCGGTTTTTTCCGAAGAATGGGGTTTTGTCGGGTGCGCGATCTTGCTGCTACTTTATTTTGGCATGATCGTCTACTGCCTGGGCCTCGTGCAACGAGTCAAAGACCGGTTTGGCGCACTGCTCGTATTCGGCATGATCGCCATCGTCTTCTGGCATGTCGTCATCAACGTTGCCATGGTCGCCGGCGTCATGCCGGTGGTCGGCGTCCCGCTGCCGATGGTCAGCTACGGCGGCTCGGCGCTTGCTTCCATGATGTTCGCGATTGGCGTGATCATGAACGTTAGCATGCGCCGGTATATCTTCTGAGAAGATGGAGGCATGGAGTGTTGGAGTATTGGAGTAATGGAACGCAAGAATGAAGACTCGTTCCGCTCACCCAATACTCCACCACTCCAATATTCCATTATCTTGACTTACTGCAACGCCTTTTCGATCGCACTCACCAATTTCGCTTTCGGCACCGCGCCGACGATTTGCTCTTGAACCGCGCCGGCTTTGAGAATGATCAGATTGGGAATGCCCCGGATGCCGTAGCGCGACGCCGTCGCCGGATGGTCATCGACGTTGAGCTTGGTGACTTTGAGCTTGCCCTCGTATTCGACCGCGAGTTCTTCGACGATCGGCGCGATCGATTTGCATGGGCCGCACCACGGCGCCCAAAAGTCGACCAGCACCGGCACCGTCGATTTTAGTACTTCCGCTTCGAAATTACTGTCTCCTACCTCGGTGATCTTACCCATCTTCTCCTCCTTACAAACTCGAAAGAAAATTTATCAAGGTGCGCACGCCGAAACCGGTGCCGCCTTTCTGACCGAACAGATTGTCGTTTTCGGCGAACGCCGGTCCGGCGATATCGAGATGGGCCCACGGCACTTCCCCGACGAATTCCTGCAAGATCAGCGCGGCGATGATGGCGCCGCCGTGCGCACCTCCGATGTTCTTCATGTCGGCGACGCTGCTCTTGATCGTTTCCTTGTATTCTTTGACCAGCGGCAGCTGCCAGAGTTTCTCGCCGGTTTCGCCGCCGGATCGCAGGAGCGCTTCGACGAGCGGCGGATGGTTGCTGAAAACCCCCGCAACCTGGGTGCCCAAAGCGACCATGCAGGCACCGGTGAGCGTCGCCAGATTGATCATATAATCGGGTTTTTGCTCGGCAGCGAGCGCGAGCGCGTCGGCGAGGATCAGCCGGCCTTCGGCGTCGGTGTTGAGCACCTCAATGGTCTTGCCATTTAAGTAGCGGATGACATCGCCGGGTTTCTGTGCGTTGTGTCCCGGCAGATTGTCCGTGGTCGGCACGTAGCCGGTGACTTCGATGTCAAGGCCGAGCTTGGGCAAACAACTCATCGCCGCGATCACGGCGGCCGCGCCGGCCATGTCGAGCTTCATGGTCTCCATTGCCTTTGACGGCTTCAGCGATAAACCGCCGGAATCGAAGGTGATGCCTTTACCGATAAGCGCGACTTTCTTCTTCGGCTTGCCAACGGGTTTATAGCGAATTCTGATAAACCGCGGCTCCTCGTGGCTGCCCCGATTGACGGCCAAGAGCCCAGCCAATTTCATCGCCTCGATTTTCCTTTTGCCCCAGACCTCGACGCTCAACCCCCGGCCGCGACAGTGGCGCGCCGCCTGCGCTCCCAAAAAGCTCGCCGTGGCCACCGACGGCGGCTCATTGATCAGATCCCGCGCCAGGGAAACACCGGCTACGGTGGCTTGCGCGCGTTCAACGGCACGCCGCAACGCACCGTTGTATCTCAATCCCGGGCTGAACAACGTGAGGAGTTTTACTTCAGCAGCAGGCTTGGCATTGAGACGATATTTGTTGAATTGGTAAGCAGCGAGTAACGCGCCCTCGACGACCGCCGCGGCGGCGCTGTCGGGATTTTTTCCTGGCGCAAACAACAGCGCAACTTCGTCGGCGCCGATGGCGACGGCCTCGCGGCGCGCTCGCGCTCCGGTTTTTCGCCAAGCATCGGTGGCGATCTCCGCCTCGCCGCCGGTACCGACCAGCAGCAGCTGAGCCGCGGGCAAGAGTCCCGCCGTGGTATAGAGCAAGGTCGTGCCCTCGGCGCCGATAAATTTGCTCTTGTGAATGCGCGCGCGCAGATGACCGTTGAGCCGGCGGTCCAAGGCGCGAATCTCCGGGCCATCCAGTCTTTTTTCGTGCACCGGAATAACCAGTAAACCGGTTTTGATGCGCTCCGCGCTCGTGTCGCGAAATCGTATTTCCATCCGGTCCTCAGTTAAGCCTTCTGGCGGATCAGGTTCATAAATTCACTGCGGGTGTCCTGGCGCGTGCGAAAGGCGCCAAGCAAACTGCTGGTGATCACATATGAGTTTTGCTTCTCGACGCCGCGCATGCGCATGCATAGATGCTCGGCTTCGATCACCACGGCGACGCCGAGCGCGTCGAGCTTGTCCATGATGATGGTGGCGATCTGATTGGTCATGCGCTCTTGGACTTGCAAGCGCCGCGCGTAAACATCGACCAGACGGGCGAGCTTGGAGATGCCGACGATTTTGTGATGCGGTATGTAGGCGACGTGTGCCTTGCCGAAAAACGGCAGCAAGTGGTGCTCGCAAAGAGAGTAGAAGTCGATGTCCTTCTGCACGATCATTTCCTGGTAATCTTCCGTAAATAACGCGTCATTGATCACCTTGGCCGGATCCATTTCATAACCGCGGGTCAAGAAGGTAAAAGCCTGGGCGACGCGTCGCGGGGTTTTCAAAAGCCCCTCACGATCGGGATCTTCGCCCATGGCCTTTAGGATCTCGCGAATATGTTCTTCCATCGTTGCTCCGTCGGGATGCTGAAGCTGGGTGCGCTCAGGGGTGGCAGCGCCGTCAGAAAAGTCTTAAAAAATTAACATTTAGCCCTAAGGTGGTCAAACAAGCGAAAGCCCGTTAAAGGCGTTCGAGCAACCACTGCGGGGTAAAACGGAGCGCGTAGGCGTTGAGCATGGTCATATAGTCGGTGATCAATAAGACACCGACGATGATCAAGAGCATCCCGCCCACGATGTGGACGATTGGCAGGTAGCGGCGCAGCTGCTGTGAAAACTGGAAGAAAGAATTAATCGCCAGGGCGCTCAAGAAAAAAGGCAAGCCCAGCCCGGCGGCGTAGCTGGTCAACAGGAGCGTGCCGCGATGGACTTCTCCCGCCGTGCTGGCAAGCGCCAAGGTCGCGCCGAGGATCGGCCCCACGCAGGGAGTCCATGCCACCGCAAAGGTAATCCCGACCAAGATTGAGCCGAGATAGCCCGCCGGCTTATCCTTGAGGTTGAATTGCAGATAGCGGTCTAGCGCGGCGATTTTGAAAACTCCGACGAGATACAGACCGACGAGCACGATAAAAACACCGCCGGCAATGCGGATGATATTGCGATAGCCTAAAAAAAGCCCGCCGAGAAAACTCGCCGACGCCCCGAGCGAGATGAACACCAAAGAAAAGCCGGTAATAAACGCAACCGAGTTGAAAACCACGCGCCAGCGCACCTGCGAGCATGCTTGCTCGCTGCGCATTTCCTCGAGAGATACGCCCGAGACGAAAGAAAGATAAGATGGAATCAAGGGCAGAACACAGGGAGAGAGGAACGAAAAAACACCCGCGGCGAAAGCGACGAATACGTTGACGTCGGTCATCGTTTGCCGTCGACCAAGTCTTGGATCAGCTTGCGCGCGGGCTGATTGTACCAATCTGCGGGTCCCCAACCGCGTGCCAGGCCTTCACCCTTAGGGCCAATTAAATAGGTCGCCGGCAGTCCCCAGGCACCGTAAACGTTGCCAACCTGGGCGCTCGGATCCAATGCAATTGGGTAGGTCAGCTTGAGCTCCTTGACGAAATCGACGGCGTCTTGTTTGCGATCTTTGACGGCGACGGCGAGGACGACGAAATTTTTTTGCTTGTACTCTTGATAGAGCTTTTCCATGGCGGGCATCTCTTCGCGGCATGGAACGCACCAGCTTGCCCAGAAATTCAGCAGAACAACTTTGCCGCGAAAGTCCTTGAGTGAAATCTTTTGTCCGTCGGGCGTGCTCAAGCTAAAATCCGGCGTCGGCGCGACGTCTTTCATCGGCTGGAGAATCGGCACCGCCTTGTAATTGACTTTCGACTGGCTCCAAACCGGAGCTCGGCCGAGCACCAGCAAAAAAGCGGTAAAAGCGAGCAAAATAACTCGCAGAATCAACCGAATCTTCATTGCCTGCACTTTAACTAACAGGCTCAACAGACGCAATACTGGCAGGCCTGCTAACGCGAGAGCCGACGCACAAGATTTCGGTGGCAAATGCGTCCGTCGGTCACGTCCCGGCAATCGTCAGAAAACTATTTGGCCGATTTAAAGGGAGCTAAAAACACAAGGCCCTCCGATTCTGCTACCGGAGGGCTTTGTGCATGTAGGCAACCAGAACGGTTACCTTGTCGCCTGAGAGAAAGGAGGGTTTACACCACCACAACCACCTCACAAATTAGGGCTTACTTTTTTTTCTTTTTGGCTTTCTTCTTGGCTTTTTTCTTAGCAGCCATAGGCACCTCCTTTTAGGATTCCGAGGGTGGGCGTTCTGTTTTGATGAGAGTTAAAACGTGACTCAGGCGGAGACAAATTTCGTACCAAAAACCCTCCCATATTTTGTAGGTGATTCGAAGATTAAGGCACAACTGCTGGTATGTCAAGAAAAAAATATCATTCTAGAAATAATTTTTCGTAAAACTGCCACGACGTATGTCGCTCAAATCATCCGAGCATCGGATGTAACAACAACGAAGTCGCAATGATCGTCATCAACAGGTCGTTTTATTCAGAAGTACTTTGGTACAGAGCAGGTCCGCCGCTACGATCAGCTCAATTCATCTCCGGCAGACGTCAAAGCAGGGGGGCGGCGAGTCCTTTTCCAGGGTTTTCCGAGGAGATTCAAACCTAATGTTGGAGATCGTTGGGTCAGTTAATGTCGAGCGCCTTCATTAATTTCAGCAGGTGAGTGCGGTGCAGCCCCAGCGCCTTTGCGGCTGCGGCGCGATTGCCTTGGGCGCGCGCGAGCGCTTCGACGAGCAAAGCGCGGCGGTGGCTATTCACGGCTTCATGGAATTGTTGCCCACTCTGTGGCGCCTCAGCGCGGTGGCCGGTAACTCGCAACGGCAAATGATCCACGGCAAAGGCGGGGCCGTTGCCCAAGACGACGCCGCGCTCGACGACGTTGGCCAGCTCGCGAACATTCCCTGGCCAAGAATAAGCGCCCAACCAATCCATCGCCTCGTCGGTAAAACCGGTGAACGATTTTTTGGTCTCGGCAGCGAAGCGCCGCAAGAAGTAATCGGCCAGATCGGGAATATCTTCTTTCCGATCGCGCAAGGACGGTAAGGTGATCGCGATGACGTTCAGGCGATAATACAAATCTTCGCGGAACGAGCCGCGCTGCACCGCCTCTTCAATATTTTTGTTGGTCGCCGCAATAATTCTGACGTCGACTTGGATCGGCTGCGTTCCGCCGACGCGTTCAAACTCGCGCTCTTGTAGAAAGCGCAGCAGCTTGGTTTGCAGCTCGGCTGATACATCGCCGACTTCATCGAGGAACACGGTGCCGCCGTCGGCCGCTTCCATCTTGCCCTTCTTGGTCTGATAGGCTCCGGTAAAAGCGCCGCGCTCGTGACCGAAAAGCTCGCTTTCGAGGAGTTCTTTGGAAAGGCCGACGCAGTTGATGGCGACAAACGGCCGCGATGACCGGTCACTCCACTCGTGGATTGAACGAGCGAAAAGCTCTTTCCCCGTACCGCTTTCGCCGAGCAAAAGGACCGTGGTCTTGCTGCGCGCCGCCTTTTTGGCGTCGTCGATCACGCGTGCCATCGCAGCGCTCTTGCCCGAGATCAAATGGTAGCGGCCGGCGAGTTCCCGGCTGAGCAGCTCTACCTCGGTTTGTAGCCGGGCGCGCTCCAGGGCTTTCTTGACCACCACCGCGAGGTGATCGGGATCGAACGGCTTGGTAATAAAATCATCGGCGCCGCTCTTGATCGCCTCGACGGCTCGTTCGATGGTGCCGTAAGCCGTAATGATGATGACGGGTAGCGCGGGACTGGTCTTCTTGATCTCGCTCATCACCTCGATGCCGTTCATGCCGGGCATTTGATAATCGAGGAGAACAAGATCCGCCGGTTTGGCGGAAAGTCTTTCCAGCGCAGGTTTGCCGCCGTCGGCTTTATCAACCGCGTAACCCAGATCCGCAAGCTCCTGCTCGAGCAAATCGAGGTTGAGCGGCTCATCATCGACGATAAGGATATTTTGCGGCATCGGTTTGCTCGACGGTTATCTCCAGTGCGATTTATGGCCGTGACGGATCCAATCTTGAGGAAACGTATTCCAAAATAAAAGGAATGAAAAGAGAATGATGCACGCCAACCGGGGGTTCGCCCTATTGCTGGAGAAAAGACGAGCAGAGCGAACCCGTTGCAGGATGGACGGCATTTCAGGCGCGCCGGATCAAAATCACGGCGCGCTTCGTGCCAGCCATGGTCTTAGGCGCTGTCACGCACGGAAAAGCTCTCCCATGCGGCGGCCAAAAAATCGTCCGGCGATGAACAGGCTCGCAGCTAATAGAAGCAAACCCAGCATGCCCATCGCGCTCGCGATATACGGGCCGTCCGCGATGCGTCCCAAAAGGGCATAGATGGCCTTGGTGATCGGGTAATAAGATTCTTTCGAAGCCAGGATGAGGCTATCGCTCACTTCGAGCATTGCGAAGGAAAATGCCAACACCGCGCCCGCGATCAGATTCGCGAATACCAGCGGCATCGTGATTTGAAAGAGAGCTTTCATCGGGGTGGCGCCCAGATTGATGGCTGCTTCCTCGAGCGCGACACTGGTTTGTTGAAAGCCGGCGTAGGCCGCGCGTACCATATAAGGCAGGCGGCGAACTGCATAAGCGATAACCAGCAGCGGAACTGGATTGATACGGGCGTCGAGCGGTGTTGCCGAAAACGCTGCCACGTAGCCAAAAGCCAAGACCAGACCGGGAAGCGCCAGTGGAAGCATGGCAAGAGCATCCAGAACACTGCGACCGGGCACCCGCTTGCGCGCCAGAAGGTAAGCGATGGTCACCCCGAGAACCACGTCGATGATCGTACTCAGGCTGCTGAGTAGTAGACTGTTCTTGATACTGAGCAGCGCAAGATCGTGACTGAACACATCTTTATAGAACTGAAAAGTATAGTCAGTGGGCAGCACAGTTAAAAACCAACGCTGGGTTACTGACGTCAACAAAACGCCCAAATGCGGTATGAGGGCGAGCGCCGATATGCCGAGGACAACCGCGTAAGCGATGACGGTCATGGTTGGCGAAGCCGGGCGGGCGGCCGAACTGACATGGCCGCGCCCGAGCATCTCGTAACGCCCTCCACCGAGAATGCGCTTGGACAGATAAAAGAAAAAAAGCGTCAGCGCGATGACGGCCACGACGAAAGCGTAACCCATGGGATTTTGGTGCAGGTCGGTAACCATGTTGAAGATCTGCACGGCAATGACTTCGCGATACTCGAAAACCAGCGGCGTGCCGAGGTCGGTGAACGCCCAAATGAAGACGATGATCGCTCCGGCAAAATAACCGGGCAACATCAAAGGAAACGTCACCGTACTAAAAAGCCTGAAGCTATTTGCCCCCATGTTTTTAGCCGCTTCCTCGAGACTGGGGTCGACGTTCGCCAAGGCTGCGGCCAAATTCAAATACATGATCGGGTAGAGATGTAGCGCCTCGAGAATGACTACGCCCCAAAAACTTCCACCGCCGAGCCAGTCGATGGGCTGGCTAATCACGCCCATCTCGAGCAGCAACAGATTGACCGATCCGAAACGCGCCAGCAATTGACGCATGCCGATAGCTCCGACAAAGGGCGGGAGCACCATGGGAATCAAAATCAGACCGTTCAATAAGCCCTTGCCGCGAAAATTGTAGCGCACGAGAAGAAAAGCCAGCGGAAGACTGAGCACGGTCGTCAATAGCGTCACAGCCAATCCCAAATTGACGCTGTTGGCCAGGATAATGGTATTGTTCGGGCTGGAAAACATCAGCTTCATGAAAACCAGCGTAAACCCGCTGTCCGTGAAAAAAGCATTGGAGAAAACGTAAGCGAGAGGGTAGAGCATGAAAACGATGAAGAATAACCAAAGAAAGAGAAGCACCGCAGCGTTGGCGGCATTCAAATCGTAGCGGCGCAGCCAGTTAGTCACCCAACTCCTCCTCGGGCAACACGACCACGGCATGGGTATCGAACTGAAGCGTCAATCGCTCGCCCACCTGAGCTTTCCTCGATGGCTGGTTATATTCCACGGCCCGCACCATGGCGTTGTCCGCGAGGCGCAAAGAATATTGTTCGTTGTCGCCGAGATACATAATGCTTTGCACCTCGGCGAGCAGCTCGTTGTTGGCACCGCTTGGTGGTTGACCGCTGGATTTCGCGGCGGAAGTCAGTCGCAGAGACTCCGGCCGTACCGAGCAAAAAACCGAAGCGCCGCGGGCGATTCCTTTCACGCCGTTTTTTGCATAGACAAGGCCGGCTTCAGTTCTAACTGTCAAAAGTTCTCCGATCTCTTCCAACGTCCCGCGTATCAAATTAGTGCCACCGATGAACTCGGCGACAAATGCCGATTCGGGCCGCGTGTAGAGCTCGTGAGGTGTTCCCGCCTGCACGAGCCGTCCCCGGCGCATGACCGCAATACGATCGGCCATCGATAACGCTTCAGCTTGGTCGTGGGTGACGTAGATCATCGTGCGTCCGATCTTACGGTGGATGTCTTTGATCTGCGTGCGCATCTCGATTCGCAGCTTGGCATCGAGATTCGACAACGGCTCATCCAGTAAGACCACGTCGGGTTCGATGACCAAAGCCCGAGCGAGGGCGATTCGCTGTTGCTGGCCACCCGAGAGTTGGTTCGGCATGCGCTCGGCGTAGGCCTGCATATGGACAATTTCAAGGGCGTGCCTGACCCGTTTCTTTTTCTCGCCCTCTGAGACACGGCGCATTTTGAGTCCGTAGGCGACGTTATCCCAGACGTTCATATGCGGCCATAGGGCATAGTTTTGAAAAACCATTCCGGTATTGCGTTTGTGCGGCGCTACCCGACTTTGATCTTTGTCGTTAAAAAGAATTCGGCCCTCGTCGGGGCTGTAAAACCCCGCGACCAAACGGAGCGCCGTGGTTTTGCCGCATCCGGACGGCCCCAAAAGAAAGAATAGCTCCCCGCCACCGATGTTCAGAGTCAAATTGTCGACCGCTTTGGATTGGCCAAGGATCTTGGTGACGGACTCGAATTTCACACTGACGGTCATGAGATCATGCCCCGGGGTTCAACTGCGTTTTTTCCAACCGTACACTACCAGGCCGAGCGAGAGAAAAACAAAGGCAATCAGGCTATACCATTCGGAGCGGATTAGGGGCGGCTTGATGCCCAACAGATACTTGCTCCGAGCGAAGTGCACCCACTCGTTGAGCTTTTGATTGCGAAAGGCGGGATCTTTCCACTTCGTTTTTGCCAGCGCCAAAGCCTCATCCGCAGAGATGGGCATCGCCGCCAGCCGATTTAATTCTTGTTCACTCGAATGGGCGGCCAAGGCTTCTTTCCACGATCGCGTAAGGAGATGCTTCTGGTCGATCACCAAAGCACCGATGAGATCATTGACGATCGACCAACGATCAGCGCTCAGTTGCGGATCAAAAGCGAAGTTCGACTCCCAGGAGAATGGATTGAGCTTTACTGCAGTGCTCTGCGGCGGAAGTGCATACAAGGACGGCAGCACGCTGAAACGATTAAGCTGAAAACGCTGCGGCCCGTCCGCTGATTTCTCCACCAACAGCCAGAGCTTTTGACCTTCCTCGGACATCACGAAGCGGAGGAAGGCTCTGGCAACATCCGGGTTCGGTGCACCTTTCAAGATTCCGATACAATCGGGAGTAATGATCGTTAGGTTGTCAGGCATGACAAAACCGATCTTATCAGACCCCGCTTCCTTGACTTGAGCCCAGGCGTAAAAATCGATCGCCAAACCGTAGGCCACTTCCCCAATAGTGACGTCCTTAGGAATTTGACTCGCCGAATTCGTGAAGTTGCGTACGTTGGCCCCGAGCCCGGTAATGATCCGCCAGCCTTTTTCCCACCCATACGCCTGGAGGATAATCTCATAGACCATGTGGACGCTGCCGCTCTTACGAGGATCCGAAGACCCCACCCAGCCAAACGCAGCCGGGGATGCTAAACCTTCCCAGGTCGAGATTAACGGCAGCTTGGTAAGCCCCAGAACCACCTTATTATAGACGATGCCGAAGCCGGCCAAGGTCGCGCCATACCAGGTATGATCCGGGTCATAGAGCGGAACGCCGGTCAGCTTCGGCGGAATTTTCTCCAGGAGCGATTCCGGCAATCTGTACGATTCGAGGAGTTGGGCTTTTTTAAGAGCTAAATAGGGATCGAAGCCGCCCCCGAAGAAGACATCGATGCCGATGCCGGCCGGCTTGTTTCTGAATTCCGATTCTATGTAGCGAATTGTTTCCGACGAGCCGCCCACGTCGATCCACTCCAACTCTACAGATCGTCCAGTCTCTCTCTGGTAGCGTGCCTTAAATGCTCGCTCGAACTCGTATCTGATCCCCTCCCAATGCGGAGAAATCAACACCAGTTTGTCGGCTGAGACGATGGCTGGAAAACCGTGGCTGAACCAAAGCGCCAGCAGGAGGGTGGTCCGAAGAACTCGGCTCTTTATTCTGAACCGGCTGTGAAGCGTCCTATCCATGTGACCGCACCGACCCGCGCGAGTGAAGATCAGTGCAGCGAATGTTTTTCTCAAAGAAACTTACCGATCGTGACCGCGAGACAGTCGTCCGTTCCCTGGTTTAAGATTTGTTTTCTTTTGCCGTGTTCCCGGCCGGCGACGGAATATACAGCCGGCGGCATAACCTTCGACGTGCCGTGTACCCGCATGCTCCTTACATACCCGCTGCTTTCGAAACGAGTTTAACTTGGCTACACCTGATTGCCAAGCTTAGTTTCGACTAGAATCAAAGGTTCAGCAGTCTATAGCCGAGTTTACCAAGTGAGGTCAAGCGAGAAGTCAAATATCCTTCGTATTGCAGCCAACCCAATAAACGACAGAACGGCAGTCGAGCTTCTCGCTAAGGGAGATTGGCTTCGCGGCCCTCGTCAATCCAGGATATTTCCGGTACATATAAAAAAGGGAAAAGGCTCAAAACCTTTTCCCTTCCCGTAATCCTTGCACGAGAGCGTTCGGGCTCTGAATCTACTTCCTAACGAGACCCGCTCTGCGCCGCAACGACACGCGACAATTCATCGTCGATTACGCGCGCAAAGGCGTCGAACGGCTGCGCGCCGGAAATTAATCTGCCGTTAATGAAAAACGCCGGTGTACCCGTCACGCCCAGGCGATTCCCTTCTTCGATGTCTTTTTTGACGATGGCTTGATACTTCCCGCTATCGAAACAGTTTTCAAAGCGAGCCATCTCCAAGCCTACCTCCTTGGCCAGCCCTTTCAAAATCTCCGGGTTGGACTTGGGCGGACTGGCAAATAGCTTGTCATGATAAGCCCAGAACTTTCCCTGCTCATTGGCGCAGCGCGCCGCCTCGTGGGCCTTGGCAGCTTCCGGATGTAAGCTCTCGATTGGGAAGTCGCGGAAGACCAGCTTGATTTTGTCGCCGTATTGCGATTCGAGTCGAGCCAGAGTCGAGAGCACTTGGCGGCAAAACGGGCAGTGGAAGTCCGAGAACTCAACTATCGTGACCGGTGCTTTCGCGGGTCCTTTAAACGGGGCGCCTTGCACCGACACCTGGACCCGCAGCACTGGCGGCGGCTTCA
>Ga0210113_1000068_pt1 | contig 21265 bp, 20 predicted proteins | sample MayberryNW_Catta_5_FD_185523 | JGI IMG/M metagenome (GOLD analysis project Ga0210113, IMG submission 185523) | Wetland microbial communities from San Francisco Bay, California, USA, that impact long-term carbon sequestration -... | ecosystem: Environmental > Aquatic > Marine > Wetlands ...
TCAATCGCTATGCCCGCAATGGCCGCAAACTCTGGGCCAAACTCGGCGCATGGCCGTGGTGGCCGATCGCATCGTCTTGGGCCGATGGGGGCAAGAATCCTCCGCCGTCGAATTGGGAGAAGCTCCCGACCGAATGGTGGAGGTAGATCGATCTACTGTATCCTGTTGTCGTCAATCGCCCTAACCGGACGTATTTGAACCGAGGCGTGGCTGCCCGCATCCGGGCGCTGCACGACAAAGCCCCGGCCGCATAACTCCAAGGAGTCCTAGGCGGGACCGGGGCGTCTCGAACAGCGTAGCGCGACCATGGACGAGCGACAAGCACGCGCCTGGCTGTCCGAGCCGCGCTACAAGCGATTCCTCGACGCAGCCGACGGTGACCACGAACGCGCGCTGGCGCTGTATGAGTGGCATGCCGAACTTTCCGTCGCTTCGTTTGGCTTGATTCACCGCTTCGAGGTCCTCCTGCGCAACGCGATCGACGGCGTGCTTGGCGACGGCCAGCCGCAGACACCGATCAAGGACACCTGGCTTCTGGACTTCGAGATCCTCCAGCCCGACGGGATCAAGCAGGTGATCGTCGCCATCGAGCGCCGTGAGAGAGGCAAGCTGGTGACGCGCGGTCGCATTGTCGCTGGGGTTTCCTTTGCGTTTTGGGCCGGACTGTTCGGCCGTCGCTACGAGGAGCTGTGGAGGCATCGCCTCCGCGTGGCGTTTCCCCATGAAGCATTGACCCGCAAGGATCTCAGTACTCGCATGCGCCGCGTCCAGCGCTTCCGCAACCGCGTTGCCCATCATGACTCGCTGCTCGATCAGGACGCCCCGGCATGTCTGGAAGACATGCTCACGGTCGCCCGCTGGATTGACCCCGCTGCAAAGGACTGGCTCGCCCGCAGCACGGATGCAGTCGCTATCGCGCGGCAGGAACCGTAGAAGTCAGCCCACTCCGCAGGCGACGATCAGCTTTCGCCTGCTCCATCCGCATCCGAGGCCCTGGCAGCGGCGCCCCTGTCACGTCTTGGCGAAATTCGAAGCCACCAGGATCGCACCAAAGGAGCAGCTATCCAGATCGCCTCCACAGTAACCCCCACAGCACCAACGGTCACCAAAATCCATCTCTCAATGCCAACAGCACTCTCGGGGGGCCACACAAGGCCGTCCCGGTCGATCTGCTGCGATCCGAGCAGGACCGGCTTGCGACCGAGACCCGCCAGGCCGAGCGCCACCACAGCGGCCGCGACCCGCTGCATCGGCGGCGCGTCGAGGTCGGCCGAGACCCCGATCGGCGCCCGGGTCAGCATCAGGCCGAACAGCAGCAGCACCACGACCGCGCCGACGTAGATGAGCACCTGCACCCAGGCCACCAGCTCGGCGGACAGCAGCAGGTAGCACCCCGCGATCGCGCCGAGACAGACGACCAGCCACAGCGCGGCGTGCACCAGCTGCCGGGTGGTCACCACGAGCAGCCCGGAGCCGAGCGCGACGACGCCGAGCAGGCCGAACAGCGCCTCGACCAGCGTCACCGCTCGTCCTCCTCGGGCGCCCAGACCACCCCGCCGAGCGCGCGCCGGCCGGTCGGCGGCATCTCGACGTCCTCGACGGCCTCGACGGCCTCGACGGCCTCGACGTCCAGCGCGTCGACAGCCGGCTCCTCGGCCGGCTCCGGGACCGCGGCAGCAGGAGCGCCGGGTGTCGCCGCCGCCTCGTCGCGGCGGTGCCGGGACGGGCGCTCCGACCCGGCTCCGGCCGCGGCCTTGGCCAGCGCGGCAGCCGCCGACTCGAGCTCCTTGGGGCGTACCCCGCTGTCGTCGTGCGCCGGCGGCGGCGGGACGGTCGCCATCCACTCGCCGAGCCGCTCCTTGCCGTGGGTCAGGTCGCGGATGTCGAGCTCGGCGTACTCGAACTCGGGTGACCAGAACAACGCGTCGAACGGGCACACCTCGATGCAGATGCCGCAGTACATGCACAGCGAGAAGTCGATGTCGAAGCGGTCGAGCACGTTGCGCTGCCGCTCGCGGCCGCCGGGCGGCGCTGGGATGGTCTCCTTGTGCGAGTCGATGTAGATGCACCAGTCGGGGCACTCGCGGGCGCACAGCATGCAGACCGTGCAGTTCTCCTCGAGCAGCGCGATGACCCCCCGGCTGCGCGGCGGCAGCTCCGGCTTGACGTCCGGGTACTGCCCGGTCACCGACCGGCGGGTCATCGTCCGCATCGTGACGGCCAGGCCCTTGGCCAGCCCCGCGCCCGGGATCTTCACGCGACCACCACCGCCACCACCCCCGTCAGAGCCAGCTGGCCCAGCGCCAGCGGCACGAGTCCCTGCCAGGCCAGCCGCTGCAGCTGGTCCTCGCGCAGCCGCGGGTACGCGACGCGCAGCCAGATCACCACGAAGGCCAGTGCCATCGTCTTGACCAGCGTCCAGACGACACCGATCGCCGGCACCGCGTCGACGAACGGGCCGCGCCAGCCGCCGAGGAAGAGCACCGCCGTGAGCGCCGACAGGACGACGATGCCGGCGTACTCCGCGAGCAGGAAGAGCGCGAACCGCAGGCCGGTGTACTCGGTGTAGGCCCCGAAGATGATCTCGGAGTCGGCGACCGGCATGTCGAACGGCGGCCGCTGCAGCTCGGCCAGCCCGGCCGCGAAGAAGACCACCGCACCCGGTAGCTGCCAGAGCAGCCACCAGGGCTCCCAGGCCTCCACGATCCCCGGCAGCGACAGCGTGCCCGCGGCCATCGCGACCGACGCCGCGGCGAGGATGAACGGCAGCTCGTAGGCCATCAGCTGGGCCGCCGAGCGCAGGCCGCCGAGCAGCGAGAACTTGTTGGCGCTCGCCCAGCCGGCCATCAGCGACCCGAGGACACCGACGCCCATGACGGCGAGGACGAAGAAGAGACCGGCGTCGAGGTCGTGGCCGACCCAGTCCGGCGCGACCGGGATGGCGACGAGGACGACGAGGTAGGGGATCAGCGCGACGGCCGGCGCCAGCTTGAAGACGGTGCGGTCCGCGGCCGCCGGGACGATGTCCTCCTTCTGCGCGAACTTGACGCCGTCGGCGACGAGCTGGGCCCAGCCGTGGAACCCGCCCGCGTACATCGGCCCGAGCCGGCTCTGCATGTGCGCCATCGCCTTGTGCTCGGTCTGCCCGACCAGCAGCGGCACCACGAGGAAGACGCCGAGCACCAGCACGATGCGCAACACGACCTCGAGCGCCTCGGTCACTCCCCGTCGACCCCCTCGGCAGTCGAGCCGGTGGCCGTCGAGTCGGTGCCTGTCGAGTCGGCGGGTACGTCCGGCGCCCCGTCCGGGCGGGGACCCCACACCGCGGGGTCGGGCACGCCGGGCGGCCGGGTCTTGCGCCGGCCTGGAGAGGCCCCGCCGTGGGCGTCGGCGTCGGACTCGCCCGGCTCCTTCGCCCCCGGCCACGCCTTGGCGGCCCGGGCTGCGAGCACGAAGTCCTTGCGCAGGGGGTGCCCTTCGAAGCCGTCGGGCAGCAGCAGCGGCCGGAGGTCGACGTGCCCGTCGAACCCGATGCCGAACATCTCGAAGGTCTCGCGCTCGTGCCAGGCCGCGCCGGCGAAGACCCCGGTGACCGTCGGGAGGACCGGGTCGGCCGACGGCACCCGGGTGCGCAGCAGCAGGTGCTCGCGCCGATCCAGGCACCACAGGTGGGTCACGACGTCGAAGCCGGGCGCGTCGGCGGCGTCGAGCTGGTCGACCGCGGTGAGCCAGTCGAAGTAGTCGAACCCGCGGTCCCGGGCCGCGGTCACCTCGGCCACCCAGGCCTCCCGCGGCACGTCGACCTCCTGCTCGTGAGGCTGCGGGTCGTGAGGCTGCTCGGTCACTCGTCACCGACCGGGACGGTGGTGATCGGGCCGCGCACCGGGGTGCGGTGGTAGCGGTCGGCGAGCGACTCGCCGGCGATCTTCTCCTGGAGCTTGAGGATGCCCTGCAGCAGCGCCTCGGGACGGGGCGGGCAGCCCGGCACGTAGACGTCGACCGGGACGATCTGGTCGACGCCCTTGGTCACGCAGTAGGAGTCCCAGTAGGGCCCGCCCGAGTTGGAGCACGCCCCGAAGGAGATGACGTACTTGGGCTCGGGCATCTGGTCGTACAACCGCTTGACGGCGGGCGCCATCTTGTCGGAGACGGTGCCGCTGACGACCATCAGGTCGGCCTGCCGCGGCCCGGGGGCGAACGGGATCACGCCGAGGCGGATGAAGTCGTGGCGGGCCATCGACGAGGCGATGAACTCGATCGCGCAGCAGGCCAGGCCGAAGTTGAACACCCAGAGGCTGTAGCGGCGCCCCCAGTTGAGGACGAGCCGCATCGGCTCCGGGGCCGCCCGCTGCAGCGCACCGACCGACGGGGGGCCGACCGTCGGCACCGGAAGGTCGACCGCGCCGCCGCTCACGACCACGTCAGCACCCCCTTGCGCCAGGCGTAGAGCAGCCCGACCGCGAGGAACCCGATGAAGACGAACATCTCCACCAGGGTCGTGACGCCGTAGCCCGGCGCGGCGAAGATCGTCGCCCACGGGAAGAGGTAGACCGCGTCGACGGCGAAGATCACGTAGAGGTAGGCGTAGACGTAGTAGCGCACGTGGCTCTGCGCCCAGCCCTCGCCGACCGGGTCGACCCCGCACTCGTAGGTCAGGGACTTGCCGACGCCGGGCACGGACGGCGCCAGCAGGCGGTTGGCCGTGAACGCGACGGTCACGAAGGCCACGCCGACCAGCAGGACCAGCCCGACCAGGGCGTAGCCCCCGTAGAAGCCGTCCACCGCTGCTGCCTCCTCGATCCGGCGTGTCGATCTCGGGCGCAAGCCGGAGTCTAGGGGGCGAGGCAACCTACGCTGACGTAACCTGGAAGGCGTGCCACCAGCGAAGCACGTGGAGCAGCGCGACCGGGTGATCATCCGGTTCGCCGGCGACTCCGGTGACGGGATGCAGCTGACCGGCGACCGGTTCACGACGGAGACCGCGTCCTTCGGCAACGACCTCTCGACCCTGCCCGACTTCCCGGCCGAGATCAGGGCGCCGGCCGGGACCCTGCCCGGCGTGTCGGCCTTCCAGCTGCACTTCGCCGACCACGACATCATGACGCCGGGCGACCGCCCGGACGTGCTGGTCGCGATGAACCCGGCGGCCCTCAAGGCCAACCTCGGCGACCTCGCCCGCGGCGCCGACGTCATCGTCAACACCGACGAGTTCACCGGCCGCAACCTGACCCGCGTCGGCTATGCCGCCAACCCGCTCGAGGACGGCTCCCTCGAGGCCTACAACGTGCACCCGATCGCGCTGACCTCGATGACGGTCGAGGCCCTCAAGGGCTTCGACATCACCAAGAAGGAGGCCGAGCGCGCCAAGAACATGTTCGCGCTGGGCCTGCTCTCCTGGCTGTACAACCGCCCGACCGAGGGCACCGTGAAGTTCCTCAAGGCCAAGTTCGCCCGCAACGAGGCGATCATGCAGGCCAACCTCACGGCCTTCGAGGCGGGCTGGTCGTTCGGGGAGACGACCGAGGACTTCTCGGTGTCGTACGAGATCAAGCCGGCCCGGCTGCCGACCGGCACCTACCGCAACATCTCCGGCAACCTCGCCCTGTCCTACGGCCTGGTCGCCGCCTCCCAGCGCACCGGCCTGCCGCTCTTCCTCGGGTCCTACCCGATCACGCCGGCCTCCGACATCCTGCACGAGCTCAGCAAGCACAAGCGCTTCGGCGTGCGCACCTTCCAGGCCGAGGACGAGATCGCCGCCGTCGGCGCGGCACTCGGAGCGGCGTACGGCGGCTCGCTCGCGGTCACGTCGACGTCGGGCCCCGGGCTGGCCCTGAAGGCCGAGACGATCGGCCTCGGCGTGTCGCTGGAGCTGCCGCTGATCGTCGTCGACGTGCAGCGCGCCGGCCCGTCGACCGGCATGCCGACCAAGACCGAGCAGGCCGACCTGCTGCAGGCGATGTTCGGCCGCAACGGCGAGGCGCCGGTGCCGATCGTGGCCTCGCGGTCCCCTGCCGACTGCTTCGACACCGCCCTGGAGGCGGCCCGGATCGCGACCGCCTTCCGGGTGCCGGTGATCCTGCTGTCCGACGGCTACCTCGCCAACGGCTCCGAGCCCTGGCTGGTCCCGACCGTCGACGACCTGCCGGACCTGCGGGTGGCCTTCGCGACCGCGCCCAACGGCGAGGAGGACGGCCGGCCGGTCTTCCAGCCCTACCTGCGCGACCCGGAGACGCTGGCCCGGCCGTGGGCGGTCCCCGGCACCGCCGGCCTGGAGCACCGGATCGGCGGCATCGAGAAGGCAGACATCACCGGCAACATCTCCTACGACCCCGCCAACCACGACTTCATGGTCCGCACCCGGCAGGCCAAGGTCGAGGCGGTCGCGGCGACGATCCCGCCGCTGGAGGTCGAGGACCCGTCCGGGCACGCCCGGGTGCTCGTCCTCGGCTGGGGGTCGACGTACGGCCCGATCGGCGCCGCCTGCCGGCGCGTCCGGCACGCCGGCAGCGACGTCGCCCAGGCCCACCTGCGCCACCTCAACCCGTTCCCCGCCGACCTGGGTGAGGTCCTGCGCGGCTATGACAAGGTGCTCGTCCCGGAGATGAACCTGGGCTACGGCTTCGGCGGCCAGCTGGCGATGCTCGTCCGGGCGAAGTACCTCGTCGACGCCATCGGCTACAACCAGGTCCGCGGCCTGCCGTTCAAGGCCGAGGAGCTCGCGACCGTCATCACCAACGTGATCGAGGACCTGTCATGAGCGAGACGTTCCCCTCGCTGTCGCTGGTGCCCAAGGCGCGCGACAAGCAGTCGGCCAAGAACTTCAAGACCGACCAGGAGGTCCGCTGGTGCCCGGGCTGCGGCGACTACGCGATCCTCGCGGCCGTCCAGTCCTTCATGCCGACGCTCGGGCTGGCGCGGGAGAACGTCGTGTTCGTGTCGGGCATCGGCTGCTCGTCACGCTTCCCGTACTACATGGACACCTTCGGGATGCACTCGATCCACGGCCGGGCGCCGGCGATCGCCACCGGGCTGGCCGCCTCACGCCCGGACCTTTCGGTGTGGGTGGTGACCGGTGACGGGGACGCGCTGTCCATCGGCGGCAACCACCTGATCCACGCGCTGAGGCGCAACGTGAACCTGAAGATCCTGCTCTTCAACAACCGGATCTACGGCCTGACCAAGGGGCAGTACTCCCCCACCTCCGAGCTCGGCAAGATCACCAAGTCGACCCCGATGGGCTCGCTCGACTCGCCGTTCAACCCGGTGTCGCTGGCGCTCGGCGCTGAGGCGTCCTTCGTGGCGCGGTCGATCGACTCGGACCGCAAGCACCTGACGTCGGTGCTGCAGGCGGCCGCCGCGCACCGCGGCACCGCGCTGGTCGAGATCTACCAGAACTGCAACATCTTCAACGACAACGCCTTCGAGCCGCTCAAGGACCCGGGCACCCGCGACGACTTCACCATCCGGCTCGAGCACGGACAGCCCATCACCTGGGGAGCCGACGGCGGGCAGGGCGTCGTGCGCGACCACGACCAGGCGCTCAAGGTCGTGGACGTGGCCTCGGTCGACCCGGCCGAGGTCGTCGTCCACGACGCACACGCCGAGGACCCCTCGCACGCGTTCGACCTGAGCCGGCTGGCCGACATCTCGCTGGCCCGCACCCCGATCGGTGTCTTCCGCGACGTCGACCGGCCGGTCTACGACGACCTGATGCGGGACCAGATCGAGCGCAGCCAGCAGGGCGGCCGCACCCCGGGTGCCACCTCCGGGGCCAGTGAGGATGACGCCCTGGGGGCGCTGCTGGCCGGCTCGGACACCTGGACCGTGTCCTGACCGACGAGCACCACGCGGAGGCCCGGCGGGGACTCCTGTACGGCGTCGCCTGCTACCTGATCTGGGGTCTCTTCCCGCTCTACTGGCCGCTGCTCGAGCCGGCCGGCGCGGTCGAGATCATGGCCCACCGGGTCGTCTGGTCGTTCGTCTTCGTGCTCGTCGTGCTCACCGCCCGCCACCAATGGGGCTGGCTCCGGCCCCTGCTCGCCGACCGCGTCACGATGGCCCGGCTGTCGCTGGCAGCGGTGCTGATCGCCGCCAACTGGTCTCTCTACATCTGGGGGGTCAACAACGAGCACGTCGTCGAGACGTCTCTCGGCTACTTCGTCAACCCGGTGGTGACGGTGCTGATCGGCGTGGTCGTGCTGCACGAGCGGCTGCGCCGGCTGCAGTGGGCGGCGGTGGCCGTCGGTGCGGCCGCGGTGGTGGTGCTGACCGTCGACTACGGCCGGCCGCCGTGGATCGCGCTGGGGCTGGCCGCGTCGTTCGCGACGTACGGCCTGCTGAAGAAGCAGGTCGGCCCGCGCGTGGGTGCCCTGCAGTCGCTGACCGTCGAGACCGCCGTCATCGGGCTGCCCGCGCTGGGCTTCCTGCTCGCGCTGGAGGTGCGGGGCGAGGGGCAGCTCGGGCACTCCGGGGTCGGGCACGGACTGCTGCTGGCGTCCGCGGGGGTGGTCACCGCGGTGCCATTGCTCTTCTTCGCGGCCGCCGCGCGACGGGTGCCGCTGAGCGTCCTGGGCCTGCTGCAGTACCTGACACCCGTCCTGCAGTTCCTGCTCGGCGTGCTCGTCTACGACGAGCCGATGCCCGCGTCCCGGCTGGTCGGCTTCACGCTCATCTGGGCCGCCCTTGCGCTCCTCACGTTCGACAGCCTGCGCCACCGACGGCGCGTCGCCCGCCGAGAGCCGGGACCGGAGTCGGTCGAGATCCTGGCCTGATCCCTCAGGGTCGCGGCCGCAGGCGGTGAACCCGCGACGGTGGCCGTTCCGTGTACCTGGGCGACACAGTCCAGCGCGACACGAGGGAGAACACCATGTCGATGCACGGCTCGAGGTCAGGCAGCCGGCTCGCCGGGGCAGCGGGCGTGCTCGCCGCCGGGCTCCTGCTCGCCGCGTGCGGCGGCGGGTCGTCCTCCGGGGCCGCGGGCGGCTCCGGCAGCTCGCCCGGCTCGACCCGGGCCGCCCAGGAGGATGGCGGCGGGCAGACCGTCCAGACCGGCGACACGGAGTACGGCGACGTCCTGGTGGACGCGAACGGCATGACGCTGTACGTCTTCGCCGCCGACTCGAAGGGCACGTCGAACTGCACGGGGAGCTGCCTGCAGTACTGGCCGGTCGCCGAGGCGTCCGGCACCGTGAGCCACTCGGCGGACGTCACCGCGGAGCTGTCGACCATCACCCGCGACGACGGCACGACCCAGCTGACCGTCGACGGATGGCCGGCCTACACCTACGCCGCGGACTCCGGGCCCGGCGAGGCGACCGGACAGGGCACCAACCTCTCCGGCGGTCTCTGGTGGGTCATCTCACCGTCCGGCTCGAAGATCACGACCACGGACGGCGACGACACCGGCGGCGACACCGGCGGCGGCTACGGCGGCTACTGAGCCGGATCACTGCAGCAGCGCGTCGAGGGCCGCGTCGACGTCGGCCTCGGTGTTGTAGAGGTGGAAGGACGCCCGGACGGCGCCCGCGCGGGTCGCCGCCCGGATGCCGGCCCGCTCGAGGCGCTCGGCGGCGCCCTCGGCGGCGGCCGACACGATCGCGCTGTCGCCGGGTGGCAGCCCGAGGCCGGCGCGGAACCGGTTGGCCAGCGCGACGTCGTGCTCGTGGACGGCCGCCACGGTCAACCGCTCGAGCGCCTCCAGCGCCGGCGCCGTGCCGACCCAGCAGAACCACGCCGGCGAGATGTCCAAGCGGCTCGCGTCCTCGGCCAGCCGCAGCGGCGTCCCGTAGTAGGTGGCGAACACGTCCGGACCGGCGTACCACCCGGCGCTGTGGGGGCGCAGTCGCTCCGCGAGCCGGTCGCTGACCGTCATGAAGGCGGTGCCGCGCGGCGACATCAGCCACTTGTACGCCGCGCAGGCGAGAGCGTCGACCCGACCCGCGTCGAGGGGCAGCCAGCCGACGGCCTGGGTGGCGTCGACCACCGTCATCGCGTCCACCGCGGCCGCCGCCGCCAGCACGTCGTCCAGCGCGACCAGCTCACCGGTCGCGCTCTGCACGGCGCTGAAGGCGACGACCGTCGTGCCCGGTGTCACCGACTCGGCCAGCCGGGCCAGCGGGACGACGACCACCTCGACCCCGCGGTCGGCCTGCACCAGCCAGGGGAACAGGAGCGACGTGAAGTCGCCCTCCGGGGCGACCACCTGGCTGCCCGGCGGCAGCGCCGCCGCTACGAGACCGACCAGCTCGGACACCGCACCCGCGGCGGCCACCCGGCCGGCGTCGACGCCGACCAGCCGAGCGAAGGCCGCGCGGGACCGGTCGACCGATTCGTTCCACGGCTCCCAGCTGTGCCGGCCGACCCGCCAGGCGGCCAACGCCTCCTGCAGCTCGTCCCATGCCGCGTCGGGCGGCAGGCCGTACGTCGCCGTGTTGAGCCAGCCCGGCTCCGCCCGCCAGGCCGTCCCGCTCCTCGCCAGGTCCAGGGCCATCTGCACATGGTGGACCCTCGGCCCGCGGGCGGGCGTCGTAGGACCTCCGGCCCTTCCCGGGCAGGGCCGACCAGCCCGAGCATGGCTGCATGGGCACCACGGCACTCGACCTCGAATCCCTGTACCAGGCCCGGCGCGGCGTCGTCGAGGTCGTGGACGTGCCGGACCTCGCCCTGCTCGTCGTGGACGGCACCGGCCGCCCCGAGGGGCCGGAGTTCACCGACGCGGTGGAGACGCTCTACGCGGTGTCGTACGGCGCGCACTTCCTCCTGCGCAGGCAGCGTGGCGACGCTCCGCGGGTGATGCCGCTCGAGGCCCTCTGGGACCCGCCCGGCGACGGACCCTGGGCCTGGCGGGCCATGATCGTCCAGCCACCGCCGGTCGACGCCGCCGTCGTGGCCGAGGCGCTCGAACGGGCGCAGCGACGGCCACCCCCGGCCCTCGACCGCGTGCGCTTCGAGCGGTGGGAGGAAGGCCGCTGCGCCCAGCTGCTGCACCTGGGGCCGTACGCGAGCGAAGGTCCCTCGATCGACCGCCTGCACTGCGAGATCGCGGGTCTGGGCTTGCGGCCGCACGGGCGGCACCACGAGATCTACCTCGGCGACCCACGCCGCAGCCGTCCCGAGCGGCTGCGGACCATCCTGCGGCAACCGGTGGAGCCGGCCTGACCGTAGGGTGAGGGGGATATGCATGACTTCGTCGTGGTTGCCAACCGTCTGCCCGTCGACCGCGTGGAGGAGCCGGACGGCACCGTGCGCTGGCGGCCCAGCCCGGGCGGGTTGGTCGCTGCCCTCGAGCCGGTCATGCAGGCCGGCGACGGGGCCTGGGTCGGCTGGTCCGGCGCGTCGGGCGAGGCGGACGACCCGTTCGACGCCGGCGGCATGCACCTCGTGCCGGTGGGCCTGTCCGAGCGTGAGGTGGCGGACTACTACGCCGGCTTCTCCAACGCCACGCTGTGGCCGCTGTACCACGACGTGATCGCCCCGCCGGTCTTCCACCGGCAGTGGTGGCGGGCCTACCAGCGGGTCAACGAGAGGTTCGCCGCCGCTGCTGCCGCGGAGGCCGCTGACGGCGCGACCGTCTGGGTGCACGACTACCAGCTGCAGCTGGTGCCGGCGATGTTGCGCGACGCGCGACCGGACCTGCGGATCGGCTTCTTCAACCACATCCCCTTCCCCGGCTACGAGATCTTCGCGCAGCTGCCCTGGCGGTCGGAGATCGTCGAGGGGCTGCTCGGCGCCGACCTGGTCGGGTTCCAACGCCAGCAGGACGTCACCAACTTCCTGCGGGCCGCACGACGCGCGGCCGGTCGCAGCACCAAGGGCGCCGGCGTCACTGCCGGCCGCGGGGGCACCCGCAAGGTCCGCGCCGGGACGTTCCCGATCTCCATCGATGCCGCGAGCCTCGAGGAGGTCGCCCGGCGCGACGACGTCCAGGCACGGGCCAAGGAGATCCGGACGGCCCTCGGCGACCCGGCGACGGTGCTGCTCGGCGTCGACCGGCTCGACTACACCAAGGGCATCCTGCACCGGCTCAAGGCCTACGGCGAGCTGCTGCGCGAGCGCCGGCTCGGACCACCCTCGGCGGTGCTGGTGCAGGTGGCCAGCCCGAGCCGGGAGCGGGTGGAGCAGTACCAGGTGCTGCGCGACGAGGTGGAGGGCACGGTCGGACGGATCAACGGCGAGCACAGCGTGCTCGGCCACCCGGCCGTGCACTACCTGCACCACTCCTACCCGCGCGAGGAGATGGCCGCTCTCTACCTCGCCGCGGACGTGCTGCTGGTGACGTCGCTGCGCGACGGCATGAACCTGGTCGCCAAGGAGTACGTCGCCTGCCGCTTCGACGAGACCGGTGCGCTGGTGCTCAGCGAGTTCACCGGCGCCGCCGACGAGCTCACCGCGGCCTACGGCATCAACCCGCACGACATCGAGGGCTTCAAGGACACCGTGATGCGGGCGGTCGAGTCGTCGCCGGCCGAGTCGCGGCGGCGGATGCGGTCGATGCGGCGCCGGGTGCGCGAGCACGACGTCGCTGCCTGGGCGGCCGGCTTCCTCGGCGTCCTGCAGCAGAACGACTGACGGCTTCCATCCATGTCGACGCAGCTGTCGCATCGACGGCAACGCTGACGGCTCAGTCGCTCCCGCTGGCGCGGGTCTCCAGGTCGCGGAGGATCTGCTGGCTGGCGAGCTTGCCGGGGGCTCCCATGACGCAGCCGCCCGGGTGGGTGCCGGAGCCGCACTGGTAGTAGCCCTCGATCGGCGTCCGGTACTGGCTCCACCCCGGCGCCGGTCGGAAGAAGTACATCTGCGGCGCGAAGAACTCGCCGGCGAAGATGTTGCCCTCGGTCAGGCCCACCGTGCGCTCGATGTCGAGCGGCGTCTGCACCTCGCGCTGCAGCACGAGGTCGCCGAACCCGGGGAAGAACGACTCGAGCGTTGCCTGCACCGTGTCGGCGAAGCGGTCCCGCTCGGCGTCCCAGTCGCTCCCCTTGAGGTGGTAGGGCGCGTACTGCACGAAGCACGACATGACGTGCTTGCCGGGCGGCGCCATGTCCGGGTCGACGAACGACTGGATGGCGCAGTCGATGTAGGGCCGCTTGCTGTACCACCCGTACTTCGCGTCGTCGAAGGCGCGCTCGAGGTACTCCATGGTCGGGCCAATGTTGACGAAGCCGTAGTACTGGTCGGTGCGGTCACCGAGCGCTGGGTACCGCGGCGCGGCGTCGAGCGCGAAGTTGACCTTGGCGGAAGTGCCCTGGAACCTGAGGCGGTTGATGTTCTCGACCAGGTCGCTGGGCAGCTCGCGCGGCTCGACCAGCTGGGTGAAGGTGCGTCGAGGGTCGAGGGCGCTGACGACAGTCGTCGCCGTGAGCTCGGTACCGTCCTCGAGGGCGACGCCCACGGCCGCGCCGTTCTTGGTGATGACCGACGCCACGGGGGCGTTGAGCATGATCTCGGCGCCGTACGCCTGCGCCGCGCGCGCGAGCACCTGGGTGAAGCCGCCGTTGCCGCCCTTGTGGAACGACCAGGCACCGAAGTGCCCGTCGTGCTCGCCGAGCGAGTGGTAGAGCAGCACCAGGCCGGAGCCCTGCGACATCGGCCCCACCTTGGTCCCGATGATGCCTGAGGACGCGATGTAGCCCTTGAGGATGTCACTCTCGAAGTAGTCGTCGAGGAAGTCGGCGGCACTGCCGGTGATGAGACGGACCAGGTCGTGGAGGACCTTCTGGTCGACGCCGCTGAGGTGCTTCACCAGGTCCGCGGTCTCCGCCAGGTCCTGCGGCGACTTGCCGAAGATGTTCGGCGGCACCTTGTCGAGCAGCGGCTTGACGACCTGGCACACGCGCTCGACGTCGTACTCGTACCGGTCCATCGCATCCGCGTCGTGCGACGAGTGGCGGGTGATCTCCTTGATGTTCTCGTCGCGGTCCTGCCCGAGCAGGAGGTAGTCCCCGTTCTCCATGGGGGCGAACGACGACGGCATGAGGATCGGCAGGAACCCGTGCTTGACGAGCTCGAGCTCCTGGACGATGTCCGGCCGGAGCAGGCTCAGGGCGTACGAGAACGAGGTGAACTGGAAACCCGGGCGCAGCTCCTCGGTGATGGCCGCCCCGCCGACGAGATGCCGGCGCTCGACGATCAGCACCCTCAGGCCGGCCTTCGCGAGGTAGGCGCCGTTGACGAGCCCGTTGTGGCCGCCGCCGACGATGATCGCGTCGTACGTCTTGTCCGTGCGTGCCATGTCAGGCCGTCTTCCTCGGCGGGTTGAAGAACGGCAGCTTGGTGACAGCAGCCGCGACCGTCTCGTAGTGGTGGTTGATGGTCAGCTCGAGGTTCACCCTGGTGCCGGAGGCGGCCAGGTCCGGTCGGACCCGTGCCATCGCGATGTGCTGCTGGAGCACGGGCGAGTACATCAGGCTGGTGGCGTAGCCGACCCGCTCGCCCGCGTCGTCGTAGAGCATCGACTCGTAGTCCAGGGGGGTCTCGTCCTTGGGCGGGACGAGGCCGGCCTCGTTGTAGACCCGGTCGTAGTCGGCCCAGTCGAGCACGAGGCCGACGGTGGCCCAGCGAGAGGTCTTCTCGGCCAGCTCGCGCCGCAGCGCCTGCCGCCCGATGAACGGGCGGGTCTCGTCGTCGATGCTCTTGAGCATCCAGCCGAAGCCCAGCTCCTTGGGCGTGATGCGGTCGTGGTCGGTGTAGGCGAACCGGCTGGACGAGAACTCGACGTTGATGAGGACCAGGCCCGCCTCGATGCGGCTCATGAGCAGCGCCTCCTCGCCGAAGGGCCGGAGGCCGTGGCCCTGCCCGGCCTCGATCACGGCGTCGAGGACATCGATCGCGTCGTCCCGCGGCACCCGGACCTCGTAGCCGAGGTCGCCGGTGTAACCCGTGCGCGAGACCGTCACCGCCGCGTTACCGATCTTGGTGTCGGCGTGCTCGAAGTACGCCAGCGCCTCGACGCCGGGGGCGACCTTCGCGAGGATCTCGCGGGACCTCGGCCCCTGCACCGCCAGCATGCCGAACTCGTCCGTGACGTCCTCGATCGTCACGTCCAGGTGCCCGATCAGGTCGCTGAAGTAGCCGAGGTTCGGCTCGGCGGCCGTGAGCAGGAAGTCGGTCGCCGAGTGCCGGAAGAGCACACCGTCCTCGAGCACGAACCCCCGGTCGTCGCACCAGACCGTGTACTGCGCCCGGCCGGGCCGGCAGGTCCGGATGTCGCGGGTCATGACCCCGGCCAGCAGCCGCTCGGAGTCGCGGCCGGTGATGCGGAACTTGTACAGCGGCGACGTGTCGAAGAATCCCGCGCTGTTGCGTATCGCGAAGTACTCGTGCTTGGGGGACATCTGGTACTTCAGGGCCGACAGGTAGCCCGACCAGTGCCCCCACCGCTGGGTGGTGTTGAGCTGGTCGAGCCGTTCGTGGAACGGAGTCGTCTTGATCATCGCCGACCTGCCTGTCGTCGGGTCCCACAACTTTCCGGGATCCTACTGAATGATCAGTCAAACAGTCACGCCCCGGGGTCGGCGGCGGTTGCAGCCCTGCTCGGGGCGGCACCTGGACCGTCCAGCCAGCGTGATTGCCCCGGGGCGGGACCAGCTGACAGAGTCGACCAATGCTGCGTCAGGTGGCCGACGGCGTCTGGGTCCGGCAGAGCGAGTGGGTCTGGAGCAATGCCGTCGTGGTGGACGGCGAGGATGGTGTGATCCTGGTCGACCCGGGTATCGCCGGTTCCGATCTGGACCAGCTCGCCGATGACGTGGAGCGGCTCGGCATGCCGGTGGTCGCCGGGTTGTCCACCCATCCCCACTGGGACCACCTGCTCTGGCATCCCCGGTTCGGCGACGTGCCGCGCTACGCCACCGTCGCCGGCGCCCACGCTGCCAGTGAAGCGCGAGAGCGGGCGCAGACGATGGCGGCGGAGAGCGCGTCGGGCATCCCCCTCGAGCTGATCGGGCTCCTCACCCCGCTGCCAGCGGAGGGCGGACCCGTGCCAGGGGAGATCGTCGAGCACCAGGCGCACGCGGTCGGACACGCCGCGGTCCTGCTCGCAGACCGCGGCGTCCTGCTCGCCGGCGACATGCTCTCCGACGTCCTGATCCCGCTCCTCGACGCTCGCCGCCCCGGGCAGGTGGGCGCCTACGAGACGGCACTCGACCGGCTCGGCGCGGCCGCCAGCCACGTCGATGTCCTGGTGCCCGGCCACGGCGCCGTCGCCGAGGGTCCCGAGGTGGCGGCCCGCCTGGCCGCCGATCGCGCCTACATCGACGCGCTGCGGCGAGGTGAGGAACCGGTCGACTCGCGTCTGAGTCAAGACTGGCTCTCCGGTCCCCACCAGTCGAACCTGGAGCAGGCCCGGCTCTCGTCCAGATGACGTTCGCCAGCGCCTCCTGAGAACGGCCGGCGGCAGCTCGGTTCGCGCGGACAAGATTTGCGTTGGTTCATCGCGCCGGTGCTGCGGGCTGATCCACGGATAGGGTGCCCGTCCATGGACATGCTGAAGGGCGAACAGATCGCCGAGGCGAACCTCACCGACTGGCGCAAGCTGGCCCAAGGACTGCATGCGCGCTACCTGATCGACGACTTCGGCGCCGGCGCACGGTTCGTCGCCGCAGTGGGCGAGGCGGGCGACGCGCTCGGCCACCACCCGAGCGTGTCCATCGGTAAGGGGTACGTCGACTTCACGTTGGTCAGCGACGACGCGATCTACCGCGACGACGAGGGCACCGAACACGTTGTCGAATGGGTGACCCAGCAGGACGTCGACCTCGCGCGACGGATCACCGAGGTCGCCGTTGACCACAAGGTCGACGCCGACCCGGCCTCGGTCAGCGACATCGAGCTCGGCCTCGACACGGCGCGATCCGCGACCATCGCCCCGGTGTGGGCCGCCCTGCTGACCGGGAGCGCCGATGCCCAGGGCCGCGGGACCCCCAGCGACGAGATCCGGGATGCCACGGGGCGGGTGCCGAACCTGTGGTTCGGGGACGCCGAGGAACACGAGGGACCGGGTCAGCGGTTCCACATCGAGATCTATGTGGCCCCCGAGGTGGCCGAGCAACGGATCGCCGCTGCCGTCGCCGCGGGTGGGACCGTCGTCGATGACAGCGACGCGCCCTCGCTCACCGTGATCGCCGACCAGGACGGCAACAAGGGAATCCTCTGCGTCGACGCGTCCGCTGCGAAGTAGGGTTGAACCGGCAAGTCGGTTGACCGTGGCCTGGCCCCGGCAGCCGGTCCATGTGCTGATGGAGCAGCCGGGCCGGACTTCAGACGGCCCGGCCGACCACCTGGTCGCAGAGCGCGGCCAACGCGTCCTTGGCGGCGCCTGCGGGCAGCGGCGCGAGGACCGCCCGGGCATCCTCGGCCCAGCGGCGCACCTCGTCCTGGGCGTGCAGGACCGCCGGGTTGGCCCGGAGCAGCCGCAGTGCCTCGGCCAGGTCGGCCTCGTCGGCCAGGTCGCCGTCGAGCAGGGCGAGCAGCCGGGCGTCCTCCGGCCGCGACGCCCGGCGGGTCAGCAGGACGGGAAGGGTCGGGATGCCCTCGCGCAGGTCGGTGCCGGGAGTCTTTCCCGACACGGCGGTCTCGGACGTGACGTCGAGCAGGTCGTCCGATAGCTGGAATGCGACGCCGATGCGCTCGCCGAAGTTGGTGAGCACGTCGATGGTCGACTCGTCGGCCCCCGAGAGCATCGCCCCGAAACGGCCCGAGGTGGCAATGAGCGACCCGGTCTTGTCGGCGAGCACCGAGAGGTAGTGGTCGACCGGGTCCTCGTCGTCGACCGGGCCGACCGTCTCGCGGATCTGGCCGGTGACCAGCCGCTCGAACGTGCGCGCCTGGAGCCGGACCGCCTCGGGCCCGAGGTCGGCGAGGATGTCCGACGCGCGGGCGAAGAGGAAGTCTCCGGTGAGGATCGCGACCGTGTTGTCCCAGCGGGCGTTGGCCGAGACCGCACCACGGCGCACGTCGGCCTCGTCCATGACGTCGTCGTGGTAGAGCGTCGCCAGATGGGTGAGCTCGACGACCACTGCCGATGGGACCACGCCGGGTGCCTCGGGGTCACCGAACTGGGAGGCCAGCAGCACGAGCAGCGGTCGGAAGCGCTTGCCGCCGGCGTCGACGAGGTGCCTCGACGCCCGGGTCACGAAGTCGACGTCGCTCTTGACCGTCTCGTGCAGCAGCGCCTCGACAGAAGCGAGCCCCGAGCGCACGGACGCCTCCAGCGCATCGTCGCCTGACGCCGCGCCGAAGGGACCGGTGGGCTGGGTCATCAGCGGACGAACGTCGCAGCCTGGCCGGCCAGCTCCAGCACCTGGCTCGGGTAGACGCCGAGGAGCAGGGTGACCGCCACGCCGAGGGCGATGGCCACGGTGGTCAGGGCGCTGGGGACGACGACGGAGGGGCCTTCGGGTGCGGGAGCGCTGAAGTACATGAGCACGACCACCCGGAAGTAGAAGAAGGCGGCGACGGCGCTCATCAGCACACCGACGACGACGAGCGGCTCGGCGCCGGCGTCCCACGCCGCGCTGAAGACGGCGAACTTCCCGGTGAAGCCACCGGTCAGCGGGATGCCGGCGAATGCGGCGAGGAAGAACGTGAAGACCAGTGCCGTCACGGGTGAGCGCCGGGCCAGGCCGGCCCACTGTGAGAGGTGGGTCGCCTCACCGGCCGAGTCGCGGACCAGAGTCACGACCGCGAAGGCACCGATCGTCGCGAATCCGTACGCGACGAGGTAGAAGAGCACGCTGGAGATGCCTGCCAGGTTGCCCTCGGAGTCGACGGCGTCGGTCGCCACCAGGCCGGTGAGGATGAAACCGGCGTGGGCGATCGAGGAGTAGGCGAGCATCCGCTTCACGTCGGTCTGGGTGATCGCGACGACCGACCCGACCACCATGGTCAGGATCGCCACGCCCCACATGACCGGCTTCCACTCCCACGCCAGCCCGCCGACACCGACGTAGAAGACGCGGAGGAGCGCACCGAAGGCGGCGACCTTGGTGCAGGCCGCCATGAAGCCGGTGATCGGCGTCGGGGCGCCCTGGTAGACGTCGGGCGTCCACGAGTGGAAGGGCACGGCGCCGACCTTGAAGAGCAGGCCGACCGCGAGCAGAGCGGTCCCGGTGAGAAGCAGCGCGTCGCTGCCCGTCTCGGTGCTGACCGCGTCGGCGATGCCGGAGAGGGTCACCGTGCCGGCGTACCCGTAGAGCAGCGCCACGCCGTACAGGAAGAACGCCGAGGAGAACGCTCCGAGCAGGAAGTACTTGAGCGACGCCTCCTGGCTGAGCAGCCGCCGCCGGCGCGCCAGCCCGCACAGCAGGTACAGCGGCAACGACAGCACCTCGAGTGCGACGAACATGGTCAGCAGGTCGTTGGAGGCGGGGAACAGCAGCATCCCGCCCACCGCGAACATCAGCAGGGGGAAGACCTCGGTCTGGGTGACGCCGCTCTCGGTGAGCGTCCGCTCGGCCCGCGAGCCGGGCATCGACGAGCCGGCCGGCGCGAAGACGCCGCCCTCGTCGGTCTGTCGCTCGGCGGTGGCCAGGACTCCGGGGATCGCGAGCAGGAGGATCGTCCCCTGCAGGAACAGCGTCGGGCCGTCGATGGCGACCGCCCCCATGGCGGCCACCTGCTGCTCGCCCGCCAGCGACACCACGGAGACGAACGCCGCCACCAGACCCACGAGCGCCAGGCCGAGCTGGGTCTCGTGCCGCCAGGTGCGGCCCATGAAGGCCTCCAGCAGCACGCCGACCAGCGCGACAGCGAAGACGATGAGCATCGGCATGAGCAGCCGGTACTCCACGGACGGCGACTCGAACGACGCGGCGAGGATGTTCGACCCGGTCACGGCTCGCTCCCTTCCGCCGCGGGCACCTCGGGCGCGGGGTCGTCGACCCCGACCTGCTGCATGGTGCGGTCGACGGCCGGGTTGATGACGTCCAGCAGAGGCTGCGGGGCGAAGCCGAGCGCGATGATGACGGCGATCAGTGGCGCGACCACCCATGCCTCGCGGACGTTCAGGTCGGCGAACCTGGAGGTGTGCTCGCCGGGCTGGCCGGTCATGGTCCGCTGGTACATCAGCAGGATGTAGAGCGAGGCCAGGATGATGCCGCCGGTGGCGATGATCGCGGCGGCCTCGTAGCGGGTGAACGTGCCGACCAGCACGAGGAACTCGCTGACGAACGACGACAGGCCGGGCAGGGCGAGCGAGGAGAGGCCGGCCACCAGGAACGTCCCGGCGAGCATCGGCGCGACCCGCTGCACACCGCCGTAGTCGGCGATCAGCCGCGACCCGCGACGGCTGATCAGGAACCCGGCGATGAGGAAGAGGGCGGCCGTCGAGAAGCCGTGGTTGACCATGTAGAGCGTCGCGCCGGACTGGCCCTGCGTGGTCATCGCAAAGATGCCCATCACGATGAAGCCGAAGTGCGAGATCGACGTGTAGGCGATCAGCCGCTTGATGTCGGTCTGGCCGATGGCGAGCAGCGCGCCGTACAGGATGCCGATGACGGCGAGCGTGATGACGACCGGCGCCGCCCACTGCGAGGCGTCGGGGAACAGCGGCAGGCAGAACCGGATCATGCCGAACGTGCCGACCTTGTCGAGCACGCCGACCAGCAGCACGGCACCGCCGGGCGGCGACTCGGCGGCGGCGTCGGGCAGCCAGGTGTGCACCGGCCACAGCGGCGCCTTGATCGCGAAGGCGATGAAGAAGCCCACGAAGAGCAGCCGCTCGGTGCTCGTGCCCATGTCGGTGCCGAGCATGTTCTCGAACAGGAATGCCTGCGGCCCGCCGTCGGAGACGACGAAGAGCCCGATGACAGCGGCCAGCATGAGCAGGCCGCCGAGCAGGCTGTAGAGCAGGAACTTCACCGCGGCGTACGAGCGCTGCGGGCCGCCGTAGGACCCGATGATGAAGTACATCGGGACGAGCATCGCCTCGAACAGGACGTAGAAGAGGAACACGTCCGTCGCGGCGAAGACGCCGACCATGAAGGTCTCGAGGAGCAGCAGCAGCGCGAAGTAGCCCTTGACGCTGCGCCGGGTGGCGTCGACGTCGTGCCACGAGGCGAGGATGCAGACCGGGGTGAGCACGGTCGCCATCGCGATGAGGACCAGGGCGATCCCGTCGACGCCGAGCGCGTAGCTCACGCCGAACTGCGGGATCCACTCGTGCTGCTCGGCCAGCTGGAACTGCTCACCGGAGTTCGTGTCGAACTGCAGCGCCGCCGCCACGGTCATCACGAGCGTCAGCACCGAGACGCCGAGGGCGATGTGCTTG
>Ga0210113_1000069_pt1 | contig 21249 bp, 17 predicted proteins | sample MayberryNW_Catta_5_FD_185523 | JGI IMG/M metagenome (GOLD analysis project Ga0210113, IMG submission 185523) | Wetland microbial communities from San Francisco Bay, California, USA, that impact long-term carbon sequestration -... | ecosystem: Environmental > Aquatic > Marine > Wetlands ...
GGCGCGGAAGTCGAAGCGAGCACGAGCTTACACTACTTGAAACAACCCAAATCGGAAAATCGCACCCGATACCGGGTCGATGAAAAGATGGCTGAAGCGCTCGTCACCGGTCTGATGGACGAAGGCTTCGATCCGTCCTATTCCAAACGCACCAGTTACGCCGGCGGTTTGGGCCATGCATTCGCGCGCGTGCTCAAATTTTTGAGTCCGCAAGCAAATCATTCGATCGTTCCGGTCATGGTGAACACCTATTATCCGCCCGCGCCTTCCGCCAAACGCTGCATCGAATTCGGCCGCGCGCTGGCAACCGTGCTACGCCGCTTTCCCGAAGACAAGCGCTTTGCCATTGTCGCATCTGGCGGCCTCAGCCACACGACCATCGACGAGCAGCTCGATCACGGTTTCATTCAGGCGTTGAAGCGAAACGATTTAAGCTATATGGCGGCCATGCGCGCCGCGGATCTGATCGACGGCACGTCGGAGATCCGTAACTGGATCGTCGCCGCTGCCGCAGCCGATCGCCCCGGACAAATGATCGAGTACATTCCCTTGTATCGAACCACGACCGGCATCGGGTGCGCGATGGGCTTCGCGCAATGGGACCTGGCTCGCTAGGCATTTTTCGCCAACCAGCGGAATCCAATATAAGGGCCTTTCAAACCGGCCCCTACGATGTCTTCACCGGCCTGACGAATAGAGAGCAAACACCACGTAAACAGACTTTGATTCCAGTGCACTAAACACCGGTGAACAGGTCAGACGAATCTTCCGCAGCGGATCGGCCCCCGGCGGGGCGGCTTGCCGCTTTTCACTATCGCGATTTTAGACTTTTTTGGCTAAGCCTGTTCGTCTCCAACATCGGCACCTGGATGCAGATGACGGCGACCAATTGGCTATTGTACGAGCTGACGAGTTCGCCGCTGCAGCTCGGCTTGAATGGCGTATTTCGGGCCGTTCCCGCACTCACCCTGGGGCTGATTAGCGGCACCTTCGCCGACCGCTACGACCGTAAGCGGCTGCTGCTCCTCACCCAGGCGATCTTGGCGCTCGTGACTTTTGGTCTCGGCATGTTGGATTACGCGGGGCAAATTCAGGCTTGGCAGATTTATCTCTTTACTTTCATCAGCGCGTCGGTCGGTTCGTTCGATGGACCGGCGCGGCAAGCCCTATTTCCATCGCTGATCCCACGAGCGGTCCTGCCCAATGCCGTGGCGCTCAACTCGGTGCTTTGGAAGGGAGCGGCTTTGATCGGCCCCACTCTCGGCGGGATCGCCATCAGCCTCATGGGCACCGCCGGCGCATTCTTCGCGAACGCGGCGAGTTTTCTCGTGGTCGTCGTGGCCTTATTGCTCATGCGCGCACCCTCGCCCGCGCGCGAGGTCCAGCGAGATTTTCTCGCCGAGACCCAAGCGGGATTTTCCTACATCATCTCCCAACCGGTTATTCTCGGTCTCACCGTCATGGAAGCCTTTGTGTCCATCTTTGGCCTGGACCACGCGCTACTGACTATTTTAGCCAGCGACGTGTTTCGCGTCGGCGCGCACGGCTTCGGCTTTCTCCAATCAGCGCGCGGTTTGGGCGCCGTGATCGGCTCAAGTGTTTTTATCACCCTCGGGCAAGGCCCCGAACAAGGAAGGATTTTATTTGTCTCGGCCCTTCTTTACGGCGCCGGCTTCGCGCTCTTCGGACTATCGCCATCGTTTTCGCTGGCTCTGGTGCTGCTCACGTTCGTGGGCGCAACCGATATGATCTGGAGCGCGGCGCGCGGCACGATCCTGCAGATGCTCGCGCCGGAAAAATTTCGCGGTCGGGTGATGGGCGTACTTCAGTTGAGCAACCGAGGTCTCCACCCGCTCGGACAACTCGAGTCTGGGATCATGGTGCCGCTGCTCGGCGCACGCGAAACAACCATTATGGGCGGCGCGATCATATCGGTCATCACGCTGCTAACCGTCTGGCGAGTGCCGGCCATCGCCCGTTTTCGTTGGGACGGCGAGAAAATCGAAGCCGCCGGCGCCAAAGCCGCTGCAGAGGATGCGATGGAGAAGTTGAACGAACCCGCGGCGCAAACCAAGCTTTAACGAAGTCATGTGCGGCTAACACTGGGGTAGTTATTCAGGAGTTCGTTAGTAAGTAGACATACTGGGACGAAGAGGCGAGTCGTGGAAAGCGCAGGCACCAGGACTCAAAGGACGTTTTCGCACCCACGCCCAAAATTAAGCACTCGGGGCGTGGATCGGGTGATGGCCGATGACGCACAGACGCTTTGCCTGGGCTTGGAACGAGTCGTCCCTTCGTGTCCAACAAACCCTGTTGTCTAGATACTTATGAACTCCTTAATAGAAGCCAGAGTTTTGTCTTAAACCGACCGTTCTGACGAGCCTGGCGATAAGACGGCCTTCATACGATCGCGCCCGGGGAGTTCTGCTCACACTGAAAAAAGTCTGGATAGGACTCAAAGAATCTCTGCGGTCGGCTCCAGGCCCGATCGCGGCCAAAGCGTCATGCCGTCAGGTTTCAATTCGAGAAAAACTTTGTTGCCCTGCTTCAGTTGCCTGGCTTCCGGGGAGACGATCACGCGGGTTTGCGCTCCCAAGGTTACGGTGTATTCATAACGGTCGCCGAGAAACTGAACCGACTGCAGGGCTCCTTCGATCACATTGCTCTGGCGTTCGCTCACCGTATCGGTGAGCGCGATCTTCTCCGGCCGGATCGCAACCATCGCCGCCTGACCGACTTTCGGAAAGCCATTGGACGATGAGATGACATTGTTGCGCTGCAACTGAAGCGCCGAAGCGCCGACCCCCTGCACTTTGATTTCCACCTGTTGATCCGAAACGGCCGCCACCTCACCGGGCAAAAGAAACGTCTTCCCCAAAAAGTCGCGCACGAAGGGGGTCGCCGGATAATAGTAGACTTGCTCGGGCGTGCCGACTTGTTCAAGCACGCCGAACTTCATGATGGCGATGCGGTCCGACAGGCTGAGCGCTTCGATTTGGTCATGGGTCACGAACAGCACGGTGATGCGCACGCGCTGTTGCAAAGCTTTCAGCTCGCGGCGCATTTCCTCGCGGAGTTGCGCGTCGAGATTGCTGAGCGGCTCGTCGAGCAAAAGCACTTTGGGCGAGAAGACCAGCGCCCGTGCCAGTGCGACGCGCTGCTGCTGACCGCCGCTGAGTGCCGGCGCCGGTCGATCTTCTAGTCCGCCGAGACCGACCAGACCCAAGACTTCGGCGACTTTCGCGCGAATGTCGGACCGGCTCAGGCCGCGTAGTTTCAAAGGATAGGAAACATTCTCGAAAACCGTCATGTGCGGCCAAAGCGCGTAGGACTGAAATACCATGCCCATGTCGCGCTTCTCGGGTTTGACGAAAATATTTCGCTCGCGCGCCGCTAGGCAGTGATCGCCCAGGTAAATCGCGCCGCCGTCGGGCTTCTCTAAACCGCCGACCATGCGCAATGTCGTCGTCTTGCCGCAGCCGCTCGAGCCGAGCAAGGTAAAGAATTCGCCCTCTTCGATGTCGAGATTGATGCGGTTGACCGCCACGACGCGGTCGAAGGTTTTGTAGAGATTTTCGATGCGCAGAAAACTCATTGTTTTGCCTTTACCAAGCGAGCTAACGAAAAGAGGGTTGCGGTAGAGCGAAAATCAAAGAAACCGTCGTTTTCACACCGAGGCACAGAGTTCGCAGAGTTCGGACTGTTCTTTATAGGATTCTTATCTCTATGCCCTCAGCGCCTCCGCGGTGAGTTCTCTGTCCTGTCCTTCAGATCACTCGGCTCGAATCCCGACCTTGAGACCGAAAGAGCGGGCGACGATGGCAATGCCGAGAGTGAGCAAGGTGATTGCAATGATCGTAATGCTGGCGACTTCGCGATAGCCCGCGGCGATCTGGTCGAGCGCGAGCAGTGACAGGGTCCTGGTTTCCGACGTCGCCAAGAGAATGATCGCCGAATTGTGCTGCGCGGCGAACATGAATTTGATGACCGCCACCAATACCATGGTCTGCGCCATGAGCGGAAACACGACGCGAAAATAGGTGCGCAAAAAGCCGGCGCCGGACATGCGCGAGGCCTCTTCGAGCTCGTTGCCCAACTGCACGAAGTTCGCTTTGAGAATCTGGGTGGACAATGTGACGCCGCCGAGCACCTGGGCGATCACCAGCAGGACAATCGTGCCGTAGAATGGCCGGAAAAACGGCGTCCCGAGAAACATCCACAACAGACCCAAACCCGACAGCACGCCTGGGATCGCCGAGGGCAGCCAGCAAATCGAGTCGAGCGCGGTTCGTCCCGGCAATTTGGTCCGTACCAGAACATAGCCGATGAGGGAGAAAAAGAACGCGCCGAAAAGGGCTGCGGTCACGGCAACGATCAGGGTGTTATGGAAGGCCTGGATGATGCGCGGGTCATGGATTGCGGCGATCCAGTAATCCAAGGTCCAGGTTTTCGGCAGATGGAAGAAACCGAACCGGGTCATAAAGCTGCCGCCGAGAACGCTCAAGAACGGCACGACGTCGAGAATAAAAACCACCAGCACAACAAATGCCGTGGCCGGATAGCGCCACACGCCGAGGTCGATGATCTTGGGCTTGAATTGCCCGGTCACGGTGGTGAATTGACGGCGCGTGATGAGTTTTCGTTGCAACGGGATGAACGCGGCGAGAAAAACCAGGATCACGCTGCCCAGAGCGGCCGCTTGATTGACCAACGGCGGCTCTTGCCGCGCCAGATCGACGATCTTGGTCGAGTAAACGTAAAAGCTCCACGGCACGCCGAGCAATAGCTCGACTTCGAAGCTGCTGAAAATCCGGATCACGCTCAGCAGGAAAACCACCACGATCACCGGCGTCATCGCCGGCACCGTGATGCGCAGCATCGTCGTCAGCGCGCTCGCGCCCGACATCCGGCTCGCTTCCTCCATCGATGCGTCCATGCGCCGGAAGGCCGGGGTGAGCAGCATGACCTTGGTGGAAATGCCGTTGCTCACCAGATGAACGAAGATAATCCCGGCGAAGGAATAGATGTCGAAGTTGAGACCGCTCAGAAACGGGATCTGGCGCAACCACGAGTTGATCAGCCCGGTGCTCGGGTCGAGCATCAGCATCCAGCCGAAGGTCGTGGCCAGACCGGGCAGAAAAAACGAAATCCAGAAGCCGAATTCCAACGCGTTGGCGAACAGAATATTGGTCCGAGCCAGCAGCCACGAAATAAAAATACCCAACGGCAGCGCGATCGCCTGCAGCACGAGACCGATCTTGATGCTGTTCCACAGCGAGCGCCAGATTCCCGGCTCGCTGAAGGCTTCGCGCCACGCTCCCAGACCATAGACCGGAGGCTCGGCGATCGTCGATGTATTGAAACTGTTGATGACGATCAGCACCAGCGGATAAATGACGTAAAAGCCCATGAACCCGATCAGGAGAGTCATGAACAGCGTGCCGCCGTCGAGCGGCGGCAGCGAGCTGCGCGCCGACGCGGCGACATTGACGCTTTCGGTTTTGGCCATAGACTTTTCTGCTCGAAGCGACGCCCAGTTCTGGTGCGAGAAACCCGAGTTCAGTCAAAGAGCGACCGAACCGTGCACTCGTCCTATTTTTGCGTGCAGCCGGGATGATAGGGCATGTTGCAGCGTGCGCCGGATTTTTTCATGGCCGCCTCGAAGTCCCGGTGTATTTGCGGATCCTCGTCTTCGAACTCGATCTGCCCGCCGCCAAGTTTGACGCTGGTAAACGTGCCGCCCTCGCCGTCCTGCGAGCGCATGAATTTGTAACGCCAGTTATTCCAGCGCAACGCCAAATAGCGCGCCGGTGCGGCACCGGCATTAAAATGCTGATGAAACCATTGATCCGGCGGCACCACCACGCTGCCCGGTCTCCAATCGACGCGCTGGGGCTTTTCGCCCGATGGCCACAGGATCGAGTAACCCCTGCCGCTCAAAATGATGACGTGTGCTCCCGGACCATGTCGATGTCCTTTTTTGTAAGTTCCGACCGGAAACTCGGAGATATGCGCGCCCATGGTGTTCTTCGCCAAGTTGAATTTCATGTTGGTGCTGCCCTTGCCGCGCTCGCTATAATCGGTGAGCTTGAGGGTGTGGGTGTCTGGCACAAAGTTGGTCGTGAGGAAAAATCGGCCGGTAAGCTCGCCTTGACCGCTAAAGTAACCTTCGGTGCGCGGATCGAAACGGTCGGTGAACGTGTAGCCGCTGTTGAAAATATAATCGACGTTGTGAAACAGGTTCATCATGAAACAGCAATTCGTCACCGCGAAGTAGCGGGCTGCTTCGCTACCGCTGGCGTTGAAATGCTGGTAATCGGCGTTAAGCGGCATGGCAAACATGCTCCCGGGTCCCCACTCGAAGGTGTGCTTTTTGCCGTCCCGTTGCCACACGCTGGTGGCGCCATAGCCTTGCGTCACGTAAACCATCTCTTCGTACATATGTCGTTGGGGCTTGGTTTTTCCGCCGGCGGGAATCTCACAGACGTACGCGTCGTTGGTGCCGCCGGTACCGTCAAGCACGACCATTGAGCAGGGCACGCCTTTCAACTCCCAGTGTTCCAAGGGCAGCGTGTTGACGTCCTCGACAAAGAAACCGCGCACTACCGGAATCTTTTGCTCCGCCTGCCAGTACTTGTAAGTATCGATCCGCTCCGGTTTCAGATTCGGATCGATCTGGGCCGTGATTTCCGCCATGAGCGATTCCTCCAAACTTTCAATTGTCGCTGACAAAACCGGATTGCAGGCTGCCCAAAAAAGATCTCAGAGGTGAGGCGCACGGAAAATCGACGAAGGTAGGCGTCCTGAGCGAGTACGTGTAGCGAGACAATTGATCGCAACCAAGCATATGAGTCTTTTGAGCAGCCTGCTACGCTACCTTCTGCTGCTTGCCGAAGAGCCCCACCCGCTCGTTAATCACCTCGAACTCGATCAGACTATTCTCGCCTGGATCGCGAAGTGTGCCTAGCGGATCGCCTCCGCGCTGCACGAGGTCGATCTGCTCGCGCAGGATTTTGCGCAACAAGATGATGCCCTCATCGCCGGCCCCAAGGTGTTCCTGAGTTCGATCGGTAAGCCCGCCCTGGGTTTCCCAGACCATCGCATCCTGAACCAGAACGTGTTCGAGCCGGTACGCGCCGCTCTCATTTCTGATCGGAAAATATTCCCAGGGCGCATCCGCGCCCGTGGGAGAATGCATGTTGTCGTCGGGCGTGAAGTAAACTACATAAACTTGGGTGTGAGTGTCATCGACCGGCACACGAATTTGCAGGTTGTGGCGCAACGAACCGTCGGTTTTCAATGCCCGGAAAACATGCCGCAGTGTGATCGGAAAAACCAGTGGGTGCTGGTCGAGGCGCGCCGCTTCACCCGGTTTTCTGCTCGGAGTGCGGCGTTGCTTCATGATTCCATACTTGAAAGTAATGAAATGATGCTCTTCGTCGTAGCGCTCCACTGTCTGCGCGAGATGCGCCGCATCGCCATGCAGCCAGTAGAGGTGCGACGGATCAACCGAGTTCTCCATCGGCTGAAGCCAGTTGCAACGATAAATTTCGTGCTTCTCGATCCAGCGCTTGCCGTTTTCCCATGCCAGTACGTCCCAGCGCGGCAGGAGCGGTCGCGGCTCGGGCCCCAGGTAGGCCCACAAGAGCCCACCGAGTTTTTCCACCGGATACGCGATGTGTTTGATCTTATCTTTAAAGCCACCCGACACCGGCTCCGCCGGCTGCTCGAGACATTTCCCCGTGCCATCGTACTTCCAGCCATGATAGGGGCAGCGAATCCCTTCTTCGTCGACGCGTCCGAAAGCAAGCGATGCCTTGCGATGCGGGCAATGTTCGCCGACCAAACCGTAGCGGCCGGTCTTATCGCGGTAAACCACCAGATCTTCGCCCAAGAGACGCAACGCTTTGATCGGCTTCTCATCCGTCAGCTCAGCGGAAACCGCAACCGGCATCCAATAGCGCCGCAAGAGCTCGCCCGCCGGCGTGCCCTTGCCGACACGCGTCAGCGCTTCGTTCTCTTCCTGCGTGAGCATAAAAGCGTCTCAGTTCCGGGTGCTCCGGTAAAACTTTGAACCTGAATCCGGAACTTGAACGAAAGTCCTTCTACTTCCCCTTCTCCGCCTCCGCCACGATTTTTCTGGCCAGATCGAAGATCGGTTTCATGTCCCCATACTCGGGTTTCACCACGTCGAAGTATTTCACCCCTGGTTGCAGTCGGTTGTCCGGTGGTATGCCGTCTTTGGGAATATCGATGCGTCGCGAGTTGGCGGGATCATCCACGTCGCCGAGCTTCTGCAGCGCCATCTGCCCCTTGCGCGACAAAAACCAGTTGACAAACACCTTGGCGGCGTTAGGGTGCGGCGCTTGATTCATCAGGCTCAGAGAGCCTCCCCCTGCCGAGAAACTCGATCCTTCCTTCCACCCGTTGGTATCAAAATCGTCCACCGGCAAGCCCTGGTTTTTCGCGCGAAGAGAGTCTTTGCAGCCCACGCAGATAGCAAATTTTCCTTGAGAGAGCCAATCGGTCATCTGGCGGAAGTTCTTCGAGTAGGTAATGTCCATGCCGCCGAAAAACTTTCTCATAAACTCCGGGCCGAGGTCCGGACTATAATAATAAAACTGCATGGTCGCCCCGAGTCCCGTATCGCGCGGGTCCAGAGAGACAATCTTTCCCTTCCATTTGGGTTGAAGCAGGTCCTGATACGATTTGAACTCCTTCGCATTGACCTGAGTCGTGTTGTACGCAAGCTGAGCGTTGCTGGGCGAGCCGATGAAAGCGAAAATATACTGGCCCTCGGGATCGGCATAACGGTGCTCGTTGCCGTACCATTTCGAAGTGTCGGTGACTTCCGGAAGAATCAGCGCAGGCTTGAGCGGATCGAGCGCCTTACCTTTATAAAGCGTGTTGTAAAGACTGTTGGTGCCGCCGCTGTAAACATCCGCAATATACTTACCCGCGCGCCGCTCGGCCATGATCCGGCTGGTGAGTTGGCTGCCGCGTCCGGTGACCGACACGACATTGATGCCGGGAAACTCACGCTTGAAATCCTGGAGCAAGGCTTCGTAGCGGTAGATATAGACGGTGACCTGCCCTTCTTTCCTCGCAGCAGCCAGCGTCTGCTCCCAGTCTTTTTTCCAGTCGGTTTGGGCCGCATGGCCCGTGCCCCTCAGCGTGAACGCACCGAGTAGCGCAACCAGCACAACGAGCTTTCGCATGACGACAGTACTCACGGCTTCACCCCATGATCTGAAAGAGCGATGCGACCAGTGATCGTCTCAGCCCTGAATAGTTTCCGATAGACGGTTCTAAGTCAACTCGAAGCCGTGCAGCATCGGAAACCAGCTTCCGCAATCATTTTTTTCGCTGTGACAACGCTTCCTTGACAAACTTGCGGATCGGCGCCTGATCCATCCATTCGGCGCGATCGACAAAGAGATAGCGATTCGGATCGCCTTGCGGGCGGCGGTTTCCGTGCGGCACTTTGTCTTTGGGAATATCCACACGCATGGAGTCCGGACCGTCGTTTCCTTCGGTGAAAATCCTTTGATAAGCGATCTGTCCGTCGCGCGAAAGCAGCCAGTTGAGCGCGATTTTAGAAACATTGGGATGGGGCGCTTTGTTGATCAGCGCGACGCCGCCGGAACCGGCGGTGACATACGCACCTTCCTTGAGATGCTCCGGATCGAACCAGTTGACCGGCAATCCCTGCACCTGCATCACATCCAAGTCCATGCGCGAGATTGGCGCGAAGATTGATATCGCGTACTTGCCGCCCGCCAACCAATCGCCCATCTGCCGGGTGTCGGTGCTGATCACCAGGTCGGTCTCGGTAAGAACCCGCTTGATGAAATCCGGCCCCAGTCCCTTGTGGTGATAGAAAAATCGCATCGCATCGCCCGAGCCGCCGAGAGTGGGATCGTAGGCGACGATCTTGCCCTTCCACTTGGGATTCAAAATGTCCCAGTAGGACTTGATCTCATTTGGATTGACCAACTTGGTATTGTAAGCGAGAACGATACGAGCCTCCCCATTGATGTTGAACAAATATTGACCCTCAGGATCGACATAGTGGTGCTTGCCCTGCCACCACTTCGTGACATCCGTCACTTCGGGCAACACCAACACAGGGGGGATCGGATCGAGCGCTTTCGCCTTATAAAAAACATTGTAGCCGGTCGTCATGCCGTTGACATAAAGATCCGCCAGGTATTTCTCGGCGCGCCGCTCGGACATCATGCGCTTGGCCACGTCCGCGCCGCGTCCGAAAACGCCGGTTACTTTGATCTCGGGATACTTCTTGTGGAACTCGGAAAAAAGATTCTCAAAATCGGCGCTGCCGTAGAGCACCAGCTGGCCTTCCTTTTTCGCCGCCTGGAGGCTCTTCTCCCAATCGGCCTTCCACGCATCGACCTGCGCCGCCGGCGCCTTGCCGCTGACCAGCACGATCAAAATAAGAATGCTCTTGCTCAAGATCCAAGACAGTCTCATCGCTGCTCCTTTCAACGTCGCGCCGCCGCTAGCTCTTGCCCGCCGCCTTGAGCGCTTCGTTCATGATCTGGAGAACCGGTTTCATGTCCTGCCACCCGGGTTTGCTCGTGTCGATATAATTGACGCCGTCGACGCGGCGGCTAAGGAGCGGCACATCGTCTTTGGGAATATCGATTCGCAGCGAATCGGGCGGGCTTTCAGAATTGACCAGCGTCTTTTGCAATGCGATCTGCCCTTCGCGCGACAGCAGCCAGTTGATGAAGACGCGCGCCGCGTTCGGATGCGGCGCCTTGTTGACCATGGTGATCGTGCCGAACTGCTGCACCAGGCCCCCGCCCTCTTTGAAAGCCCCGGGACCGAAGGTTTCGACCGGCAGTCCTTGCTGCTTCAAAACATCGACGTCGCAGAAAAAGCAGATGGAATATTTTCCCACCGCGAGCCAATCTGGACCCTGCCGGTAATCGCGAAAAAGCTGGATATCCATCTCGCCGAAGAGTTTGCGAACAAATGACGGCCCGAGATCGGGGTGATGGTAGAACAAACGCGCGTTGCCCGAACCCGGTCCGGGAGCGCGAACGTCGCGCGCGACGACCTTGCCTTTCCATTTGGGGTTGAGCAGGTCCCAGTAGGATTTGAAGTCTTTGGCGTCGACCAGCTTGGTGTTGTAATGCACCGAACCGTAAGTCGCCGAGCCGACGTAGCTAAGTACGTATTGCCCTTCAGGATCCGTGTAATGGTGTTGCTTTTGATACCATTTCGAGACATCGGTTACCTCGGGCAGAATCAAAGCGGGCTTGATCGGGTCAAGCACCTTGGCCTTCGCATGGAGCTGCCCGTGGGTGGTCACGCCGCCGGAATTGAACACATCGGCGAGAAATCTATCGCCGCGGCGCTCGGCGAGTAATCTTTGCGCAAGCTGTGAACCCCGTCCGGTCACCGAAACGATTTTGATCTCCGGGTACTCTTTTTGAAATTCCGGCAACACCGCCTCGTAGCCGCTGATGTAAACGGTGACCTGCCCCTCCTTCTTCGCGGCTTCGAGCGTCCTCTCCCACTCGCGCTGCCAATCGGGCTTTGCCTCGGCGGCATACCCGACCGCGGCGGATAAAAAATAGACCATAGCCAAGAATAAATTTTTTCCTTTAAGCATCTCTTGCCGCCTCCCGGTTGAAGACTTTATGCAATTTCGTAGCTAACTCAAGACTCCAGACTCGAGAGTCGCCGCACCCTTCGCTAATCTTTCCCACCGACTTCAACGATTCATTGACAACTGTGATGTCGATCCATTCGGGACGTCCGGTGTCGAGGCACTTTGGCGCCTTCGATCGTCTTGTCCCACTCACGGCGCCACGAGGGCGTGGAGTCCGCCGCACTGGCAAAGCCACCGAAGAAAAGACACCCGACGATGACCGACAAACATGTAAATTTTCGCCATAACTCCACGCCTCTCAGCCAAAGCTCTATGCAATTGGGTACTCAACCAAACACTTTAAACCCGAGACTCACAACCATGGCTCATTCCGGGCTCGGCACTTGGTGCGACAGAAAGATCTCTTTGCGTTGTTCCGCCGACTCGAGCATTGCCAGGCAGACTTCCAACGTCGCCGCGCCCCAGCGGCCGTCATGAAACACCGGCCGGTTGTGCATCACGGCCTGGTAAAGTTCTTCGACCTCAGCTTCGCGCCCGCGGCTGCCGGCGGGGAGCGAAATCTCGCGCTGCTCGTTCTCGCCGTAAAGCCGCAGTCCGTCCGGCGTCTGGCGCAAATCGCCCTTTTCACAACTGACGATCGTCAGGCCGAAAAACGGCTGCTTGCGTTCGCCGCCCCAAACATGGCTGAACTCCCCCTCGCGCGCGCCGCCGAAGCGCATGCCTTCCTTGAGCTGCTCTTCTTCTTCAGCCGTGCGCACTTCCCGAAGGCGCTTTCTCACGTTGAGATTGGTCTTGGGATCGCGATGTTGCCCCCCTTCGCCGACCCAGCCAAAAAGTTCTGCGCTATCAAAAAAGCCATAGCCGCTGTAAACCAACGTCGCCGGAGTGCGATCATCAAATTCGAGATAACAAGTGTAGCTGCCCTCCCACTCGCGCGCTTTGTCCCAGCGGCCGGTCATGGCGCGGACGCTCCGCACCAGGCCGCCGCCGATTAGGCGAACGATATCGACGTGATGCGGCCCTTGATTCAAAACCACGCCCCGGCTTATCGCCAGCTCATGCTTCATGCGCGGTCGGTACATAAACTCGTTGAAGTTCCAGGTGTTGATCATGCAGAGTTTGCCCAGCTCGCCGCTCTTGACGATCTCGTGGATTTTTCGGATCGGTGGATCGAAGCTGTGGGTATGGCCGCAGAGCAGCTTGACCCCGTTTTTCTCCGCCGCTTCGTTCATGGCGTCGCACTCGGCCAATGTCATCGCCATGGGTTTTTCGACGATGATGTGTTTACCAAAGTTGGCCGCCGTAATCGCGTGTTCGGCATGCAGCGCGTTCGGTGTGGCGATGTAAACCGCGTCGAGGTTCGGGTTACGGCAAAGATCTGCAACGGATGAATGGCCCTCGCCGCCATAAGTCTGGCGGAATTTGATCAGCGCGTCAGCGCGCGTGTCCGCCGCCGCGGTGATTTTGATGTATGGCAGGTTCGCGATCGGCGGCAGGATTTGGGTGCTCGCGACGCCGAGGCCGGCGATACCGAGACGAAGAGACCGGCTCAACTCTTTGCCCTCGCTTCGCTCTCTAGAGTTTTTGTGTACTCCTTCCAATCGCCGCCGCCGGAAACCAAATCGAAGGAAGGAATTCCTTCCTTCGCTTGAAACGCCTCATAAGGCGTCGAGCCGAGCTGAATCGGATCGCGGTGCGGCAGTCTCATAGCAAGATTTCCCCAGGCGTCGGGATCGAGGCGGCAACTCGATTCTATATGTTGCCCAAGGTCAAACTGCAAGACGAGTTTCGTTTGCTATTCCAGTAATGTCACTCACGTTTCGCAAACCCTGGGCAAGCAATCATAGACGTGTCCGTTCCCTGTAGGAAGAAACTATACCGAAGCGTCGGTGGAACCTGGCGCCAACAGTTCAAACCTCTATCCACCCCTTGCCACAGAACTTCGACTTGGGCTATGAGGTCTGAGTACAGAAAACATTCCGATCAGGAGCGACACTTATGGAATACTTCGAACCGAAAAGCGTGGGTGAAGCTTTGTCGTTTCTCGCCAAGCACGGCGCAGACGCCAAGCTCATCGCCGGCGGCACCGACGTGATGGTCGATATCAAGTTCAAGGAAGAGCCGGGCGGCCTGGTGAACATCAAAAAAATTCCCGGCCTCAGCGGTATCCAGGAAAACGGCAAAGGGCTCCGGATCGGCGCGCTGACGACGATCCGCGAAATTGAAAACAGCGCTCTCGTGCACGAAAAAGTGCCGGTGCTCTGGGAAGCGGCGCATCAGTTCGCGTCCCTGCAGGTGCGCAATACCGCCACCATCGGCGGCAACATCGGCCGGGCTTCGCCCTCGGGGGAAACGCTCGCGCCGCTGCTGGTCCTCGACGCCAAAGCCAAAGTCGCCTATTCGGACGGCGAAAAGGTGGAGCCGTTCAGCGCGTTCTTTCAGGGGCCGGGAAAGACCAGCATGGGCGCGAAGGGCCTCTTGACCGAAATCGAAGTGCCCTATCCCGCGCCGGGCAGCAAAGGCGTGTATCTGAAACACGCGGTGCGCGGCGCCATGGATATCGCCATGGTCGGGGTCGCGGTGATGATCACGCCGGACGCCGGCAAGAACAGCATTCAGGACGTTCGCATCGGCCTCGGCGCCGTCGCGCCGACGCCGGTTCGCGCTCCGAAGACCGAAGCGCTGCTCAAAGGCAAGCCGCTCACCGCCGCGCTCGTGAAGGAAGCCGGCGCGCTGGCGGCAACCGAAGCGAGCCCGATCACCGATCAGCGCAGCAGCGCCGAGAACCGCCGCTGGATCGTCGAAGCGCTCACGCGCCGCGGTCTCGAACAAACCTGGAAAGCCGCCACCGGCAAGGAGGTCGCATAATGTCCGTCACCATCAACACGAAAATCAACGGCCAGTCCGTCACCGCGGTCGCGGAAGCTTCGACATCGCTGTTGGAGTTTCTGCGCGACACTCTGGAAATGAAAGGCAGCAAACTCTGCTGCAACACCGGCGAGTGCGGCGCCTGCACGGTGATCTACAACGGCAAGCCGATCAACTCCTGCGTCACCATGGCGGCGGACGCCAACGGCGCCGAAATCGTCACCGTGGAAGGCTTGGCCGACGGCAACAATCTGCATCCCGTCCAGCAGGCGTTTATCGACACCGGCGCCGTGCAGTGCGGTTACTGCACGCCGGGCTTCATTATGTCGGTCAAGGCGCTGCTCGACCACACAAAGAAGCCGACGCCGGCGGATATCGAAGACGCAATCTCCGGCAACATCTGCCGCTGCACCGGTTATAACAAGATCGTCGACGCGATCCATCTCGCCGCCGATCGCATGGCAGGGAGGGCTTAAGTCATGGCCAAAGCGGAACTCAAAATAATCGGCAGCAGCCCGGCCCGCTTGGGCGGCGTCGAGCGCGTGGTCGGCAAGGGCGTCTACGGCATTGACCTCATGCTCAAGGATCAATTGCATGGCGCGATCCTGCGCAGCCAATATGCCCATGCGAAGATCGTCAGCATCGACACCAGCGAAGCCAAGAAAATTCCCGGCGTGCACGCCGTCGTAACCGCCGAGGATGCGCCCAACGTGCGCTACGGCCGGAGCTACATCGACCGCCATATTCTCGCGCGCGGCAAGGTGCGCTTCATGGGCGACCCGGTCGCCGCCGTCGCCGCCGAATCGCCGGCCATCGCCAGGCAGGCGCTGAAAAAAATCAAAGTCGTCTACGAACCGCTGCCGGTGGTCATCGATCCGGAAGAAGCGACCAAGGCGGATGCGCCGGTTCTGCACGATGACATGCCGCTGCCGAAAACCATTCCCGCGGATTCGGGCATGAAGAACGTCTGCGGCCACGCCGTCGTCAAAGTCGGCGACGCCGAGAAGGCGATGGCCGAAGCCGATGTGGTGGTCGAGGAAGTTTACGAAACCAAGATGATCCACCCGCAGTATCTCGAGCCGCGCATCGCCGCGGCACAGATGGAGCCCAACGGCCGGCTCACCGTCTGGGCCAATGCCCAGGCCCCCTTCCCGGTGCGCCAGGAAACGGCAAAGACGCTCGGCCTGCCGCTCAACAACGTGCGCGTGATCTCCGCCGGTCTGGGCGGCGGCTTCGGCGGCAAGGGAAGCGGCATCACTTCCGGCGCCGCCGTCGAACCGATCTGCGGCCTGTTGGCGATCAAAGCCAAACGCCCGGTGATGATCGTCCTCGACAAGGCCGAAGAAACCATCTCGACGACCATCCGCGCCGGGGCGAAGATGTATATCAAGACAGGCGTAAAGAAAGACGGCACCATCCTCGCCCGCACCGGCAAAGTATTTTACGACGCCGGCGGCTACTCCGGCTTCGGCGTACAGGCGGGCGGCCGCTGCACCAACATGCTCGGCGGCTGGTACCTGATGCCCAACTGTCATATCGATGGCTACAGCGTTTACACCAACAAGCAGGTGTGCGGACCGGTGCGCGGTCCCGGCGGACCGCAGGCCGCGTTCGCAGTGGAATCGCACATGGACTCCATCGCCGCCAAACTCGGCATGGATCCGACGGAATTCAGACTGAAAAATATGCCAAAAGCCGGCGACAAGATCGTCGGGGTGCCCAAGCTGCGCGACGTTTCGCTCGGCGAGACGATCAAGATCGCCAAGGAAAAAATCGGCTGGGGCAAAGTGAAGCTGGAAAAGAACCAAGGCATCGGCATCGCCACCGGCTCATGGATCGAAAGCGCGGGTCCCGGCGGCGGCTCGATTGTAAAGGTCAACGAAGACGGATCCGTGACGGTGCACATCGGCAAGATCGACATGGGAACCATTCCTGGTTTCGGGATTCCTTTGATCGTCGCCGAGGAACTTGGCATACCGGTGAGCGATGTGACCGTGGTCAATGTCGATACCGACGCCAGTCCGTGGGACGCGGGCACGGTCGGCAGCCGGGGAATCCTGGTTTCCGGCGGCGCGACGCGGCTCGCAGCCATTGACGCGCGCAATCAGATTTTCAAGATGGCAGCCCGCAAGCTGGAAGCGAGCCCGGACGATCTGGAGATCATCGACAAGCAGATCCGGGTCAAAGGCACGCCGACCAAGAGCGTGCCTCTCGCTACCGTCGCCACCGACGCTCACAACGTCATCGGCGAAGTCATCGGCCGCGGCTACTGCGACAACCTGGAACTGATGGCCGAAGAAAAAGCCCACGGCAGCTCGCAGCCGTTCACGACGCACGCCTGCATCGTCGAGGTGAGCCCCGACACCGGCAACGTGAAGATTCTGAAATACGTCGCCGTCCACGATATCGGCCAGCCGATCCACCGCGCCGCCGCCGAAGGCCAGATCGAAGGCGCCGCCGCCATGAGCATCGGCCAGGCGCTCTGCGAACAGGTGGTCTTCGACCAAGACGGCCGCACTATGAACCCGTCTTTCGTCGATTATTTGATGCCGACCATCAACATGATGCCGCGTATTGAGACGACCTTGGTCGAAGGCTTTCCTGGCTCCGGTCCCTACGGCGCCAAAGGCGCCGGCGAGATCGCCTGCGTCCCGCCCATGGCGTGCATCGCCAACGCCATTTTCAACGCCACCGGCGTGCGGATTAACAAATTACCTCTCAGCCCGGAGAATGTGCTGCGCGGACTGAAGGAGGCGGGGAAAGCGTAAACAGGCCGATTACAAACCAGCCAGACGTGTAGGGGCGGGTTTGAAACCCGCCCCTCTTCGTTTTGGGGCAATTTAAGCAATGCCGACTATAAGCCTTCTACCGCGACCATAGCCCGCCGCACTTTCATGCGGGATACCAAGGACAGAACGCCACATTTGATTTTAATGGCAAGCTACTCGAAGGTGAGATTGATTCTCGAACCGCGAAAGATCTCATCAAAAAAATGGGCACGCCTTCATAAGGCGGGACTTAACAAGAACTGGGAGCAAATGCGGCAAAAGAAACAATTCGTGAGAATCGAGCCATTGAAATAGGAGTACGGATGCTACCTTCAGTAACAAAAGCGAAATATGTGCGAGACTACCTGATTGAGGTGAAGTTTAATGACGGCACCAAAAAGGTGATCGACTTCGAGCCGTGGCTCACCGGACCGATATTCAGACCGTTGAAGAGCAAAGTTTACTTCAGAAAGTTTTTTATCGATGGCCCGACCATCGCATGGCCGAACGGCGCCGACATCGCGCCGGAAACACTTTACGAAGCGGAGGCCGTGAAACTAACCAGTGAATCAAAACTCCGGCGTGTGGGTTAGCAGGCTGCTCAACAACAGTAGAACATGCTTCGACTCGCTCAGCATGCACGGACTTTTCGCAACAATTTTAACTCAAAATCCGCTCGTCCTGAGTCTGTCGAAGAACTCAGGACGTTTCACCAGCCTGTTAGGCAAAGCAAACATCTATTCAGTGCCTGGATAGCGCGGACTCACACACTGAACTGCGCAATCAGCTCGTCTTCCGGGTCCGCGCCGAGACCTGGGCCCTGCGGGACTTCGACTCCGCCGTTGATCACAGGCACGGTCCTGGCGAACGGAGTAGCGCCGAAGTCGGCGAACATCCGCTCGAGCGGAGACTGTTTGTCCTTTGACGCCATGCAGTGCAACACCGCTAGAAAAGCCGCATCACTCCACGGCAGGACGGAATTGACACTCTGGAGACCGGCGTAATATACCCGCAATGGAGGTGATAACTATGTCAGCGAACGGTTCCAAGTCGGCAAAAGTCCGCGCCCAACTGAATCACCCGATCATCGACACCGACGGCCATACCGTCGAATTCACGCCGGTGTTTTTCGACTACATCAAGGAAGTCGGCGGCGCGGGCATGATCGCGCGCTACAAGAAAGCCGTCGGCAGCCGCTCTAACAACCGCTGGATGGAACTATCGGAGGAAGAACGGCGCTACACGCGCGCGACCTGCCCGCCCTGGTGGGCGCGGCCGGCGAAAAATACGATGGATCGAGCGACCGCCTCGTTGCCGCACTTGCTCTACCGACGCATGGATGAGTTGGGCCTGGATTTCGCGGTGCTCTACCCCACCTTCGGCTTGACCGAACCGCCGCGCATCGACGAGGAAGAAGTGCGCCGTGCCTCCTGTCGCGCGCTCAACACGTTTCATATGGATATTTACGGTCCCTACGCCGACCGCATGACGCCCGTCGCGGTCATCCCCGTCCACACGCCGCAAGAAGCCATAGAAGAATTGGAATACGCGGTCAAAACCCAGGGCTTCAAAGCGGCGGTGATTTCCCACGTGCAGCGTCCCGTGCCGAAAATATTGAAGGAACATCCCGAGGTGGCCGGTCAATCGACTTTCATCGATCTGCTGGCCTTGGATAGCGAATACGACTACGACCCCTTCTGGGCCAAATGCGTCGAGCTGAAGGTTGCCGTGACATCCCACGCCACCGGGCAGGGCTGGGGCAGCCGCCGTTCGGTCTCCAACTACATGTTCAATCACATCGGCCACTTCGGCGCCGCCGGCGAGGCTTTCTGTAAAGCGCTATTCTTCGGCGGCGTCACCAGCCGATTCCCCAATTTGAATTTCGCTTTCCTCGAGGGCGGCGTGCATTGGGCCTGCGGCGTTTTCTCCGACATCGTCGGCCATTGGAAGAAGCGCAACGCCAAAGCGATCCACAACCTCGATCCGCAGAGTCTGGACGGCGCACTCATGCGCAGACTCATCGACGAGCACGGCACCGACAGAATGAAGGGCAAGGCCGATGAAATCGTCAAGTGGGTCACCCAACCGCAGCGCCGCCCGAAAAATCTCGACGACTGGGCCGCCTGCCGCGCCGAGAAGCTGGAAGATTTGCGCGATCTGTTCATTCCGAATTTCTACTACGGCTGCGAGGCCGACGATCCCATGGTCGCGTGGGCGTTCAATTCAAAAGTGAATCCCATGGGCGTGAAGTTCAAAGCCATGATGAGCTCGGACATCGGCCACTGGGATGTGACCGACATGAACGAGGTCGTCGAGGAGGCTCACGAATTGGTCGACGACGGTCTGATCACCGAAGAAGATTTTCGCGACTATACGTTTACCAACGCAGCAACACTCTACGCCGGCATGAATCCCGATTTCTTCAAAGGCACGGTTTGCGAGGCCGCCATGGCGAAACTGCTGCAGAGCGCTTCGCAGCCTGCAGCGCCGGCTGTTTCGGCATGACTCCGATGGGATTGATCGCTGCCGGCGCGCCGCGATTGAACGAGGAACTGGGGGTCAGGTCTTTACCTTTGCTGTTCGGTCACGCTCTTGATCAGTCGGCTAACCGTCGAGTAGTGCAATTTCAGGTGACGTGCGACATCCATTTGACTGTAGCCGTGCTGGTTTACCGCGTGTGATATCAGTCGATCCCGTACCGCTTTCTCTTTCCCCGCCTTGTCAAACAGCTTTTTCAAACTAGCTCGCCCAATCAATCTTTGCCCCTTCGGGATCTCCCGTACCGTTTCTTTGCCCGTGACATGTCCGCGCAAGGCGTCGGCGAACCCTTCCAGACCCAGAAGACTCTGTGCTTCCAAATTCTCCCAGATCGTTGTTCCGGCCACCCCTTCTCCTACATATTGCTGGTACTTCTCTTGGGCCAAGCCTCGCTTTTGTCCGAATTGGCTCAATAACTCATCGACCGTGAGGCAGCGCGGAACCGGAGCTAATCCGCCAGTTGCCCGATAGCTGCTCCAGGGCCATTCTCTGGGATGGTTGACGGCTTTGGCCCTCACCGGGTTGAGCACCACGTAGCGGCAGACTTCCAGATAATGACTCTCCTTCTGGATCAGAATTCCTTTGAATCTTCCCTGAAACAAATGTCCGACCCGATGGTGGCGTCGGTTGTACGCTTGAGTATAGACGCCGTTTAACTGGCGCATCCCCTTGGATAAGTTTCCGTCCGGCGTCTCGATCAGGAGATGATAGTGGTTACGCATCAAACAGTAGGCGTGACAAATCCAGTGAAAGCGATCTGTGACCTGGGCGAGGATGCTCAAAAACAGATGCCGATCACCGTCGTCCTTAAAGATCGGCTTTCGTTCATTGCCCCGAGAGGTGACGTGATAGAGCGCTCCATCGTATTCAATTCGTAGTGGCCGGGCCATAGCCAGCGAACTTAGAAAACAATACAGCGAATGTCAAGAGTCAAGACCTGACCCCACTCGCCAATGGGCGGCTCAAAGACCAGATGGTCCCTCACCCAGACCGAGTCGAAGCCGTACGCCTCGGCGCGTCTCGCCCCCTCGAGGCAATTCTCAACCGACGCATGCTCGCAAAAATGCGGCAGCAATAAACCGAGTTTAAGCTTCGTACTCATACAACCCTCATCGACGTGACATCTGTTTTCCCGCAATCAACCGTCTTCGCGGATCGCCAAAACTCCGAAGCGAAAAGCACCGGACGAAAAGCAACGTGAACTTCGGATCATTTTGCCCGGGCCAGTGTGCAGATAATCGACCAAGTCTTGGATTTGTTCATCTTTGAGGATCCCTTTCCACGCCGGCATGAACGAGGATAGCCCAGTGCGCTGCCGCCGCTCGCCCTTCGCGATCTCGTGGCGCGCGGCCGGCAGCTTGAACGGAGCTTGTCTTTACCGTTCCCGTCATGCGCGCGGTGCGCTGCCGCGCGAGCGCAGGGACTGAACCCATT
>Ga0210113_1000072_pt1 | contig 21103 bp, 15 predicted proteins | sample MayberryNW_Catta_5_FD_185523 | JGI IMG/M metagenome (GOLD analysis project Ga0210113, IMG submission 185523) | Wetland microbial communities from San Francisco Bay, California, USA, that impact long-term carbon sequestration -... | ecosystem: Environmental > Aquatic > Marine > Wetlands ...
CCCATCAAGGCACAAAACCATTGACCGCGATCGGAAGGGCTTGGCCTTCGGTCGTGGTGCAGCCACATGGTCTCTAAATAACGGACTCATTAGTAATGCGCTGCGCGGCGGCCGACGATTTCCATCGCTCAGTTCAGCGAGTCAAGGAAAACGCTCAAGCAGGAGCTTGACGCGCTCACGGAAAAAACAACAACCTCGGTTCTATTAAGGAGTTCATAAGTATCTCGACAACGGGGTTTGTTGGACACGAAGGGACGAGTCGTTCCAAGCCCAGGCAAAGCGTTTGTGCGTTCCGATCCACGCCCGGAGTGCTTAATTTTGGGCGTGGGTGCGAAAGGGTCCTTTGAGTCCTGATGCCTGCGCTTTCCACGACTCGCCCCTTCGTCCCAGTACGTCTAACGAACTCCTTAAGTAAGTCCATCGTCCAGCCCGGATGCCGCATTGCGATTTGACATAGATCGGACCGCTGGCTAGGTTACCCAAGGTTTTCGGCGTTCAAGGTTCACGCGATCAAAGGTTCAACGAGTAGAGGTGAGCAAAGATGATCTATGACGTTGAAATCAATTCGGCGGCGCACTATCCGGCTGCCGAGGTGCCGGGCCTCATTGTTCTGGCCGAGCAAGTCGGCTTCGGCGCTTTTTGGAAAGGCGAGTCCAACAGCACCGATCCCATGGTCATGCTCTCGGCCGTGGCGAGCCGGACTAAAAACATCAAGCTCGGCACGGCGATCTACCATATCTACGGCCGCAGCCCGGTGACCTTAGGTATTCAATCGGCGACGTTGCAGGACCTATCGGGTGGCCGGTTGCTGCTCGGCCTCGGCGTCGCCAACAAAGCGATCGCGGGCTGGCATGGCGGCGTGTTCGACCGGCCTTTGAAAAGAGCGCGCGAATATATCGACGTCGTGCGCAAAGTGGCGGCCGGTGAGCGCGTTGAATACGAGGGGGAGATCTACCCTACCGGCAAGCGCTTCCAGCTATCTTGGAAGCCGAGCTATCCGAACTTGCCGATATACCTTGCCGGTCTCGGACCGCAGATGACCAAATTAGTCGGCAAGATTTCCGACGGCGTGTTCATCAACATGGCGACACCGGCAAAGGTTAAAGAAATCGCCGCGCGCGTACGCGAGGGCGCCATCGAAGCCGGCCGCGATCCGGGTAAGATCGAGATCATCGCGAAATCACGCGTGTCGCTCAATCCGGACAAGAATCTAGCGCGGGCAAAACTGCGCCAGGTGCTGACGTTCTATAACATCGCCGATCACTATAGCGACATGCTGCGCGGTATGGGCTTTGAAAAAGAAGTCAATGCGATCCATGAGGCGTTTCAAAAAGGCGGCTTCAAGGCGGCCATGGGCGCTCTGACCGACGAATATATGGACAAACTGCCGGTGGTTCCCGCAAGTGACGTGCGCGAAATCAAAGACCGGATGCAAGCCTTCAAGGAAGCCGGCGTGACACGCATGGTCATTCCCTACGTGCCGGTGACCGAGCCGGTCGTTGAGGACGCCCGGCGGTTTCTCGAAGCGTGGGGGAATTCTTGAAATAGTCTAGGGTCTTGAGTCTCGCATCTAGCGTTTAGATCCGAACTCGAGACACGGGACTCTAGACCCGAGACAAAATCGACGAAGGGAGATTTTCCATGTGTGATTTTGCTGCGGATGCCAAAGCAGCCGAAGAGTTGATGGTGGGCCGGACGTTGTCCGTCGCGCGGGTGCGCGAGCTTAACGCCAAGGATTATTTTTATCAGATGCTGAAAGACAACCCGGAGATGCTGAAGATCTATCCGGGCATCGAAAACGAGTTACTCCAGGGAGGCATCGATTGTCACATCCACGCCTTTCCCGATTTCGTTCATCGCTCCCAGGACATGATCCAGATCGCCATCGAAGCATCCAAGTGCGGCATGCGCGCGATCGCCTTTAAAGATCATTGGAACATCAGCGCCACTTCGGCGTATTTAACCCAACGCCATATCGATGACATGATCGCGCGCGGCGAGTTAACCCACCGGGTCGAAGTTTACGGCGGCGTCGGCATGTGCTTCGGTATGCGCCCCGAATACGTCCGCGTCGGTCTGCAATATCCCAACTTCAAAATGATCTGGTTCCCGACTTTCACTTCGTATGGTTTCTGGCGCAGCGCCGGCCACCCGGACCACGAAGGCGTAAGTCTGTGCAGCGACGACGGCAAAGTATTGCCCGAAGTCAAACAGATCATGGAAATGGCCGCCGAGAAAAAAGTCGGTATCGGCTTCGGCCACACCGACTTCCAGGAGCTGCTGCCGCTGGCGCAGCTCGCCAAGGAAATCGGCTGTCGCGCAACTCTCGATCATCCACTGCTGGAATTGAACAAATTACTGCTCGACGAGATGAAACAGCTGCGCGATCTCGGCGTCTACGTCGGCACCTACTGCCAGCCGATGATTCCGAGCCTTTATCAACCCGTGGCCGACCCGATGGAGACCATTCGCACGATCAAGGAAATCGGCCCGGACCGCTGCATTATCGGCAGCGACTTCGGCCAAGTGCTGCACATGGACGCGGTCGACGGCATGCGTGTGTTTATCCGCGCTCTGCTCGGTTTCGGCATCAAGCCGGACGAAGTCAAAATCATGCTGAAAGACAATCCCGCAAAACTGATGTGGCTGGATGAGTAGTCCTGTGAATCGACCACAAAGGGCAGCTAGGTCACAAAGTAAGGGCCCATTGTTCAACCGCAAAGAACGCAAAAGACGCAAAAATTGTTTGTTCTGGGAGGACTAAGAATCGTGAGGCAATTTAGATGTAAGGTGCACTTGCACATCAATCGTGTCGCCCCGGCAACTGTACTCGTGGACACGGTTTGAATAATCGTGCTGGGCTAAACTACTTGCGCGCCGCGCTCGACCAAAAGTTTCTTCAAGAGCGACCTGTGGCAGTGGCTTTCGTCTTCGCAATAACAGCCCACTGAAAAGTTGGTCTGTGATGACAGGCTCGCCAGCAGTGCAATCAGGTGCTGTGCCGCGGGTTCGAGCATTTCCTTCCGATAGCGGCGCTCGAAAATCGCCCATCGCTTCGGCGTGATCGCTTCCGATAGCAGCCACGATACCAGCGGCCCGCTGGGCGCCAACTCCGGCAGCCAGACATCAAAATAATCACGCCGGGCATAATCTGCTTTGCGCACGCCGCGCGGCGGCCGGCGCACGGTGCCGATGCGCAAACCTTCTTTTGGATGCCGAGCTGTTCCGAAACGGACGATGCGAATCGCCATAGAGTCGGTTACGTACTCGCGTTCTCAGCCGAGCACTTACCGCCAAAGCTGCTTCGTTGCCAGGTGAGCGCCTTCCGCCATCGCTTTGAATTTCGCCCACACGACCGTCGGGTGGACTTCGGGGTTATAAGTTGCCTGAGACGAAAAGCCGCAGTCGCCGCCGGCGATGACGTTTTCCCGACCGACAAGTTTGGCGTAGCGGGTGATTCGCTCGGCGATGAGCTCCGGATGCTCGACGATATTGCTAGCGTGGGTGATGACTCCCGGGATGAGCACTTTGCCTTCCGGCAACTTCGTGGTTTCCCAGACGTGGTACTCGTGCTCATGGCGCGCATTTGCGGCTTCGAACGAATAGGCGCCGGCGTTTACTCTCAAAATGAGATCCACGATGTCTTTCAGCGGCGCGTCGTGCACCCGCGGTCCTTCGTTGATGCCGTAGCAAGTGTGGAAGCGGATTTTGTCGGGCGGGATGCCACGAATGGCGTGATTCAGCGCCTCGATGGATCTTTCAGCTAGATTGCGTCGCTCGGCGAAACTCAATGATGGATCGTGGCTATGCACTTCCGTGAGCCAGGGGTCGTCGATCTGCAGAATAAATCCCGCGTCGACGATCGCTTGATACTCAGTCCGCAACGCGTCCCCGACCGCTTCCAGATATTCTTCGTCGTTTCGGTAATACTCGTTTGTTCCGATTCCGCTCGGCGCCACAGCGGGCATGAAGGCGTCCTCGGTTTTCAATCCGGTGAGCGCTGTTTTAAGATTCTCGATGTCTTTTTGAATCGCTTCTTGCCCGCGATAGCTGATCGGACCGGTGCACACCATCGGAGTGCGCGGGGCAATACTGCTCCCCATCATGCGCCGATTAAAGTAATTTTCGTAGTACTCAGGAAACGCCGCTACTTCCGCGGCCCATTGCTTCCAACCGCCGATCGCCGGCGCCTTCGCTTCAAAGCCGCTTAGCCGATCGCGTACGTAGGCGAAGAACCCCGGCTTGCTCTGCTCGCCGTCCGTAACAACGTCGATTCCGCTTTCAACCTGGTGGAGGACAGTGTCTAATACCGCCCGCTGAACCTGTTTGTTGTACCCTTCATGATCGTATGGCTCATGGTTGAGCTTGGCTTTCATTGTATCGAGCAGATCTTTTGGCCGCGCCAGGCTGCCGCAGTGGGTGGTGAGGATCCGATCCGTGCTCCGTTTCATGTTTGTTCCTTTGGTCCCCTTCGAGGCGACTGCCTGCAAGGATTCGTTTAAGAGGTGTTGAACTCGCTAAAGGCCGTGGGGTATCCGGTAAAATCGCCTTGCGTTGCCGCCGAGAATCGCCGCCTTGTCTTCGTCGTTGAGACCCGGGTACTCACGAACCTCTTCAAGTTCGTGCATGATATCTTCGGGCCCGATCTCATGGGGAAAGTCGCTGGCGAAGAGGAAGTGGGCGTTGCCCGTGCGCCGTATCTGGTAATCCAAACCCGCTTCGCCGCCTTCGCAGCCGATAAAAATGTTTTCTTTTTTGAGATACTCGCTGGGCGTTTGCTCCATCGATGGCCCTTTGTATCGTCCCCGAACGTTCAATTCGCCAAAGTAGTGATGTGAGCGATCCATTCGGTCCATCCAGAAAGTTGACCACGCTGCGCCGCCTTCGAGAAAACCGACACGCAGGCGAGGAAACTCATCGAACACGCCGTGATAGACCATACCCGAGAACGCGATGATCAGAGAAAGCGGGTGGCCCAACCCATGAATCGGCACGAAGGTCTCAAACGTGTCGAGTCCCATGCCGTGATGGCATCCGCCATGCACGGCCAGCGCGCAATCCAGCTTTTCTGCCTCCGCGTAAACCGGCCAGTAGGTTCGATGGCCCAGGTCGAAAGGCAGCCCGCGGGACGGCAGCATCGCCCCGGGCATGCCCAGCTCCTTCACCGCGCGACGCAATTCGACCACCGCCTCGCTCACGTCCTGCATCGGAAGCAGCGCCATGCCTTTGAGACGCGGGCTGCGCTTCATGTAGCGGTCGTGAATCCAGTCGTTGTAGGCCCGCGCGGCTGCGCACGCCCAATCGGGATGGACGATATTGCCCATGGCGAGACCGACGGTGGGGTACAGAAACGCATATTCAAACTTGGCCACATCGAGAAACTCGAGCCACTGATCCGGGCCGACCCGCTTGCCGCCGCCAAACGCCCGCTCGCTCCGCTTAAACGTCGCCAGATGGAGGAAGTCGAGGGTCGGAAATACGTTGCCCAAAACATTTCGAATCGGTCCGATCATGCCCCCACGGGTTTTGCCGCTTCGATATGGCTCCTCCAAAAAATCCAGGAGGCTCTCGTCTTCGATCACATGACCATCGGCATCGATGAGGCCTTGTTCCATGCCCACCTCCAAAGAACCAAGTTTCTAATTGCCACGAACGGCATGCGTCCCGGCTCAGGACTCTTGCTGCGACGGTAGGACAAAGGCCAATTTCGCGCAAGTTCCGATCGGTGAGGGGGAGCTAATTGGAACGAGCGAGATCCCTTTAGCGCTCGTTTGCCACACGCTCGGCCTCGCGCATGACCCGGAGCAGGTTTCCGCTCCAGAGTTTTTCGATTTGCTCTTCAGTGTAGCCGCGGCGGACGAGCTCCAGCGTCACGTTGAAAGTTTCGCTGGCGTCGTTCCAGCCTTCGACTCCGCCGCCGCCGTCAAAGTCGGAAGAGATGCCGACGTGATCGATGCCGATCAAATTTACGGCGTAATCGATGTGATCGACGAAATCTTTAAGACTGGCTGGCCGGTCGCCGGGATGCTGCCGGTCGATTTCCACTAATTTGCTATCGTATTCCTTCCGCTTGTCCGCCGCCAACGACTTTAGCGCGGCCTGAAAGCGGCCGCGATGGCCTAGACGGTTTCCTTCGGGGAGTTTAAATTCTCTTCGTGCCGCCGCAAGGGCGGCGGCCCGTTCCGGTGAATCCGATTTCGCCGGCTTGACGAAGCCGTCATAGGCGACGATTTGGATGACGCCGGCGGTTTCTTTTAGCGCTACCAGTTCCTCGTCATCCAGATTCCGGCTGACATCGCAGAGCGCGCGGGCTGCCGAGTGCGACGCAATAATCGGCGCTTCGGATAGCGCCATGGCCTGCATCACCGCTGCTTTAGACATGTGCGAGACGTCCACCATGATTCCGAACCGGTTCATTTCGATGATGACTTCTTTGCCGAGCGGGGAGAGGCCGTTCCATTTCCAGCCGTCACGCTCGCCGGTGTGCGAGTCGGCGAGCTGATTGTGGCCATTGTGCGTGAGCGACAGATAGCGGGCGCCGCGCTCATAAAATTCTTTGACCCGGGCAATGTTCTCGCCGAGCGGATAGCCGTTCTCAACGCCGATCAGTGCAATTTTCTTTCCTTGCGCGTTGATTCGACCGATTTCGGAGGCCGTGAGTGCCAGCTCGATCGTATCCGACGCGATCTGGCGGGTGAAGTGATAAACCGCGTCAAATTTTTCAACGGCGGCGTTGTACGCTCGCTCATATCCTGGCGCTTTGAATGCCTCCGGATTCTGCGTTTCTCGGGTCTGGCCGACGTAGACGACAAAAAATAGCCCGTCAAGCCCGCCTTCGATCATGTTGGGGAGATTGAATTGAGTGTCCAGCCGTTGAGTATAGTTCTGTTCAGTAGTGAGATCAGCCGGAGCGAAGTCGATGTGTGTGTCGAGGGTCAGAATCCTGTCATGGATGGCGTGGGCTTGATTAAGCGTCCTATCCTCGTCGGTCGACATTTGCGCAAGCGACAATGTGACAGGATCAGCGGCGGACATAACCATCCCAACGGGAGTTATGCATGACGTGACCTTCGCATTCCATTGTTAATGGCATGCCAGAGGGTAACATTCTCCGCCCGACTGATCTACCTGGCGGGAAGAGCTTACGGCCTCAGTAAACCGTGTCAATGAAAATATGCGGCAACGCTAGCGACGTCGTCGGGCTATCGCGTTCGGGACATGTTTCGAAAATTTCACAGGGGAATGGATTTCACGTGCGGAGCTAGTGGCCGGTCTCGATTGACATCCCTTCGGCGCGACTCTCCGCTCTAACAGCGATGAGATTCCAGGTCGTGCTACCGACAGAGTCGGTCATCACGACTTCTTTCGGACCGAACATGCTTAATTTTTTTAAGTCGCGGTCCGCTATCAGCAGATAACTGAGGATGGGTTGCCGGAGCACGTTTGCAACATCGTCGGGCGACGATAATACAGGAATGACCTCGCGTTTGGTATAGAAGTTGAAATCGTGCATGCCATCGGCATAGACGTACAGGGGCGCGGTCGCCGGTACGATCTTTTTGACTTGCAGGGAAAACGGCCGGCGCGACTTGAATTGGTTCATGTATGGCAAGATCCAGATCGAAACGCACACCAGGGTCGAGGTCATCAGCAACGTGACTGCCGTGACAAGCCGCGAATGCCGGCGTTGTCGAAAGAAAACCACCGTAACAATTCCACCCACGGTCAGCGCCACGGCGGCGGGAAGGGTGATCCAGAAAGTTTCTCGGCGCACTATCCATGCGACTGCAGGCAAAGCCAATCCGACACCGGCCACTGCGCAGAAATAAAATGGGATCAACCATCGGTAAAGCCCGCTCTCGGGCAATTGGTTCTGCGCTAAATCGTCGATGTAGTTGCCGACCAACAAAGCCACCGTCGGCAAGAGCGGCAGAAGGTATAAGTCGCGCTTGGTATCGGAAAGGCTGAAAAACACGAAGACGACCAGGAAGCACAGGAAAAAAAACAGCGGGATCGGCCGCTGCTTTAATTGTCGATAAGGAAAATAAGCGAAAACAGCAGGGATTGCGAAGACGGTCCACGGCATGAAGTCCGCAGGTAAAGTCATAAAGTAGTAATAGAAAGGCTGCCGGTGGCCGACGCCTTCGGTATAGCGCTGGATATGATGAACGTAGATGAAGTCTGCGAGCCATTTTCCATCCGTGGCGCTGTTGACTAGATAAAACCAAGGGGCGACGAGCAAAAGGAATATCGGAATCCCCAGAGGCAGCTTGGCATCGACGATCATGCGCCAATCACGCCGGACGATCGCGAATGCAGCCAGTAGGAGCGCCGGCAGCACGATACCGATCAGTCCCTTGGTCAGAACCGCAAGCCCCATAAACACGTAGGCCAGGAGAATCTCGTGCTTGCTGCTCTCGCGTAATAGGGAACGGGCGCCGAAGTAAGTCGTCAAAATGAAGAAAAAACCGAAGACCATGTCGATGTGCGCCCAGCGCGCTTCCCAGATGACGCGCACGGACGTCGCCAATGCCGCGGCAGCGATCAGTCCCACTCGCGGGCCGTAGAAGTCGCGGCCCAACAGATAAGTCGTCCATACGAAGCCAATGCCGGCTAAAGCGGCGGGCAACCGCAATGTCCATTCGTTCACCTGACCGGCAAGGTGGGACGCAATCAAGACCAACCAGAAATATAAGATCGGCTTGTCGGTATAGAGGTCGCCATTGACCGTCGGCACAATCCAGTCGCCTTTGGCAAACATGATCCGTGCGATTTCGGCATAGCGCGGCTCCACCGGCGCCCAAAAATCGCGCCCTCCCAGTCCGGTGAAGAACAGTAATAGCGTTAGTAAAAGTAAGTAGAAAACGTGATTTCTAGTGCCCGTATCCAAGCTACGGCTCTCCAAGCTTGCTCATTGCGAACGAGATCATTCGTTGAATGCTGGACAACGGCCCATGGAAGTCGAGGAGCCCACGTTACCGAGAGAAACACCCTTCGTCCCACGGTCGGATTGCTGGAATCTAATCCGGTGACCTTACTCGAACCTTTCAGCAAGATTACAGTTTTGAAAGGTTAGGAGCCTAAAGAACTAACCGAGTGGGCGACGAGCCGCGGATGCGCTTAAGATCGGTAGTTATGTCAATATCTTCCTCGCAGGAGTCGATCAACACAAGGATATCGCTATCCTCGGCGTATGGATACCACTCCACGATCGCGCGACTGACTTTAGCAACCACCGTCAGGCTTCAGGCGCATGGTTCCCGTCTCGGCTTCCGAAACGTCCATGATGCCGTTCAGCTGACGTCAGGATGCGATTCGATGGTTACTCGTTTTCCGCGGATAAACTTTCAAAAAAGTAATGTCGCTGAAAGGGACTGGCAACATTTTGAGTTTAGACTCTCCGATAAACCTTGGCGCTGTCCGAGCGGAAAAAGAATGAAATTACTGATCAAAGTATTTGTTAGTTTAGGCATGTTAGGCTTGGCGCTGTGCTTGATCAACTTGACTGAGCTAAAACAGAGCATCTTGAGCATTCCACTGCAGACCCTGGTTGGGGTGGTCGTTATCTTTTTTTTCGGTCAACTGCTGAGTTCCTATAAATGGTGGCTCTTGGCGCGCTCCGGGGGAATCGAGGCGACTTGGCTTGTGGCCATTAAAGCGTACTTCTTGGGCATGTTCGTCAACTGTTTCGGTCTCGGCACGGTAGGCGGAGATTTAGCGCGCGCTCTCGTGCTCGGAAGCGGGTCAAAACAGAACGCGGCGGCTGTGGCGTCGGTATTTGCCGACCGCGTCCACGGCTTGACCGTTCTGGCTACGATCGGAGTGCTGTCCACGGCGTTTTTCGGTCGCCAGCATATCGGCACCGAATATCTTGTGCTGCTCCCGGTTTGCATTATCGCAGTCGTGTTGGGCTGGTATTTCGGACCCCCTATCGCCCTTGCGGTGCTGTCCAAACGAGGCGCGCTCCACCCAAAGATGCAAGAAATCGCCCGAGTCTTCCCGCGCCATCCAGCGACCATTGCCTACATTTCACTGATCTCGCTGGTATTTCATCTACTCCAAATATTTCTCCACCAAGTGATGGCCGCCGGCTTTGGGATTCAGATTCCCTGGCATGTGCTGTTAGTCTCCATCCCGGTGGTCAATATTCTGAGTTCTTTGCCGATCAGTTGGAATGGTCTTGGTGTGCGTGAAAACGGTTACGTTTTCTTTTTGGCGGCGCTGTTTCTTTCTCGCGAACAGGCTATCGCATTCGGCGCTATGTGGCTCTTCGCCATGGCCATCTCAAGCGTGGTTGGCGGCTTGGTATCTGCCCTTTCCAAAGATGTTGATTGGAGAGCGAAAGAGCGGACGAGTAACGAAGCGCCGTGCGGGTTTCGACCTGGAGCCCAATGGCAATCGGATCGCGACGCCGATCGGACCGACTAAATTGCCCTCAACCCTTAGCCATGTTCGCGGCGTGCGGCGTAGCGGTCGAGCACGAATTGAATCATGCTGTGGGCGAGCTCGTGCTCGCCCAGGAAGACTTTGCCGGCGTGTTCTTTTTCGAGCAGCACGGCTTCTTCTTCGCTGTGCGTGCGCACGAGCGTCTCGATCCGCGGATTGACCGTGCGCGCGACCTCGATCATGCGGCGCACGTCGAGGGTGTCCGGGATGGCGATCACCAGCATGCGCGCGCGATGGATATGGGCCTGGATCAATACGTTGGGGTCGGAAGCGTCGCCCGAAACCGCCGGGATGCCGCTCTCACGCAGCTTCTCGACGATCTCACGATTCTCCTCCGCTACGACAAACGAAATGCCGTGGGCGGTGAGCGCCTCGCCAATGCGCCGGCCAACCCGGCCATAGCCGACCAATACCACCTGCCCGGTGAGGCGAGTGAGCTCAACGGTCATCGGCAGCACGGCGAGCGGATCGTCGGGACGTTCCAAAGCTTGAGCGAGCTTGGAGCGGCTGCGAATCCAGGCTTGCGCCGGCTCGATCGCATAAAACACCAGCGGATTTAACGCAATCGAGATAATCGAGCCCGCGAGAACCAGACTCTGGCCCTCCTGCGGCATGATGCCGAGAGACACGCCCAGGCCCGCGAGGATGAAAGAGAACTCGCCGATCTGGGCCAAACTCGCCGAGACCGTCAGCGCGGTGTTGAGCGGATAGCGAAAGAGCAGGACGAGAAAAAAAGCCGCCAGCGATTTGCCCAAAATGATGATGGCTACGACGACGAAAAGGTGGAGCGGCTCGCGAATCAGAATTTGCGGATCGAAGAGCATGCCGACCGAAACAAAAAATAGCACCGAGAAGGCATCCCGCAGCGGCAAAGATTCTTCGGCGGCACGATAGCTCAAAGGCGATTCGCGCATGACCATGCCGGCGAAAAAGGCGCCGAGCGCGAAAGAAACGCCGAACAATTGGGCGGAGCCATAAGCAATGCCGACAGCGGCGGCGACGACGCATAAAGCGAACAGCTCGCGCGAGCCGGTGCGCGCGATCTGCCAGAGCAGCCACGGAAAGACTCGCCGGCCGACGATCAGCATAAGCGCGATGAACAGCCCGATTCGGCTGACCGTGAGGGCGAGAGTCGTCGTTAAACTCCCACCAGCTTGCCCGTGGTCAACCCCTTCAGCGCCGCCGACAGAAAGCGAAAAAGCCGGTAGCAACACCAGCACCAGAACCATAACGAGGTCCTCGACGACGAGCCAGCCGATGGCGATGCGGCCATTGACGGTTTCGAGGACACCGTGAGTTTCCAACGCCTTGAGAAGGACGACCGTGCTGGCGACGGAAAGCGCAAGCCCGAACACGACGGCAGCGGCTAGGCTCCAACCCCACAGCGCCGCGGCCGCCATGCCCATCAACGTTGCGACGGCGATCTGGACAACAGCGCCGGGCAGCGCGATACGGCGAACCGCTAGAAGATCATCGAGCGAGAAATGTAAACCGACACCGAACATCAACAGCATGACGCCGATCTCGGCGAGCTGCGCCGACAGCTCGACGTCGGCGACGAAGCCGGGTGTCGCCGGACCTATAATGATACCCGCGATCAGATAACCGACCAGCGGGGGCAGCTTAATGCGCGCCGCGATAAAGCCGAAGACCAGGGCAAGTCCCAAACCGGCGGCAATGGTGGAGATCAGTGTAACGCTGTGTGGCATGGTTGTGTCTTCTTGAAGTCCTTGTTGCAGCGAACGATGGTGACGACTTTATCATTTATCCGGACGAAGAGAACCCGATGCCGTGCCGGGTGAGCCGAAGAGGCTGGTTAAATCGATTTTCCAATCCGAAGTTTTCGGCACGCTACGATGTGCTCTCGCCGCAGCGAACTGCTTTGTTTTGCTTCCGGGACGAATACAACGTGCACTCAATCTTTTCTATCTTCCAGCGCGTCAGCAGAAGCCCGCTCAAAACCCGATGCCAAAGTTCTTTTTGGCTAATTATTGTAAGAAGCTTCGCTTCCGCAATTTTGAAACATGCGTTAATCTGCATGAGTTTACTGTCGGTATTTTGGAATCGCGCAGCAATGATGGATCGAAAGTGGTGGCTGGTTATCGCCGGTTGTGTGACTCACGCCGTCAATACCGGGTTCAGTTACTTTGGCATGAGCGCGTTCTTTCCGTCCTTCGAGCGCGAGTTTGGCTGGAGCCGAACGGCGATTTCCGGCGCCTTCTCACTCGCGCGCATCGAATCGGGATTGTTGGGGCCGATCGAAGGCTACTTCGTCGATCGGGTAGGACCCCGGCGCATCATGTACATCGGCATCGTGATTTGCGTCTTGGGTTTCATCGCCCTCAGTTTTGTCGACTCACTGCCGATGCTCTACGTCGCTATCGTTTTGGGCATTGTGCTCGGCTCGAGCCTCGGTTACCACATGCCGATCAGCCTGCTCATCGCAAAAATATTTCATGAGAGGCGCAGTCTGGCGTTCGGGATTTTTCGCATGGGGCCGGGTCTGTCCGGTGCCATTGTTCCTCTTGTGGGCGCGATGATCGTCTGGTGGGGTTGGCGCACGGCCGCAGTGCTGTCGGGCTGCATGCTTTTTGCCGCCGGAGTGCCGATCGCCTACCTCATCAACAGGATTGCCGACGCCGAAGAAAGAGATCGGGAACTGGCGTTGGCAACCCATGCTGGAATGGGTTCGTCCGCCCGGTCCTTGGACCCGCAGTTCACTCTGATGGAAGCGTTGCGCCTCAAGACCTTCTGGCTTCTCTCCGTCGCCATGGCTCTGCGCCACATGGTCACCGAAGGAGTATCGGTACATTTCGTTATCCTGCTTGTGGATCGTGGATGGAGCACGGAGGCGGCGAGCAGTCTCCTCGGCGTGTCGGCGCTGATCGGTGCGCCGGCACGCATCAGCATGGGTTGGTTGGGTGACATCGTCGACAAGCGGAAGCTTGTCATCGGACTGCTGTTGGCGCTGAGCATCTCGGTTTGCATCATGGGCTGGGCTGCTGGCTCGCTCGTCTTCACGGCATTCATGATCGTCTACTCGCTTGCCTATGGCGGACTGGCATCATTGCAGGAGCCGATTCGGGCCGATTATTTCGGCATCAAGGCATTTGCCACAATTCAGGGCGTGAGCCGTTCGATTACCACGGCGGGGACTTTTATGGGACCGATCATTGCCGGCTTGTTTTATGATTTCACGAAGAGCTATGCGGTGGCGTTTACCATTTTTGCCGCCGTCGCCTTGCTGTCGATGCTCTTGATGTTCCTCGCCAAGCCGCCGGTCAAGCAACTCACCCGGGCCGCGCCTTCGTCTGGAAGCGGTTGATGATGGCGCTGGGTATTCACGGCCGTGGCCACCCATTTTCTCTTATCATCGAGTTTACCGGGATAGTTTATCATGGCGTCTTTGATGCGTTTCCGTGGTTACGGATGGGTTTTCTAGAAGGCGGCGGGCTGGGTGACCTTCTGGATGGATCGCTCGCATTCATATCAAGTCGAACTCAATTTGCGCGGGAAGTACAAAGGCCACCGCCGGATCGACACCCGAGTGAATACATGAAAAATGGACAAGCTATATCGGCTGGGAAGGCAACGAAGGAGGCTTACCTTCCCTAGGCTCCACTTTCAACTTCGTTACAAAATCAGTTGACCGTAGTTTGTTAAATAAGGAGGATAAGCGGCGCATGCGCGAGTTCTTCACGACGGGCTAGTGCCGACGGGCTACTGACGGTTCGGTCGGATTAAAAGACTATAAGCAAAAGAAGGGCGCGAGAAGATGTTCGGCTAGGGGCCTTGAATTTTCCACCCAAGTCACGGCATGATCGCCGCTTGGCGGCATTGTTAGCTCAACACTGAAGCCTAGCTCAAAGCAAGCAACAGGTTTAAAAGGAGGAACGCAATGATTGGTGAACTGAAAAAATGGCTGGCCATCGCCAGTATCGCCGGGTTGATCGTGCCGCAGGCGCAACTAGCCAGCGCGGCGGCGGCCAAGCTGAATTGTGGTCCAGTCACGAACAAAAGCGGGGATCTGCCACGCTCCATCGCCATTGGCACTAACCCCGCCGGCACCGGCGCTCATGCGCTGGGCTCGGGGCTAGCAGCGGTGGCTAGTAAGGCGACTTCGGTGACAGGCAAGGTGCAGCCCTACAATGGTCCGAACGCCTGGATGACGCTAATGGAGAACGGCGAGCTGGAATTCGGCATCATCAATATTTTGGACTCGAAGATGGCGGCGACGGGCACCGGCAATTACAAAAAGGCTTATCCGAGCATTCGGGTCGCTCAGGGGGGCGTTTTCCCGTTTACCGTAGGGCTAGTGGTGCGCGACAAATCGAACATCAAACAGGTGTCGGATCTCAAGGGCAAGCGCATGGCGTGGGACTTTGGCGGTCATGCCATCAATCAGACCTGGCAAAGTGCCATGATGGAAATGGGTGGTGTAAAGGGCAATGACGTCACCCAGGTGCGGTTTTCGAATTTGAACGAGGCGGTTCGCGCGGTCGCCGAAGGCAAGGTCGATTCGTCCATCGTTGCGCTCGGCATTGGTCTGGTCGAAGAGGTGAACGCCATGGAGCCGATTCGCTTCATTAACTTGCCGAACACGGAAGCTGCCAATAAAATCCTCAGCCCTTACGGAGCCATGATCGTAAAAGCTTCGCCGTCGACTGGCGTCAAAGGCGAGACCTATGTCATTGGATACCCATTGCAGCTCGCTACCTCGACCAAAGTCAGCGAGAAAACTGTTTATACAATGGCGAAGGTATGGTGGGAGAACCTGCCGGAGTTGGAGACGCTTCATCCACTTTTTAAACGGTGGAAAAAAGAGCATCAGGCGCTGACCAATTTCACCGTGCCCTATCACCCCGGTGCCATCAAGTTCTATAAAGAAGCCGGCGTGTGGACGGCCAAGCACGACGCGCGTACGAAGGAAATCTGTAGCTAGCGCGTCAAACGAAACTCGGGCGGAGCCGGAGCTGCAGCCCCGGCTCCGCAGTCCTAAAGAGCGTGAATCCTTGGATATCGAAGAAAGCGTCCGCTCGCGCGAGTTAACCGGGCCCTTGCTATGGGCGGCTAACAGCGCTCTCGTGTCGCTGCCGCTCGTAGGCGTCTTTTTTCTCCTCGACATCCCCCAGAAAATCAATTGGCTCGTTTTTAACGAGCAATACATGGGGCTGTTCCTTGCACTTTCGCTGTTTGCCACTTTTATTTTGGTGCCGGCGCGCGGCAGGAAGGACCGCGACTATGTTCCATGGTATGACATGATCGCGGCTTTGGCGGGACTCGGCGTCGGTCTTTACGTCTTTTTTGAGTACCCCAAACTTGCTGATACGCTCGGCGAGATCACCAACCAGAGCATGGTGCTCGGCAGCTTAACCGTGCTGTTGCTGGCGGAAGGCTCCCGTAGACTCATCGGGTGGCCGCTTGTCATCATAGCGATTACCTTCGTCCTGTACGCTCTGTTCGCCTATATCTTTCCGGGCGATTTCTACGGTCGCGGCTGGTCGGTCCCGCGACTCGCTACCTACCTTTATCTCGATGCCAATGGAATCTTCGGCTTGCCGCTACAGGTCGGGTCCGGCATCGTCTTGGTTTTTATTCTTTTCGGCGAGGCGTTGCACGCCGTCGGCGGCGCCGCGTTTCTCAGCGATTTTGCGCTTGCTGCTATGGGACGGTTTCGTGGGGGACAGGCGAAGATTGCTATTATGTCGTCGAGCTTATTCGGCAATATCAGCGGCAGCGCCGTAGCCAATGTCGTCGTTGATGGGGCGTTTACGATTCCGATGATGAAAAAGGCCGGCTATCCGCCGCCGGTGGCGTCCGCAATCGAGGCGGTGGCATCGACGGGCGGACAAATCATGCCCCCGGTGATGGGCGCTGCCGCATTTCTCATCGCGGAGTATCTAGGGATGCCCTACGCGGAGGTAGCGCTGGCCGCCTTGGTGCCTGCGGTTCTTTACTACGTGGCGCTTTTTATCCAGGTAGATCTTCTGGCGGCGCGTAGTGGCATGCATGGTTTACCTAGCGCGGATCTGCCGCGGCTTCTGCTGGTCATGAAGCGGTCGGCGGGATTCGTGGTCCCGCTGGTGGTTCTGATCGTCTTCATGTTCTTCCTCAATCATCGCCCGGAAGAGTCGGGTCTGCTCGCTGCGTTATCCGCCCTCATCGTGGGATTGTTTACGCCGGGAGTGAAGATGGGACCGCGCCAGGTTTTAAACATGCTGCTTTCTACGGGGCGTGGCTTGCTTGAAATTGCTGCGATTACTGGGTTGGCGGGCGTTGTCATCGGCGTGTTGCAACTCTCAGGTCTCGGTTTCACGCTGACTCTCACCTTGCTGAATCTGGGCCAGAGCAACGCGGTTCTGCTGCTGATCTTGACGGCCGTCGTGAGCATTATTCTCGGCATGGGCATGCCAACCACTGCGGTTTACGTTCTGCTCGCGGTGCTGGTGGCGCCGGGCTTGGCGAAGTTGGGCATTCTACCCATCGCCGCTCACATGTTTATTTTCTACTTCGGCATGCTGAGCATGGTGACGCCCCCCGTCTGTATCGCCAGCTACGCGGCTGCGACGATCGGAAAAACCGATCCCATTCGCACAGGCTGGGAAGCCATGCGGCTATGTTCTATCGCTTACATCATTCCTTTTCTCTTCGTGTTCTCGCCTTCCTTGCTGCTGTACGGACGCTGGTATATCGTGATGCTTTCAGTGGTGACCGCCGTGATTGGTTCAATTTTGCTCGGAATCGGCATGACAGGGTATCTATTCCAGCGCATTGTCGCCTTCAAGCGGGCTCTATTTATTACCGCGGCGGTCGCTTTGCTGATCCCGGTAGTGGGCAAAGGGGACTATGTCGAGCTTACCTGGGGCATTAACGGCATTGGTTTGATTCTGGCAATCGGGCTGGTAACTGTCGAGTGGCTGGCGCGCTCGTGGCGGGCTAAGGAACTGGCTGCGGCATTTCGGCCCGATGTTAAATCAAGCTGAACGGCTCTCTCAGCTTGTTTAACCCTCAAATATCCGGAGATACCGTTGGCCGTGTGACGGCCGTTCCCGATTTGTCAACTTAAGCGGCGACGACGAACGATTGCAGCAATCGTCCGTCAGTTCTTGGGTCAGTTTAAGCTCTGGGAGGTGATTTAACATAACAAGAATGTTCAAACAACGCGCACAAATTGCTGCAGCGGTTCGGCCTCGATAATTCCTCACTAAATTTCAGGGATTTATACCCGTCCGAGCTACCTTTCGGAGGGACGAGGATTTTCGGCGTGCTTTCTTGCGTTATCAATGGAAGTTTTGATCGTTAGGGGTCTCGCCCTGCTGATTAAAAAGCCGAACAAGCTTACGGAACTTCCGCTGCCCCGCCTGCGAGAAAATAAGTTGCCGAAGACTAAGCATAGACTACTTAATCCTTATCCAGCCATCGATACAGGTGAGCGCAAAACCGCCGATTCTAATTTCACCGCCGGCAACCCTCACCGCGACTTCGCCGGCGCGGCCGACGGCCATGCCTTGACGCGCCAAATATTCGGTGCCGAACTCATGAATCAATCCGTGGTGCACGAGGAACGCGGCAACACTGGCGTTGCCGCTGCCGCAGACCGGGTCTTCGGCGACACCGAGTATCGGCGCGAACGAGCGCACGTGCATGCGAGCCGATTCTTCTTGTGCTCGACCGAACACGGTGACTCCGGAAGCTCGGGTTTCGGCGCTAACTTTTCGGATCTCGTCTAAGTCGGGTTCTATTCCCGCAAGCGTTTTAGAATCACCCGCATCGGCAACTAACCAGACCACGCCGACGTCTACTCTGAAGGGCGGAGACGCGCTATTCGCTGGAATACCCAAGGCCGCCAGCAGCCGCCGGGAGTGAGATGGCGCCACGGCGCTTATTTTCGCCGTCGGCGCGTGCACAAAGATGCGCTCGCCATTGGTATTTTTCTCGACATCGAGTTCGATGATGCTGGCGAGACACTCTTGCCGCAGCCGGCCGGCGTGCGGCGCGGCAAAACCGCTTTCGAGGACTGCGTGAGCGCTGCCGATGGTCGGATGACCGGCGAAGGGCAATTCCTGTTTGGGAGTAAAGATTCTCAGTCGATAGTCGGCAGCGGTGGAGGATGACGGCAGCACAAAGGTCGTTTCCGACAGGTTGGTCCATGCCGCGATGCGCTGCATTTCATCCGCGGTCAGTTTTTCCGCCTGCAGGACCACGGCGACTGGATTGCCAAGGAATGGTTTCTGGGTAAATACGTCGACTTGTTTGAAAGGCAGTGTGTCCACGTCGCACCTCACTAGGAGTTCTTGCGGAACTGATTACCGCGTAGCGAAGTCTTTTACTGCACGACAATCGCTTCACCCTGACTGACGATCACTTCGCGAATTTTTGCTGGCAGATTGAAGGGCTCATCGACGTTTATTCCTCGTGGAGTTTCTTCGCTGCGCGAGAAAAACGAGACGATCTCTTGCAACAGAGGTTTGGGCACCGGGACGCGATGGATTTCGGCGGAGATCAGCTGAAACTGGCCTTTCCCATCGCTTGTACGGAGCACGCCGCGGGCGGTTAGCGGCACTCGCCCGGAAAGATAATTGAGCGGATCTATGATGCCACCGGAGCCGCGGTGGCGCTTGAATTGATCGATATCGACGAAAACGCGGCCGCCGACGTTGCCGTTGCCGTTCAGTGAAATCTGTGGATTTGTTAACCCGCTGGGAATTTTTTCCTTCAGATTGAAATTCACGTAAGAGTTAATTTCCAGCTCGGACATCGGAGTCTTCTTTGACTTGACCGGAGTGCCGGAAGCGTTTTTGTCAATTTCCTCAATCTTACGCTCCAGTCGATCCGCTTGTTCTTTGGAGGTCTCAAGGGGCTCCGCAACGGAAACCGCACCGATCAACAGTAATGCAGAAAGGAGCGAGCGCGAGAAAGTGCCAATTTGCATCCTGTCACAATAAGGATTAACCCCGATACCTTCAAGCAATCACGCAATCACGGTCTCAATCTCTTTACTTTTGCGAGGGGATGCTGTCTTGCAAAAGCACAGGGCTCATAGTTAATTGAAATCCCAATTTCCTCACGAGAGTCAGGAGTGAATCATGGCAGAAAATCTGAAGCCGCGCAGCGGCGTGATCACCGATGGACCCGACCGGGCGCCGACGCGGGCTATGCTCAAGGCGGCCGGCTTCACGGATGAAGACTTGCGCCGGCCGATCATCGGCGTGGCTAATACTTGGATCGAGATCGGCCCTTGCAATTATCACCTGCGCCGGTTGGCGGCGAAAGTAAAAGAGGGAGTCCGGGCCGCCGGCGGCACGCCGATGGAATTCAACACCGTGTCTATTTCCGACGGGATCAGCATGGGCGCCGAAGGGATGAAATGCTCGCTCATCAGCCGCGAAGTGATCGCCGATTCAATCGAGTTGGTTGCGCGTGGCAATCATTTCGACGGATTGGTTTGTCTTTCGGGCTGCGACAAAACCAACCCTGGCGTGGTGATGGCGCTTGCACGCCTCGATATTCCCGGGTTAGCTCTCTATGGCGGTTCGATCGCGCCCGGTCGACTGGGTGATAAAGATCTCACCATTCAAGATGTCTTCGAGGCGGTGGGCGCTTATGCCAGCAAGCGCATTAGCGCCGAGCAGTTTCTGGCCGTGGAAAATGCCGCGTGCCCCGGCGCGGGCGCTTGCGGCGGGCAGTTCACTGCCAACACCATGTCCACGGTGATGGAGTTTCTCGGCATCTCGCCGATGGGCAGCAACGGTATTCCCGCCACGGTCGCGGAAAAAGATGAGGCGGCTTTCAACGCCGGCAAGCTGGTGATGGCTTTGCTCGATCGTGATCTACGGCCCTCGCAAATTCTTACCCGCAAAGCGATCGAGAACGCCATCGCCTCGGTCGCCGCTACCGGCGGATCGACCAACGCGGTATTGCACCTGCTCGCTATCGCTCGCGAAGCGGGTGTGGAATTGACGATCGATGATTTCGATCGGATCAGCGCACGCACGCCGTTGATTGCCGATCTCAAGCCGGGCGGGCGATTCGTGGCCAACGATCTTTACCAAGCGGGCGGCATTCCGCTGGTCGCCAAACGCTTGATCGACGCCGGGCTGATTCACGGCGATACCATCACTGTTACGGGCAAGACGATCGCCGAGTCGGCGCAAATGACTAAAGAGTCCGCCGGACAAGAAGTGGTGCGCTCGATCTCGCGGCCGCTGAAGTCGACGGGGGGACTGGTGATTCTTAAGGGCAATCTGGCGCCCGAAGGCTGCGTCGTGAAAGTAGCGGGTTATGAGCGCATGATTCATAAAGGGCCGGCGCGGGTCTTCGACCGCGAGGAAGATGCCTTCCAGGCGGTGCAGCAAGGCAGGATCAAGGACAACGACGTGGTCGTGATCCGTTACGAGGGGCCGAAGGGAGGACCCGGCATGCGCGAGATGCTCGGCGTCACAGCGGCGCTGGTCGGCGCGGGCCTCGGCGACTCCGTCGCGCTTATGACCGACGGGCGATTCTCCGGCGCGACCCACGGTCTCATGGCGGGACATGTGGCCCCCGAAGCCGCCCATGGGGGTCCGATTGCCGCCGTACGTGACGGCGACACGATCATTTTCGATATCCAAGCGCGTCGTCTCGATCTCGATATTTCCGAGCAGGAACTGAAAGCGCG
>Ga0210113_1000076_pt1 | contig 20563 bp, 22 predicted proteins | sample MayberryNW_Catta_5_FD_185523 | JGI IMG/M metagenome (GOLD analysis project Ga0210113, IMG submission 185523) | Wetland microbial communities from San Francisco Bay, California, USA, that impact long-term carbon sequestration -... | ecosystem: Environmental > Aquatic > Marine > Wetlands ...
CCAAAATAGAGACTCAGGTCTCCGCCGCCGGTGTTTGCCGTAACGAGATCAAGCTTCCCGTCGCCGTTAAAGTCCGCGGTCTCAACCCAGCTCGGCCCTTTGCCGGTGGGGTAGGTATGGTTGGACACAAAACCGCCCTTCCCGTCGCCTAGGAGAACTACGACTTTGCGCTCGGCAGCTGCCGGAATAGCAATGTCCGGAATGCCATCCGCATTAAAATCGCCAACGCTGATCGCGTGTGGGACACGCCCGATCGTTTCGTTTTGAGAAAGACTTTGTTGAATTCCGGTGAGAGGCATCGGTAAAAAGGTAAAGATTGCCGCCACATAAAAGACGACCAAATAAGGCACTGGGAGCAAACGGCGGTAGATCATCTTATTTGGTCAAAGTTCGCATATAAGCAACGACGTGCCAGACTTGCTCGTCGCTTAACTGAAACCCGAACGGCGGCATGAGGCGCGTCTTACCGACGGCTTCACCGCCGCCGTGAACGACATCAAACAGGTACTGATCGGATCTTTGTGGAACGACCTTGGACAAATCTGGAATCGGGATCGGCGGCTTCTCTACTCGCTTAGACCAGTCCCAACCTTGGCCTCGGGAACCATGGCAAAGGACACACTTCTCGGCGTATAAATCCTCGCCTTGCTTCGGATCACCTTTTGTCTGGGCGTTCAGGACGGCGGGCCCCATAAGAAGGAGCACCGCTAGCCACAGCCGCACCTCAACCTCCGAGACCCGGAGGAGGAAATGGAATCGGCCAGGTTGACGGCGTAAAAGAGAGCGGCGCTTTGATATCGCCGCCCCAGACAAGCACGAATCGCAGGATGAGACCGCCGGCCAGAACCGAGGCGAATTTAACCGCGGCCACGCCGTTGGCGATTGTCTGTCCGGCAAATTCGGCAACAAATTCTATCAGCGTCAGCACCACGGGAATCACTAATGCGAGGCCGACAACGCCGAACCAGAACCATGCCGAGAGATCTCGACCACGGGGCAGGGCTTGGAAAACATGAGGCGTGGCGGCCACACTCACTGCGCCGCTCAACGCGGCTTCGGCGGTGCCGCCGAAGAGCGCCGACGGATAAGCGGGCCCGCCAGTAAGATAGCGATAGGCAAGCCGCCCACCGCTTGGAGCGAGGAACTCACCGCCAGTATCGATATTGATCGGCAGATTGAAACCGCCACGCGTGAGACTTTGAATGGCCACGCTCTCCCTAGGCGCGATATTGGCCGCCACCTTCCGCGCTTCGCTATGAGACGGCCCAATGTACACGTTGTATGTCACGCCTAGTTTGCGCGGCGTCACGATTATCAGTTGGCTGTTTGGCTGGGTGATTTCGATCGATGTGTCGGCAGACATGCCTTCCTCGACGCCAGTGGCCTCACCCACCCACGTAAGCACGGCGACGTAGTTACCGGGGGCAAGGGAGCCGCCTGACTCGACACTGTACTGAAATCTCTCGGCGGTGGGCGCGCTCGCGTGTCCCTTGAGTAACCCTTGGCTGCTGAGATCGCGCATGAAACGGTAGAGCTCCCAACCCTCAAACACAACCAGTACAAGGAGCGCCACCCCGAGCCATCGGACAAAAGGTCGCGCTTCCAGGTCACGGAAACCAAGCCATGGCCATGCCAAAAGCGTCATGAGCCCGGCAGCGGCAAGTCCGGTGTTAAGTGCTGAAGTGAGGAAGAGCGGCGGAAGGTACTCGCGCGACCAGAGCGGCACATACCAGGCGCCGCCCAGAAGATAGCCGGTATAGAGCGCTAACATGGCGAGCACCGGAATGCCGATCGCCCCGATGACCCTGCGCAATAGTGGGAAAACGCGGAAAAACCAGAGCGCAACGTAAACAAGCACGAGCGGCGCGCTGACGCCGAGAACCCATCCGCCGCGCGTCATCCACGAATTGTAATTGGTAAAAAATAATGGAAAGCCGAGGCCGCGCTCGGGCTTACCCAGATGAGCCGTGAGAAAAATCCCGGCCAGAGCCAAAACCGGAATGACACTGTAAGCGATGATGCGCGACGCCGCCAGCGAGCGCCTTGACCAGATACCGGCAAAGTCCGCGAGCACCGCCACGATGAACAGGCCCGAGGCAAGGCCTCCGAAGAATAGATACAGGGGTACTAAAGGATTGTGGCTCCACTTGTCTTGGAGAAAGACGATAGTGTCCATCGGGTCCCTCTAGGCAGGTCGTTGAAAAACGCTCATCTGCTTAGTTTCGCTTGTCGATTCGAGTAGCAGAGACTGGAGTACTGGAGTGTTGGAGTAATGGAGTGATGCGTTTAAATCCAATACTCCAGTACTCCATCACTCCATTCTGGTCTAGGACCCTCTGCCGTACGCCGTATCCCAACCCCAGGCTCCGCCACCCGCTCCGCGAGCCGCCACGCGCTGTCGCACGACTTTGGCCACTTCTTCCGCGTCACCGGCAACTAACGCCTTTGTCGAGCAAACCGATGCGCACATCGGCAGTTTCCCTTCGGCGATGCGGTTGGAGCCGTAAAGACGCCGTTCACGCTCGGAGAATGCGACCTCAGGCCCGCCCGCGCAGTAGGTGCATTTGTCCATAACGCCGCGGGCTCCAAATGCCGTTCCCTTGGGAAATTGCGGCGCGCCGAAGGGACAGGCATAGAGACAATAGCCGCATCCGATGCAGGTCTCTTTGTTCAAGGCGACGATACCGTCGGGCCGATGATAGAGAGCATCCACGGGGCAGACGGCAACGCACGGCGCCTTCGAGCACTGCATGCAGGGTACCGCGATGTTGGTTTCGCCGGGCTCGCCTTCGTTGATGGTTACAACCCGAATTCGCGCGATCCCGGGCGGCACATTGTTTTCGTTTTTGCATGCGACTTCGCAGCCGCCGCATTCGATACAGCGCTTGGCATCCACGTAGAACTTCATGCGAGCTGCCGCTTGCTGCGGTTGCGGCCCGCCGCCTCTCTGGGGAATGGTGCTGAGCTGTGCCATGTTCTCTCCCTTTCCTACGGCCTAGGATTGCTTTGGCTTACTGATCCGACACAGGCCAGTCTTGGTCTCCTGCATCTGGGTCACTCGATCGTAGCCATAGTTTGTGATGGTATTTGCCGATTCGCCGATGCTGTAGGGCACCGTTCCCTCGGGGAACTTGTTCATCAGCGATTTGCCTTCGAACATACCGCCCCAATGATACGGCATGAATATCGTGTCGGGCCCTACCCTTTTAGTGATCTTGACCTTGACCCAAACCCGGCTCGAACGGCCATCCAAATCCTCCGGCGATTCGATCCAGCACCAATCACCATGCCGCAGGCCGTTGTCAGCCGCGACCTTCGGATGCATCTCGACGTAAACCTCCGGGTTTAGTTCGACCAGCCACCAGGAGTTTCGCTCGGCGGCGCCGCCCCCCTCCATTTCAACCACGCGGCCGGTGGTGAGGATGAGCGGATATCGTTTGACCCAATCGGGTTTCTGCAGGCTCTTGTAGAGCTGAGGAACTCGGTAGTGCTCCTTAACGTCATCGTAGGTCGGCCACTTGACGATCAACTCCGGCCGCGGGCTATGAATCGGCTCGCGGTGAGTCGGCACCGGATCGGCGATGTTCCAGGAGTTGAAGCGTGCGCGGCCGTTACCGTAGGGGCTGCGGCCTTCGGACAGAGCGTTCTTCATCGGCTCCTGAGTCAGATCGCGCGCGTAGTCTTTTTCTGCCGGATAGCCTTCTTTGGGACCGCCGGGAGGTGCCGACCCTTTGCCGGCGAGCAGGACGCTGCCGTCCGGCGCTTTCGGGCCCCAGGTCGCACGGAAGCCGCACCCGCCTTGAGACACCGGAATGTCGTTTCGGTAAAGGATCGGAGTCCCCGGATGTTTGTCGCTCCAGCACGGCCACGGCAGTCCCCAATGCTCGCCATCGACCGGACCGCCGACTGCTTTCTTGGTATTGATATCGAAGACATGCGCCCACTGAACTTGGCGCTTCAGGCGCTCGGGAGTTTGGCCGTTGTATCCGATCGACAAGCAGCCGAAATTGATTTCTCGCAACACGTCTTCAATCGTCTGCTCGGGAAGTTCTTTGACACCCTTTATGCTCGCCGGAACTCCCTTCCAATCACCTTTAGCGTAATGGATAAACTCCTTCCTGAAACCAAGCCGCTCGGCAAGATCGATCATAATCGCAAGGTCAGTGCGCGCCTCGAAAATCGGCGGCACCACCCGATCGCGCCACTGGAGATCGCGGTTGGTATTGGTCGAGGTGTTCCACTGCTCGTAGTTGGTGGCCGCCGGCAGGAGATAAATACCGTCCTTGCGGTCCGGCAGCACCGCCGTATTGGTGACGAATGGATCGACGTCGACAATCAGCTCGACTTTTTCCAGTGCCTTCTTGACGCGGTCCATCTGCGACATCGAATTGGTCGAATGGCCCCAGAACATGACCGCTTTCAAGTTGACATCCTGGCCGAGTTCCTTGGGATCCATCAGGACCCCTTCGTACCAACGGGCGACGGTGAAGCCCGGCTTCTCCATCATCTTTTTGTCTTTGAAGCGCGACACGAGCCAGTCGTACGGCACATCCCAAACCTTTGAAAAATGTTGCCATGCGCTTTCGCCGATGCCGTAATAGCCCGGCAATGTCTCGGGGCCGCCGCCAACATCCGTCACTCCCTGAATGCTGTCGTGACCGCGGAAGACATCGCAGCCGCCGCCGGGTCTACCCATGTTGCCGAGCACCATCTGCAGGTGACAATAAGTTCGAACCACGCCGGTGCCATGGTTGTGCTGGGTGCCGCCCATGGCCCAGATAACGGTGCCTGGCCGGTTCTCGGCCATCGCCCTGGCTACCCACTCGATATCAGCCTCCGGCACGCCCGTGATGTCGGCCGCCGTCTTGAGATCATATTTGGCGACCTCTTTCTTTAGCCCTTCCAAATCGTAGGTCCGCTCGGCAAGAAATTTTTTGTCCTCCCACCCTTTGGCGAGAATGATGTTGATCAAACCATAGATGAATGCGACGTCGGTGCCCGAGCGCAGCCGGACATATTTGTTGGCGAACGCGGAAGTTTTAGTAAAGCGAGGATCGACGGAAATAACGACTGCGCGGTTGTTCTCCTTTGCGGTGAGGATATGCTGCATGGAGATCGGGTGGTTCTCCGCGGGATTCATCCCGATGATCATGATGCTCCGGCTGTTGCGGATGTCATTCTGATGATTCGTCATCGCCCCGTACCCGAACACGTTGGCCAGACCGGCCACAGTGGTCGAGTGTCATATCCGCGCTTGGAAGTCGGCGTTATTCGTCCCCCACATCGCCGCCCATTTACGGATGGCGTAGCCGTTTTCGTTGGATTGGTGAGCGGAGAAGTTGACCTGCAGCATGTCGGGACCGTGCTGCTTGCGCAGCTCGAGGAGCTTGGTGCTGATCTCCGACAACGCCTGATCCCAGGAGAGCCGTTGCCATTTTCCGCCGGCGAGCTTCATCGGATAACGCAACCGTTTTTCATTGACGACTTTCTCGCGTGCCGCCGCGCCCTTTGAGCACAGGCTGCCTTGGTTAATCGGGTGCTCGAACCAGGGCTCCTGGCTGACCCAGACGCCGTTTTGAGATTCGCCGATAAAACCGCAGCCGACAGCGCAGTTGGTGCAGACGGTCTTGTGCTGTTCCAGCTTGGGCGGCTGAGGTTGCCCCTTGCCTTGCGCCTCCACTTCTTTCACCATCGAGGGCCCCGCCAAAGCGGCAAGACCTGCTCCAAGGCCTCCGAGGCCGGCAGCTGCGAGAAATTTGCGCCGGCCGAGCAGAGGATTTAAAGCCTCGGGCCAAGCGGAAGACTTCTCGCCATCGCTGTCATTCGTTCGGATTAGCTTCATATCTCATCCCCCTTCGCAGACCCGGTGAAAAAGGCCCATCTGCTTCGTTGCGCTCGGCCGCTTCGCTCCAACGTACGTCCCAGTACGCCTCCGCTCATCGGCTTCTCGCGCGCCTTGCATCTGGACCTTTTTGACCGGTCGGTTAAAAAGTTTGCCGGCCTATCGATAAAGCGTTCTGTAGTATCGCTCTGCCTCTTCAGTACGGCGGTAGAGAATCGGTCCTGCTTCCGCAACCGGCGGGGCTTTTTCGACAGCGCGTCCTTTTTTCGGAAGCAAAAAGGCCGTAGCCAGTCCTGCGACAGCAGAGAGAAATCCCGTCAGAAAATTCCGGCGCGGTTGTCTGCCTGAGAATCGAGTCGGTTCCATGTGTGATCCTCCGTGCCCAAAAAGAAATTCGGATTAGCTTCAGCTCACGCAGATCAGCGAGGCGCACGCGCATTTTCCATCGATATGATCTGCGCCGAGTTCTACCTCGACAAAATATCCTTCCCGCAGATCCTCTAACGTGCCGCCCATCGTGCCCATGGTTGTCGGCTCGCGCACTTCAATGTTCGCGCCTTCGGCAAAGGTCAAGGTGATGTCTCGGTTGTCCTGTGTGGTAACGATCGCTGTCCGTTCCGTCAAATTTATAAGTTTGACACGCGCTTCGATCACGGCTACCTCCTGTCTGTTTGTCGAACGATTCCGCTGCCCGGCATACATCGGGTCTTCAGTGGAATCGTAGCCCACTACAAAATAAAAAAAGCCACTCGCCTACACTGACTTGCAGGAACGACTGGCTTCGGATTATTTGTTTCCCCCTCCGGAGGATTTTTTCATCCTCTGTTGGGCCGTTTCAACGACGCCTGTTGGAAGATCAAGGAGGCACTTAAGTGAATTTCCAAGCCCTATGTAGTAAACCCTTGCAATACTGTCAAGGGGGAATCGGCATGAAAATAGCAGTCATACTGGCGGGATCCAGTGGATGGGAAATCATTTAGAGGAAAAAAACTACTTGCTTGAGGCGACCAGCTTTTCTGCCGTTTGCGTATCGAGTTTCCCGGTTTCCTTGAGCCCGTTGGCGCTCTGAAACCCTTTAATCGCCTTAACGGTCTGCGGGCCCATAACACCGTCAATCGATCCCGGATCATGTCCTTTGTTCTTTAGAGCCTCCTGCGCTTTTTTGACTTCTTCCTTAGTCCGCCTTGCACCGACGCTTTGCTTGGTTTCCGTCCCCCCGGCTCCGCTCTTTTCCATTCGGCCCGGCTTTTGAGCCCCCCTTGCTTCCATCTCCACCTCGCCTTTTTTTCTTTCCTTCTCCATGCGTCCCGGTTCTTGGGTCCCTCGGGCTTCCATCTTCTCCTCACCGGTCCTTTCGCCTTGTTTCGTTTGATTCTTGCTTGTTTCTGGCGTGCTTTGAGTCCAGGCAGGCGCGGAGTTAAACGCCATCCATGCCGCGGCTACAGTCAACGTCGATAATAGTCGTCTGTTCATGATTACCTCGCGAGTTGAAATTGGAGTGACACAAAATAGGCCCGCGCAAGGAACATGCCATAGCGGAGTCGAGATTTTTTAGCGGATCTGCCGATTAATGGCCGTTATCTGTATCGGGGCCGAGACATTGTCTCGTACTATGTCGCAGTTTTAGCACCTAAGGTGAGAGTCACAGGAGACAACACCTGAGTCGCCCGCTTTACCCAAGAAATTCGATCTATTCCTGGTTCTCGGACGAAGGATCTCTGGGGTTTTCCCGAGAGGGGTCAAAGGTGGGGCCCTTCCATGTGCGATGGCTTGCGTAACGCAACCGGGCGGCGTCAAGGCTTGTAGCTGTAGCGAAGCCCCATTCGCGCAAGAAACTTGACTCGAGCGCTAAAAAGCCTTGCAGTATTTTTGCGGCAAAACAGTAAAAATTCGCGCCCGCGGCCCGCTCGATGTCACGTCCGCAAGCGGGCGCCCAAACCAGCAGGTGCTCCTTCAGGAAATCCGACTGCAAGTGAAAAACGCGGGTTTGCTCTTGGGGATCTGTCGCTGTGGCCTGTTTTCCGATAAGCCAGCGCATCACATCCAGCTCGAAAGCCAGGAAATCTTCCGGCTCAGGATACTCTTCGAGTTTTTCAATACCTGCGGATTTCAGAAATGCCCGTACGTCGGCCAAAGGACGGTCCAACAAGCATCCGGTGAGATAGAAGGACTCGTAAGGATTAATCGCGGGACCGTGAGGTCCGACAAAAAGCCGCGTGTATTCGTCTGCAATCGTCTCGGCTAAACTCTCGGGTGACGTATCTCTCAGAAAACGATCAATCTCGTCCCAACCTGCACCAAGAAGCGGATGAAGATTGCGCGCTGCCTTGGTCCGCTCTTCAATGCCGTTGGCAAGGTGCTGCAGCAACTCGCGGCTCGGTTCCCTGCGGAAAAGCGCCCCCAGGATCTCGTAGTAACTTTGGCGGAACGACAGCAGCTCGCGATCCTCGATCATTCGTTGACTCCGACGTCCCCTTGCCGAAGCAGCCTCTCGAGATTGCGATCGACGAAAGACTTATACTCAGCGTCCTCTTCAAGCGGACGATCACCCGATGATTCTCGTTCCGCTTCCTCACGTTGAAGCGCTGCCGCCACGGCTCGTTCTATAGCAGCAAACAGGCTGCCGGAGTCTTTGCTTGCCGATTCCGAACAGACCTCCCGCTTCCATTGCGCCACCCACAGCAGCTGGTGCGGCCCGCGGTTGGGAAACTGGCCCGCCTCTTCGAGCGCTCGTTTCAGGTCGAAACCGAGAGCGGCGCGAAGGTCCTCGACCTCGCGCCATTTTTCCAGCGCGAGCCAGCGAATAAACGCAGGCCGCACCGTATCCATAAACGCGTTTCCCGCGACACGCTCGCCGCGACGTTTGCGCCTTTTCTTTTTTGTATCCATTTCTCAATTCCGTGTCAGGCTGCTCAAAAAGATCTCAGAGGCGAGGCGCGCAAAGATCGATGAGCGGAGGAGTACTCCGGCACGTTGACGCGAAATCGGTCGAGCAGCGCAACGAAGCCTATGAGTCTTTTTCAGCTGCCTGTTACGGTTTCCAGCCTTTTTCGACTTCCATCATCGCCACAATGGTACGGCAGTCCGGACACATTCGGAGAAGATTCCGGCGGTTGCCGCTAAAGGTATCGAGCAGGGACTCGAGCGAGAATAATCGTGCCTCGACCGTCTCCAGCGCCTTTTGGTTAATATACGGCTTGCCGCACTTCGCACATGATACCATACGGTCCTGCACCAGGGTCTGGTATTCAAGCGCACTCCGCTCAAAGAGAATCTCGTGCCGGAGCGTGATGACGCTTTCCGGACAGACCTTCTCGCAGAGCCCACAGGCTACGCAGGAGACGTGCTTAAATTGCAGAGACTGACTGCTTTCGTCGAGACTGAAAGCATGTGTCGGGCAGACGTTCACGCAGGAGCGGCACATGGTGCAGCCGTTGGCCGCAACCGCAGCGAACGCAAAGGGCTGCGGGAATTCGAGCGATGTCCGTCCGGGTTCGCGGCTTGTCTGCTCGATGAAAACCGCGATCGTATCGGCAATAATCTCCCTGTTGTCTCGTTGCGGTATGGGCTTGCCGTCCCAGCGAATCGGCGCTGCTGCAAGGGAAAACGCAAAGCGCGACAGGGCTTCGATCGCTCGAGGCGCCGTGTCATCGCGGGCCGTAATCAGGCTGAGACGCTCCTGGCTAGGATCAAACGCATTCAAGGTGATACGGCAAAAATCGTATTTCTGGCGAAGCAGCTCTCGCTCGCCGTGCGGGCAGGTCTCGCAGCCAAGCAGACCGACCCCGGCTGCGCCCAGACGAAACGCGGCTAGCATGTCGGCCTCCGAAACGTAGCGCAGGCATGGCACTTCAAGAGGAAGAACCGTCGCCGGATACTCTAGCGGCGTCTTTCCTGCTTCTTCGAGCACCCGCCGGCCCTGTTCGCCGCAGTGGAATAAGATCACCCAGCGTTCTGCGTCCCCACCCGAACCCGACGGAGCAAGCAGGGCGGCCATCCGCGCATATAGCTCCCCAGCAGAGGGCTCGGCGAAACGCATGGAGGTCGTGGGACAGGCCGAAACACAGGCGCCGCAACCTTCACATGCCATGTGGTCTATTTTCATGCGCAGGTGGTTTTCCGGGTCGCGGCTAATCGCGTCATAAGGGCAGGCGGTGATACAGGCTCCGCACGCCTCCTGATCGGCGACGCCGCCGGCGCAAGTATCGGTGTCATAGAAAACGTGCACCGGCTTTAGAAATTCACCGATATGGTCACGGATGCGCTGAGCCGTATGAATAAGATCTGCTTCGCTTGGATTGTTGAGCAGGTATAAGCCCGTACGCTGCTTCAAAGATGAACTTTTATCGTGCGAAAGAATAACGACCTGGTCGGCACGTAGTTCGCGCCTCCGCACGTGTGGCGCTTCACCACTCTCAATGCATACCTGGAAGTCACCGAGACGTCCTTTGACCTCGGCGACTCGGCCACTGCAGGTCTCGCCGGGCGGATGGACAGCGCGGGTCGGGAGCGTTGGATCGATGACTAGAAACGGCTGGGCTCCATCATCGCGCAGGCGTTGCGCGAGATCTACGCCTTGAGAATCGTCGGCGGCGATGAGGATGCGGTTGCCGGCAGTTAATCGGTTATACACCGGCTGGACGGAGTCATCGGCCGTTTCCATCGCTGCCCGCAACAGCCGGTTTGCTTTGGCGTGAGACTGCTCAGAATCGCCATGTGGCAAGAAACAGGACTGTTTGAGATTAAGAAAGTGAACTTTCGGAGACGAACCTGGGGAGCCAAACGATTCCTCGGAAAGGCCGGCGTCCGCGCAGCAACTGATCAGGACGCGATCGACTCGCTCACGGCCGGCGCGAGCGGCAAACTCGCCGATATCGATTTCGGGATCGCTTCCGAAAGAGAGCACGGACGGAGCGCTCGGGAGAATCAAACGGGTCCGATCAACGGGCAGGGTCCCTCGACAGTCACAGAAAAATAATCCCCAGTTCGTTCCCATCTGTCTGTAGCGCTCTATCCCACCCGCTCAGCTCAGTCAAATTCAGGAAGTTCGTTGCCTCAGCGCCGGCGCGCCAATTCCTGGCCTAGTTCGGTGGCGAGCGCGGGATCGAGTTCCTGCAATTTGGCGCATTGCGCCTGCGCCTCAAGGTCATTGCCCAGCGCCGAATTGGCCAGGGCGAGATTAAAATAGGCGCCCGAATTCTGCGGTTCCAAACGAGTGACGCACTGAAACAGTTCACGGGCCGAGGCGTGCTCGCCGAGCTCATAAAGCGCCATGCCAAGATGAAAGTGGGTTTCAGGATCCTCTGGTAAAAGCCGCATTGCTTGTTCTAAAACATGGATCGCTTCGGCGTAGGCGCCGCAGCGCAGATGCGCATAGCCCAACCCACGGTACGCTGCGCCATGCTGCGGACCATGATGAACCGCTTCTTGAAATGATGAAACCGCCGCCGAAAAATTTTCTTGCTCAAGGTATGCTTTTCCGAGCTGCATGTGGGCTTCGATGAAATCAGGTTGCATGCGAATGGCTTCGCGAAAAGCCGCGACAGCTTCCTCGCGCTCTCCGAGTCTTGCGTGGGCAAAGCCCAGATTGGTGTGCGCTTCAACAAAAGCGGGCTTGAGACGCACCGCCTCGCGATAGGCTGCCAGCGCGCGCCGGTAGTCTCGCTGGCCAATGTACGCGTTTCCTAGGTTGTACTGCGCCTCAGCGGAATCCGGCTGCTCTTGGATCGCTGCTTGAAACGCCGTGATCGCCTCAGCAAATCTCTCCTGCTGGAGCAAACGGTAGCCGGTGGCGAAATGAGATTCGGTCATGACAGATTCTCAAAAGCTCCGGGCCCGCGTCTTGACTTCTGGCGCGCTCGTATCTTCGTCAACGTCGGCGTCAAATAGCGCCGGTAACCGTCAGGGCTCATCCAGCCCTTCGGGCACGTGACACACTTTAGCTGCCCGGCTTTGAAAACCAGAAATTGGTGCGTCTTGCTGGTGCTCCTGAGAACTCGGACGCGATAATCTTTCTGCTCGAAAGCACGGACTCGACCTATTCGGCCATCGGGAGTTTGGACACAATCGCCAAGCGCAAATCGCCGAGGCACTGAAGCATTCTCGCAGCAACGAGGAAAACCACAAAACTGCGGAGCCCGCCGAGCAGGCGGGATCAGGCCGAAAGAAGACGACTGAAAGTCATGGTGCCTTTTTAGCTCCCAGCCGCTCGATGAGAGCGGTCACCTCCTGCAGCCGGGTGCGCGCCTCCGCCTCGGCCTTTCTGCGCTCCTCGGGGGATGTTTGTTTCTCGACTGCATCCTCGAACGCCGTCACGGCAACGCCAAACACTTTGAGCAGGCGGCGAGTTTCATCGGTGGGCATTTCAAGCTCCTTTTCAGTTCAAAGGGTTCAAACTGTTCAAGCCGTTCAACCCCCTCCTTCATCCTCCCCCGCGACGCGGGGGAGGAAAGAGGTGAGGGATTGAGCGTTTTGAACGGCTTGAACGGCTGGAACCGGCTGTGCTACTGGCAGCCCAAGCTCCCTCAACTTACGCTCCGGAATATAGCCGTTTTCATCCCAACCTCGCGCCCGATAATAACTCTGGATCATCTCACCGAGTTCGGCCGAGGTTAAGCTTGTGCCGCGAGCCACACCGGTCGGCAGCGTCTCGGCCAGCAGCCGGGGCGGCAGCCAGTCATCGCCGGTCTGCCATCCCTCACGTATGTTGAACAACTTTTTGAGGGTGTGGATTCTTACACCAGTCTGGCGCAGCTCATCGCTGGAGCAATGCCAGCCGGTTACCTTGCCAAGCAACTCCGCGGCTTCGGCATAAAAGTCAGTAAAGCATTTTCGTAAAAATTTGCAGATAATGAGTGAATCCAGCACGGTTGCGAAATCCTCCGAAGCAGCGACCAAAGCGCCTCGTCGCGCATCCGCAGTGAACCGATCCAACTGTCCGGAGAAATCTAATTCATAGGCACCCGAACGATTGTGGCAAGCACCGCGCGGACTGACCGCCAGGCCCAGGGCCATGCTTTTTAAGCTGCGCGGCTCATAGCCGGGCAGCTCTAATCCTTTCACCTGCATGGACCAATCAGTCGTCCCGGCACCAACCTGCTGTGCGGCACGCTTCGACCCCTCGGCCAGCAGCGCGCCGAGTCCGGTGCGTTTCGCGATCGACGGAATGGTTGCAAGCAGCGCGTCGGCACGACCGAAGCGCAGCCCAACTTGATGAGCTTCAGGCAGAAGCCCTCTTTCCACGCATTCCATCGCCCAGGCAAGGGTGCCGCCGGTGCTGATGGTGTCGAGACCGTAGAGATCGCATAGACGGGCGGCCTCAAGAACAACTTCCGGCTCCTTAATGCCACAGAGCGGTCCCAGGGCGAATAGAGTCTCGTATTCCAAGCGCTGCTCTTCTCCGGCGATCGATTTAAAGAGCCGTTCACAGCGAATCGTGCAGGCGGCGCAGCCATGCCTGCGACTGAAGTTATTCTCGGTGAGAGTCTCCCCGCTTAGCGCTTCGGCGTGATCGAATGTTGATTGTTGGAAATTACGTGTGGGCAAAGTGCCGAGACCGTTGAAAACCGCCAGGTTCGCCACTGTGCCGATGCTTCGATACTTATCGGTCAACGTCCCAAGACTCCGCCCGCGCATGATCTCGACAATAGTCTCAATCCCAGCCGGATCGGCTACAGCGGTGTCCTGATCGCCCCAGAGCGCCACCGCTTTCAGATTCTTTGCCCCCATCACCGCGCCGACACCGCCACGCCCGGCGTGTCGCCCTTCGTTGCTGATACTTGCAAAAAGCACGCGGTTTTCTCCCGCTTCGCCGATCGCCGCCACCCGAACCCGGGGTTCGCCGAGCTCGGAGCGGATAATCGCCTCGCTTTCGACGGCGCCCTTGCCTTGAAGATGCGCTGCTTCTCGCCAATGTACTTTGCCGTTGCCGATAGCGACATAAACCAGGTCCGGAGCTTGCCCGGTGATGATCAATGCATCGAGGCCGGCGCGCTTCAACTCCAACGCGAAAAAGCTCGAAGAAAGCGAGTCGGCGATAAAGCCGGTAAGCGGCGATTTAGTCACGATGGCAAATTTCGCCGTGGTCGTGAGGCCGGTGCCGACGAGCGGTGCGCTGGCAAAGATCAGTGGGTTTGCCGGAGCAAAAGGGTCGACTCCTGCGGGGGCAAAATCGTAGAGCAGGCTGGTGCCGAGTCCAACGCCGCCAAGAAACGCGCGCAAGCGCCCTTCCTCGATATCTTGCCACGAGTGGTCTCTGCTCGTCAGATCGATGTGGAGCAGGCGACCATGAAATCCAAACATTCAACCTCCGGCATCCGCGGAAATAATGAAGATGCGATCCCCCGCACGCACCCCGGCGCTGGCGTCGCGCACAAAGTCCACGCCGTTGATATTGCATGCGTAACCGGGAGTGAGGCTGCGGCCGTCGGAAACGATGACCCGCCCCACCAAAACGGGAAATCTTTCGCCGAGGGCGCCGTAGACATCCGACAATTGCGTCGGCTGCGGCAGCTCCAGCGCTACTTCCCGAGTCTTGGTCAATAAACGAGCAACGCCAAATAGCTCGACAACACACTGGACTGATACCTGGTCGACGTGCTCGCCCTTCATCTCTACGCCTCCGTCTGTTCCCGTCGCCTGCTTCTTTCCCACTGGACCAATGCAATTTCATAATCGTCGGGAGTATTCATGTTGAGAAAACTCAAACCTTCGGGATCGAAGCGGCGAATTTGATCTTCGTCGATTTTGCGAGTGCGGACTTTTTGAAAAAGCGTTACCGGCCGTAGTTCGCCGTGCGCGAGCTGGTCTTCGAGCAGCGGCGCAACACTCTGGCGGTACACCGCGTGCAGCGGCTGAAAACGATCCTGCCAATAGGGCACGACGACGTCGTACCGCGAGATTTGCTCTGTAAGAAATGCGACCAGCTGCAGGTTCAAAAACGGCGCATCACAGGAAGTCACGAAGGCGGATTGTCCGGTTGCTGCCCGGAGACCGTAATAGATTCCACCCACCGGCCCCTGAAACGGCAACTCGTCGCGCACGATCGTCGCGGGCAATGCCGGCAGCTCCTGCCCTTCTGCAGCCACCACAACGACGTGCGCAAAAAAACTGCGCAGCGCGCGCACGGTATGCACGACGAGCGGCTCGCCGTCGAAAAGCAACAGCGCTTTTGGCCGCCCCATGCGGGAACTTTTACCGCCGGTCAAGATGATCGCGCTTGCATCCACAGACGGATGTTAGGCTCATTGAATCAACCTAGTCAACCAGGATCCCGCGACACTCAATCAGGCGAGAAAACAACCCGGGGTGCTTTTTCTGACGCGAGCCGGACCGGTTGAGCTTTGCTCAGCTTGGCGGCGAGGCGTTATTGAGATCGCCTTCCGCCTGCTCGATGACCCGCCCGAGACTGAACACTGAGAACTGAATGACCCGCCCCTATCGCTGTTCCAGCTGCTCGGCAAGAATGCGGCGCACCTCTTCGATGGTTTCCGGATGAGATTGCGTCGAGTGAGAGGAATGCACAACCTTTTCGGATTCGACTCCTTCGATGTGCGCGCTCTCGTACGCGACCACGCCGTCGGTTTTTCCCGTAAACGGACTCTCTCCGAGTACCGCGATAATCGAATGAGCCTTGATACGCGAATCAATCGGCAGATCGTTCAACGCCCGAACGAACGGATGGCCTGGACTCATATTATCCACCGAGGTTGGCAGCTGACTCATTCCGAGATGAGAGAAGGTTTGGCCTTTCAGCAGGTCCTGAAACTGTGAAGTCAGTGTGCCAGGCAAATTCACAAGCCGCCTGATGAGATTCAAAGCAAAACCGGTTGCTCGAAAACTGCCGCGATGCGGCGTGGCGACAAAAATCACGCGTGCGACGTTCGGCACGGGCTCAAAAAACATCGCCTCCTGGAGAAGCGCTCGTGGCTCAGCGGCCATCTCCACTTCCTCGAACGGCTCCTCGGTGACGTTCTGCCAAAAGCGATCGCCGCTGTTGATCGTCAAAAGTTTGGTCAACAACCCGCCCTGGCTGTGCCCAATGACAACCATGCGGCGTAACGCGTCGTCCTCTCCCGTCGGATCCATCTCAGCTATCACGGTACGGAGCGCACGGCGCAGCAGCATGGCGGAGTAAAGAATCGGCTGCCCTGTGTTGTACTGGAAAAACCAGAACTGGAAACGGCCTCCCGCGCTGGAATCGTGCATCAGCTCGTTGATCATTTCCGCCCAGCGCGCCGGGCTTGATGCCGTGCCTGGACGAAAATGACCGGCATACGTCCTTTCGGTATGGGTGCATCATGACCAGCCCATCGCCCAAAATTTTGGCTGGATCCGCTAGACGGAACCCGGCGATTTCGAAATCCCAGATCGGCGCACCCTCCAGCGTGTAGGCAAGTGCTGCCGTCGCCTCCAGTTCCAAAGGCACGTCGCGGTCGCCGACTTGCACGGTCGTCGCTTGATCTGAGGCGTAAAGCTCAATTTGCCCCTGAATCTTGCCTTCGGTAAGCGCGCGCAGCGGCTCGGCGAAGCGGACAAAGGCCGTTACGGGAATTTTGATTCGCGGCGGGATGCGTTTGCGAGCAATCTCGGCGGCGGCATCGGATCCGACCGCCTCTACTTCCGCCGCTAGCGCCGCACCAACACCCGCCTGCCGGTAGCGGTTGCTCAACCCGCGCACCACGAACTCGCCCACCGGAATGAACCGGATGAAGCGATAACCGCCCCAGAGAAACTGCGACGGCTCGACGGTCAAAGTCATCTCGCCGAACGGCAGCAGCTTGGTACCGGCGTCGAGCAAAACTGCGTCGTCATCGAGCGACGCCAGCCCACGGCCGATCCCCAGTTGTAGAGATCCACGGCCAACCGGCCGCGGGGGTCAATGGGACGGATCATCATATCTTGACACTCGGGCAGGAGGAACGCATAAGCATAGGCCGCCGCCGCGAAATAATATTTTCGATTCCCCGACTGTTCTGCATGGAAAAAAGACAGCTCCGCTAACGCAAACAGACGGTCAGAAGTTGTCCGATCCTTGAGGCGTTTGTGAAGCTCGGCGAGCGCAAGGCCAGGATCATTCTCGAACTGCTCGGATAGATTGTTGCGGTGCAGGACCTGCTTGGACCAACTGCTCGGCTCACCTGCGGATAAAACATTGGTGGTGAGGCTATAGTAAGTCTCCTGAGTGGTGCCGCGAACGACGCCAATGGGCGTTGCGCAGCCTGCCGCAAGCAGTGCGAGCACAACGGTCGACGCCAGTAGGAACGGGAACCCGTTTGCCTTCTCAAAGCGAATTGACGTTCTCATGCAACAAACATGATCCTTTCGAAGCGACTCCCCTCGATGTTTCAGACTGTAAGAATCTGCGTCTCACGAACGCGATAAAGTTTCGCGCCGCTATAGTTTGGAGCCACTCGCTCGAGGCGGTGGTCTCAAAAGTCCACCTTGACGCGCAATCCGGCCACCACCGCTGTCCCGATACTCTTGCGTTCGGCACCGACGATCGGAGATTTGTTCCGTGCCGCGTCGATGAACTGCAAATCCGGCGTGACATGCAGCCACGGCGTCACGGCAATGTTGTAAAACAACTCCACGCCCTGTTCATGATCGAGACCTATGCGGGTGCGCAGCAACGGAGGGAAAACGTCGCGCAAATCGCCGCTCACCTTGAGATAGTAATAGCCGATGCCGAAACGATCATGATCGCGGCCTGGAATCAGCCCTTTGCCGCCAAAGCCGAAGCTGTAGAACTGAGCGACCGGATTGGCTTTACCGTCGGAGATGCCAAACCGGCCGAAGATGCCGAAGCCCTGGGAAGGGTCGGTTTCTTCCTGAACCAGATACTGATCGAAATTATACATGAACGCCCACGAGCCCGACTCCTTGCGCAGCGGCGTGCCCGCGAGAATATTTCCGATTACCAAGCGTGGGTCTTGCTCGAGCGAGCTAAAGTCTTTGTTGCTCCAAAGCGCGCCAAAGGTTTGATGCCCTGTGAGGCCGAACGCCTTTATCGTCCAGCGTAAGCCGCCGGCCAAAGTCGTGCCGTCTTTGAAAATCGTGTCGAAGCCGGTTCGTGTCGTCGTTCCCTCGGTGTCGATCACTGAAAAAGTCAGCATCAGATTCTTGGTCGGAAGAAAAACCAACCCCATTCCCAGTGCGGAATAAGGCGTCGTCCGGAGGCCCACGGGATTGAATGAGAAAGCCAAGTTCATGAACTTGTTGTCGCCGCGACCGTGAGCGAATTCGTTCGCGTCTCCCTCGGTTGTGTCGAGCTTGCCAAGCGCGATGCCGAAATTTTCGGCGAGGAACTGCGTCAAAACCACGTGCGTCAAGACCATTTCGTCTCGGGCCGGCAGCTGCAGCACCGGTTCCGTATTCACCGGCAGCACGGCGCCGGTGGCGGTACTTACGCCAGTCCCAAAAGCAGCCTCTCCCCGGGCGAGCAAAAAACCCCCGGGCCAGAGTCCCATTTTATTCGAATCCAGCTTGAGCGTGATCTCAGCTGTGCCGACGTAGCTGTGCCGACGTAGCGTCCGGTGCGGTCGACGCCGCCGCTCGTGACGCTCTGAAATAAATGCACGGTATCGGCGTCGAGCTGGACGCCGTTGTTCGCCATCTTGGTGCGGAGTCCGCCCCAGTCGCTGGTCAACCTCGAGCGTTGCCAGAGGCCGCTCGTGAAATCAGGAACCGGAAACAACGTGGCTTCGGTTTTCGCCTGGCCGCCGCCGGCACCAGCTGCGCCGCCTTGCTGCGCCGGGGCTATTGCTGGAGCCAGGAAGGCGAATACGAAGAGCATTAAAATCGCCCAGCCGAGTTGTGCGTGTTGTCGGTCACCTGTCATCTGTCGCTCTCCTTGATTGTTGTTGTCTCAACTGATCGCGCGATCTGTCCTGGGACGTCACGGTTGCGGCGCCGGCAGGGGCAATCCATTCCTGATCCGCTGCGAGAACGCCGGATCCTTGTCGGCGGCGTGGGCGCGCGCATTGACGAGCGAGAGCTTCTCCAACTCGGCAAAGGGCCGCGATGTGTCGATCCGGCCCAGCTCATAAAGGTAGTCCGGTACATAGCCGCTGAGCAAAATTTTCCACGACATCGGCGGCGACTGCGGGTTCATGCGCGCGTGCATGAGAATGCTGGTCGTGCAGTTGGTCGTGAGCGTGTTGTAGTAGCTCGGCCGCTCGCGCAGCTCGTTCATGGAGCGCAAATAATCGAGAAATACCCGGCGTGCATTTTTGAGCGGTCCGGCGACGCGATAGACATAGACATCCTCCTGGGGCTGGCGATACGTGGTGCGCACGCGGATCAGGTCGCGCTCGTCCGCAACGACGTAATAGAGCTCGTACTGACGAAAAAAACCGGCGAGCGTCGAATAGCTCTCATTTTTTTCTTTGCGCGTCTCGATCGAGACCGCCAGGTAGTCTTTACCGCCGAAACCGAAGCTCAACATGGTATGCGCAATCGCCTTACCCGCCCAGTAGACCGCAATCAAGTCCACCGAGTCGAGTTTGCTGAGATCATAAGTTCGCGTTTCCCAGCGCGGCGTAAAATCGGTTTCAGTGCGATAATCGAAATTTCTTACGTTGTGGATCGTAAGCCGATCGCCGCTAATTTCAGCATATGGCGTACGTGCCACGTCCGGCTGCCAATCCCGATCATTCGACGCCGGTATCCAAACAAAAATGATGACGAGTAGCGCGAAGGCCAAGATCGAACCGAGCACGGTGCGCCCGCGGTGCGGTAGAAAGATGAAGGCAAGCATGGTGATCGCCGCATAACCGACCGCGGCGATAGCTCGCCATTTTTCAGGCAGCAGCGGCGCGTAATAAAACGCGCCCATCGCCCAAATCGTCATGGCGACTATGATCAGCACTAAAAATACGCGACCGGCGATTTTCATCTTCAGATCCGTTGGCTCCTGAGGCTCATCGCTCGTCCACTTCTTCCGGATCCTTCACACCAATATGCCGCCCCGATCATTCTAGCTCGGTTGCGCAGTTGCGGCGGAGGATCACACCATGACTGCGTGCAGTTCCTACCTGAGCACCGTGCGCGCGTTCAACGGCTGGACCGGCCGATTATTGGCAAATCCTATTGCCTTGGAGAACTGCTCGAGCTGCGGCTTCGACACAGTCGCGGGCCTCTTCAAGACCAGCCACCAGACACCTTCCGAGCACGGTGGCGTCGTGAGCGAGCCGTTGAACCGATAGTAATCGCGTTCTTTGGGAAGCATTTGTGCGACGCTCAGCCCTGCCGGCAATGATGCCTTCTCGCCGGCTTTGGCGGGCATCGTCGGCCAAACTTTCGCCAGCAGCGGGTTCGCGGCGCCCTCCTGAAACATCACGGCGACCACAGCGAGATTGCCGTCCTTGTCGGCATGGACCAAATGGCCTTCGAGTGGGAACTGCTTGCCACCGACCCGGTTCTCGCTCGGCGAATGGAAATGAAACTGCTTGAGCTCGAAAGCGTGCCCGTCAAGGGTCACACTGCTTCCCGCGGCATAATTGATTTGGACCGTATGCCCGTTGTTGACGATTTCGCTCACGCCCGCTTTGTACCCAAACTTGAGCGGCTTGAGTTCCGCCTCGATGAAACCGGTCAGATCGATCGGCGACTGGTTTCGTCCTGCTCCGCAAATCGCGTACTTGGCGTCGATCTTGGACCAGTTCTCCGGACCGGCTTCCCCGGAGTATCCCCAATGTTGTGCCAGTGCGACACCGCTCCAAC